>Ga0075423_10000306_pt1 | contig 37837 bp, 37 predicted proteins | sample SoiMethybrSBSTD2_FD_80114 | JGI IMG/M metagenome (GOLD analysis project Ga0075423, IMG submission 80114) | Bulk soil microbial communities from a Populus tree surrounding site in Tennessee, USA - Soil MetaG P. TD hybrid SBSTD2 | ecosystem: Environmental > Terrestrial > Soil > Tree plantation...
CGCCGAGGACCCAGCCCTTGACCGGCCAGCCCGCGACGAGGAACACCGGGAGCGCGAGCGCCACGACAGCGCTTCCCGCCACGATCGGCATGCTCATCGACGGCATCGGCCGCGGCCGCCCGAGAAATGTCGGCGAATTCGCCATCTGTCAGGTGAAGAATCCCCTATAACGGCGGTAGACGCCGTAGACACCCGCCGGGATCCCCAGCGCCACGCCGATCAGCGCGCCGAGGCCGATCGATCCGGCAAGCCAGCCCACAAGCGCCCCGACAGCTGCGCCCAGCGCCGTGCCCGAAACGAGGATCGCGCCCGCGCCGGCAGGCTCTAGCGTCGGTCTCGGCGCTGGCTCCATCCGCTGCGAGCATACCAAACCGACCCCAACGCTTGTAACAGCGCAAATGCGCATTCCTTAGCCAAAAAGCGCCCCACTTTGTTTCATTGAATCCCGCGCCCAGTACGTGGTAGGTTCCGCTCGTGAAGGTCGAGCACGAGGTCACGATCAACCGTGCCGTGGGGGACGTTTTCGCCTATATCACCGATCCCGCGAACCTCACGTTGTGGCAGGAGGGCTTGCACGACGTCAAGCGCGAGGACGACGGCCCGGTCGGCCTCGGCTCGCGCTGGACGGAGAAGCGGACGGTCATGAACCGCGACATGGACGCCTCGGTCGAGGTCGTCGAGTACCAGCCGGACAGCCGGTTCACGATCCAGTCCGTGTCGGGCTCGGTGCAGATGCGCGTCGAGCACGACCTCGCATCGTCGGGAGCCGGCACGAAGCTCCGGATCGTCGGCGAGGGCGAGGCCGGAGGCGTGATGAAGCTCGCCCAGCCGATGATCAAGCGGCAGGCGAAGCAGATGATCGAGGCCGACCTCGGACGCCTGAAGCAAGTTCTCGAAAACTAGACGATTGATTCCCAACGGCGGTGCCCGTCGGGGAGGGCATGCGCCAAGCGATGCGCCGTGCGAAGGCCCCCATCCGCGGTGCCTCCATTGGGAATCAATCGTCTCTGCGCCGCGAGTCACGCGGATAACGTCAGCGTCGTGCGCGTCTGGGTCGACCTGACGAACTCCGCCCACGTCCTCGTCCTCCGGCCGCTCGTCGAGCTGCTCGAGGCGCGCGGGGACGAGGTCGAGATCACGGCGCGGCCGCTCTCACACACGGTCGAGTTGCTGGAGGACTGGGGGCATCCGTACACCGTTGTCGGGCGATACGGCGGCGCGTCCCGGGTCGGCAAGGCGCGCGCGGCCGCCGGCCGCGTACCCGGGCTGCTGACGTTCGCCCGCGGGAAGGAGTTCGATTGGGGCCTGGCCCATGGCTCGACCGACCTGCCGCCCGCCTGCCGGCTGCTCCGTATCGACAACACGACCATGTTCGACTACGAGTGGGCGACGCTCCAGCACAGCGTCAACTGCCGGCTGGCCGACCGGGTGCTCGTTCCCGAGGCGATTCCGGACGAGCGCCTCGCCCGATTCGGGGCCCGCCGGCCCAAGCTCGTCCATTATCCCGGCCTGAAGGAGGAGTACTACCTTGCCGACTTCGAGCCGGATGCCGGCGTCCTCGAAGACCTCGGCATCGACCGGAGCGGCGTGGTGTGCGTCGTTCGCACCGCGCCCTCGTATGCGCTGTATCTCGGCGGAGCCGAGAATGCCTTACTTCCTCGCGTCCTGCGCCGCCTGGCTACCGACGAGCGGACGCAAACCGTCGTGCTCGCGCGCAACGACGAGCAGCGGCGCGCAGTCCTCGCGCTCGAACTCGAGCGCGTCACGGTGCCCGCCCGCGCCGTCGACGGCCGCAGCCTGGTCGCCCACGCCGACCTGCTCGTCTCGGCCGGCGGGACGATGAATCGCGAGGCAGCGGTGCTCGGCACCCCGGTCTGGTCGGTCTTCGAGGGCCGGCTCGGAGCCGTCGACGAGCAACTCGTGCGAGCGGGCCGGCTTCGCCTTCTCACCGACCCGGACGAGATCGAGGTCGGCAAGAAGCCGGACGGCACGTGGGAGCGGCGGGTCCGCCGCGACCCCGCCGATCTGCTCGCCCTGGCTATACCGCCCGGCGTGCCGTAGGCTCTTCTCGCGTGGTTCGCGTCGAGCACGAGGTGACGATCAACCGGCCGCCGGGCGAGGTGTTCGCGTACCTCACGGACCTCGAAAAGCTTCCCGAATGGCAGGCAACCGCGATCTCCGGCCGGCTTGAGTCCGACCGGCTGGAGACGGGCGCGACGGCCGTCGAGGTTCGCCGCTTCCTCGGCCGCGAGATGGAGTCGACGATCCACGTCACCGACATGGAGCCCGACCGCCGGTTCGCAGGAGAGGTGGTCTCCGGGCCGCTCGAGTACCGGTTCAGCCACCAGCTCGAGCCCGAGGGTGACGGCACGAAGGTGATGTTCACGATCGAGGGCGATCCCGGGCGGTACTTCAGCCTCTCCGAACCGGTCGTCGAGCGGCAGGTGCGCCGCCAGGTCGCCGACGACTTCCGTACGCTGAAGCTTCTCCTCGAGACCCAGACGAACTAGCTGCGACCGGCGCTACCTGCGCCGTCGAACTCGGGGTCCGGAGCGCGCAGCAGCCGCCCGTTTCAGCGTAGGGCGGCTTTGCCGGCCGGAGCTACATGGCGGGAAGCGCGTCTGCGATTCAAGAAGGGGGTAAACGGGGGAAACCTGGTTTCCCCCGTTATTGGCGTCCGGCTCCGGTGAGCTCGCGCTCGGCCGGCTCGTCCGCCGGCTCCGGGGTCTGCACGCGGAAGCCGAGTCGTTGGAGGTGCCGGCGCTTCAGGATCTCCAGCTCGTAGATCATCCACACGGAAGCCACGATGACGATCAGGCCGACTCCGGCCTCGATCGCCGTGTTCTCGAGGTTCCAGTGGCCATGCGGGCGGGGCGGCACGAAGCGCAGGAGGATGGCGTAGGCCGCGAGGAGCGCCGCCCACAGGTGGAGATACGCGGCCGTCCGCCGCTGCGATAGACCGATCCGCAGGAAGCGGTGGTAGAAGTGATTCTGGTCGGCATTCCATGGCGCGCGCCCGTACTTGAGCCGCTTGAGGACGACGAAGAACGTGTCGAGGATCGGCACCGCCATCACGAGGAGCGGCGCGACGAGGGCGATGGTCGCGGCGGTCTTCAGGACTCCCTGAACCGCGACGGTCGCGAGGACGAAGCCGAGCGCGAGCGCGCCTGAGTCGCCCATGAAGATCTTGGCTGGGTGGTAGTTGTGGCGGAGAAACGCGAGCGTGGCGCCGCAGACGCACGCAGCCAACACGGCGGCATTCGACCTCCCCGATCCGTAGGAGACCGCCAGCAGGGCGAACGAGAACGCGGCGATCGACACGATGCCGGCGGCGAGTGAATCCATGCCGTCGATCAGGTTGACGAGGTTCGCCAGCGTCGCGATCCAGAGCACCGTGAGCGGGTAGGCCACCCAACCGAGGTCGAATGTGCCGAGGAACGGCAGGGACAACGTGTCGAAGACCACGTCGTAGCCCACGACGGGGATCAGCGCCACGAGCATGATCCCGACCAGCTTCACGCTCGGCCGCAGGCCGCGGATGTCGTCGACGAGCCCGATCGCGGCGGCGAGCAGGGTGCCGAGGAGGATGCCGAGGTAGGGGCCGTCGGCGTCCCTGATCAGGAACGCAGCGGGCACGACGACGCCGATCACGATCGCGAGCCCGCCGATTCGCGGCACGGCGCCCCGGTGCACGCGGGGCCGGTCGCCGCCGCGGTCGATGCCGCCGATCCGTGGCGCGAGCCGCGTTATCAGCGGCGTGAGCACGAGGACGAGGGCGGCGGCGCCGAGGAACCCCCAGATCGCGTTGCCGTCCCAGACGAGCGCCCGCAGCGAGTCCGGGAAGCTCATGCCGCGATTATCGCAATAGCCGCGGGTGAACCACCATGGGGGAAATGAGGGAAACCCATTTCCCCCAGTTCAGGCGCTGGTTATCATCGAGCGCTATGACCGAAGTCGTCCCCGCATCGGCATTCGACGAGCGCATCGACACCCGGCAGGCGAAGCTCGGGATCATCGGGCTCGGCTACGCGGGGCTGCCCCTTGCGATGTCGTTCGCCGAGGCGGGCTTCGACGTGACCGGCGTCGACCTGAACGAGCAGCGGGTCCGCGCCGTCGGCGAGCGGCGCTCGTACCTCGTCGACGTGCCGACGGATCGCTACGCGCAGCTCGAGGGCGAACTCGTTGCGACCACCGACTACGGGGCGGTCGCCGAGCTCGACGCGGTGACGATCTGCGTACCGACGCCGCTCTCGAAGACGCGGACGCCCGATCTCTCCTACATCGTCTCGGCCGCGGAATCGGTCGCCGCCAACCTCCGCCCGGGCCAGCTCGTCGTCCTCCAGTCGACAACGCACCCCGGCACAACGGAGGAGCTCGTCCTGCCGGTCCTGTCCGAGACGGGCGGTGAAGTCGGGCGCGACTTCTACCTCGGGTACGCGCCGGAGCGGGTCGATCCGGGCAACGCCACGTGGACGATCCGGACAACCCCGAAGCTCGTCGCCGGGGTGACTCCCGAGTGCCGGCGGCGAACGCAGCTCCTCTACTCGCAGATCGTGGACACGGTCGTCCCTGTCTCGAGTCCCAAGGTCGCGGAGACGGCAAAGATCCACGAGAACACGTTCCGCGCGGTCAACATCGCCCTCGCCAACGAGCTCGCGCTGATGTGCGACAAGCTCGGGATCTCCCCGTGGGAGGTGATCGAAGCCGCTGGGACGAAACCGTTTGCCTTCCTCCCGCACTATCCTGGCCCCGGGCTCGGCGGCGACTGCATCCCGATCGTCCCGCATTTCCTCGCCTGGCGCCTGCGCGAGTACGGCTACTCGCCGCAGCTGATCGAGGCCGCCCATGAGATCAACGCCCGGATGCCCCTGTACGTCGTGCAGAAGATCGCCGACGCGCTCAACGAGGTGGGCCGGCCGATCAAGGGCTCCCGGCTCCTCCTGCTCGGTGTGGCGTACAAGGCGGACGTCCACGACACCCGCGAGTCGCCGAGCTTCGAGGTGATGCGCCAGCTCGTCGGCCGCGAGGGCGACGTGGTCTACTGCGATCCGTGGGTGCCCGAGTTCGAACTCGACGGGCGTCAGTGGCACAGCGTCGAGTGGAGCCGCGACGAGGTGGAGGCGGCCGACTGCGTCGTCGTACTGACGCAGCATCGCCAGTTCCTCGAGCAGCCGCTGTGGCAGCACGCGCGCCTCGTCGTCGACACGCGGAACGTCGTACCCCCCGCTGCGAACGTCACCACGATCTGAGCTGATCCTCGGCGCCGGCTACATCGGCGCGAAGGTCGCGGAGCTGGCCATCGAGCGAGGCACCGACGTGGTGCTCGCGGACAACTGGTATGCGACGCCGCGCCAACAGCTCGCCGGCCTCGAGGAACGCGGCGCCCGGGTGGAGACGGTCGATATCCGCAGTCCCGAGGATGTTCGGTCGCTGCTCGGCCGGCGCTGGGACCGCGTCTACCTGCTGGCGGCCCAGGCGAGCCGGCCGCTCTCGTTCGAGGAGCCGGACTACACGGAGGAGACGAACGTCACGGGCGCCCGCCTCGTGGCGGAGGCGGTGGACGCGCCGATGGTCTACGGCAGCTCGCTCCACGTGTACGGCCCGGCGCTCGAAGGCGACGTCGACGCCCGGCATCCCTACGGGGAGCAGGCCGACCTGTCGCACCTGTCGAAGGTCTACGCAGAGCAGTGCCTCGGCCTGTACGCGCGGCGGCGGGGCTACCCGCTCACCGTGCTGCGGCTCGGGATCGTCTACGGGCCGAGCCCGGTCGAGCACGACCGCGCCGAGTCCGTGACAGTGGTCGACCGTTTCCGGGAACTCGCCCGCCGCGGGGAGCCGCTACCCGTAGACGACCCGCGGGCAACGATCGGAGCCGTCCACGTCGAGGATGCGGCCCGAATCCTGCTGGACGCTGCGGTGGCCGTCGAGAACGTCACCGCCGAGACGGTCACGGTGGGAGACGTGGCCGCACTCGCGCTCGGCCAGGCCCCGCCGGGCGGCGCCCGCTGCAGGTTCGTGTCGCCCTTCGAGTACCGGCACCGCCTCGCCGACTACCTCGGAACCGGAGGCGCATGAGGTTTCTCGTCACCGGGGCCAGCGGGTTTCTGGGCTGGCGGTTCGCCACGGTCCTGAGGGAGCGAGGACACGACGTCCTCCCGTTGCGACGGCCCGGCGGGCGCGTCCGGTCGTTCGGGCTCGAGGTGCGGGAACTGGACGCAGGAGATCCCGCAGTCCGGCCATTGCTCGCCGGGTGCGACGCCGTACTCCACTTCGCCGGCGTTCCCGATCCGGCGAGCGCGCGCGAGGATCCCGCCCGAGCCGTGCGCGAGAACGCCGGCACGACGCTAAACCTTTTGGAGGGCTGCTGCGAGCACGATGTCGGCCTCCTCTACCCCTCGACCGTGCGCGCCGCGGTCGAGCCGCCGCCGGACGAGTACGCGCTCTCGAAACGACTCGGCGAGGAGGTCTGCCGCCTCCACCCCGCGCGCGCGACGATCGTCCGCCTCACGTCCGTCTTCGGGCCGGGCCAGGTCGCGGCCGAAGGCGCCACCGGCGCGATGGCCGCGTTCGCGGCGCGCGCGCTCGACGGCGCACCGCTCGTCATCCCCGGCGATCCCGAGCGGACGCGCGACTTCACGTACGTGGACGACGTCGTGGTCTCCTTCGAGCGGCTCGTCGCGGCCGGCCGCTGGAACGACGAGGTGCTCCTCGCGAGCGGCGTCGCGACCCCGCTCCGGCGGGCGGCCGAACTCGTCCGCGAGGCCGCGGGATCCCGTTCTCCGATCGAGACGCCGGGCGGCGACCTGCCTCCGGGCGAGAATGAGAGCTGGGAGGCGCCGGCGGGCTCACGGCTAGAGTGCGTCCGGCCGCTCGAGCAGGCTGTCTCCGACTATGTCGACTGGCTCCGGACCCACGCCGCTGCTCAAGGCCGCGCCCGAGCCTGATCAGCTGCAGGATCGCCTCGCAGGCGGCGGCTGGCGCGGGATCGAGCTCGGGCTGGCTCCGGAGCACGTCGCAGATGACGCCGCGCTCGACCGCGCCGTCGCGGCGACGCGCGAGGCGGCCGGCGGTCTCGTCGTGACCGCCGAGGCGCCGCTGCGCTGGCCGAGCGGGGCGTTCGTCCGCGTCGACCGGCTGGACGATGAGGCGCGCGCAGGCATCGAGCGCAGCGCCCGCTTCGCAGCCGGGATCGGCTCCCGGGTGCTGACAATCCACCTGTTCGTGCCGCAGACCGCGAGGGAGTTCCGGTCGGCGCCACCGCCGGACGAGGGCGAGATCGGCCGGTTCCTGCGCTGTTACGCGGACACGTGCGCCGGCCACGGCGTCGTGGCGCTGATCGAGAACGTCCCGCCGGTGCTGCGGATGCGCACCGGCGGCGTGCACCTCTCGCGGATCGGCGGCCACTGGCGCGACCTGCTCGCGTGGCGCGAGCGCATTCCGGCGTTGCGGTTCACCTTCGACACCTCCCACGCGGCCCTCTTCGCCTCCTTCTGCGCGGCGTACCCCACGCTGCACGGTCAGACGGCGGCCGAGGAGCTCGATCTCGCTCGCTACGTCGAGGAGCTCGGCCCGGACGCCGAGGTCGCCCACATCTCGGACGCCCACGGGCTACTCGGCGAAGGGCTCCCGTACGGCGCCGGCGAGCTCGACCTCGATCCCGCCGTTCGCCGGCTCGGAGACCTCGTGCCGTATCTCGTCGCTGAGATCAACGAGCCGGATCCGCGACGTTCGGCCGACATGAAGGCCGGCTACCGCGCGATCGAGAGCGCGCTTGCGGCGCAGAGCCACGGCCCGCTCCCCCTTGCGCCGCGCCGGATCCCGGCCGACGAGTTCGACTGGCAGGCAGTGCTCGGCCGGCGGGATCCGGTTCCGTCGCTGCTCGAGCTTCAGGAGCGCTTCGGCGGGAGGCGAGTCCTGCTGACCGGCGGCGGCGGCTCGATCGCTCGCACGCTGGCCACGTTCCTGGGCGGCTTCCGTCCGGAGCGGATCACGCTCCTGGACGGCCACGAGGGCTCGCTCATCGCCGATCGGCGGGCGCGCAGCGGGCAGGCACTCGAGCGCCTCGACCACGTGCTCTGCGACGTGCGGGACGCCGGCCGGCTGGAGCGCGCAGTCACCGAGGCGCGACCCGACGTGGTCTTCCACTTCGCCGCGTACAAGCACGTCGACTGGGCGGAGATCTTCCCCGAGGAGTTCGTGGACAACAACCTGCAGGGGAGCTGGAACCTTCTTCGCGCGGCGGACGCGAGCGGGGTCGACACGGTGGTCGTGGCCTCGACCGACAAGGCCGCCGCGGCCGCGAGCTTCTACGGGCGGACGAAGCGATTCATGGAGCAGCTCGCCGCGTATGCCGCCCGGCGCGGCGGCGGACGGAGGACGGCCGTCCGGTTCGTGAACGTGCTCGGATCGGCGGGAAGCGCCTCCGAGCTCTTCCTGCGCCAGGCCCGCGCCGGCGTCCCGCTCACCGTCACGGACACCGGCATGCTCCGCTACTGGGTGACGATGGCGCATGCGGCGTCACTCGGCGCCCACGCCGCGCTGCTCGCGGCGGAGGGCGTACCCCTCTCCACCGCATCCGATCCGAGCGTGCTGACCGTCGGCGAGCTCGCCGGGCGTATCTGGGGGCAGGCCGGCCGCGAGGGCGAACCAGCGCTCGAGACGCTCGGAATTCGGCCCGGCGAGACGCTGAGCGAGATCCTGATCGGCCCGGGAGAAGGGCTGGGCGACGAGCGTCACCAGGGGATCGCGCCGATCCGAGGCGAAATCCCCACCGCCGCGCCGGCGTGGGTCGTGGAACGCCTGCCGGGAGGGGCCGCGCGCGAGGACACCCGCTCCGTCTGGCTGGAGGCGATGAGGAGGCCGGGGTTGCTGGCGCCGACCGCGGCGCAACCTTCGCGGTAACCAAGCCGCCTTTCCGATTAGGGTTTACACCGGATGGCGGCGGTCGACACGTGCGGCAGTGGCCGGCGCCGACGCAGGCTCAACTGCGGCGGGCTGGTTGCCACCTTGCTGGCGGCACTCTTTGTGGTCGTGGCGGCCGGCTGCTCGGCAAGCGGGGAGAGCATCGCGCACGCCGGCACGGCGGCGAAACACCGCTCCAAGGCGGCAACGAGGTGCCGGTTGGCCGGCCCGGGCCACACCGAGCGCGTGAACGTCAGCACGGGCGGGCAGCAGGCGAACGCCTCCACCTTTCGCGGAAACGTGAGTGCGGACGGCCGCTTCGTCGTCTTCTCCTCGTTCGCCACTAGCCTCGTTCCGAACGACACGAACGGCGTCGAGGACGTGTTCCTCCGAGACCTCCGGCTGGGCACGACGACGCGCGTCAGCGTCTCCTCGACAGGCGTCGAGGGGAACGGGGGCAGCCTTCATCCAATGGTCAGCGCCGACGGGCGGCTGATCTACTTCCGCTCACGGGCCTCGAACCTCGTTCCCGCCGACCGGGACGGCGTCGAGGATCTCTTCGTCCACGACCGAATCACCGGCCGCACGAGCATCGTCCCGCTCGGGCCGATTCAGGAGAAGCCGAACCGGGCCGGCGGCCCGACGAGCCGGCCTGACTGCGACAAGTGGTGCACGAACGACCTCAGCGCCGACGGCAGCGTGCTGCTCCTGTCCTCGCGCGCCCCCAGCCTGACACGCGGGGACATGCCCGGCGACAGGGATGTCTTCGTCCTCGCGCACGGCCGGCTGATCCGTGTGGACGTCGGCCCTGCTGGTGAGGGCAACGGTGTGAGCGAGGGATCGTCGATCAGCGCCGACGGGCACGTGGTCACGTACCGCTCGTGGGCGTCGGACATCGTTCGCGACGACACGAACAAGCGTCCGGACGTGTTCGTCCGCGACTGGGTGACCGGCGTGACGCAGCGGGCCAACGTGTCGAGCTCGGGCGCGCAGGCGGACGGGACGTCCTTCCGCGGCGTGCTCAGCGCCGACGGGCGCTACGTCGGCTTCCGCTCGCGCGCGAAGAACCTCGTCAAGCACGACACGAACGACGCGCTCGACGTCTTCATCAGAGACCTACGCCGGAAGAAGACGATCCGGATCAGCGTCGCGTCGAGCGGCGCCCAGGCAGATCCCCGCGGCCTCTCGAAGGCCGTCCGATACCGCGTCTTCATGTCGCGGCCGTTTCTCAGCCGGCACGGCCGTTTCGCGGCGTTCACGTCGCGAGCGGCAAACCTGGTTCGCGGCGACACGAACCGGCACTCGGACATCTTCGTCCGTGACCTGAAGCTCAAGAGGACGGTGCGCGTCAATATGGGCTTCGCCGGCCAGGCGGACAGCACGAGCAGCATCACCGGCATCAGCGACGACGGGCGGGTCATCGGCTACATGTCGTACGCGAACAACCTCGTCCCCGGCGACACGAACGGCGTGCGGGACTACTTCGTCCGCATACGGGATCTCCGGGGCATCTGCGGGTAGGACGAGTTCGTGGGCTTTTGGCGGAGGCTGGCTCAGCAGGCCGCAGCCACACCGCGCGAAGTCGCGTGTGCCTCCGAAGATGGGGGCCAAAGGGGGGGAAACATGGTTCCCCCGTTTAACGCGTGCCGTAGAGACGGTCGCCGGCGTCGCCGAGCCCCGGGACGATGAAGCCGCGCTCGTCGAGCCCGCGATCGATCGAGGCGCAGACGATCGTGCAGTCGGCGTGCTCGCCGTGCAGACGCTCGATCCCCTCCGGCGCGGCGACGAGCGAGACGAGCAGCACGGACTTCGCCCCCGCCGCCTTGACCTTCCCGACCGCGGCCGCGCTCGAGTTCCCGGTCGCGAGCATCGGGTCGAGCACGATGACGTCGCGCTCCTCGAGGTCGGTCGGAAGCTTCACGTAGTACTCGACCGGTTGGAGCGTCTCCTCGTCGCGGTAGAGGCCGATGAAGCCGACCCGGGCGCCCGAGACGAGCGAGAGCACTCCGTCCAGCATGCCCATGCCGGCACGCAGCACCGGGCACACAGCCACCTTCTTCCCCGAGATCCGGTGCACCGTCGTCCGCTCGAGCGGCGTGTCGATCTCGACCTCCTCCGTGGGGCAGTCTTTCGTCGCCTCGTAGGTGAGCAGCAGCGTCAGCTCATTGGCGATCTTCCGGAAGTGCACGGTCGGCGTGTCGCGCTCGCGAAGGTACGAGAGCTTGTGCTGGACGAGCGGGTGCGTGACCTCGATGACCGGAGCGACGGTGCGAGTGGTCATGCGGGGTATTCCGTGAAGCCCCGGAAGTCGGCGGCGTAGAGTGGCCGCTTCCGGCAAAGCTCCTCGGCACGAGCCGCGAGCGCCCCGAGATCGGGCGATTCCCCGAGCGCGGCGACGATGATCTTGCCGACCTCCCTGAAGTCCTCCTCGTCGAAGCCGCGCATCGTGGCCGCAGGCGTGCCGATGCGGACGCCCGAAGCAACGGTCGGTGGACGCTCGTCGAACGGAACCGTGTTGCGATTCACCGTCAGCTTGACCTCGGCGAGCCGCTCCTCCGCCTCCTTGCCCGTCCAGTCCGTCCGGCGGAGATCGAGCTGGAGGAGATGTGTATCGGTGCCTCCGGTGAGGACGTCGAGGCCGCCTTTCTCGAGCGTCTCCGCGAGGACGTCCGCGTTTCGCCTGATCTGGCGCTGATACTCCCGAAACGGTTCCGTGGCCGCGATCCGGAAGCACGTCGCCTTCGCCGCGATCGTGTGGACGAGCGGTCCCCCCTGCATCCCCGGGAAAACGGCGCGGTCGACGGCCTGCGCGTGCTCCTCGTCGCAGAGGATGAACCCGGAACGCGGGCCGGCGAGCGTCTTGTGCGTCGTCGAGGTGACGAAGTGCGAGTGCTCGACGGGATTCGGATGCAGGCCCGCCGCGACGAGCCCCGCGAAGTGCGCCATGTCGGTGACCAGGAGCGCGCCGACCTCGTCCGCGATCGCGCGGAAGCGGTCGGCCTCGACGGCCCGCGGGTAGGCGGAGCCGCCGCAGACGATCAGCTTCGGACGGTGCTCCTCCGCCAGCCGGAGCACGTCGTCGTAGTCGACGACGTTCGTCTCGCGGCTGACGCCGTAGTGGACGACGTTGTACAGGCGTCCGGAGAAGTTGACCTTGAGCCCGTGCGTGAGGTGGCCGCCGTGCGAGAGCTCGAGTGAGAGCATCGTGTCGCCCGGCTGCATCGCCGCCATGTAGACGGCCATGTTCGTCTGGGCGCCGGCATGCGGCTGGACGTTGGCATGGTCGGCGCCGAAGAGGGTCTTCGCGCGCTCGATCGCGGTCCGCTCGATCTCGTCGACGACCTCGCAGCCGCCGTAGTAGCGCTTGCCGGGGTACCCCTCCGCATACTTGTTCGTCGGCACGGAGCCGACCGCCTCGAGAATCGAGGGCCACGTGAAGTTCTCAGAGGCGATCAACTCGATCTGCGCGCGCTGGCGCTCGAGTTCCTGGCCGAGTAGCGCGGCGATGTCCGGATCGACGTCGGCGAGCCCCGCCGTCTTCAGCCGCTCGAAGGTTTCCTGAGCAACCGCCATCCCCGGGAGGATACTGGCGACCACGGAGAGCTTCGTGATCGACGCGCGTGTCCATCACTGGGTCCTCGAGCGCTTCCGCTATCCCTGGCTCGACGACGCCGCCTTCGAGGCGTTGCGAGCCGACTATCTTCCTGCCGACTGCCGCGCCGATGCTGCGGGAATGCCGGTGGACGGGTGGGTGCACGTCCCGGGTCCGGGAGGCCGAGGTGCGCGGGATGTCTGCGCGGCTCGAGGTGGGATCGAACCAGCAACTTCCCGGTCGAGCGGCTGGCCGGCGATTTCGCCGGCTGGCACGAGTTGGCGCGACGGTTCTATCGGCTGCCGATGGCTGAGGTCGCGGCGGCGTGAGAATCTCGTTCCACGGCAGGGTGGCGGTAGTCGTCGGCGCCACGAGTGGCATCGGACGCGCAGCCGCGGTTGCTTTTCGCACACGCCGGGGCGAAGGTGGTCGTTGCGGGCCGACGTGAGGAAAAGGGCGCCGGGGTCGTGCGGGAGGTCGAGTCGGCCGGCGGTGAAGCCACCTTTGTGCGCACCGACGTGACGAGCGACGAGCAAGCGGCCGCGCTGATGGATGCGGCCATCCAGACGTACGGCGGCCTCGACTGCGCGTTCAACAACGCGGGCGCCGAGGTCAACGTCGGCGTGGCCGACGCGACCGCCGAGGACTTCCGTCTTGCCGTCGACACCAACGCTCGCGGCGTGCTCTTCTGCCTCAAGCACGAGATCCGCGTGATGCGCGAGCGCGGCGCAATCGTCGACAACAGCTCGGTGTCAGGCCTCGCCCGACCGCCGCGCAGGCCATTTACGGGCTGAGCAAGGCTGCCGTTACGCACCTGACCCGGTGCGCGGCCGCCGAGGAGGGCAAGCGAGGCATCCGCGTCAACGAGATCGCCCCCGCGCTGTTGATGTCCGAGATGGTCAAGGGGTACCTCGAGGGCCCGAATGCGATTCCGATCGAGCCCGTGATTGCGAAGCTGGCGCTGGACCACGTCGGCCGGCCGGAAGACGGGGGTTGCGGCGGTCCTGTTCCTGTGCTCCGATCAGGCCAACTCCATCACGGGCGTCGTGCTGCCCGTGGACTGCGGATTCCTTCTCCACAACGCGGGCTCGGGCTAGCCGACGGCTGCTCGGACCCGGTCGAGCGCCTCGTCCGCGGGCACGGCGCCCTCGCGCACGACGCGCGGCTCCGGGCCCGTGAGGTCGAGCACCGTCGACGGCGTGCCGGGCAGCTCGCCGCCGTCCAGCACGGCGTCGCAGCCTGCCCGGATCTCGAGCGGGATGTCGTGGAGCGTCCGGGGGTCGGGTCCGCCGTGTCGGTTGGCGCTCGTCGCCGCGACGACGCCGACGCGCTCGAGCACGCTGCGCGCCTCGCCGTCGAGCTCGGGCACCCGCACGCCGATCGTGTCCGGCCGGCCGCCCGTGAGCCAGCGGTAACGCCGACCAGGGTTTGGAAGCACGAGCGTGTAGGGGCCGGGCAGCAGGGCGGAGCACATGACGCCGGTACGGCCGCGAAGCTCCGGCACGGAATCGAAGAGCATCTCCAGGTCGGCGGCGAGAATCGCGATCGCCTGTGACTCGGGGCGCTCCTTCAGCCGGTACAGGCGGCGCACCGGGCCGTCGCGATATGGACTGGCGCACAGGCCGTAGACGGTGTCCGTCGGGAGAATGACCGCCTTTCCCGAGCGGATCGCCTCGACGGCATCGTCTACCGCTGCCACTGCGCCTCGACCACCCGCGGGCGGGCCGCGAGGTCGTCGGTGACGGCGGGCTCGGTGTAGCCGTGTTCGGCGAGAGCCGATGCGAGCTCGCCGGCCTTCTGCTCATGGCTCTCGAGGACGAGCCAGCCACCGGGCCGCAGCACGCCGCGCGCGCCCGCTATGACGGCAAGCCACTGGCCCTCGTCTACGAGCGCCTCGGGCGGCTCCCACACCCGAACCTCCGGATCGAGCCCGGCCAGCTCGGCCACCGAGACGTACGGCGGGTTGCAGACGACGAGATCGAACGGTCCGCTCGGTAGCCCTTGCCGTAGGTCGCGCCGGGCGAAGCGGACGTCGAGCCCGAGCCGCTGGCCGTTGCGCTCGGCGACGCCGAGCGCGCGCGCCGAGCTGTCGATTCCGAGGACCCTGGCGCCAGGATGCTCGTCCGCAAGGGCGAGGGCGATCGCGCCCGAGCCCGTCCCGACGTCGAGCACGTGCGGCGCCGGGATCTCCGCGATGAGGTCGAGGCAGCGCTCGACGACGATCTCGGTCTCCGGCCGCGGAACGAGGACGCCGCGGTCGACCTCGAGCGTCAGGTGCCGGAATCCCCACTCGCCGAGGACGTATGCCAGCGGCTCGCGTCGTGACCGTCTCGCGACGAGCGTTCGCAAGCGGTCGCGCTCCGCCGCGTCAAGCGGTCGGTCGAGCGACCCGTAGAGCTCGGCCGGCGAGAGGTCGAGCGCGCTGCAGAGGAGGAGCCGCGCATCCACGCTGGGCGACGGGACGCCCTGGCGGGCGAGCTCATTCGTGACCCTCGCAAGGACCGTGGACGCAGTCATACGCCCGCAGTCTCGAGCGCCCGGCGTCGCTCCTCCGCGCTGAGCGCATCGGTCAGATCGTCCAGCTCGCCCCCGAGGACGCCGTCGAGGTTGTGGACCGTGACCTTGACGCGATGATCGGTGACCCGGCTGTCGGGATAGTTGTAGGTGCGGATCTTCTCCGCGCGATCGCCCGAGCCGATCTGCGTTCGCCGAGCCTCCTCGACTTCCCGCCGCTGCCGTTCGAGCTCGCGCTCGAGCAGGCGCGCGCGAAGGACGCGCAACGCCTTCTGGCGATTCTGGAGCTGCGACTTCTCGTCCTGCATGGCGACGACGATCCCGGTCGGGAGGTGCGTGATCCGGACCGCTGAGTCGGTCGTGTTCACGCTCTGTCCGCCGGGACCCGTCGACCGATAGACGTCGATCTTGAGCTCGCCCGGATCGATCTCGACCTCGACCTCCTCGGCCTCCGGCATGACTGCAACCGTCGCGGTCGACGTATGAATGCGACCCTGCGACTCGGTGACGGGAACCCGCTGCACGCGATGCGTCCCGCCCTCCCACTTGAAGACCGAATAGGCGCCGTCTCCCTTGACCGCGAAGACGATCTCCTTGAAGCCGCCGGCCTCGTTCGGGCTAGCCGCGAGCTGCTCCCAGCTGAAGCCCTTGCGCTCGGCGTAGCGGGTAAGCATGCGGAAGATATCGCCGGCCCACAGCGCGGCCTCGTCACCGCCGACGCCCTGGCGGACCTCGACGATCACGTCCCGACGATCGGCAGGATCCGGCTCGACGAGCGCGAGCTTCAACTCGTCCTCCAGCCGCTCGACCTCGCGCTCGTACTCGGGAACGAGGTCGGCCAACTCGCCGTCGTCGCGCGCGGCTGCGAGGTCCGATCGCGCCTGGCGCCACTGGTGGGCGAGCCGGTGCGGCCGCTCGAGCTCCTTCAGGCGGCGCCCGACCTCCGCCGCCTCGCGGTGGTCGTTGTAGACCTCGGGGTCGCTCAGGCGCTCGTGCGTCTCGTGGTAACTGCGGTCGAGCTCGTCGACGAGCTCGTCGATCGTGGCCATGCCGACTAGCGTAGACGAGCCGGAAGTCCGCTCCGTCAGCCGCGCCGGACGATCACGGGGGCGAGCCGAACCCAGGCGCGGTTCCCGGCCTGGTCAACCGCGGAGAGCGAGGCGGCGTACGCGCCCGCCCGCCGCCGGCCAGGGCTCCAGAGCAGCGTGTGGTAGCCCCGGGCGAGCCAGACCTGGAGCGCGCTTCCTCCGACGCTCAACGTGACGCGCGAGCTCTTCGACAGCCAGAAGGAGATACGCGCCGGGCGCCGGCTTCCGACGGCCGGTAGCGGTCGCTTGGCGTCGATCTCCGGCGGCACCGTGAGATAGCGGTTGAACCGCTGGTACCAGGACGTCCACGCCGGGTCCTCCGTCCGCTGCGCCAGCGTCTTCAGCAGCGAGACGACGTAGCGGTGGTAGTTGAGCGGCGCTTCCGCGCCCCCGAGCGAGTAGAGCGACCACGAGCCGGTGTCGAAGCGCGGGAGCAGGGCAAGGGCGGTAGCCGCCAGCCGATCGCCGAGACCGGCCGCTTCGGCGTCCTGGGACAGCTTCCCGTAGATGCTGAGTGAGATAGACGCCTGGAGCTGCGCGTTCAGCACCTCGGCGGTGCTGAAGCGGTAGAGGCGCACCCATGGACCGCTCTTCAGCCAGATCAGGAGACCGCGCGGCAGGGCGAGATACGCACGCCGCGCCTCGGGCAGGTAGTCGGTTCGCGCGAGCGCGGACGCGGCGACCGCCTGGGCCATGCCGGACGTCCAGGGGGCGCGCCCGCCGTCGAACGGGAAGTAGTACTCCCACGTCAGGGCCGGGCCGTTCGGGACGCCGCGGTCGACAAGGGACTCCGCGAGCTCGGCGGCGTCCGCGTCGCGCCCGGAAAGGACGAGGTTTCCCAGCCGCGCGAAGTTCCCGAGCGGGTGGAACTGCAGGCCGCGGCCGGGGAAGCTCCGGTAGAGCACGCCGTCCTCGGCGTCGATCACGTCTCTGCCGGACCCCGGCATCGGGTGTCGCGAGAGATAAAACGTGTTCAGGCGGAGCATCGAGAAGAGCGCGAGCGCCCGGGGAGCCGTGTACACCTTCGCCATGGCCGCCACCTCGCCGAGCACAGCCGCGAGGTTGTGCGCCTGCGGATCGCGCAGCCGCGGGATCGCCCTCGTGGCGCGATAGGCGATCGCTCCGTCCGCCTTGGCGTCGGCCGGATCGAGCCAGCCCCGGGCGACGGCCCTGGCGAGGCCCCGCTTTACGACGTCGAGGCTCGACTGCGAGGACGCGCCGGCGGCCGGCGCCAGAACGAGCGCCGCGGCGCAGACCGCGGCGACCCCGACCCGCGAGAACCCCTCCACTCCAGAGCAAAGGGTAGGGAAACGCGCGCGGAGGTCAAGGGCGGCGCCGTAAGGTTTCGGTTAGGCCATCACCTCGACCTTGCGCTCGTCGGGCGTCAGGCGCCCTTCGAGGGTTAGCACCTCCCGCAGCGCACGGATCGAGACCTCGATCTGGTCGAGCGTGGGCGGCCGCGTGGTGAGCCGTTGCAGCCAGAGGCCCGGCGCGAGAAGGGTCATGAGGATGCGGTTGTCGGTGTGCTTCCCGGCGAAGCGGATCAGCTCGTACGCGAGGCCCGCGATCACCGGCAGGAGCAGGATTCGGCTTGCGATGAGCCAGTACCACGCGGGACGCCCGAAGAAGGCGAACACGAAGATGGCGATCACCATCACCCAGAGCAGGAAGGCCGTCCCGCAGCGCGGGTGGATCAGGCTGTAACGCTGGACGCGCTCGGGCTCGAGCTCTTCGCCGGCCTCGTAGGCGTTGATGGCCTTGTGCTCGGCGGCGTGGTACTGGAACACTCGCTTCAGGTCGGGCAGGAGCGAGATCAGCGTCAGGTAGATGATGAAGATGGCGACGCGGATCAGGCCTTCCACGATCACGAACAGGCCGGTCGTGTCGATCGGAAGCCAGTTCGTGATCAACACGGGCGTCACTTTGAACAGCAGCAGCGCGAACCCGATCGCGATCGCGAACGCGACGATCAGCTGACCGCGGGAGAGCTCCGTCTCGACCTCGCCCTCGCTTCCCTCCTGCTGGGCGGCGTAATTGGCCGAGATGGCGAGCGCGCGAAACCCGATCGCGAGCGACTCGCCGAGCGCCACGACGCCGCGGATCAGCGGCAGGCGGAAAAGCCAGTGGCGGCGCATGACCGAGTCGATCGGCTTCGCCACGCGCTCGATCGTCCCGCCCGGCGTGCGCACGGCAACGGCCCAGTGCGACGGCGCACGCATCATCACGCCTTCGAGCACGGCCTGCCCGCCGATGGGGCTGCTCATGCCTTCGAGTGGTCTACCCGCGGCGCGCGCCGCCGGCGCGCTCTAGCCGACGCTGGAAACGCTCGACGCGGCCGCCCGTGTCCATCAGCTTCTGCTTGCCCGTGTAGAACGGATGGCACTCGGAACAGACCTCGACGTGGAGCTCCGGCTTGGTCGAGCGAACCTGGAACTCGTTGCCACACGAGCAGCGAACGGTCGCGAGGACGTAATCAGGATGGATGTCGGCCTTCATTCTCCAGCGAGAATAGCAGAGGCGATTTTTGCGTCCACGTTGCCACCAGAGACGACAACCGCCGCATGCACGTCGCGCTGCAGGGTCACCTTCCCGGCCAGGAGCGCGGCGACGCCGGCGGCGCCGGCGGGCTCGCAGGCAAGCTTCGCACGCTCGTAGAGGAAGCGCATCGCGTCCCGAATCTCGCCGTCGGTGACGAGTACGCTCTCGACGCGTCCGCGACAGGTTGCGAGCGCGTTTCGGCCCGCGAACGGCGCGCTGAGGCCGTCGGCGATCGAAAGGGGCTCCACGTGAACCGGGTGACCGGCCTCCAACCCTCGTCGGAACGCCTGCGAGCCCTCCGGCTCGACGGCGACGACCCGGCAGCGTGCGGGGGCCGCCGCGCACGTCCCGCTCACGAGGCCGCCGCCTCCGACGGGGACGACGATGGCCTGCGCGTCGGGGAGATCCTCCTCGATCTCCAGGGCGACCGTGCCCTGGCCCGCGATCGTCCGCGGGTCGTCGAAGGGGTGGACAAGGACGCGCGCGGTCTCGTCGATGAGCTCGCGGAGCCGCTCGAACGCCCCGGCTGGGTCACCGGCTTGGAGGTCGACCGCCGCGCCGTAGTCGCGCGTCGCCGCGATCTTCTGCTCGCTGGCACCGCGCCACATGACGACCAGGCAGTCGATGCCTTCCAGCGCCGCCCCGTACGCGAGTGCCTGGGCGTGGTTGCCGGCGGAGATGCCGATCACGCCGCGATCCCGCTCCTCCTTCGTGAGCGTGGCGAGCACGTTGAGCACCCCGCGGGGCTTGAAGGAACCCGTGCGCTGGAGGAGCTCGGCCTTCAGAGAGAGCGGGGCGCCGACCCGCTCGGAGAGCGTCCGCGACGGTAGGAGCGGCGTGCGGTGGAGGCGGCCGGCGATCCGCTCTCTGGCCGCCAGGACCTCGGCCCTCGTGACCACCGTTGGCTCGACCTTGAGGCGGGTCATGTGGCGGATGTTACGACCAGGGTCTGACCCCTGGTCGGCGCCGACCTTTCAGCGTCTCATGGATTCGGCGCCGCACCTGTGACAAAAGCGTGCCGACTTCTTCTACGTCTCGACGTACTCGGGGCCGGAGCCGCCCTCTGGCGGGGTCAGGCGCCCGCCCTTCGCCGTGATCGCGCCGCACTGGATGCAGTTCGAGGGCGTGACGTCGACAGTGACGAGCCCGTCTCCCGCGTCGGCGCCGACCTCGTACACCTGGGCCGGGCACAGGTGAACCCACAGCTCCGCGAGCTCCTTCGGAACCTCGCGGCGGACGCGGATGTGGTTCGGAGCGTCGTCTCGGGTCCGGTTCCCGGTCAGGTAGACGCTCGACAGCTTGTCGAACGTCAGTCGCCCGTCCGGCGCGGGATACCCGGCGGCGCCGTTCGCCTGCACGAGCTCCTGCTCCGAGTCGCGCTCGAGCTTCCCATCGCCGGGCGGCAGCTTGCCCAGGGACGCGGTGGCGGCCCCCGACACCGCCGCGCCGAAGAACAATCCCCGGCCGAACGCAGGCCGCATGTTCCGCACGCGCTTGAGATCCGACCAGACGAAGCTCGACCGGAGCGCGTCGTCATACCCGGCCAGCGCGCCCGGGCGGCTCGGAACCTCACCGGGTTGAAGCGCCGCGAACGCCGTCTCCGCCGCCAGTCGCCCCGACTCGATTGCGTAGTGAATCCCTTTCAACGCGGGCACGTTCACGAGCCCGGCGCCGTCGCCGCAGATGAGCAGCCCCGCGGCGTGGAGGCGGCTCGGCAGCGAGAGGAACCCGCCCTCGGGAATCGTCTTTGCCCCCCACGCAACGCGCTCGCCGCCGTCCAGGATCCCGCGCACGAGCGCATGGGTCTTCAGCTCCTGAAGAAGGTCGTGAACCGACACCCCCACGTCGCGGTGATCGAGCCCGACGACCATGCCGAGCGTGACTTTGTCCTCGCCGAGCGGGTAGATGAACGAGCCGCCAAACTCGCGGTACCGGCGCCCGCCGCGCAGCGGCCAGCCCAGCGTGTGGATGACCCGCGCGAGCGGCTTGGGCACCGTCCAGACCTCCTTCACCCCGAGCGCCCAGACCTGCGGGTTCGCACCTGCAAGCCCGAGCTGATCCAGCGCTACCCCGGTCAGGTGTCCCTGCGTCCCCTCGGCGAGGACGGTGACGCGAGCCATGAGGTCCGAGCCGGGCTCGAAGTTGCCGAGCGGCTCTCCGTCACGCCCGCGACCCTTGTCGCCGGTCCGAACGCCAGCGACGCGCCCGTCTGCGGCAAGGAGCTTCACACCGGCCGTCTCGGGAAGGATCGTGGCTCCGACGTCCTCGGCCTCTTGCGCCATCCAGCGGCCCAACTGCGAAAGGGACGCCACGTAGTTGCCGTCGTTCTTCATCGTCGGCGGCGTCGGAATCCGCATGGCGCGGCGGCGCGTCAGGTAGTAGACGGCCTCGTCCTCCACCGGCCCTGCAAACGGCAGCTCCGCGGCCTGGCGGCGGCCCCGGAACAGCCGCTGGAGGCCGCGAGGGTTGATCACGGCACCGGAGAGCAGGTGCGAGCCGGGTTGCTTTCCCTTCTCGAGCACGGCGACGGGCACCTCGCCGAGGCGCTCCGCCGTCTCCGGCGACCCCTCGAGCAGCTGACCAAGCCTGATCGCGCACGCGAGGCCGGCCGGGCCGGCGCCGACGATGAGCACCCCGACGTCGATGCGCTCGTCGGGCGGATCCGTCGGCTCGCCGATGAATTCACGCGGGTCGAACGGCGGCGGGTAGTCGGACGGGCGCGTCACGACCCCCTCCGCTCGCGCACCAGCTCCGTGAGCTTGGGAACGATCTCGTGCACGTCGCCGACGACGCCGAGGTCCGAGTACTCGAAGATCGGTGCGTTGCGGTCCTTGTTGATGGCGACGATGACGTTCGAGCTCTGCATTCCGACCTTGTGCTGGATCGCGCCAGAGATGCCGGCCGCGACGTAGAGCTTCGGTGCCACGGTCTTTCCGGTCTGCCCGACCTGCGAGGCGTACGGATACCAGCCCGCGTCGACGACGGCCCGTGTCGCAGCAACAGCGCCGCCCAGCGCCTTCGCAAGCTCCTCGACGATCGCGAACCCCTCCGGGGCGCCGAGCCCGCGTCCGCCGGCGACGATGACGTCGGCGTCCTCGATCGATGGGCCGGTTCGCTCCTCGTGCGCCTGCTCCACCATCGTTGCCGCGAGCGAGAAATCCTCGATCCGCGCCTCGACACGCTCGACGCTCGGCTCGCCGCCTCCCGCCTCGGGCTCGAAGCTGCCCGGCCGGAAGAGCGCGATCCGCGGCCCGTCCCTCCAGCCCACGTCCACGTAGACCGAATCGCCGAGCGCCGGACGCTTGCCGACGAGCTCGCCGTCGCGGCGCTCCAGGTCGACGAGATCCCAGTTCAGCCCTGCCTCGAGACGTGCCGCCAGCCCGCCGGCGACGTCCGCAGCGAGCACGGATGCGCCGAAGAGGACGGTGTCGAAGCCTTCGTCGCGAACAAGGCTCGCGAGCACGTCGACGCGCGGCTGGGGAAGCGGGGCTGCGAGGCGCGGATCGTCGGCGACGTAGACGACCTGCGCGCCGTACTTCCCGGCCTCGGCGGCAAGCTCTTCGACGTCGGCGCCCGCAATGAAGCCGGCCACGCTGTCGTCACCGAGCGCCGCGGCCTTCGCCAGGACGCCCAGCGCTCCCTTCAGGAGCTCGCCCTCGTGGTGCTCGAGGAACACGACCGTGCTCACAGCAGCTTCCTCTCGGCGAGGAAGTCGACGATCTTCTCGGCCGCCGAGCCGTCGTCCTCGATCACGGTCGTGTCGCCGCGCGGCGGCGGATCGGCGAACGCGAGGACCGTCGTCGCGGAGCCCTCCTCGCCGACGTGATCCGGGGCCAATCCCAGATCACCGGCCGTGAGGGTGTCCTGGGGCTTCCGCTTCGCCCCCATGATCCCTTTCAGCGACGGGTAGCGGGGCTCGTTGATCGCGTCCGAAACGGCAACGACCGCCGGCAGCGGCGCCTCGATCACGTCGTAGCCGAACTCGGTCTGGCGCTTCGCCCGCACGCGAGCGTCGCCGAGTTCGAGCTCTGCCGCCTGCGACAGGAGCGGCCGTCGCAGGCGGTCGGCGACGGCGGCCCACAGCACGGCGCCGTCCGCGTCGCTCGACTGCTGGCCGAAGAGGACGAGATCGGCGTTCTCCCGCTCGAGCGCGGCCGCGAGCAGCCGGCTCGTTGCGACCAGGTCGGAGCCGGCGGCTGCGTCGTCGGACACGAGGAGGCCACGGTCTGCACCCATTGCAAGTGCCTTGCGCAACGAGTCGCCCGCGCCGACCGGACCGAGGGACACCAGCACGACTTCACCCTCTCCGTCGCGATCCTTGATGCGAAGCGCCTCCTCGACGGCGTGGACGTCGAACGAGTTCAGCGTCCCTTCCCCGGACCGGTCGAGGCGCTTGCTGGACGGGTCGAACCGTCGCGGCGCCGCCGCATCGGGCACGTGCTTGACACAAACCGCAACTTTCACCGGCGCAAGTGTATGGGCCTGATACGTCGCAAACTAAGGCTGGCCTTCAATCACTGGCGGAGGCCGGCTTTGCCGGCCGCAGCCACGGCGCGCGAAGGCGCGTCTGCCATCGTTTCTGCGAGGGGGCTCACGGGGGAAACGCCATTTCCCCCGTGCAGGTTTGCGGGCGGTAGCCGCGAACCTGGTCCGCACCTTCTGCTAGGGTGCCGCCCTTCGAGCGCGACCCGGAGCCCTTGACCAGCCACCGGACGACAGCCCGAAGCATCCTTCTCGTCCTGCTCGGCCTCGCGGCCGGCGTCGGTTCACAGTCCCTGCACGCGCAGACCTACGGCGGCTCGGACGGGTTGGGCGCCAAGTCGGCGACGACGACCTCGGCGCCGGCGACGTCTGCTCCCTCGACGACCAACTCGACGCCCAGACCCAAGCCGAAGACGGTCCCGATCGGCAACCGCCTCATCTTCCCGGTCGTCGGACCGGTCCAGTACACGGACGACTTCGGGGCCCCGCGGCCAGGCGGTGTCAGGCACGAGGGGAACGACATCATGGCCGCGAAGAAGTCGCTCGCGGTCGCCGTCGAGAACGGGACGGTGAAGTTCGGCCACAACTCCGCTCACGCCGGCTGCTACCTCTATCTCTACGGCAAGAGCGGCGCGTACTACCTCTACATCCACCTCAACAACGACGTCACGATGGCGAACGACAACCGGGGCAAATGCGGCCCCGGGATGTCGTACGTCAAGGGCCTGAAGAACGGTCAGAAGGTCAAGGCGGGCGAGCCGATCGGGTATGTCGGCGACTCGGGCGACGCGAACGGCATCCACGCCCACCTCCACTTCGAGGTGCACCCGCACGGAGGCGGCGCGGTCGACCCGTATCCGTACCTGAATCGGGCGCTGCGGCTTCTGTTCGCGCTGAGGCGCGGCGCCACGTTCACGCTCAAGCTCAATGGGAGCGTGGCCGGACTGACCGACGGCGGATCGCTGAAGGAGCTCGTGAGCACGGTGCTGACCTTCCCGACTGGATACAAGACAACCGGCGTCAAGCGGACGATCCAGCTCTGGCTCCCGGATGACGCGACGGTCCAGCGGAAGGCGAACGGCGTCGTGCGGACGGTGACGAACCCGGCCGCGGCCCTCAAGAAGAAGGCGCCCGTCCAGATCGCCACCGCCTCCGCCGCCGCCACGCTGCAGGCCCAGATCGGCGCAGCGGACGCGCTCGTGGCCAACCGCGTCCTCGTGCTCCCGAAGAGCTAGACGCCGCGGAACCCGGGCTCGCGCTTCTCCACGAACGCGGCGAGGCCCTCCTTCGCGTCCTCGGTGGCGAACAGCTGGGCGAACTGGTCGGCCTCACGGCCGAGGTTGTCGACGTGGTCGCCCTGCAGCGCGTGGTTGAGCGCGACCTTCGCGGCGCGCAGCGCGAGCGGGCTCTTCGCCGCGAGCGCGCGGGCGGTCTCGAATGCCCGATCGACCAGCTCGTCCGGCTCGTAGACCGCGTCGACGAGCCCGAGGCGGAGCGCCTCGTCGGCGTCGACCGTCCGCCCGGTGAGGATCAGCTCCTTGGCGACGCCGAGACCGCAGACGCGCGCCAGCCGCTGCGTACCGCCCCAGCCCGGGATGATGCCGAGGTTGATCTCGGGCTGACCGAGCTTTGCCGTCCGCGAGGCATAACGAAGATCGCAGGCGAGCGCGAGCTCGCACCCGCCGCCGAGGGCGAAGCCGTTGATCGCGGCCATGGTCGGCGCGGGGCTCGTCTCGAGCAGCTGTCCCACGGTGTGGCCGAGCTCTCCCCACTCCTTCGCCTGTATCGGGCCGAGTCCGCTCATATATTTGATGTCGGCGCCCGCGGCGAACGCCCGGTCGCCCTCGCCCGTGAGGACGATCACCCGCGCCTCACGGTCGTCCCGCAGCTCGCCGAGGCGCTCGCGCAGCGCCGACAGCGTTTCCACGTCGAGGGCGTTCAGTGCGTCGGGACGGTCGATGGTGACGGTCGCGACACCGTCCGCACGGTCGACGCGAACGCTCACGGCAGCCTGGGCCTAAACCGTCTCGGGTTGTCGTGAACTGCGGAGGAAGTCGACGATCTCGCTGGTCGGCGCTCCCGGCGTGAACACCTCGGCCACACCTTGCCGCCGGAGCTCGTCGGCGTCGTCGCGCGGGATCGTGCCTCCGACGACGACGAGCACGTCGTCGGCGCCCGCCTCGCGCAACCCTTCCACCACCCGGGGCACGAGCGTCATGTGCGCGCCGGACAGGATCGAGATCCCGACCGCGTCGGCATCCTCCTGAATCGCGGTCTCGACAATCTGCTCGGGTGTCTGGTGGAGACCCGTGTAGATCACTTCCATCCCGGCGTCCCTGAGCGCACGCGCGATGATCTTGGCTCCCCGGTCATGACCGTCCAGGCCGGCCTTCGCGATGACAACTCGAATCTTCCGCGCCATCTGGGCAAGTATATGAGCGTGCATTTGAGCGTCGTAGGCAGTTCGCCCGCGTGGCCCAACCCCGGCTCCGCCCAGTCCGGCTACGTCGTCGACAGCGGATCCGGACGGCTCCTGCTCGACTGCGGCCCGGGAGTGCTGGCGCGCCTGCGCCAACTGGACGGGGGTTGGCCCACCGTGGACGCCATCGCGGTCACGCACTTCCATCTCGACCACTGGGGCGACCTGGCGACCTGGGCGTGGGGCAGCCTCTTCATCGGCCGAGACCGCCCCAAGCCCGAGCTGTGGGTGCAGTCGACGGGGATCAAGCAGCTGACGGAGTTCGGCGAGTGGATGGGGACTCCGTGGATGTTCGAGCGGGCATTCGAGCTGCGCGAGTACGAGGAGGACGTCCCGTTCCGCACAGCCGGCCTCGAGGTAACTGCGATTCAGCTGCCGCACTATCAGCTCAGAACGTTCGGATTTCGCCTCGCCAACGAGACGCACACGCTCGCCTACTCGGGGGACTCGGGGCCGAGCGAGAGGCTGGCGGACCTCGCGCGCGACGTCGACCTGTTCGTGTGCGAGGCGACGCTCCTGCGCGGGGAGCTGGACGCCCAACCGCGCGGGCACCTGTCCGCGGAGGAGGCCGTCGAGGCGTTCGACGCCTCGGGCGCGAGCCGCCTGCTCCTGACGCATCGCCCCGACGAGCTACCGCTCGCCGACGGGCTGGAGCTCGCCTACGACGGCCTCGAGCTCGACGTGTAGCGATCCTTGATGTAGGCGCGGTAGACCCTGGCCCCGCGCCAGCTCCGGATTCCCAGCGCGGCGACGACGACGAGGAGCAGGCCGAAGATGCCGACCGGGAAGAGCAACCACATCTGGCTCGCGTGGGCCTCGGACTTCGCGGCGCGCGCCGCGGCGCTGACGCGGCTCGAGCTCGACCCGAATTCCCCGGTTGGATCAGGCGTGGGCAGGAAGCTCGACACGAGCCATCGGTAGTGGCCGTCGCCCTTGAAGCGCCGCAGCGTGAGATCGAACACCACCGGACGTATGTGCTGTTGGGGCTTCGCGAAGAGCGCGACCTGGAGCTCGATCTCCTTCTTGAACGAGTAGCCGACCCGCCACTTCGCCGTGTCGACCGGGAACGGGGGCACAGGAATGTCGCCCTTCGCCCAGCTCGCCCGCGTGTAGCCGCGGCGCATTGAAGGAGCCAGCAGTGGCCACGAATCGGCGGTGTGCCGGCGTCTGACGGCGGTGAGGATGAACTTCTTCGCCACGGTCAGGACGGTGACCGCCCGGGTGGCGAACTCGTGCGGCTTGTCCTCCTTCACGACGTCGCCCTTGACGTTCGTGACTCGCGCTTCCTTCGGCGTGCCCGGGCTGGGCAGTGCGATGATCAGGCCGGCGACGAGCCCGGCGAGCGCGACGAACGCTCCCATCCAGGCAAGGCGTCGCCTCGTCCTCGGCGAGGAGAGGATGCCCCTCACGGGGCGAAGGATAGACCCTCGAGCTGCGCGGCTCTAACGCGCCGTCCGGCTAGCTGCCCCCCTGCGGCACTTGCGGCGTCCAGCGCGGCATCCAGTAGTCCACCAGCCACGGCGTCGCCCGCGTGCCGACCTTCTTGAGCTCGATCCAGAAGACCGTCGGCCGCAGCTTCGCCTTGGGATCCGGCGTCAGGCCGACTTCGACCATGACATCGTTCCGGTGCGCGTAGACGAGCGAGTAGTTCGTCGTCGTGTCCGGCTTGTAGACAGGGTACGGGACGAACGGATGGCTGTTGCTCGTGACCCACTGCTTGTACGTGTAGCCGCCGCGCATCCTGGGCGTCACGTACTTCCACGCGGCTGCGTAGTTCTTGCCTGCGACCGCGCCGGCAATGAACGTCCGGATCGCCTGCTTCGCCTCCTGATCCAACTGCCCGTAGTTCGTCACGCGGACGCCGTTTCCGTTGACGAGCGCGTGCGTCTTCGCCGGCAAAATCGGCCGGAAGCTGGGAGCGGGGTTGGTCTGGGTGTGGTCGCTGCCGCCGGCGAGCCTGATGATCACGAGCGCTACGCCGGCCGCAAGCACCAACGCGCCGAACGCCAGCAGCAGGCGGCTGAAGCGAGCCGAGGAAAACGCAGATTGGATCGTGTCCATGTGTGGGTCAGTGGTGTAGTAGATGGCAGCGCGGCTCTAACGCGCCCCGCTAGTTCTGAGGCACCGGCGGCGTCCAGCGCGGCATCCAGTAGTCCACCAGCCACGGCGTCGCCCGCGTGCCGACCTTTTTCAGCTCGATCCAGAAGATCGTCGCCCGCAGCTTCGCCTTGGGTTCGGGCGTCAGGCCGACTTCGACCATGACGTCGTTCCGGTGCGCCCAGACGAGCGAATAGTTCGTCGTCGTGTACGGCTTGTAGGCCGGGAACGGGACGAATGGATGGCTGTCGGCCGTGACCCACTGTCTGTACGAGTAGCCACTCTTCATCTTCGGGGTCACGTACTTCCAGGCGGCCGCGTAATTCTTGCCCGCGACCGCGCCGGCGATGAACGTCCGGATCGCCTGCTTCGCCTCCAGATCCAGCTGGCCGTAGTTCGTGACTCGGACCCCGGCCCCGTTGACGAGCGCATGCGTCTTCGTCGGCAGCGTCGGCCGGAAGCCGGGATCAGGGTTCGTCTGGGCGTGATCGCTCCCGCCGCCGAGCCTGATGATCAGGACCGCCACGCCGGCCGCGAGCACCAACGCGGCCAACCCCATGAGCAGTCGGTTAAAGCGAGCCGAGGAAAACGCAGATTGGATCGTGTGCATCTGGGGTCAGTGGTGTAGACGGCAGGGTAGCGCGTTTGTTAGACGGTCAGAAGACGGGGGTCTCCGTCCACGTGCCCCAGGTCTCTCGGAGCGTGTCGCACATCTCGCCGAGGGTCGCGTAGGCGCGCGCCGCCTCGACGATTTGCGGCATCACGTTCACGTCGTCCCGCTGCGATGCCTCGCGAAGCCGTCGCAGCGCTTCCTCGACGGCAGCCGCGTCACGCCGCGAGCGGACGTCCCGAACACGATCGACCTGCTTGCGCTCGAGCGCAGGGTCGATGCGGAGGATGTCGAGCTCGCTCTCGTCGTCGAGCTCATAGCGGTTGACGCCGACGACGACGCGACCGCCCGACTCGACCTCCGACTGGTATTTGAAAGACGCCTCGGCGATCTCGCGCTGGAAGAAGTTCTCCTTGATCGCCTCGACGACGCCGCCGAACTCGCGAATCCGCCGGAAATAGTCGTACGCCTCGGCTTCGAGCCGGTTCGTCAGATCCTCGAGGTAGTACGAGCCGCCGAGCGGGTCGATCGTGTTGACGACGCCGGTCTCGTGCGCGAGCACCTGCTGGGTGCGGAGCGCGAGCCGGACGGCGTCTTCGGTCGGGAGCGCCAGTGCCTCGTCGAACGAGTTCGTGTGGAGCGACTGCGTGCCGCCGAGCACCGCCGCGAGCGCCTCGATCGCCGTCCGCACGATGTTCACCTCGGGCTGCTGCGCGGTGAGCGAGACGCCGGCAGTCTGGGTGTGGAACCGCATGAGCCACGAGCGTGGATTGGTGGCTCCGTAGCGGTCACGAAGCTCGCGCGCCCAGATCCGGCGGGCGGCCCGGTACTTCGCGATCTCCTCGAAGAAGTCGAGATGGGCGTTGAAGAAGAACGAGAACCGCGGCGCGAAGTCGTCGACGGCCAGGCCGCGCTCCATGCACGCCTCGACGTACGCGAACCCGTTCGCGAGCGTGAACGCAAGCTCCTGGACGGCGTTCGAGCCGGCCTCGCGGATGTGGTAGCCCGAGATGGAGACCGGATGCCAGCGAGGGAGGTCCTTCGCGCAGAACTCGATCATGTCCACCACGAGCCGCATCGACGGCTCGGGCGGGAAGAGCCATTCCTTCTGGGCGATGTACTCCTTGAGGATGTCCGTCTGGATCGTTCCCCGGAGCTCCGCGCGGGGGACGTTCTGCTGCTCGGCGACGCAGACGTAGAAGGCAAGCAGCATCGCCGCCGGCCCGTTGATCGTCATCGACGTCGACACCTCGCCGAGCGGGATGCCGGCGAAGAGCGTCTCCATGTCGGCGAGCGAGTCGACCGCCACGCCCTCGCGCCCGACTTCGCCCAGCGAGCGCGGGTGGTCGGAGTCGAGACCCATCAGCGTCGGCATGTCGAATGCGGTGGAGAGTCCGGTCTGGCCGTGCTCGAGCAGATAGCGGAAGCGCTCGTTCGTCTCCTCGGGCGTCCCGAAGCCCGCGAACTGGCGCATCGTCCAGAGCTTTCCGCGGTACATCGACGGGTAGACCCCGCGCGTGAAGGGGTAGACGCCGGGGTAGCCGAGGTCTCGTTCGTAGTCGACGTCGGCGTTGTCGGGCGTGTAGAGCGGCTCGTTCTCGAGACCCGAGATCGTGGTCGTCAGCTCGTCACCGCGCTCCGGTGACGCGTCGTAGAGCTCGCGCCGCCACTCGCCGGTGTTCGTCTCCTCCGTCGAGCGGTCTTCCGTGGTCGCCATGCCGTGAAGTTTAGGGCGGCGGTGCTACCGGGAGGCGCCGGGCTTCCAGAGCGGCTCCGGGATCCCCTCGTCGGCGTTCGCGGCCCGCGCGAGGATGAACAGCAGGTCGGAGAGCCTGTTGAGGTACGCGAGCGCGACCGGGTTCGCGCCCTCGACGCGGAGCGCGTGGCGTTCGGCACGCCGGCAGACGGTTCGCGCCAGGTGGAGCCTCGCCGCACTCTCGGTCCCACCCGGGAGCACGAAGCTCCGTAGCGGCTCGAGCTCGGCGTTCAGCTCGTCGCAGGCCGCCTCGAGGGCCTCCACCTGCGAGGCGGCGACGCGTAACCGCTCGCGCTCGCCGCCGGTTTCCGGGACCGACAGGTCGGCGCCGAGGTCGAAGAGCTCGTTCTGGACGCGCTCGAGCAGGCGCCGGATGTGGACGGGCAGATCGCCGGCCAGCACGACGCCGAGTTGCGCGTTGAGCTCGTCGACGACTCCGTAGGACTCAACGCGCGGATCGGTCTTCGGCACGCGTGACCCGTCGCCGAGGCTCGTCTGCCCGCCGTCGCCGCCGCGCGTGTAGATCCGTGTCAGGCGGACGGGCTCGTCGCGGTTGCGAGGCACGCTCGTAGAGTAGGGACATGATCCGACGCGCGGCCGCCGGTGACGTCGATGCGGTGGCGGCGTTGTTCAGGCGCTCGTTCGGCACGCTCGATTTCCTGCCGACGCTGCACACGCCCGAGGAGGATCGGCAATTCCTCGGTCGCGTCATCGCCGAACAGGACGTCTGGGTCGCCGACCGGGACGGGACGATCCTCGGCTTCCTCAGCCTCGACGGCGACGTCGGCACGTTCTTCTACGTCGATCCACAAGAGCACGGCGGCGGCGTCGGCTCGGCCCTGTTCGAACAGGCGCAGAGGGTACGACCGGACGGCTTCGAGTTCTGGGTCTTCCAGCGCAACGACAAGGCCCGGCGCTTCTACGAGCGTCGTAACTGCCGCGCGGTCCGCTTCACGGACGGCTCGGCGAACGAGGAGCAGGAGCCGGACGTCCTGTACGAATGGCGGCCGGCTACCCCTGCGCCATCGCCCGCTGCTGAAGACCGAGGATCGAGCGGGCGATGACGAGGCGCTGGATCTCGCTCGTCCCCTCGTAGATCTCGGTGATCTTCGCGTCGCGGTAGTAGCGCTCGACCGGGAACTCCTTCGTGTAGCCGTACCCGCCGAGGATCTGGATCGCCTCCGCGGTCTGGCGTCGCGCCATCTCCGAGGCGAACAGCTTCGCCTTGGCGCCCTCCTCTGTGTGCGGCAGCCCCTGCTCCTTCAGCCAGGCCGCGCGGTAGACGAGCAGGCGCGCTGCGTCGATCTCCGTGGACATGTCAGCGAGCTTCCACTGGATCGCCTGGTGCTCGGCGATCGCCTTGCCGAACGCGCGCCGCTCCTTCGCGTACTCGCGTGCGACGCCGTAGGCGGCCTGCGCGATTCCGAGCGCCTGCGCGGCGATGCCGATGCGGCCGCCGTCGAGCGTCGCCATCGCGACGGTGAAACCCTTTCCTTCCTCGTGAAGGAGCCGGTCGCGGGCCACCTCGGCGTCCTCGAGGACGATGTCGTTCGTGATCGACGAGTTGAGGCCGAGCTTCTCCTCGTCGCGCGTCACACGAACGTGCTCGGCGTCGACGAGGAACGCGGAGACGCCCCCGGCGGCCGGCGTGGCCGGGTCGGTCCTGGCGAACAGGAGAAAGGTGCCGGCGAACGCGCCGTTCGTGATCCACTGCTTCGCGCCGGTGATCCGCCAACCGTCCTCGGTTGGTTCGGCGCGTGTGCGTAGCGAGCCTGCGTCGGACCCGGCCTCGGCCTCGGTCAGCGCAAACGCGCCCAGGTGCTCGCCGCGGGCAAGCGGGGGCACGAAGCGGCTCCTCTGCTCGTCGGTGCCGAACGACAGGATCGGCAGCGTCGCAGCGCTCGTGTGCACGGCGACCGTGACTCCGACGCCGGCGTCCGCGCGCGAGAGCTCCTCGAGGACGAGGATGTACGAGAGGAAGTCGGCGCCGGCTCCCCCGTACTCCTCGGGCACGCAGACGCCCATGAGGCCGAGCTCGGCGAGCTTCGCGAACAGGTCGCGCGGGAAACGGTGCTCCCGGTCCCACTCGGCCGCGTGCGGTTCGATCTCCGCCTCGGCGAACTCGCGTGCCAGCGCCTGGATCTCGCGCTGCTCGGGCGCCAGCGAGAAGTCCATCCCGGCGCGAGTATAGGCGGGTCAGTACCGGTAGAAGCCGCGGCCGCTCTTGCGTCCGAGGCGGCCGGCCTGGACGTACTGGCGGAGCAGTGGACAGGGCGCGTACTTCGGGTTGCCGAGCCCGGCGTGGAGCACCTCCATGATCGCCACACACGTATCGAGGCCGATCAAATCCGCGAGGGCCAGCGGCCCCATCGGGTGGTTGAAGCCGAGGTGCGCGATCGTGTCGATCGCTTCCACCTCGGCCACCCCCTCCATGAGCGCGTACGCCGCCTCGTTCACGAGCGGCATGAGGATGCGGTTCGAGACGAAGCCGGGGAAGTCCCGCGCTTCCGCGGCGGTCTTGCCGAGCTCGCCGGCAAGCTCGGTGATCGCGGCTGCGGTCTCGTCCGAGGTCTCCAGCCCTCGGACGACCTCCACGAGGCCCATCAGCGGCACCGGATTGAAGAAGTGCATGCCCACGACTCGATCCGCGCGGTCCGTCGCCGCGCCGAGGGACGTAATCGGGATCGAGGACGTGTTGGAGGCGAGGATCGCGTTCTCGGGTAGCGCGGCATCCGCCTCCCGGAACACGGCCTCCTTGACCGCTGCGTCCTCGACGACCGCCTCGATCAGGAGGTCGGCGCCGACCACGCCGTCGACGACCTCGACGCGCGACAGCACCCCGTCCGGATCCGGCCCGCCCTTTTCGGCGAGCTTCTCGAGGCTCTTGCGCATCGTCCCGAGCGATCGCTCCGCGGCTGCGGCGACCGCGTCGTGCAGAAGCACGTCACGGCCCGAGGCGGCGACGACCTGGGCGATCCCGCCGCCCATCTGGCCGGCCCCGACGACGAGCACCCGCCCGAAGCGCATGAGGCAGGAGGGTAACGTGGCCCGGTGGACGCAGTCGTCCGTCCGGCCGGGACCGCGGACGCCCGCGAGATTGCTCGCGTCCACGTCGAAACGTGGCGGCAGGCCTATGCGCACGTCTTCCCGGCCGAGTATCTCGCTGCGTTGTCGGTCGACGACCGCGCCGCGCTCGCCGAGCGTCTGCTCTCCGAAAACGCGGAGACGATCCTCGTCGCCGAGGTCGAGCGGCGCATCGTCGGGTTCGCCTCCGGTGGGCCGAGCAGGGACGAGGACGCCGAGGCCGCGCCCGGTGAGGTCTACGCCATTTACGTCGAGCCTGCCGCCTGGGGCGCCGGGGCAGGGCGCCGCCTGCTCGAGCGCCTCGAGGCGGCTCTCCGGGGGATCGGCTTCGACGAGGCCACGCTCTGGGTACTCGAGGACAACCCGCGGGCGCGCCGGTTCTACGAGGCGGCCGGCTGGCGGTACGACGGCGGCCGCGAGATCTTCTCCCGTGCCGGCGTCGATGCGTGGGAGATCCGCTACCGTAAGCGTCTCCGATAACATATCTGTACTGATGATCAGTGCAGATCTGTTGCGTGAAGCGCGGCTGCGTGCGGGCCTTACCCAGGCGGAGCTCGGGCGGCGCGTGGGCCGTCCGCAGTCGCAGATCGGCCGCTGGGAGCGCGGGGAGGTGAAGCCGAGCCTCGAGACGCTGCGCGAGTTGATCCGCGCGTGCGGGCTCGAGCTGACGCTCGGGCTCGCGAACTACGACGATTCCTACGACGAGTGGATTCTGAGGGCCCTCGAGCGCGAGCCAATCGAACGCCTGAAGGACGCGGAGGCCCGCGAGCGGGCGTACGAGGCGATTCGACAGGCGGCGGGGGCGACCCGTTCCTTCTGACCTCGGCGTACTCGCGCCACTCGTATCGCTCGATCGGCACGAGGTGCGCTACATCGTGATCGGAGCCGTCGCCGCCATTGCCCAGGGTTATCCGCTCACGACGAACGACCTTGACGTGACGCCCGATCCGGAGCCGGACAACATCGCGCGACTCGTGCCCGCACTGCAGGAGCTGGACGCAAAGCTGCGTACGCCCACGGAGCCCGTGCCGTTTCCGATCGACGCGAAGATGATCGCCGGCGTTCAATCGTGGACGCTCGCCACGAGCGAGGGGGCACTCGACCTCGTGTTCGTCCCCGCCGGCACCGGCGGTTATGAGGATCTACACCGCGAGGCGCTGACCTTGGACCTCGGCACGGGGAGCCCGACATTGGTCGCATCGGTTCGAGACGTCATCCGCATGAAGGAGGCGGCCAACCGGCTGAAAGATCAAGCCCAGCTCCCCGCCCTCCGCCGCACGCTCGAGCTGATCCGCGAGCGCGAGCGGCGCGAACGCGAAGGCTGACGCACGACCGCCGGTCTGTCAGATTGAGCGCATGTCCGAGCTCCCGTCCGGGACGGTAACGCTCCTCTTCACCGACATCGAGGGATCGACGCGGCTGCTGCAGGTGCTCGGTGACGGCTACGGGGAGGTTCTGGGTCGTCACCACGCATTGATCCGCAACGCGGTGGCGCAGCACGACGGACACGAGGTCGACGTTCAGGGCGACGGCTTCCTCGTCGCTTTCGCCCGTGCCGACGACGCGGTCGCCTCCGCAGCCGACGCGCAGCGCGCCCTCGGCGAACTCGACGGCGTGCGCGTCCGGATGGGCGTCCACACGGGCCAGCCGCAGCGCGGCGGCTCGGGCTACGTCGGGCTCGATGTCCACCGCGCAGCCCGGATCCGCGACGCCGCCCACGGCGAGCAGGTGCTCCTGTCCGAGACGACGCGAGACCTCGTCGACGTCGAGGTGCGCGATCTCGGCGAGCACCGCCTGCGCGATCTCACAAAATCGCAGCGGCTGTTCCAGTTGGTCGCGCCGGGGCTCCGCCGGGACTTCCGCCCCCCGCGTACGCTCGAGAACCGGCCCACGAACCTGCCGGTGCAGCCGACGCCGCTGATCGGCCGCGAGCGCGAACTGGCGGAGACGACCGAGCTCGTCCGCCGGGAGGACGTTCGGCTTGTCACACTCACCGGCCCGGGCGGCTGCGGAAAGACGCGACTCGCGTTGCAGGCGGCGGCCGAACTCGTAGACGACTTTCCCGACGGCGTCTTCTTCGCCGCGCTCGAGGCGCTGGAGGATCCCGGCCTGGTCCTGCCCACGATCGCACAGACACTGGGCGTCGACGAGACGGGAGCGGCCACGCTTGCGGGCGCCCTCGCCGACTTCATCGGCGATCGGCGGCTCCTCCTGCTGCTCGACAACTTCGAGCAGGTGCTCGAGGCAGCGCCCAAGCTGCGCGGAATGTTCGCGCCGACAAGGGTGAAAATGCTGGTGACGAGCCGGGCTCCGCTCCGGCTCTCCGGCGAGCACGAGTACCAGGTTCCGCCGCTCGAGCTTCCGGACCCCCACTCGTACGCCGACCTGGACACATTCTCGCAGTACGACTCGGTGGCGCTGTTCATCGAGCGTGCGCAGGCGGTTCGGGCGGACTTCACCGTCAGCGCCGACAACGCGCCGGCCATCGCCCAGATCTGCGCCCGCCTCGACGGGTTGCCACTCGCGATCGAGCTCGCGGCGGCCCGCGTTCGGCTCCTCACGCCGCAGGCGCTGCTCGACCGGTTGGGAGAGCGCCTGGCTCTGCTGACGAGCGGGCCGCGCGACCTCCCCTCGCGTCAGCAGACACTCCGCGGCGCGATCGACTGGAGCTACGGGCTCCTGCGCGAGGACGAGCGGCGGCTTCTCGCCCGGCTCTCGGTCTTCGCGGGCGGTTGCCGCCTCGAGGCGGCCGAGGCCGTTTGCGACGCACGTCTCGACGAGCTCGAGGCGCTGCTCGAGAACAACCTGCTAAGGCAGGAGGAGCGCCCGACGGCGCACCGCGCTTCCAGATGCTCGAGACGATCCGGGAGTACGCGGCGGAGCGCCTCCGTGAATCGGGAGACCAAGAGGAGATCGCGAGCATCACGCCCGGTACTTCCTCCGCTGGGCCGAAGACCGTTTTCAGGCCCGCCTGGCCGGTGAGCTCGTGCTCGGCTACGGCGTCGAGGAGGAAGAGCACGAAAACGTACGTGCCGCCCTGACGTGGGCTCGCGGTCGCGGGGACGGTGAGCTCGAGCTTCGCCTGGCGACGGCGATTCACCAGTATTGGGGTATCGGCGGGTATCTGAGCGAGGGCCGCGTCTGGCTCGCGGATGCGCTATCCCGTGGTCAGGAGTCGACGGAGCTCACCCGCGCGTGGGGGATGGCGGCAGCCGCGAACCTCACCTGGCGACAGGGCGACGCGGCCGCGACGCAGGGGTTCGCCGAGGCCGCACTGCCCGTCTTTGAAGCGCACGGCGACCGCCGCGGCATCGGACTTGCCTTGAATTCCCTCGCGATCGCAGCGCAATGGCGCGGCGACGCCGACGAAGAGGCGCGGATGTGGGAGGAGCAGGAGGCCGTCGTGCGGGAGCTCGGCAACGAGGCGGGGCTCGCGATCACGCTCAACAACCGCGGTTACGCGGAGCTCATCCTCGGCCGGTACGCGGCGGCCGAACGGCGGCTCCGCGACAGCTTGCAGCTATCGGGATACGCCGAAGAGAGTGGCAGCACCCGGTTGAACCTCGGGCTCGCGCTGTTCCGGCAGGGGCGACTCGACGAGTCCACGCGAGCATTCGCCGACGGCCTCGACGCTGGCGTGGAAGCGGCGTCCCGCGAAGTCGTCTTCTACGGGCTGGAGGGGTTCGCGAACCTGGCCGCAGCAGCTGGCGACGACCTCCGCGCGGCACGGCTGTGGGCCGCATCGGAGCAGTTGCGCGAGCGCCTCGGAGCCCGGCTCGCGCGCGCCGAGCAGGAACTGCACGAGGAAACGGTGCCGGCTGCTCGCGCGCGCGCCGGCGAGGCGGCGTTCGAGCGCGCGTGGACGGAAGGGCGGCTCCTCACCGAGGGGCAGGCCGTCGAGCTGGCGCGCGCGCGGCCCTAGACCTCGACGAGCACGGCGTCGCCCTGGCCGCCGCCGGAGCAGATCGACGCGAGCCCCAAGCCACCGCCGTTCCGACGGAGCTCGTAGATCATCGTGCCGAGGATGCGCGCGCCGGACGCGCCGATCGGGTGGCCGAGCGCGACCGCGCCGCCGTTGACGTTCACACGTTCCTCGTCGGCGCCGAGCATCTTCGTGGAGTTGACCACGACAGAGGAGAACGCTTCGTTGAGCTCGACGCGCTCGACGTCGTCGATCGTCTTCCCGACCTTCTCGAGCGCGCGTACCCCCGCCTTCGCCGGCGTCCTCGCTAGGTAGGGAGGCTCGTCGGCGACGTACGCCTGCGCGACGATCGTCGCGAGCGGTTCGAGGCCTCGCTTCCGCGCGAACTCCTCGCTCGTGATCACGAGGGCGCCGGCGCCGTCGTTGATGCCCGGTGCATTCCCGGCGGTCGTCGTCCCCTCGGGATCGAAGACCGGCCGCAGCGCCGCGAGCTTCTCGACCGAGGTATCCCGCCTGGGGCCTTCGTCGACCGCGAGCCCGTCGACCGGGACGATCTCGTCCTGGAACAAGCCCTCGTCGATCGCGTGCACGGCCCGCTGGTGAGACCGGAACGCCCACCTGTCCTGGTCCTCGCGTGCGATCCCCAGCTCCCGTGAGACGAACGACGCCTGCTGGATCATGTGCCGGTTGTCGAACGTCGAGATGAGCCCGTCGTGCGTCATGAGGTCAATGATCACGTCGTCGCCCATCCGGTAGCCGAAGCGCGCCTTCGGC
>Ga0075423_10000307_pt1 | contig 37808 bp, 38 predicted proteins | sample SoiMethybrSBSTD2_FD_80114 | JGI IMG/M metagenome (GOLD analysis project Ga0075423, IMG submission 80114) | Bulk soil microbial communities from a Populus tree surrounding site in Tennessee, USA - Soil MetaG P. TD hybrid SBSTD2 | ecosystem: Environmental > Terrestrial > Soil > Tree plantation...
CCGGATGAAGCTCGACGACGAGATCGTCGAGCTCAAGGAATGGGACGCGGTGCGCGTCCCGCCCGGTACGTGGCGAGGCTACGAGGCCGGGCCGGAGGGCCTTGAGATCCTCGTCATCGGCGCACCCAATCTCGGCGAGGCGCCGCGCGAAGACGTCGATGGCCAGCGCGACTGGTGGGCTGACTAGCACCGCTCCCATCGAAGCGATCAAGCGCTACCCTGGCGCAGAGGGGTGGAGACCTGGTCGAACGGAAAGCCGATCGCGGGCGGCTCATGGTCGCTCGGGCGGCCGACCAGCTCGAGCGTGTCCGCAAGCTCGAGGCCGGCGAGATCGCCCATGAGAAAGAGAGTTCGTCGAGCTGTGCGACTCCGAGAAGATCGAAGGCGGCGAGTCGTGACGGCCTCTCGGAACATAAGAGGCCATCACGCTCGCGGACGCCGATGCCTGGATTGCAGCGGCGAATGTTCTCGCACCTGCTTCGAGGTTACGGGTGCCGATGCTTCAGCTGGCCACGGGCCGCCCCGTCGGGGAAAGCGGCGGTGTGCACGTTCACGTAGAAGTGATTGGGGTGCTTGAGGATTTCCCCGAGTACCGCCGTGTTCCCACCGTCGGGGGGCACACAGGCGCCGGACGCACCCGGATCGCCTGAGCTGGGCGCGGTCAGCGTGACCACGATCGGCCCATTCTGGCTGGGCTTGCCGCGGTGGATGTGGGCTGCCACCGGCGCGTCGATGTTGTCGACTGCGAGCCCGAAGCAGACCTGGTCGTTGGCGATCGTTGCTGTGAAACCGCCGCGACCGTCGGAATCGCCGGCGCCCTTGCGACCGTCCACCCCGATCTCGTTGCGGCCCTTGAGCAGCGCGAACAGCACGTGTTCGGTCTTGGCTCCGGGTTTTCCGTGGCCTTTGCCTTTGGCTTTGGTGCTTGGTGGGCCCTTCGCCCCATGGTCGTCGCCCGGCTTGGCGCCCGCAAAGGCCGCGATCGCCAGCACTGCAGCTCCGACTCCAGCGAGGACGACGAGCGTCTTGAAGGACTTCATCGCTGATCTACCTCCTGTTCGGGATTACCTCTCATAACACACGGGGCGACGGATCGGTCCGCGTGAAGGGAGCGGCCGCCCTTGGGCCCCCCGACCCTTACGGGCCGGCGACTCCCGGCGAACGTGGAAGTCGCTGGTGGTGAGCTCGTCCCTAAGATCCAAGGGCATGGCAGTGCCCGACCTAGACCGTGGATTTGGATAAGCGAGCACCGGCTCATCCCCAGGAAGGATGAGGTGCGGGGCTTCATCTACGACGTGAAGACCGGCCGGCTCGACGAGGTCAGCTGAGCAACCAGACCCGCCGATCATTCATCGCGTGGCGCGTCCCCGTAAGTTCCCTCATCCCCTGTACTCATCGGAGACGCCTGTTCCCCCTCGACGCCGAATGGGTTGAGCGCTTCCCTCACGGGGGTGTCGGGACGTTTCAGCACGCGGATGCCGTAGACGAAGACATTGGCGCCGCCGATGTTTCCGCCGAGGGCGAGAAAGGCCTCCGAGACCAACCCCAAGACAAGCGCGACGGTCCTGACCTCGTCGTCGTTGTAACCGGGCCTCTGCGCCAGCCAGGTGAGCGCGAACAGCACCGTGGCGGTGAGCATCACGAATAGGTGAATCGTGGTGGTGGTGCGCGCCGGCGTGCCCTTCGGGATGTCGAGCCAGTCAAATAGGCCGGTAAGAGCCGTAGGGAGTGCGAGGATCAGTCCGAACGAGATCCCCAGCAGCGCCCCGTGCGCCATCTCCTCCTCCTGAACGCCAAGCGCACCCAGGACAAGCATCGCCACTCCTGCCGTGTAGGCGCCGATGCTGGCATCGGTCAGCGGCGGGTGAAGCGGCTTGCCGGGAGAGCCCTTGATCAGTCGCAGCAGCAATCTCATCGTCCTCCTCCCACCCAGATGCGGGCCACGTCTCGATAGCGTAGCGAGCCATAGGGAGCGCAATGAACTCTTAGATCGTTTGTTCGCTCGACGATTCGCGGGTGGTCACGAGAGAGGAATCAGGCCCCCGCTATTTCGCAAAACCCCGCAATGCGGGGCTTTCGTCTCTTAGAGCTTGTGGCCATTCGCTTGGGAGGTGTGAGACCAATCGCGATGCTTGGTGGGGGTCGTGGCGCCATGCTGCTTGTGCCGTTCCGCCTGATTCCGACCCCGATCCCGGCTCTGGTGGGAATCCCAATTCCGACCCCGGCCCCGGATCGATCGCGCCGGTCGTGTCCGATCTTCAGCAATCCAGCTCACGCTGGCGCACGCAAGGCGATCGGCGCGGGTCGCGGCTGCCGATCGGCACGACTTTCCGATTCACGCTCGACCGCTTTGCCCAGATGCGGCTTGCGTTCTCGCAGATCACATTCGGGTCGACGGGAAGACGCGCGCTGCGTCAGGGCGACCAGGGCGAACGGCAACAAGCCCCGGTGCAGTCTCCTCCAGCCCGTGGCGCACTGGAGATAGGCGGCGAGGCAGGGACGAACGCCTACAACTTCCGCGGCAAGATCAACGGTCGCACACTCAAGCCGGGGCGCTATCGGTTGCTCGTGACCGCGTTTGCCGACGGCAAGACATCGGCTCCCGCATCGATCGGGTTCACGATCATTCGCTGATTCGCCACGCAGATCCGACTATCGAACTGACTGGGAGCCGATCCCAGCCGACCTCGATCATGCTCCCCTGAGTAGAGGAAGCTGCCGCTCAGGCCAACGGGGAGGGTGGGATGCGGGTTTCGCCCTGTACGGCCGGGATCAGCAGTCCGAGGTTGTCCACGAAGCACCAGCACCACTCTTCGCCGGGCTGGAGCGAGCGGATGAGCGGGTGGCCGCTGCTGTGGGCGTGGGCGCTGGCGTGGTGGTTAGGGGAGTCGTCGCAACAGCCGACCTTTCCGCACTCCAGGCAGATGCGCAAGTGCAGCCACTGGCCCCCCGTGGCCAAGCACTCTTCGCAGCCGTCCACCGACTCGGGCAGCCGGGTGATCCGAACGTGATCGAGATGGGTGCAGGAAGCCATCCTTCAAGGCTAGAGCAGGGGACTAGGATGGGTTGAGCGCGGAAGGAGATCCCGATGACTTCCTCATGGCCATCCGTCTCTTATGAAGAGTGGAGCGATACCTGCGACACGCTCCACGCGCACACCCAGGTGCTGGGCAAGCTTGCGGCGCAGCTCGCCCCGCCGGAGCCGCAGCTCCAGCATGCCGCGCTGCGGCTGACCGCGCGGGGTTGGGAGACATTGCCGCTGCCCGCGCCGGACGGCTCCGGGGCACTGGTCGTCGCGCTCGATCTGCGAACGCACGAGGCGGTCGCTGAGCACAGCGACGGGCGGGTGCGGAGTGTCGCCCTCACTCCGGACAGGTCGGTGGGAAGCGTGACCCGGGAGCTGCTCGACGCAATCGGGGGGCTCGTGGGCCCCATGGAGGTCGACCTCACTCCGCAGGAGGTGCCCTGGAGAACGCCGCTCGACGAGGACGAAGAGCACGCCCGCTACGACCCCGATCGGGTCGCCACCTATTTCGCCGCCGCGACCCACGTTGCTCTCGTCCTGGCGGACTTCCGGGCGCCGTTCCGCGGGCGCAAGACGCCGGTGAACGCCTGGTGGGGGTCGTTCGACCTCGCGGTCAACTTCTTCTCCGGCTTTCCCGCGGAGCCCCCGGCAAACGACTTCATCAATCGCAACTCGATGGATGCGCAGGAGGTAGCGGTGGGTTGGTGGCCGGGCGACCCCAACCTCGGGAGGGCGGCGTTCTACGGCTACGCACATCCGGCGCCGGACTCGTTCTCGGATGGGACGGTCTCTCCGGCGGCCGCCCGGTGGGACGCCAGACTCGGCCTCTATGTCCTGGACTGGGACGACATACGGGCGAGCGCCGACCCGCACGCCACGGCGCTCGAATTCGCCCGGTCCGTTTTCGCTCACGCATGCGTGGTATGCGACTGGGACCCGGCGCTCGCCGCCAGCGCCGCTGGAACGCCGCCGCCGGTCGTGTAACCCCGTCTCCCGGCTGGCCGATCCTGCAATCTCCTAGGTATATCTGTCCAAACCTAGGTATATCTGTCCAACTATTGGGTAAAAAGCTAAAGGTGCGCCGGATAGCTTTTATCGCGAGCCTAATCCTGATTGGCTTGGTCGCCAATGTCCCTCCAGCGTCTCCTACGCTGGTGAGAGACGTGACGGGCACTGTCGGGTCGACCGTGAGATCGGTGGAGGACACCGTGAACGCTGCGCCATCGCTCCCGAATGTGGCGCCTCCCCCGACGCCGCCCGCACCGGTTGCGACCCCGACTGTGCCTCAGGCGCCGGTCAAATCGCCGACTGGGGGGACATCGACCCCCTCGCCATCTTCGACTTCACCGTCCCATTCCGGTTCCGGCCCCAATCTGCCCTCTGTTGACGGAGTAGTCGGCGCCGTGAGGAACTCGGCCGGCTCGGTGACGAGCACTCGCGGGGGAGCGACGCAGCAGACAGCTACTGCTGCAAGTAATGCCGGGGGCGGAGTTTCGGCGTCCTCCGGAAGTGGCGTCAACGTGGGCGCCGGCAAGACGACCTCCCGTGCCGCCGGCGCCCCATCCAGCACTTCACCTTCAGTCGAGCCATCCGAGGTGGCTGCTCTGCGGCGGTGGATCGCTCACGTCTGGCCTGCGATTGCACTCGGCGGCAGCGAAGCATTTCGAGACTGGACAGTCAGGGTGCTCGCCAGGGCGATCGAGGGCGACCTGCTTCCCCCGGCGGTAGCCACCATGGCTCGATTGCTGTCTACGGCCCCGGCAATCGCCGAGGCGGTAGGCGATTCCACGCTTCTCGGCAATCCTGCGACTGCCGGGCACCCTGGGACAGCGAGCGCCCCGGCCTCACAACCCGCTCCCCACAACGCCCCCGCACCCGCCGACGGGGAGAAGATTGCCTACCTCATCGCCCTCGCCGCCCTGTTGGCGCTGCTGACGTTCACGATATGGAGGGAATTCCGCTCCGCGCTCCGACCCGGCGTGCGCTGATAGCGCCGCTTGCGCTCTAGCCCTGATCGGTGGCGGCTGGGGCGTGGCAGAATGCTCGTCGTGGCCGGGGGCGCCACTCTCTGACACTTATGAGCCAGGACATATCGCTTGAACATCTCGATGTGCTGATCGTTGGGGCGGGCCTCAGCGGGATCGGGGCCGCCTGGCACCTGCAGGACCGCTGCCCGGAGAAGACCTACGCGATTCTCGAGGCGCGGGAGGATCTCGGCGGCACCTGGGACCTGTTCCGCTATCCCGGCATCCGCTCGGACTCCGACATGCACACGCTGGGCTATCGGTTCAAGCCCTGGACCGAGGCGAAGGCGATCGCCGACGGGCCTTCGATCCTGCGCTACGTGCGCCAGACGGCGCGCGATCACGGAATCGAGGAGAAGATCTGCTTCAACCATCGCGTCGTGCGCGCCGAGTGGTCGACGGCGGAGTCGCGCTGGACCGTGGAGGCGGAGCGCACCGACACCGGCGAGACCGTGCGGCTGACCTGCGGATTCCTCTGGACGTGCAGCGGCTACTACCGCTACGACGAGGGCTACACCCCCGAGTTCCCCGGCGTCGAGCGCTTCGAAGGCGAGGTCATCCACCCCCAGCACTGGCCCGAAGACGTCGATTACGAGGGCAAGCGAGTGGTGGTTATCGGCAGCGGCGCCACCGCCGTCACGCTTGTTCCCTCCCTGGCGGAGCGCGCGGCGCAGGTGACGATGCTGCAGCGCTCCCCCACCTACATCATCTCGATACCGGCCGAGGACGGGATCGCCAACAGGCTGCGCCGGGTGATGCCCGCCCGGGCCGTCTACGCGATCGTTCGCTGGAAGAACGTCCTCCTGCAGAGCGTCATCTACCGGCTCAGCCGCCGCCGGCCGGAGATGATGAGGGCGTTCCTCTATAGAGGCGTGAAGCGGGCGCTGCCGGCCGACTACGATGTCGACGCGCACTTCAAGCCCCGCTACAACCCCTGGGACCAGCGGCTCTGCCTGGTGCCGGACGGGGACCTGTTCGAGGCGATTCGCGGGGGGAGAGCCGAGGTCGTCACCGACCAGATCGAGACCTTCACCGAGGGCGGGGTCAAGCTGCGCTCCGGCGCCGAGCTGGAAGCCGACCTTGTCGTCACCGCGACCGGGCTGAACCTATTGTTCCTGGGAGGGATGGAGATGGTTGTCGACGGGCAGGAGGTCGACATGTCCAGAGCGATGACCTACAAGGGGATGGCGCTGAGCGGCGTCCCGAACTTCGTCTTCACGCTCGGCTACACCAACGCCTCCTGGACGCTGAAGGCCGACCTGACCTCGGAGTACGTCTGCCGGCTGCTCTCCCACATGAGCACCAACGGCCACAGCCAGTGCGTGCCGGTCGCCGACTCCTCGGTGGTCGAAACGCCGCTGATCGACTTCACTTCCGGCTACGTCCTGCGCTCGATCGATCAGCTGCCGAAACAGGGGTCGAAGGAGCCGTGGAAGCTGCGCCAGAACTACGTGCTCGACATAAGGACGATCCGGCGCGGCGCGATCGACGACGGCACGATGAAGTTCTCCAGCCCGGTGCTTCCCCCGATCCAGTCATTGGAGACGGTCGCGACCTGAGGCTGGCTCGGTCTCACCGGCTTGCGGCGCTGCTTGCGGCAGCGGCGCTCCTGGCTGTCTTTTCCCTGCATTGGGCGGGGGAAGCGAGAGGTGAGGGTTGCGCCGGCGGCTCCACGACGCGGGGCGCCACCGTCTGGGGCACTGCCTGCAATGACACGATCGTCGCCGGCCCCGGCGTCGCCGTGGTGCACGGCGGCGGGGGCGACGATGTGATCTTCGCCGGCGCCGAGTCCTCTTGCCCCGACGGCTGCTTCCTGGGAGTCGGCAGCCAGCGCTTCGACGGCGGGCCCGGCGACGACGTGGTCTACGGAGAGCGCGGCAACGACGTGCTGAACGGCGGGGGCGGGAACGATCGCCTCTATGGAGGGATCGGCGACGATGCTCTGCGCGGGGGAGAGGGCAACGACCTGCTTTCCGGTGGGTTCGGGGCCGACGACGTCGACGGCGAAGCGGGCGACGACTACGTTCGCGGCGACGGCACGATCGACACGCTCGGCGACACCGGCGGCGGCGTCGACACTCTCAGCTTCGCGACGGGGGTGACGCCGGGCTTTTTCGACAGCTCGACCTACCCGGACTTCGGAGCCGTCCCCGGCTTTCCAGCCCTTGGGGGCGAGCGCGGCGTCTATGTCGACCTCGGCGGCAGCGTCGCCGACAACAACACCGCCTCGCTTGGCGGCGGGATCGACACGATCGCCGCCGGCGCGTTCGAGAACGTCGTCGGCACCGCGTTCTCCGACTACATCGTCGGCTCTTCCGCGAACAACACGATCTATGGCGGCGGCGGGGGCGATGTGATCCTCGGCGGGGATGGCGACGACACGCTGCACGGGGGCGCCGACGGGGACGACCTAGAGGGTGGGAACGGGAGCGACGCGCTGGCCGGGGACGCCGGTTCCGACCACTGCGAGGACGGTACCGGCACCGGTTGCGAGGCGGTGGGAAGAGGGGTGGTGCCGCGCGACCCGAGCGGAGTGGCGATCGGCCTGCTGGCGCCGGAGGACTCGAGGTTCTCCAGCCTCTACCTGGCGGGGAGCGACGGCGGCGACACGGTGGTGGCGACCTACACGGCGGGCGCGCCGCCCACCGTCAGATTCGAGGTCGCCCTCGGCGGGGGTGGGGAGTTCCCCATCTCCACGCCGCTCGATTCGATCGTCCTCGCCGGGCTCGGCGGCAGCGATGAGATCGAAGTGGTCGGCTTCCCCAGCTCGACATCGGTCGTGATCGCCGGCGATGAGGGTGGCGACACGCTCACCGGGGGAGACCTGACCCAGGACGCCCTGATCGACGGGCCCGGCGATGGCGATGACGATCTCCAGGCACTGGGTGGCGATGACGTCATGGTCAACAACGAGGGCGCCGACAGCGAGCTGGGCGGCGGCGGCAACGACCTGCTGATCTCGGCCAGCGTCTGCGACGGCAACGAGCTGACCGGCGGGCCCGGCCGCGACAACGCTTCCTGGGCGCGGTTCCTCACAGACGAAGCGGTTGAGGCGCGGCTCGAGGAGGGCGTCTCCGGGCTGCTCGGCTCTGGGGCCGGCCCCGACTGCGGCGCCGACCCGGTCGACACGCTCGCCGAGATCGAAGACCTGGAGGGCAGCCCCCAGGACGACCTCCTCTACGGCGACGGTGGGCCAAATCAGCTGCTGGGGCGCACCGGCGCCGACACCTTCTTCGCCCGCGCGGGCGACGACTCGATCCTCGCCAACTCCGGCGACTCCGACCCCCTGATCGACTGCGGCGACGGGATCGACACGGCGCTGATCGACAACCCACCTTTCGTCGACGTCCTCGCCGGCAACTGCGAGTTGACGAGAGAGGCGGATCCCAACGACTTCGGACCTCCTGAGCAACCGCCGGCCCCGCCCCAGGTCGAGAACATCAACCCCCAACCGCCGAAAGACTCGGTGGCGCCGCGGACGCAGATCAAAAGGCGGGTGTCGAAGGTCGTTCGCATCCGTGGGCGGCGGGTTACAGTCGGCTTCCGCTTCGTCGCTAACGAGCCCGGCACCCGCTTCCGCTGCAAGCTCGACTCCAGGCCGAGAACGGCCTGCTCCTCGCCGCGCCGCTACGTCGTCGGGCTCGGTCGCCATCTGTTCCAAGTGACCGCGATCGACGCCGCCGGCAACGCCGATCCGACCCCCGCGCGGTTCGCCTTCCGGGTCAAGAGGATCGCCCTTCCCTAGATTGGGGGTATGAGCGACCGCTTCGGGCCCGACGGCTCCGACCCCGCCGTAAGCGAGAAGGCCCTGCACATCGAGGAGCTGGCGAAGCGCTACCCGACCGGCGTGGAGGCGCTGCGCGGCGTCTCCCTCGACATCGAGCCGGGGGAGTTCTTCGGCCTGCTGGGACCCAACGGCGCCGGCAAGTCGACGCTGATCCACTGCACGACCGGGCTCGCGCAGCCGACCGTGGGGACGATCCGCGTCTTCGGCCACGACGCCATCGGCGCCTACGGCGCGGCCCGCCAGGCGGTCGGGCTGGCGCCGCAGGAGTTGAACCTCGACTGGTTCCTGACCGTCGAGGAGACGCTCGACTTCCACGGCGGCTACTTCGGGATGCCGAAGCGCGAGCGCCGCGAGCGCGCCCGGGAGCTTCTGGAGACGTTCTCATTGACCGACAAGCGCGACGAGCGCACGCGTACCCTCTCCGGCGGGATGAAGCGCCGGCTGATCCTCGCCCGTGCGCTGATGCACCGGCCGCGCCTGCTGATTCTCGACGAGCCGACCGCCGGCGTCGACATCGAGCTGCGGCTGGAGCTGTGGCATTACGTGCAGCGCATCAACCAGGAGGGGACGACGATCCTGCTGACGACGCACTACCTGGAAGAGGCCGAGCAGCTCTGCAGCAGGATCGCCTTCATCGACCACGGCCAGATCGCCGCCCAGGGGTCGAGCGCCGAGCTGGCGGCCCGCTACGGCGTTCCCAACCTCGAGGACGCCTATCTGGCGCTGGTCGGGCGCAAGGAGCTGTCGCGCTCGCACATCGAGGAGGCGGTCTCGTGAGCGCTGCGCAGATCCGCCTGCTGACGCTGTGGCGCCGCGAGGTCAGCCGCTTCATGAAGATCAAGAAGCAGACGATCGGCGCGCCGCTGCTCGAGACCTTCCTCTACATCTCCGTCTTCGGTGCGGCGCTCGGCTCGCGGATCGATGAGCTGCACGGAATCGACTACGTCGTCTTCGTGATCCCCGGCCTGATCATGATGGCCTGGTCGATCAACGCCTTCGCCAACAACTCCTCTTCGATCCTCCAGCAGAAGTTCCAGGGGGCGATCCAGGACCAGCTCTCTTCGCCGGCGTCGCCGCTGGAGCTGCTGATGGCCTTCTCGCTGGGCGGCTTCATGCGCGGGCTGGTGGTCGCGGTGCTGACCTTCGGCGCGGCCTCGCTGCTGGTCGATCTCCCGGTCGACCACGTGCTGGTACTGATCCCGGCGCTGTTCCTGGTCGGCTTCTTCTTCTCCCAGCTGGGGGTGCTGGTCGGCGTCCGCGCCGAGCAGTTCGACGACGTCGCCCTCGCCCAGACCTTCGTCCTGCAGCCGCTGATCTTCCTCGGCGGTGTCTTCTACTCCGCCTCGCTGCTGCCCGAGCCGTTCCAGACCCTGACCCACTTCAACCCCGTCTACTACATGATCAACCTGGTCCGCTACGGCTTCCTCGACTACACCGAGGCAAGCGTCCCGCTCTCGCTGCTCGCCCTCGCGGGGGCGACCTTCGCTCTCTTCGCGGTGAACCTGCGGTTGTTCTCGAAGGGCTACCGGTTGCGCGCGTAGTGTCAGTCGACCGCGGGGACGCCGCCGGCGACGACGTTGACGAAGTTCTCCAGGTGGCGGGTGGTCCAGCACTCGAAGGCCCCGTCGCAGTAGCGCTCGTAGGCGGCCATCACCGAATCGCCGTAGTTCCAGTAGAGCTTCGGCTCGGGGTTGAGCCAGAACAGGCGCCCCGCCCGCTCGGCAACCTGGGCGAAGACCTCGGCGTGCGGCTCGCGGCCGTTGGTGCGCGCGTCGCCGAGCACGATCACGGTCGAGCGCGGGTCGAGGTCATCTGAGATCTCGGCCAGGAACTCGAGCCAGACGCGACCGTAGTCGGTGTAGCCGGAGACGTCGGCGACGCCGCCCTCGCTCGAGATGCGCTGGGCGATGACTCGGAAGTCGCGCTCGTGCTCGAAGACATCGGTCACCTCGGAGATGCGCTCGATGAAAACGAAGCTGCGCAGTCTGCGGAAGGAGTCGTGCAAGGCGTGCAGGACGGAGAGGAAGAAGACACTGGCCGAGGTGACGGAGGTGGAGACGTCGCAGAGGACGTAGATCTCCGGACGCCGCGGGCGCTTCGGCCGGTAGCGCAGCCGCAGCGGCACGCCGCCGGTCTCCAGCGAGGCGCGCATCGTGCGTCGCACGTCGACCGCCTGGCCCTTGCACCGGCCGCGCTGCTCGTGGCCGAGCGTCGCCAGCCGCCGCTTCATCTGCGAGACGGCGCGGTGCACGGCGGCGAGGTCCTGGGTCGGGCTGGTCGGCAGGGCGCGGTCAAGTTCGGCCAGGGGGCGGGAGGGGGGGAGGGTGGAGGTGCGCTCGATCAGGTCGCGCTCCAGCTCGCGGCGCAGGTGGCGCTCGAAGCGGCTGAGCTGCTCGCGGTCGATCGGCGGCAGCTCGGCGGCGCCGTCCTCGCTGGGCGGCTGGGTTCCGGTAGAGAGACCGAGGGTGCGGCGGATCCGCTGCACGTCGACGCCGACCACTCCCGACCCTTCTCCCTGGCGCCCAAAGGCGGCGATCGCGAGTCGCGCCAGGTCGCGCAGGGCGTCCTCGTCGCCGTCGGCGATCGCCTGGCGCACCTGTTCGCGCAGCTCGTCGATGTCGAGCTCGCCGCCTTCGCCGCCGGCCTCCGCGCGCTGTTCCCTCTCCCCAACGCCGCGTTCGATCGCTTCCGCTTCGGCGGCCCGGAAGAAGAAGCGGTCGAAGAGCAGCTCGAATACCCGCCGGTCCTCCTGCGACTTGGCGATCGTCGTCGCCAGCGCCTCGCGGAAGTCCTCCGGCGCCGTCCAGGGCACCTGATCCAGGGCCGCGAAGGCGTCGAGGATCTCCGAGGTTCCCACCGCGACCCCCTCGCCGCGCAGCTCCTCGCAGAAGGCGAGCAGCTTCGCCGCCAGCCCTGGCGGGCCGGTGTCGGCTCTCGGCCCGTAGGGCGAGGCGGTCGTCGGCCTCACCCCGTCGGCTGGGTGGGTGCCCCGGCGAGCTTCACGCCGACCCGCTCGGCGACGAGGTCGATGTCGGTGCGGTGCTTGACGATGATCGACATCGATTGCTCGAAGGTCTCGCGGTCGATGTCCTCGGCGCCCATCAAAAGGAGGGTGCGCGCCCAGTCGATCGACTCGGCGATCGAGGGCGGCTTCTTCAGGTCCAGCGCCCGCACCATCCGCACCACCTCGACCAGCCGCCGCGCCAGCGCCTCCGGCAGCTCCGGCGCGTGCAGGCGGACGATCTCCATCTCCCGCTCCAGCTCCGGATAGTCGAGCCAGAGATAGAGGCAACGTCGCTTCAGCGCTTCGGTCAGCTCGCGCGAGTTGTTCGAAGTGAGGACGACGATCGGCATCGTCGTCGCGGCGATCCCGCCCAGCTCGGGAATCGTGATCTGGAAGTCGGAGAGCAGCTCCAGCAACATCGCTTCGAATTCCTGGTCGGTCTTGTCGATCTCGTCGATCAAGAGGACGACCGGCTCGGGGCTGGCGATCGCCTGCATCAGCGGCCGCTCCAAGAGGAACTCCTCGTCGAAGATGTCGTCGTGGACCTCGTCCCAGCCGGAGTCGCCGCCGGCCTGGATGCGCAGCAGCTGCTTGCGGTAGTTCCACTCGTAGAGGGCCTTGGCCTCGTCGAGTCCCTCGTAGCACTGCAGTCGGATCAGCTCGCGGCCGGTGGCGCGGTGCAGCGCCTTGGCCAGCTCGGTCTTGCCGACCCCCGCCGGGCCCTCGACCAGGACCGGCTTGCCCAGCCGCTGCGCGAGGAAGGAGACCAGCGCGGCGGACTCGTCGGCGAGGTAGCCGGCGTCGGCCAGCGCCTTCTTCACCTCGGCGACAGAGCTGGGAGCCATGGCGCCGATGATAATTGCCGCCGTGCTCGACCTCGCCCTGCCGCTCGCCGCGCTGCTCCCAACGAACGCCGGCCCATACATCGCCCTGATGCTGGCCGGCTTCGCGATCGGCATCCTCGGGCACCTGACCCGCGCGCGCTGGCTGGTCGCCACCGGGATCATCCTCATCTTCCTCGGCGCCTTCTTCTTTCCCCTGGCGGTGAACCTGACTGAGGACCGCCCGCCCTCGGTGGAGACTCGTTAGTTTTTACGACCCGGTACCGACCCGATTCCAGGAGGCCATGTCTTGAGCCGACTCCGCACCTTCTTCCTCTTCGCCGCCTTGGCGGCGCTCGCGACCGCGTTTGCCGCCTGCGGCAACAGCGGAGGCGGCAACAGCAGCGAAAACCCGCAGACTGTGATCGACAACGCCACCCTGCAGGGGATCGAGAGCGGCAATCTCGACCTTTCGCTGGCGGTCGACGTGCAGGGCGAGGGAGGGGGCAACGTCGACGTCAGCCTCTCGGGCCCGTTCCAGAGCCCAGGCGAGGGCAGCGATCAGCTTCCCCAACTCGACCTGACCGCCGCGGCGAACGGCTCGATCGGCGGCGATGACGTCGACTTCGAGGGTGGGCTGGTGCTGCTCTCCGACCGCGCCTACGTCAACTACCAGGGGACCGAATACGAAGTCGATCCGACAACCTTCAGCTTCGTCAAGTCGGCGCTCGAGCAGGTTCAACGCCAGCAGGGCGGCCAATCGGCAGACGTCACCGCTTGCCAAGAGGCTGCCGGCAATCTCCGGGTCGCCGACTTCGTCGACAACCTGACCAACGAGGGCACGGCGGACGTTGGCGGGGCGAGCACCACGCAGGTCAGCGGCGACCTCAACGTCGGCGGGGCGATCGACGCCTTCGTCGGCCTCGCCAGAGATCCGGCCTGCGCCGCCCAGCTCGGCGCCGCCGGTCCGTTGCCTTCCGAGGCGGAGCTGCATGAGGCCAAGAGCCAGGTGGAGGACGCGCTGAAGACCGCCCACGTCGACGTCTATGTCGGCGACGACGACATCGTGCGGCGGATCTCGGCCGAGCTGGCGATCGAGCCACCGAGAGGGTCTGGGGGCAAGGATGGCCCGCAGAGAGTCGACCTCAGCTTCGACCTGACGATCGACGGCGTCAACGAGGAGCAGACGATTGAGGCTCCCGACGGCGCGAAGCCGCTCAACGCCCTGTTCATAAAACTGGGCGTCAACCCGATCTCGCTGCTGGGAGCTATCCAGGGCCAGGGCGGGGGCGCCGGCGGCCTCGGCGGCCTGCTCGATCAGTTCGGAGGCGGGTCGTCGGGAGGCTCCGGCGGTGGGAACCAGCAGTCCTACCTGGACTGCCTGGGGAAGGCAACCACACCGGTCGACCTGCAGAAGTGCGCCGAGCTTCGCTAGCTCGGCAACTTGGTGGACGGCCCGTCGCCGCTGAGCGGCGGGTCGCTCCCTTCCTATGAGCGTCTTTTTGCTGGCGCTCAGCTTCGCCGTCATCCTTGCCGGCGCGCTGCTCTTCACCAACGCGGTTGAGTGGATCGGCCACCGGCTGAAGCTCGGCGAGGGCGCCGTCGGCAGCCTGCTGGCCGCGGTCGGCACGGCGATGCCGGAGACGCTGATCGCGATCGTCGCCCTGATCGGCGCCGCGGAGGGGGCCGACCAGGTGGCGATCGGGGCGATCGTCGGCGCCCCCTTCCTGCTGGGGACGCTGGCGATGGGGCTGGTTGGCCTCTTCGTCTACCTCTACCGCGAGAGACGCACCCAGGGGCTCGAGTTGGACGCCCACGCCCCGACCCTGGAGCGGGACCTCGTCTTCTTCCTCGTCTTCTTCGCGATCTCGCTGGCGCTGGCCTGGGGGGCGCCGGCGGCGCTGCGGATCCCAGTCGGGATCGCCGTCATCGTCGCCTACGTCTTCTACGTCCGCCGCACCCTGCTGTCGGGCGGAGCGGTGCAGGAGCACGCGACGCTCAACCCGCTGATCTTCGAACGCCGGGAGGAGCGCCGCAGGGACCCGGCCCTCGCGTTCTGCATTGTCCAGCTCCTGGTCGGCCTAGGCGCGATGGTCGGCGGGGCCCATCTCTTCGTCGAGGAGCTGCTGCACATCGCCAAGGATCTCGGCGTCGAGGCGGTCGTTCTCGCGCTGATCCTCGCCCCGCTGGCGACCGAGCTGCCGGAGAAGGTCAATAGCTTCTTCTGGGTCCGCGAGGGCAAGGACAGCCTCGCACTGGGGAACATCACCGGTGCGATGGTCTTCCAGTCGACGATCCCGGTCGGGATCGGCCTCATCTTCACCGACTGGGCGCTCAGCACCAACGCCGCGATCTCGGTCGCCCTCGGCCTCGCCGGCGGCTTCCTCGCCTACGAGATGCTCCACCGCCGCGGCCGCTTCACCCTCCCCGCCGTCCTCACCTGGTTTGCCCTCTATACGGCGTACATCTTCATAGTCGTCGTCACCGCTTAGGCGGTGGCGATTTCAGCGAGGGCGTCCAGGACCACGTCGTCGTGCGTTCTTGGCGAGACTTTTGGGAAGACCTTGGCGATCTTGCCTTCGGGGTCGATCAGGAAGGTCGCCCGCTGCACGCCCATGTACTTCTTGCCGTACATCGACTTCTCGCCCCAGGCGCCGTAGGCGTCGGCGACCACGTGGTCGGCGTCGGCCAGCAGGGTGAAGTCAAGGTCGAACTTGTCGGCGAACTTCTTCACGTCCTCGACCGAGTCGGGTGAGACGCCGAGCACCCGCGCGCCGGCCTTCTCGTACTCGCCGCCACGGTCGCGCACGCCGCAGGCCTGGATCGTGCAGCCGGGAGTGTCGGCGCGGGGATAGAAGTAGAGGACGACGTTCTGGCCGCGCAGCTCGGAGAGCTTCACCTCGTTCCCGTCCTGGTCCGGCAGCGCGAAGTCTGGCGCCGTTTCCCCCGCTTCCAACATCTAGTCCTCCCGTCCCGGCTCCTGGCCGTCTTCATCTTCGTCGAGCTCTTCGTCGCCCTGCTCCAGCGCGGTCTCGGAGACGGAGCCGCCGGCACCGGGGTGGTAATGAGTCTGGAAGCGCTCCAGCAGCTGGTCGCGCCGGTCCTCGTCGACCGGCACTTCTTCGGAGATGCGTACCCACTCGGCACCCTCGTAGGCCTCCATGTTGAAGACCTCCTGATCGAGCGAGGTCGAGTCGTCGACGACGACCAGCACCTCGGTCTGGGGATTGAAATAGGTCCCCGGCTGCAGAAGCAGGTCATCGACCTCGAACAGGCTTCCTTCAGCGGCGTCAGCCATCGATTCGATCCTACAACCGGGCCTTCATCAGGTAGTCTTGATCCTTGGTTGACTGACCAGTCAATCGACATCTTCGCCCCGAGAAAAGGAGCCTCGAGCAGTGGTTGACTTCACCCTGACCGACGAGCAGAAGGACCTGCGCGAGATGGCGCACAACTTCGCCGAGAACGAGATTCGCAAGGTCGCCTGGGAGTACGACAAGGACGGCACCTGGCCCCAGGACATCATCGACAAGGCCTGGGAAGTCGGGTTGATGAACACTCACATCGCCGAGGAGTACGGCGGGCCTGGCCTTGACTACCTCTCCGGCTGCCTGATCGAGGAGGAGATGGGCTGGGGGTGCTCGGGCATCGGCACCAGCCTGATGGCCAACGGGCTCGCCGCGGCGCCGGTCAGCCTCGGCGGCTCCGAGGAGACCAAGAAGAAGTACCTCGGAATGCTGACTGAGGAGCCAAAGCTCGCCTCCTTCTGCCTGACCGAGCCCGACGCCGGCTCCGACGTATCAGGGATGAAGACCCGCGCCGTCAAGCAGGGCGACAAGTACGTCATCAACGGCTCCAAGTGCTTCATCACCAACGGCACCTATGCCGACTGGTTCACGGTCTACGCCAAGACCGACCCCGAGGCCGGCCACCGCGGGATCAGCGCCTTCGTCGTCGACGCCAACCTCCCCGGGGTGACGGTCGACAAGAAGGAGGACAAGATGGGCCAGCGGGCGTCCAACACCGCGACCATCTCCTTCGACGACGTCGAGATCCCCGCCGAGAACCTGCTGGGCGAAGAGAACAAGGGATTCAAGCTGGCGATGATGACGCTCGACCGCACCCGGCCGGGCGTCTCGGCGATGGCCGTCGGCATCGGCCGCGCCGCCTTCGAGTACGCGGCCAAGTACTCTAAGGAGCGCGTCCAGTTCGGCGTGCCGATCGCGATGCACCAGGCGATCCAGTTCATGATCGCCGACATGGCGACCAAGGTCGACGCCGGCCGCCTGCTCGTCTGGAACTCGGCGGTCCTGCTCGATCAAGGCCAGCGCAACACCCGCGTCTCCTCGATGGCCAAGCGCTTCGCCGCCGACTCGGCGATGGAGATCACCGTCGACGCCGTGCAGGTCTACGGCGGCTACGGATTCATCAAGGAGTACCCGGTCGAGAAACTGATGCGCGACGCCAAGATCATGCAGCTCTACGAGGGCACCAGCCAGATCCAACGCCTGGTGATCGCCAAAGAGGTGCTGCTGCCGCGCAACATCGACGAGACGACGCCCGAGGCCGAGGCCAAGGCGGCCAAGGAGGCCGCGGGCAGCCAGACCGAGCAGGCGGCCGCTACCGTCTAGGGCATGGACGTTTCCGAGCGCGCCGCTGCAGGAAAGGCGGCGCGTTCCCGGGCTCCCCGCTCCGGCATCGCCGAGTGGGAGCCGCCGGGCGATCGGGCCGATCCGGTTGCCCTCCTCCAGGCCCAGGCGCGCGACCGCGTCCCTGAGCTGCTGCCGATCCGCTACGGGCGGATGGCGGCCACGCCGTTCACCTTCTTTCGCGGCGCCGCGGCGGTGATGGCGGCGGACCTGGCGCCGGCGCCGACCTCGGGCTTGACGGTGCAGGCCTGCGGCGATGCTCACCTTTCCAACTTCGGTGCCTTCGCCGCGCCCGACCGCAGCCTCGTCTTCGACCTCAACGACTTCGACGAGACGTTGCCGGCCCCCTGGGAGTGGGACGTCCAGCGGCTCGCCGCCAGCTTCGAGATCGCCGCGCGGGAAAACGGGCTGAAGCGGAAGGAGAGGCGCGCGGTCGTGGGGGCTGCGGGGCGCGAGTACCGGGAGGCGATGCGCCGGTTCGCCGCGATGCGCAACCTGGAGATCTGGTACGCGCGCCTCGACGTCGAGAGGATCATGGGCGGGATTCGGTCGCTGGGCGCGAAGGCAGTGAAGAGGGCCGAGAAGGGGATTGCCAAGGCGCGCGCCAAGGACAGCCTGCGGGCGCTCGATCGGTTAACCGAAGGAGCCGGCGACGGGCTGCGGATCGTCAGCCGCCCGCCGCTCGTCGTGCCGGTGGAGGAGATGCTTCCCGACGCCAGTCAGAGGCGGGAAGTCGAAGATCGGATCCACGAGGTGCTCGAGAACTACGCGGAATCCCTGAAGGGAGACCGCCGCCGGCTGCTGTCCGAGTACCGATTCCGCCACCTGGCCCACAAGGTGGTGGGCGTGGGGAGCGTCGGAACGCGCTCCTGGATCGTCCTGATGACCGGGCGCGACGACGCCGACCCATTGTTCCTGCAGGCCAAGGAGGCGAGCCGCTCGGTATTTGAGCCCCATGCCGGCAAGAGCCGGTTCCGGAACCACGGGCGCCGCGTCGTCGAAGGCCAGTGGCTGATGCAGGCCGCGAGCGACAGCTTCCTCGGTTGGTGCACGGCGACCGATGGCGACGGGGGGCAGCGCGACTTCTACGTCCGCCAGCTCTGGGACGGCAAGGGGTCGATCGACGTCGAGGGACTGCCGCCCAGCGCCCTGCAGGGCTATGCGCAGATGTGCGGCTGGACGCTGGCGCGCGCCCACGCGCGCTCCGGCGACCCGGTCGCGATCGGCGCCTATCTGGGCTCGGGAGACACGTTCGAGAGAGCGATCGCCGAGTTCGCCCATCGCTACGCCGACCAGAACGAGCGCGACCACGCCGCCCTGGTCGCGGCGATCGAGTCCGGCCGTATCAAGGCCGAAGACGCCTAAACCGCGGTCTTCGCCTGACGGGCGGCCTTCACGCGGGCCGTCTTCTCGAGGATCGTCTTGCGCAGCCGGATCGACTCGGGAGTCACCTCTACGCACTCGTCCTCGCGCAGGAACTCCAGCGCCTGCTCCAGCGATAGTCGCTTGGCCGGGACGAGCCGCACCAGCAGGTCGGCGCTGGCGGCGCGGACGTTGGTCTGGTGCTTCTCGCGGATCGCGTTGACGTCGAGGTCCTCGGCGCGGGCGTTCTCGCCGACGATCATCCCCTCGTAGACCTCCTCGCCAGGTCCGACGAAGAGAGCGCCGCGCTCCTGCAATCCGAACAGCGCGAAGCCGGCGGTCTGGCCGCGGCGGTCGGCGACCAGCGCTCCGGTGGGGCGCGTGCGCAGCTCGCCCGCCCACGGCTCCCAGCGGTCGAAGACGTGGTGCAGGAGGCCGGTGCCGCGGGTCTCGGTCAGGAACTCGGTACGGAAGCCGATCAGCCCGCGGGCGGGAACGAGGTACTCCATCCGGACCCAGCCGGTCGAGTGGTTGACCATCTGCTCCAGCCGGCCCTTGCGCAGCGCCAGCATCTGGGTGATGACGCCGACGTAGTCCTCGGGGATGTCGATCGCCAGCCGCTCGACCGGTTCGTGCAGCTTGCCGTCGACCTCACGGGTGAGGACGCGGGGCTGCCCGGCGGTCAGCTCGAAGCCCTCGCGGCGCATCAGCTCCACCAGGACGACCAACTGCAACTCGCCGCGGCCCTGCACCTCCCAGGCATCGGGGCGCTCGGTGTCCCGGACCCGGATCGAGACGTTGCCGACCAGCTCGGCGTCGAGCCGGTCGCGGATCTGACGCGCGGTCAGCTTGCTGCCCTCTGTACCGGCGAGGGGCGCGGTGTTGATCCCGACCACGATCGAGAGCGAAGGCTCGTCGACGGTGATGACGGGAAGCGGGCGCGGGTCCTGGGGGTCGGCCAGCGTCTCGCCGATCGTCACCTCGGGGAGGCCGGCGACAGCGATGATCTCTCCCGGTCCCGCCTCCTCAGCGCTGACCCGCTCGAGCGCTTCGGTCACGTACAGCTCGGAGACTGTTGCTCGCTCGACGTTTCCGTCGGCGCGGCACCAGGCGATCGGCTGGCCGGCACGGATCGTCCCGTGGCGCACCCGGCACAGCGCCAGGCGGCCGACGTAGGGGGAGGCGTCGAGGTTGGTGACGTGCGCTTGGAGCGGATGGTCTGGGTCGTACTCCGGAGCGGGGATGCGCTCCAGCATCAGGTCGAGCAGGGGGGAGAGGTCGGTTCCCTCAGTTCCCTCCTCCAGCGAGGCCCAGCCGGCCTTGGCATTGGTGTAGACGATCGGGAACTCGATCTGGTCGGAGTCGGCGTCGAGGTCGAGGAACAGCTCGTAGACCTCGTCGATGACCTCGGCGATCCGCGCGTCTGGTCGGTCGACCTTGTTGACGACGAGGATCACCGGCAGCTTCGCCTCCAGCGCCTTGCGCAGGACGAAGCGTGTCTGGGGGAGAGGCCCTTCGGAGGCGTCGACCAGCAGCAGCACTCCGTCGACCATGGTCAGCCCCCGCTCCACCTCGCCGCCGAAGTCGGCGTGGCCGGGCGTGTCGACGATGTTCAGCTTCACCCCTCTGTGGTGGACGGCGGTGTTCTTGGCGAGGATCGTGATCCCCTTCTCGCGCTCCAGGTCCATCGAGTCCATCACCCGCTCGGCCACGTCCTGGCCCTTGCGGAAGGCGCCCGATTGCCACAGCATCGCGTCGACCAGCGTCGTCTTGCCGTGGTCGACGTGGGCGATTATCGCGATGTTTCGTAGATCTTCTCGGCGGGTCATCTCAGGGATCGGGCGCACAAAAGACGACGCCCGCCGAGTGGCGGGCGTCGAACTGCTTAAGAGCGGTGCGCGACTACGAGGTCTGCTGAACGCTCGCCGCGGCCGGGCCTTTGGGGCCGTCCTCGGACTCGTAGCTCACCTTGGCGCCTTCGGTCAGGGACTTGAAGCCCTCGCCGAGGATCGCGCTGTGATGGACGAAGACGTCCTTAGAGCCGTCGTCGGGTGTGATGAACCCGTAGCCCTTGTCGTCGCTGAACCACTTGACAGTTCCAGTGGGCATGCATTGCCTCCACTTAAATGTGCTGCGAGCGGAGGATGCGGTGAAGCAACGACTCCGAAACGCTAGACACGACTTTGTCGGATAGATCCGACCTAACGCCGGGGACCGTAGCAGTTGAGGAACTTGCAGATGCAGCCGATACTCCAAGAGGACATGGGGCTGGGGCCAAGACTCCGCCGCGCGGCGGGACGATTGACGATTGTCGCGCTGGCGCTCGCCTGCCTGGCGCCGGCGGCCTCGGGGGCGTCGCCGATTGCCGACTCCGTATCGCCTGCCGATGCTTTTGGGCCCTTTGTGCCGGGGGAGGCCATCGTGCGATTCGAGCCGGGTACGTCGTCCGTGGACCGCCGCGAGGCGCGCGAGAAGGCGGGTGTCGACTTCGACAGCGCACTGGAGGTGCCGCGGGCGCAGATGGTTGAGGTCGACGGATCGGTCACCGCCGCGGTGCGCCGCCTCCAGCGTCAGCCCGGCGTCGCCTATGCCCAGCCGAACTACCGCTACGAGGCGCTGGCGGTTCCCCCGCCCGACGACACCTTCTTCGCCAATCTCTGGGGCCTCTCCGACCCGGCGCCCGACGACCCCGGGGTGAGCGCGCTGGAGGCTTGGGAGAGCAACAGAGGGAGAGGGCAGGTCATCGCGATCGTCGATACCGGGGTCGACCTGCCGCACCCCGATATCGCCGGCAACCTCTGGACCAATCCCAGCCCGACGAGAGGCGACCTGCACGGCTACGACTTCGTCGACGACGACAGCGATCCCGACGACTACAACTTCCACGGAACGCACGTCGCCGGCACCGCGGCAGCCATCGCCGGCAACAGATTGGGAATCGCCGGCGTCGCTCCCGAAGCTCAGATCATGGCCGTGCGCGTGCTGGACGGCGATGGCGGTGGCTCATCCGCCGACATCGCGGACGGCATCGCCTACGCGGCCGACCACGGTGCCGACGTGATCAACCTCAGCCTCGGCGGCTCGGGCGCCAGCGATCCGGCCATGTCGAGCGCGGTCGACATGGCCGCCACTGACGATGCGGTCGTCGTCGCTGCCGCCGGCAACGACGGCGTCGACAACGACTCCGACCCTCATGTGCCCTGCGTGTTGCCGCAGGCGAACCTGATCTGCGTCGCGGCGCTCAGACAAAGCGGCAGTCTCGCCGGCTTCTCCGACTACGGCGCGAGATCCGTCGACTTGGCTGCGCCGGGAACCAGCATCCTCAGCGCCAAGACGGACTACGGGGCGCCGCTCTTCAGCGATGACTTCGAAGCGGGGCTCGGGCTGTGGACGATGCAGGCATCGAACGGCGGCGTTCCGTGGGGGGCGAGCTCCTCTGCGGCAAGCGGCGCTCAGTCGGCCGCCGACAGCCCCAGCGGGGACTACGGCCAGGCCCTCGACACCTCGAGAGCGGCGGAGTCCGACCTGCTCACCACGGCCGATGTCGACTTGACGGGAGAGCGTGGCTGCCGGGTTCACTTCAAGACGAAGTACGAGATTGAGCCCCCCTCCCCGAGCGGCTCCTTCTTCGATGCGTTCCTCGCCGGGGCCGACGCGGATGCCGCGACCCCCGACGTGCTGCCGTTCGCGGGCACCTCTTCGGGTTTCCCCGGAAGCTTCATCGGCGAGGAGGTGTCGATCTCCGACCTGGACGGCCGGGACGACGTTCACCCGATCTTCGCGATTCTCTCCGATGAGGCTCTCGAGTTCGATGGGGCCTACGTCGACGATGTGCGTGTGATCTGCCGCGACGAGACCTACGTCGACGGCATAGCGGCGCTCAGCCAATACGACCAACCCAACGTCGGGAACTACGTCGCTTTCCAGGGGACCTCGATGGCCGCACCGCACGTCTCCGGGGTCGTTGCGCTTGCGCGCGCCGCGGCCCCTGGCTTGAGCGCGACCCAGGTTGTGAGTGCGATCCTCAACGGGACTTCTCCGATCCCGAGCGTCGATCCGGCGAGGCCTACGCTGACGAACGGCATTGCCGACGCCTGCCAGGCGATCGCGGTGGCGACCGGGGGGAATGTCACGACGGACTGTCCGGGCAGCAGAGCCAATCCCCTCCCGCCGCCTGTTCAGCCCCCTACGACGGGAACCGGCTCGGCAGGCGCCGTCTCGATCGCCGACACGCAGGCCCCCAACACGTTCTTTGCCAAGCGTCCTCCCAAGGCGATCACGACCCGCAGGAATTCGATATGGGCGGCGTTTCGCTTTGGCGCGACCGAGAGAGGGTCGATCTTTCTTTGCAAGTTCGACCTTGGGCGATTCCACCAGTGTGGGTTGGGCCTGACCCGCTGGTTCTCTGTCGGCAACCACGTCGTGCGCGTCAAGGCCCGCGACGCGGCGGGGAACGTCGACTCGACGCCGGCGGTCTACCGCTTCCGGGTCAAGCGCATCGGCTGATCCTCAGGTTGTGCTGCCGTTTGGCGACGCACGATCCAGTGGCCCGCCAGCAGCAGGACAAGTAGAGCAGTGGCGCTGCCGAGGACGAGCGGGTCGGTGAGGCTGAGCCCCTCGAGTTGGGTACCGAAGTAGACGGATAGCGCGGTGATCGGGAGGTAGGCGATCGTCGTCGTCCAGACGAAGCGCCAGAGCGGCACGCGAGCAGCGCCGGCCGCGTAGCAGACGAGGCTGAAGGGGACGATTGGGATCAGCCGCACGGCGAGCAGCAGGGTGACGCCGCCGCGCTCGATCATCGTCTCGGTGCGTTCGAAGCGCTCAGGCCCTAGCCAGCGATCCAGCAGCGGCCGGGCCACGCTGTTGCCGATGACATAACAGAGCAGCCCGGAGAGGAGCCAGCCCGTCATCACCAGAGCCAGGGCGGGGAAGAAGCCGTAGACGAACCCGGCGGCCGCGTCGACAATCTCCGCCGGGTAGAAGACCACCGCGTGGACCAAGGCCAGCGCGATGATGATCAGCGGGCCGACGATTCCCAGGCTGTCGATCTCGCGGCGGACCTCGGCGGTGTCGCCCTGAATCGCGGCGCTGACCGCATCGCGCAACGCCGGAATGGTGAGCACCAGCCCGGCCATGATCGCGATACCCGCGAGAGTGATTGCGATCTCGGTCAGCGGCGGGTCCGGGCTCGATCCCCTCTCCACGCGGGGAGTATCGCCGGCCGGGCTAGTTGCGCAGCCGCTCCGCCAGGCCCGAGTGGCGCCCGCCGCCGTCGTCGCGATGCACCGCCATGGCCAGCGCGGCGGGGTCGCCGACCAGCACGCAGCTGCTGCGGGCGCGGGTGATCGCGGTGTAGAGGAGGGGGCGGGTCAGCATCCGCGAGTGGGAGCGGTGGCAGACGCCGACCACGACCGGCACCTCGCATCCCTGCGACTTGTGGACGGAGATCGCGTAGGCAAGGCGCAGCGTCGCGGTCTCTCCGTAGGGGATGACCAGCGAGCCGTCGTCGGTGTCGACGACGATCGACTCCTCATTGGGGTCGTCGGCGCGCAGGAAGACGATCGAGCCGTTCATCAGCCCCAGCTCGTGGGAGTTGCGGGTCTGGATGAGGCGGTCGCCGACGCGGAAGCGCTCGTTGAGCGCGGGCTTGCCCCGCGGGTTGAGGCGTGCTTGGAGGCGCTCGTTGAGGGCGTCGATTCCGACCGCTCCCCGGTACATCGGCGCCAGCACCTGCACGTCGCGAATCGGGTCGACGTCGAAGCGCTTCGGCGCCCGCTCGGCGACGACCTCGACGACGGTCTCCAGCGCCCGCTCGGGGCTGGGGCGGTCGATGAAGAAGAAGTCATGGTCCTGGGCCTCTTCGGGCTGCAGGTGGGGCGGGCGGCCGCGGTTGATCTCGTGGGCGGCGGTGGTGATCATCGAGCGCGCCGCCTGGCGGAAGATGTGGCTGAGCCGGACGACCGGCGCCGCCCCGGAGGCGATCAGGTCTTCGAACGGCTTGCCGGCGCCGATCGGGGGAAGCTGGTCGGCGTCGCCGACGAAGACGACGTGGGTCGACTCGGCGAGCGCGCCCAGCAGCACCTCGGCGAGGCGCAGGTTCAGCATCGAAGACTCGTCGACGATGACCAGGTCGGCGGGGAGGGGGTGGCCGGGGTTGAAAGCGGGCTCGCGGCCGGGCATCCACTCGAGCATGCGGTGGATCGTCTGCGCCTCGTGGCCGGTCGCCTCTTCGAGCCGGCGGGCGGCGCGCCCGGTCGGCGCGCAGAGGGCGACCTTGACGTGGGCGGCTTCCGCCTCGGCGACGATCGCTCGCGTGCAGACGGTCTTCCCGACTCCGGGCCCGCCGGTGAGGACGGAGATCCGTGAGGCGAAGGCACCGCGCACGGCCGCCCACTGCTCCTCGGTGAGGCCGTCGTGGGAGTTCTCCCCCGGGTCGTGGTCGAGGTGGGGCTGCGCCGCGGCGCGGGCGCTGAGCGTCTCGGCGACGGCGACCTCACTGGCATGGGTCAGCTCGCGGTAGACGCGTTCCTCCTCGACCAGCAGGTGGCGGGCGACGACCAGCACGTTGGGATCGGGGTCGAGGCCGAGCAGCTTCGCGGCGCGGGCGCGCAGCTCGTCGACCGGGAGGAAGGTGTGCCCCTGCTGCTCGGCCTCGGCGAGGGCGTAGACGGCGGCGGCCTGGGCCCGCTTGTCGGACTCCGGCGGCACGTCGGCGGCCAGGGCGATCTTGTCGGCGCGGGCGAAGCCGACCCCGTCGACCTCGGTCAGCCGGTAGGGATCCTCGTGCAGGATCGCCATCGCCTGCTCGCCGTAGCGGTTGTGGATCGGAGCCGCCAAGTAGGCCAGCCCGTGCGGGGCGAGCTGGACGTGCAGGTCGCGGACGGCGCGGCTGGCGTGCCAGGACTCCGCCGCGGCCGCGGCCTGTCTGGCGCTGACCCCGGGCAGCGAGCCGAAGATGCCGTGGGGGTCAGCGGAGATCGCGCCCAGCACTGCCTCGCCGTGCTCGTCGGCCAGCCGCTCGGCGCGCGCTGGGCCGATGTGGCGCAGGGTCGTGAGGTAGGCAATCTGTCCCTCGCGGTCGGCGGGGTCCAGCGGAAGCGCGCCTCGGGCGCGAAGCTGGCGGCCGTAGCGGGAGTGCGTCTGCCAGTCACCGCTCACCTCCGCCCGGTCGCCGGCCCCAAGATGGGCGACCGGCCCGACCAGCGCGAATCCCTCTCCCGACTCCGCGTCCTGCACTTCCAGCACTGCGTAGCCGTCGTCCTCCGCGGCGAAGATGACGCCAAGCACCTCGACGGTCCCGGCATAGGCCGCCGCATCGGTGTCGAAGAGAGTCGCCGCGCTGCTCACACCCCAAAGCTAGCCTCCGCCGAGGCGGCACCCTGAGGGATCCAGGCCCGCAAAGACCTGTTCTACGCGAGTCGATTGGCCTACGCTTGCGGTGCGGATGCAAAGCACTGGCGGTGTCGCCAATAGCTTCGCGCCGCTTGCGGCGCGGCTTGAGCGCCGCCTCTCCGGCGGCATGCCGTTTGCGGTGCGCTTCTGGGATGGGAGCGAGTTGCGGCCCGACGATGGGGAGGGGAGCGGCGACACGCTGCTGGTCCGCGATTCCCGCGCCCTCTCTTACATCGCCACCGCGCCCAACCAGCTCGGCTTGGCGCGCGCCTGGGTGGCGGGGGACCTCGACGTCGACGGCGACTTGGAGCGGGCCCTGCGCGCCGGGGATCGGTTCCGTGGCCTCCACCTTGGGCCGCGCGACAAGCTCGCCTCGGCGATCGCCGCCGCCCGTGCCGGAGCGCTGCGCCCGCGCCGTCCGCTGCCGCCGGCCAGCGAGGCGCACCCCAGTGGCCGCCTGCACTCCCTGCGCCGCGACCGCGAAGCGGTTCGCCATCACTACGACGTCTCCAACGACTTCTACCGCCTGGTGCTGGGACCGACCATGGTCTACTCGTGCGCCTACTTCGACTCTCCCGACGACTCCCTGGAGGAGGCGCAGGAGCGAAAGCTCGATGTGATCTGTCGCAAGCTGCGGCTGGGCGTGGGGGAGAGGTTGTTGGACGTGGGCTGCGGGTGGGGTTCGCTTGTTGTCCACGCGGCGCGGCACTACGGGGCGCGGGCGGTCGGCATCACCCTGTCCGAGCCACAGGCGGAGTTGGCCCGCGAGTGGATTCGCGAGGCCGGGATCGAGCACCGCTGCGAGGTGCGGGTGCAGGACTATCGCGAGATCGACGACGATCCCTTCGACAAGGTCGCCAGCATCGGGATGTACGAGCACGTGGGCGCGGCGCGCCTCGACGAGTACATGTGCCGACTGCGCGACCTCACCCGGCCCGGCGGGCTCGTCCTCAACCACGGGATCGTGCGGCTCGCGCCGGGGCCGCGCCGTCCCGACACCTTCATCTGGCGCTACGTCTTCCCCGACGGCGAGCTGCACCCGGTCGGCGCGGTGGTTGCCTCGATGGAGCGGGCTGGGCTGGAGCTGCGCGACGCCGAGTCCCTGCGCGAGCACTACGCGCTGACGCTGCGCCGCTGGGTGGGGAACCTGGCTGCCAACCGCGAGCGGGCGATCGCCGAAGCGGGAGAGGAACGGGAACGCATCTGGCGCCTCTATATGACGGGGTCGGCGCTGGCCTTCGAGAGGGGCGAGATCTCGATCCAGCAGCTACTCGCCTCCGTTCCCGGCTCCAAGTCCGGGTTGCCGCTGGCGCGCGGTAGCTTCACCGGGTGACCGACCCCGCGCCGCCGGCCAACGGCCTCTGCGACAGCTGCGTGCACCAGCAACTCGTGCCGAACACGCGCGGATCGGTCTTCTCCCTCTGCCTGCGCTCCAGGACGGACGAGCGCTACCCCCGCTATCCGCGGGTTCCGGTGCTCAGCTGCCCCGGCTACGAGTCGCGCGAGGAGGAAATCGGCGGGGATGTCGATTTCCCCGATCCTCGTTCGTCGTAGTGGGTAAAGGCCGAGAAAAGGCAAACCACGAGAAAGGACGGCTGAGATGCGAGTGATGGCGATTGTCAAGGCTTCGAATGATTCTGAGGCGGGCGTGATGCCCAGTGAGGAACTGCTCGCGGAGATGGGCAAGTTCAACGAAGAGATGGTGAAGGCCGGTGTGATGCTGGCCGGCGAGGGGCTGCACCCGAGCTCGAAGGGGGCGCGGGTGACCTTTGGCGGAGACGGCGAGCGGACGGTGATCGACGGGCCGTTTGCCGAGACGAAGGAGCTGATCGCCGGCTACTGGTTGATGCAGGTCCGCTCGTTCGACGAGGCGGTGGAGTGGATCAAGCGCTGCCCCAACCCTCACAACGAGCCGGGCGCGATCGAGATCCGCCAGGTCTTCGAGGCGGAGGACTTCGGCGACGAGTTCACGCCGGAACTGCGCGAACAGGAGGAGCGGATCCGCGCGCAAGCCGAGCAAAACCAGTAGCGACGCGGCGTGACCGGCGCGGTGGGCGTACGTTGGGGGCGTGACGGTCCCCGACGACGCTCACCGCGCGATCGACGCGGTCTGGAGGATCGAGTCGGCGCGGTTGATCGCCGGGCTGGCGCGGATGGTGCGCGACGTCGGTCTCGCCGAGGACCTCGCCCAGGATGCGCTCGTCGCCGCGCTCGAGCAGTGGCCGAAGTCGGGCGTGCCAGACAACCCAGGCGCCTGGTTGATGGCGACGGCAAAGAACCGCGCGATCGACCGGCTGCGACACGGCGAGATGGCAGAGCGCAAGCACCAGGAGCTGGGGCGGGAGGCGGAGCTGGGCCGGCAACTCAGTGAGCGGGGCCTCGCTGCCGAGGTCGACGACGACATCGGCGACGAGCTGCTCGCGCTGATCTTCACCGCCTGTCACCCGGTGCTCTCGACCGAGGCGCGGGTGGCGCTGACGCTGCGGCTGGTCGGCGCGCTGACCACGGCGGAGATCGCTCGCGCGTTCCTAGCCAAGGAATCAACGGTGGCGCAGCGGATCGTGCGGGCGAAGCGGACGCTTGCTGAGGCGCAGGTGCCGATCGAGGTTCCGAGCGTGGCGGAACTCGACGAGCGGCTCTCGTCGGTGCTGGAGGTGATCTACGCGATCTTCAACGAGGGCTACGCGGCGACGGCGGGCAAGGACTGGATTCGTATGGATCTCTGCGAGGAGGCGATGCGCCTCGGCCGGATCCTGGCCGAGCTGGCGCCGCGGGAGCCTGAGGCGCACGGGTTGGCGGCGCTGATGGAGTTGCAGGCGTCGCGGTTCGGCGCGCGAACCGGGCCGTCGGGGGAGCCGATCCTGCTGCTCGACCAGGACCGCGGGCGCTGGGACTTCGTCCTGATCGGGCGCGGGCTGAAGGCGCTCGATCGCTCCGAGAGGCTTGGCCGCCCGCTCGGCGCCTACGCATTACAGGCCGCGATCGCCGCCTGCCACGCGCGAGCGCGAGTTGCCGATGAGACCGACTGGGAGCGCATCGTCGCGCTCTACGACGCGCTTGCCGCGATCACTCGCTCACCCGTGGTCGAGTTGAACCGTGCCGTGGCAGTGGGGATGGCGTTCGGCCCCGAGGCGGGCCTGGAGCTGATCGACGAGCTGGCCTCCGAGCCGGCGCTCACCGACTATCACCTGCTGCCGAGCGCCCGCGGCGACCTGCTGGCGAGACTGGGCCGCGACAAGGAGGCCCGCGCCGAGTTCAAGCGCGGCGCCTCCCTCACCCAGAATGAGCGGGAGCGGGCGCTGCTTCTGGCCCGCTCCGCGCCGCCCCAATAGCGGCACCGATCAGGCCCAGGCCGACGATGATCGCGGCAAACCCAACCAGCAAGCCGAGGATCGGTACCAGGGCGAGGGCGCGAAGGATCGCCAGGCCGGCGAGGAAGGCGAGAATCCGCCCTCGCGGCGGCTTCATGATCGCTCGCCCGAGTGCCCAGGCGGCCGTCACATAGGCGACCGCGCCCAGCGGCAGCAGCGCCAGCCCGATGCCGATGGCGAGGGGGAGGCCGACAAGGGTGACGGCGGCGAGGACGGCGGCGAGCGGCAGCACGATGAAGATCGCGAGGCCGATCGCGATCGTCACCCCGATCCGATCCCGGGCCCGCGCCGCGATCGCGTCCGCCGCCCGCGGCGCTATCAGCAGGAGCAGGATTCCCAGGATGGCCGCGGAGATGCCCACCGCAAGCCAGAGCACGAAGGCGCCGATGAAGGGAAAGAGGTCGATCGAGTCGGTCCAGTTCTCCTTCTCAGTGGTGCCGGCAACCATCGCGGCAGGGGAGACGATCGGCTGTTCGTCGCCGTAGTTGAGGTTGCCGCCGACGCTGGCCGTCGGCAACAGCCGCGCCTGGCCGGCGATCGTCACCAGATCGCCGTCGATGCGCCCCGCGACGATCGCGTCGCCGCTGACGAGCACGACATCGCCGTCTACACGCCCCGCGATCCGCGCGTCGCCGCTGACGATGAAGACGCCTTCGACGACCTGGTTTCGCTCGACCGTGACGTCGCCGCTGATGACGACGACCGCATCGTCCGTTCTCTGTTGCGCCTGCGCCGCGGGGGCGAAGGCGAGGAGTGCGAGTAGCGCTGCGACTAAGACCGAGGCGCGACGCATCCAGACGAGCTTAACTCGCCATCGGGTCGGGTTGGCCCAGCTTGGAGTTGTCGGGAGCCTCGTAGGCCCCACCGGGAACGCCGCCGATCACCAGAATGCGAACTCCGTCGTCGCCCGGCCAGACCTTGCGCGGCGTGCCGGAGGCAACCCGCGCTATGTGGTCGGTGTCAAGTGGAAAGCGTTCGCCAGAGATTTCGATCTCCCCCTCACCGCGCAGGGTGATGAAGACTTCCTCCTGGCCATCCTGGGCATGGTCGTGTTCGGGGTAGTTCTCGAAGTTGGGGGGCAGGTCGATTACCGACATGCCGAACGATTCGACCCCAAGCTCAGCCCGCGCCCGCTTAAACGCCCCGAGATAGACCGCCTCCATCTCGTCGATCTTCTTCACCGCGTACTCGCTCATCGTTTCTCCTCCCATGACTGGATTGCCGACGGCGATCATAGGGTTCCGCCACGATCCCGGTTAATGCAACGTCGGCTTCGCGATTCTGGGTTCGACATCGCCAAGTGTTTTCGGCGCCTGGGCGCCGCTCTTCCACGAGATCGCCACCTCAGTCACACCAGTCTGCGAGTAGATCTCCAGCGGGCGCCTACTCGATGACGTACGTCCCGATCTCGGTTCTGACCCGCTGGTTGGCGGGTACAGCTTTCACGCGAAAGCAGGTGACGGGGAATGTGCCCCCAGCGGGTTTGGTCCCGCGTCCGTGAATCGGAGGCGGGATGCAGGAGTAGGTTTCGATCACAGCTACTCCTTGGGCACAAGACCGGAATCGAAGTGCTCGTCAATGTCGTTGATGAGCAGCTTCATCAGGTCTCGGTCATCGAGCGTTCGGTCGAACTGGCCCAAGTCCTTGCGGATCGCGCGCAGCAGGTCGCGCTGCAGCATCGTGGCTAGGGTGTTGCTGTCCAGGCCAGCTTCACTCTGTCGCATCATTTCGATCCATGCAGTGATGACCTTGGGCGACCCCCAGAGGAGCAGGTCGTTGTTGAACTGCGCCATGAACTTCTCCAGGTCTGGTGGCGTTTCGTCATTCCCGATCTTGCGGATCAGGTCCAAGAACTTGGCGTAAGTGTTGGCGACTTTGTCCCAGCGGTACTGCTGCGCGATTCGCTGGCGGGTGAAGTACTCGCCTCCCGCAAAGACGATGATGGCGACACTTGCTGCGATCACCGGCCCCGCCACAGAGGCGTTCGCGAAGAGGCTCTTAAGAAGCAGCCAGATTCCTGCCCCGCCCAGAACCACGATCACCAGGCCCAGCAGGAACTGACCGAATGACTTAAGACGCTCCACTACTAGAGCAACGTATCGCCCGCTGACGACAGGACATCCAGCGAATACGGCGCTCGCCCACTGATGCGGAGCTCAGCGCGAGTATGGGTGTAGGCGGGCTTCCGGTTTGCCGCTTTGCGCCGTTGTGCCCGTCCGCCCGTTTTTTACCATCGTCGGGCTCATGGTCACACAAGCCCGGGAATCTACGCAACAAGATGGTTGATTCCACGCCCTCAAGCGACGCGATGTCTGAGGCTTCCCCGGGAGCTAGGCTAGGCCCATGGCCTGGGAAAAAGAGTCGGCCCTTGAGGAACTCGACCTCTTGCTTGAGCAGTCGACTGAGCTTGGAGGCGATACACCCTTTTCAGAGCGGCACACCGCGTGGCTATTCAGGGTCAATGAGTTCCTCACCCAGATCTTCGGTCAGGACTCTATGTATTACGGGAACTTCCAAGCTCTAGCTTGGCGCGGTACCGGCTCAGGCATCGTCGGCGGCCCCATGCACCCCAGAAGAAAGCATGGATCCGCAGCTTGGGATCGAGCGTCTAGCGAAGGAGGGCTTCCGGCGCGCGCTGGGAACGGCGCGCGGGGTCCTTCAGGCGGCTCGCGCGAAGCTCGAAGCGGAAGATGACATCGCCAACCTCTACGAGAGCAAGGACACTGGCCCTGAGGCGAGTCTCCTGATCAAGGCGATCAATCTCGCAGAATATAAGCTGCGGAAGGTGCTTCGAGAGCCGCCGGCCAACGAAAAGGCCTTGCAGGACTCCTTTGAGAACCTACTCGTCGGCGCGGACCTCCCGTATTCGCGTGAGACCGCCAGCATCGAGTATTCGTCTAAGACGTACACCCCGGACTTCACGGTCGACCGGGCCGATCTCGCGATCGAGTTGAAGGTCTGCCTGGACGAGAAGCGAGAGAAATCCCTACCCGCGGAGATCAACGATGACATCTTGGCCTACAAGCAGAGCTACGGAAATCTTCTATTTGTCGTGTACGACACCGGGAATGTCCGAGACATCGACCGCTTCACCGCCCACTTTGAGGAAGAAGACGGCGTAGTCGTGAAGGTCGTAAAGCATTAGGCCCAAGGCGTCCACTGTCGCAATGCGCGAAAAGTAAGCGCCACTGGATTAGAACGCGGAAAGCTTGCGCAAGCGCCGGATCATCTCTATCGAGGAGGATCTGCTGGAGCGCGAGCCGCTGTCGTCCTCGATGCCGATCTGGCTGTACGGCGCGAGGCGGTCTCCTCGCCTCGCGCCGCCGTCCGATTCGCTCAGGTGCCGACGCAAGTCGCGACGGCGTGGAAGGTCGATGTCGGCCCTCCGTTGTTGGCCATGATCACCATCCAGGCGGTGCCGCCCAGGGGCTGGTTGTAGCCGACCGTGGCGCTGACCGGCGGGAGGCTCTCGCCGTTCCAGCCGACGCCGACGACCGTCTGGCCCGACGGGCACTGCGCGACCGAAGAGTCCACCGCGCAGGAGACGTCGAAGTCACAGAGCGTGGCGTTGGCCCCGCTCACCTGCGTGATGACCGAGAACCCGCCGCGCGGGCCCGCCGGTCCCTGGGCGCCCCTCGGTCCCCTGGGGCCGCGTGCGCCCCGGGGCCGCGAACCTTCTTTCCCGTCGGCGAGCGTGGGGGGAGAACGGGCTCCACTATGCGCTCGCCGAGCCGAACCTCCGGAGGCGGGGGGCTATCCGAGGACGAAGCGCAGCTTGCGACGGACAGCACGTCGCAGTTCGTTGAAGTGGGGCGGGGGCTCTATTAGGTACTCCCCGAGCTCGGCCTCCCAACGGCGCTGCCACTCGGGCTCTCGCGCGTCAAGTCGCTCGGCGAAGCGGTCGGGGTCAAGGCCGCGGTGACGTGCCTTGCGCTCGAAGGCGGGCCAGAGGGCCTGGGCGTCGATCTCCCGCCCGACCAACAGCTCGGCCAGGTCATAGAGGTCGCGACACTGGAGGCGCTGCATGATGCAGCGCAGCTTCTCGGCGGTCACTTCCTCCAGGGTGTAGACGAGGCAACTGCTGGGCTCTTGATCGTCATAGCGGCGGATGATCGGAAGAGTGGTCGTGTCCTCTACCAACTCATCATCCGCAAGGTCCAGCTTCAGAGATCGGGGCTTTGCCCCGAGCGGCCCGATGTATTCGATCCGAGGCGGGCTTGCGTCGCTCAACCGCAGCAGGGGGAAGCCGACGCGCTCGGCGCAGTCCCGCAGGGCGTTTTCGATCAACTCGTGTGCGGTGTCGGAGTCGAGGCCGTCGATCAAGCTGAAATCGAGGTCGGCGGAGTAGCGGTAGCGCTCGAAATGACAGAGCCGAAGCGCAGTTCCCCCCTTGAAGACGATCTGCCCCCGCTCGTCTTGCCTCGCGATGGCCGAGAGGACGTGAGCCAGAACGTAGTCGCGCTCAACTGAGCCGGCCGTGAGTCCGTCCTCGTCGGCGCGGCGCTTGATCAGGTTGGGGTGGATCACTGCGCCAACTCCGCGGCGAGCGCTTTGGGCTGCACGGGCCAGCGCATCCACCAGTCGGTGTCTCGGAAGGGGGCGTCTGGCTCCTTGAGGCCGGGGTCGAGGTCGAGGTCAGAAGTCGGCGGCTTGCGGAGTCGCAGCTTCCCGGCGAGTCCCTCCAGCTTGAGCCGATCGGCAAGCGAGCCGATGCGCCTGAGTGCGGCGCTTGCTCCGAGTTCGCCGGCGAGGGTCGTCAGCCGGGCGGGGTCTGAGTTGCAGGCAATGAGGGCCTCGGCGAGTGGGAAGTATCCGCCGACCAGGTCGGGACGGGATGCCGCGTCGATCAGGGTGCGCTCCAGGTCAGAGACAAATGCACCGTGCCCGGCGGGCTCAGCTCCGATTGCGATGGTCTCCGAGCGTTCTGAGATCGCCTCGATCGGGCGACCGCTGGCGGTGGTTGCGGTGAAGCGCCGCGGGGCGGCGACCTGGATTGTGCGCACAGGTCGGGTCAGGAGGCCGTGGAAGTCGAGGGCCGAGTGGTAGGCGATGCGGTGAGGCTCAGACCCCAGCAGGGCGGCGACGGCCAGGGCGACGTCCTCCGAGGAGGCCTTGGTTCCCAAAAGGCCAATCTGGCGGATCGCGTAGCGCCCGCGCGCGACCCGGTCGACCAAGCCGTCCCGGCGCCAGCGTGCCAGCAGGTTGGAGGCGGCCTGAGGGGAGATCCCCAGCTCCTCGCGCAGCTCGCGGCTCGTGAGCGTGGACTTGCCGACCGCGAGGCGGTCGTCGAGGGGTTTCAGGGTGTGGCGGGGCATTTGCGTCAATAGTAGCTAATACACGCTAATACACGTTTAACGTGAACAAGCCTACATAGATCACGAACCGGCTCAGCGGGTTCAGGCTCTTGCGGAGCCGGTCGAGGAGCCGGGGCGGGCGGAAGCGACAGCGGTTGGCATTGTTCGGCGCGCCGCCCGTCCCCGCCGTAACTCCTCGACCGCGACCGTTCCCGCCTCACGCATGATGATCCCCCGGCGGTGACCGCGGCCGCGACGCAGCGCCCCCGCCAGCGAGGCCAGGGCGAAGGCCGGCGTGAAGAGCTCCGAGGGGCGCAGCTCGTGGTTGAGGACTCGAACCATCGCGGTGGCCAGCTCGGGGTCCGCGGCGATCCTCCGCTCGCCCTCATGGCCAGCGGCGAGGTTGGCCCGGCGGCGCCCATGTCGTGGGCGAGCCAGTACATCTCCCAGGCGTCCTCGTCGCGCCAGCGCCACCAGTCGCGCAGGATCTCGTCCGGACTGCGGTGGCTGCCGTCCAGGGCACGGGTGATCGCCGCGGCCAGCTTCTCGGACTGGCGCAGGGCGTCGGCGATTCCCTGGCCGGGAGTGGGGTCCTTGAAGTGGCCCGCGTCACCGACGAGGGCCCAACCGGGGCCGGCGGCGGGGCGGAAGAAGCCGCGCATGTTGGCCATTGTGCGCACGGAACCGTCGCGCCGGGCGCCGTCCACCCCGGCATGAAGCTGCGGCCAGGCGCGCAGACCGGCATCGTAGACCGCATCGCGATCGGCGCTGACCTCATCGCGGCGCTCGATCGAAGGACAGATGCCGACCAGGGTCAGGCCGCCATCGGTTGGCATGCCCAGGTAGGTGTGGTCCCCGATCTTGCCGATCCACATCTCGCCATCGGTCGGGTCCGCCTCGTAGTAGGACCACATGAATACGCGGCCGCTCGGGGTCGGGTGGTACTCGCGCACCCCGACCATCCTGGCTACCGCGGAGCGCGTGCCGTCGGCTCCGACGACGAGCGGTGCCCTCAACTCGCCCGAGGGCGTGGTGGCGCCCGTAACGCGGCCGCCCTCCATCACCAGGCCGGTGACCGCGGTCCCCGTGCGCAGCAGCCGTCGTGTTCTCGGAAATTGCCGGATCTGCCGTTGGAACTTCCTCGCAAGTGGAGATGCCGTATTTGTGGCTGACGGTTCGGCCGCGAACAAGAATGGCGGCAGTGCCGCCGATCTACGCTGTTAACTGCGAAACCGATTCTTCTGATGGTTCCCACGGTCAGCACAAGCCCCCTTGCCAGACATCATCCGACCGGTGCTTCCACCGGATTCCTCGGCTGGCGGGGCGATTGGGACAGGCTCTTGGAGGAGGCCGAGGAGGAGTCGACGTTCTCGGCTGAGCTGGCAGCTCTCTCGGAGCCGGAATTCATGGGGCTGCGCGATTGGCTTGCGCATACGGCGAGGCTGCCCTTCCGCTATCTGAGCGTCCATGCGCCGGTAAAGGAGCGGCAGGCCGCTGAAGAGCAGCTTGTCGAGTGGCTCGCGGATCTGCCCGGCCAGGTCGACTCTGTCGTCACTCACCCCGACACCATCGAGGACTTCGACCTTTACCGCGAGGTCGGCGGCCGTCTGGTGATCGAGAACATGGACGATCGCAAGGAGAGTGGCCGGACTCCCAATGAGCTTGAAGAGGTCTTCGACGCCTTGCCCGAGGCAGGGTTCTGCTTCGACATCGCCCATGCCTGGTCTGTGGACCACTCGATGGCGCTCGCCGAGGAGCTGCTGGATCGCTTCGGCGCGCGGCTGCGCCAGGTACATCTCAGCTCGCTGGTCGATGGCAAGCACGCCCCGTTGCTCGAAGAACACGAAATCCTGTTCGCACCGCTTCTAGAGCGATGCCGGGACGTGCCATGGATTCTGGAAGCGGCGAGGCCGGCTCGCTGGCGGTAACCGGCTCGCTGGAGCGCCTGTCGACGGAGATGGGTATCGATTTCCCGAGGATTTTTGAGGCGCGGCGAAAGACTGAAGGGGCGCTGGAGGATCGTCGATGTGAGCTCGCGGCTCTGAAAGCAGATAGCGATGTGGCCGTTGTCCTGATGGGCTCGTGGGGTCGCGGCGAACTGACCAGCAGAAGCGATGATGACTTCATGCTCCTGATCGACGGCGAGGAGCGCGAGGCGGTGCATCCGACGATTGGCGAGGTCTGGGAAGCCTTTGGCGCTGAGGGGCGTCCACCCGGGCCCGAAGAGATTTTCGGGGTTCCCGTTTTCTCCCACGACCTCTGCAACAAGATCGGACTGGAAGAGGACGGGAACAAGAACCTGACTCGCCGAATGCTCCTCGTCCTTGAGTCGGTTGCGGCGTTGAATGAGGACAGTTGCCGCGACGTCAAGGCTGCGGTTCTCGGGAGATACCTGGACAGGTCGGTGAAGGCGTACCGTCCGCCACGCTTTTTCCTCAACGACGTGATCCGCTATTGGCGGACCATCGCCGTCGACTTCGAAGCGAAGCATCGCTCTCGGGACGGAGAGAAGTGGGGTCTTCGCAACGCGAAGCTCCGGACTTCGCGAACGCTGCTCTTCGCAAGTGGCCTCCTGCCGCTCCTCGAGTGCCATCTCTTTGATGAGAAGGACATCCCCGGATATCTGGCGCAAAGCTTTGACGCGCTGCCGACGGATCGGGTGGCAGAGGCCTTCCTGCGCCATGAGCGCATGGATGCCGGTGCGCGAGTCTTTGCTGCCTACAACGAGTTCTTGGCAATGCTCGACGACGATGAGCAGCGGGGCGCTCTGGAGGCATTGGCGACGGAAGACCAGAAGTCTTCTGAGGCATTTGCCACAGCGAAGCGCCTAGGCAAGGAGATTCGCTCCGGGCTGCTCTCGCTTCTGTTCGATACGCCGGTGCTCTACCCTCTGACGCGCGAGTTCGCGATCTTCTGAGTTAGTTCGCCCACCAGTCGCGCTGGCCATCGACGTCTTCGCGCGGAGCCTCGCCGAGATTGGGTGCGCCGATGACGAGGATCTCAAGGCCCTCCGGCCCGGCCTCGTAGCCTCGCCACGTACCGGGCGGGACGCGCACCGCGTCCCATTCCTTGAGCTCGA
>Ga0075423_10000308_pt1 | contig 37776 bp, 31 predicted proteins | sample SoiMethybrSBSTD2_FD_80114 | JGI IMG/M metagenome (GOLD analysis project Ga0075423, IMG submission 80114) | Bulk soil microbial communities from a Populus tree surrounding site in Tennessee, USA - Soil MetaG P. TD hybrid SBSTD2 | ecosystem: Environmental > Terrestrial > Soil > Tree plantation...
GGTCAGCCCGGCGTTGGTGCGATCTTGCATCCGCGTGTTCTGGGTGTTCACGCCCCAGCCGTTCCACATCGGTCCGTTCAGCGGATTGGCGAACTCGCCCGGCGAGGGACGACACATCGCTTTCGGCGAGGGTGTCGTCTCGAGCGCCGCGGAGAACTTCTTGCCGGTGACGAATTCGGCGATGTCGCGACGCTCGACGCCAGTGCGCCCGGCGGCCATCGAGAGCATCGGGCCGCTCTCCATCGCGGTGAGCACGCGCTCGGGCGTCATCGCCTGCAACACGTCGCGCGTCGGCGCGCGGCCCACGCCTTTGTCGTGGCACGTCGCGCAGAGTTGTTTATACAGCGCTGGCCCATCGTCGGCGAAGGCACGCGATGCGCCCGAAAGGAGAGCGAGACAAACGATCGCGAGGATCGACAGCCGCATGGTTCCTCCTTCGTACGTGGGGTCCGGCCGCCTTCGCTGAAGCTACGGCGCGCCGGACCATCAATGCGTCCAACTGGCGCGCATGCGCGCGCGATCGATGCGCACACCGCGCAGATAGACGTCCGCGATCTTTCTGGTATTCGTGATGTCGTCGAGCGGATTGGCATCGAGCACGATGAAATCGGCGCTCTTCGCGCGCGCGATCGCGCCGAGCTGATTCAGTCGCATGATCTCCGCCGACGTGCGCGTCGCCGCCACGATGACCTGCGATGCGGTCATGCCCGCGGCCACCATGTCGGCGAGTTCGGTGTGCGCCGAGTAGCCGTATGGCGCACCAACGCCGGCGTCGGTGCCGAAGCCGATGCGCACGCCGGCGGCATTCAGCTTGGCGAGATTGCGCGCTTGGACCTCGAACAGGCGAGGCCGCGCCGGTGTGGGCGAGGCGGTCTTCTTCATCGCCTCGATCTGCTGCGGAGGAAGGGTCTCGCTGAGCCACTCGAGATCGCGGGTCGATGGCGGCGTGTCGGGGAGGTTCGGGATCACGAACACCTGCGGCCGCTGCTTGAACAGCCCGATGATCTCGGCATCGAGATCGAGATCTCGAATGCCGTGCGCGAAGCCGTCGATGCCGCTGCGCAGCAGCTCCTTCGCATCGGCCAGATAGTAGACGTGGGCGACCACGCGCAGTCCGCGCGCGTGTGCTTCCTCGATGATCGGGCGATAGAGCGACGGCGGCAGCGGCGTCACCGTCTTGTTGCGATCGTCGACCCAGATCTTGACGATGTCGACCTTCTTCGCCGCCAGCTCCTTGACCGCGGTCCGCGCCTCGCTCTCGGTCGTCACGCCGTAGGCCGCATCCTTCCAGTACGCGGCTGCTGGTCCCGCGTTGGGCAGCGCGAGACCGCGGCCGGCGGTGAAGAACAGGGCGGCCTGAGGCGTCGGGTGTGCGCGCAACTCGTAGGGCAGATCACCGCGATCGAGACCGAGGCTCAGCGTCGCGGCGATGCCGTAATACGCGTAGCGATGCAGATGATCGAGCAGGTTGTCACGCGTGTAGTTGGCGGACGTCGTCGTGTTGCTTGCAACGTTGGTGTAGCCGAGATGACTGTGCGCGTCGACCAGCGCGGGCATGACCGTCTTGCCGCGCAGACTGACAACATTTCCGCCACGCGGCGCCACAATTTCGCCACGCTTGCCAACGGCGGTGAATCGGCCGTTCTCGACCACGAACGCCGAGTCGTCGATCGGCGTGCTTCCATCGCCGGTGATCAGGCGCGCGCCTTCGAAGAGCACGGCAGTCGTCGGCCCCTGCGCGTGGATCTCGCGCATCGGCGCGCGTAGCACGACAAGGATCGCCACGAAGACGAGCGCAACGACAGCACGATGCGTGTGCTTATTTGCCGCCACGACCATTGAACTTCTGGTTCTCGAGACACACGAACTCGATCAGCTCGGTGTCGACGAGCAGCCGCTGATTGACGCGCACGGTCCAAGGCTTGGTGTATGCCTTGGGATCGTCGATCGTGGCGTCGATCTCGAGCGTGCCGTAGTTCGGGCGACGAATTCGCTCGATGATCTTGCCCGCAGACGTGAGCGGCGCGCCGTTGACGTCGAGCCACACGTCATCGCGGAAGTTGGTGGTCTCGACGACGAGCGTGTCGCCTTCCCATCGACCGCGTGAGTAGCCGAACCACCACGGCTGCGGATCGTTGCTGGGCGCCGGACGTCCATCCATGAAAATCTGCCGTAGGCCGGCGTTGGCTTCGTAAACGATGACGATGACGTCTTTCGTCTGAACGATCTTGCGCGGCTGCGAGTGCGTGTGCAGCTGCATGAGGCCGAGCGGCAGGCAGGCCGCATCGGGATTGTCCTTGCTGTCAGTGGCCATGCGCTGCTTGCGCAGGTCCGCGGCCCACGGCTGAAAGGGCAGCCCTTCTTTGAATCCGGCCTCGATGTTCCAGAATGTCGCCTGCACCGGTGTGCCCGGCGGTGGAGCGGGTGGACCGCCCCGAAAGCCAAGGACGCCGGCATAGTTCCAGATGCCGGAGAGATCGGGTTTGCCGTCTGGCGTTCTCGGAGCCGGTGCGTTCGCGTCGAGCTTGCCGTCCGCAGTGCGTGGAATGCCGGCGGTTGGATACGACGGCCATTGCGCGACGAGCGAAGGCGACACGGCGGCGACGATCGTGAGCGCGCCAATCAGGCGAACCAGGGTTCTCACGCGCGCATTCTACTGTAGTGTCCGCCTTCAGGCGGACCCTGCGGCTAACTCGCTCGCAATGTCACGATCGGATCGATTCGAGCGGCTCGCCGCGCCGGGACGAGCGTGGCCGCGACCGTGGCCGCGCCGAGCAGAGCGCACGCCACGACGATGATGTGCGGTGCGGCAGGGGACACGCCGAACAGCTGCGCGCGAATGAGTTGCGCGGCTCCGAGCGAAATCGGGATGCCTAGCGCCAGACCGATCACGACCAGACGAATGCCGTCCCCGATCACCAGCGCGAGTACCGCACCTGGAGCTGCGCCCATCGCCATGCGAATCCCGATCTCCCGTCGTCGATCGACGACGAGTCGTGCCAGCAGTCCGTACAGCCCGATCGCCGCAAGCACGAGCGCTGACAGTCCGAACACCGATGACAGTACCGCTCGAAACCGCTCGCCCGCGACCGTTCTTCCTATCAGCGTGTTCGTCGTCTCGAGCTGAGTAATCGCCATCGAAGAGTCGGCTGTGGCGATCGTCTGACGAATCGCCGGTATGAGCGCCAACGGATCGTCGACCGTCCTGACGATGATGTGGTCGGCTCCCAGATTCATCTGTCGCGAGAACAGATAGAAGGCCGGATTGGCAGGTTCGCTGTACTGCCGCAGCTTCGTGTCCGCCACCACGCCGACGATCGTGACCCACGTGTCAATGAATCGCAGGCGGCGTCCGATGGCGGTGCCTGCAAAGAATCGTCGTTCCAATTCCTCGGAGACTACGGCCACGCCCGTGCCATTCAGTGGGTCGGCGCCACCAACGCTCGCGGGATTGCGCGTTTGTATGACTGCATCGGATGCGGCAAACGTCCGGCCGCGCAGCACGCGAATTCCGGCGGTTTCGAAGTAGCCGTCGCTCACGACGTGACGAAAGCCATTGAGCTGTTCGCCAGGGCGTCCCTCGACTTCGATCGTGTTGGTGCCATAGTTTCCGCCGAAGGGCGACGCGGACGCTGCCGCAGTCACGCGGACACCAGGTGTGGCGCGGATGGCGTCGACGAGCGAGGCCACGCGATCGCCCAGTGCTGGTGCACCGGGAACACCAAAACCGACTGTTGGCCGTACGCGAACATCGATCAGGTGGTCGGGGTCGAAGCCGAGGGGTTGCGATGTCAAGCGCATCACCGTCTCACCGAGCAGCGATGCGCCCACGAGGAGGACGACCGCAAGCGCTACCTGGCTGACGACGATGCCGTTGTGCGCGCCGAGACGGCGTGATGCGCCGCGTCCATCACGCAGCGCATTGGCCGGATCGATCGCCGATATCATCAGCGACGGCCACACGCCGAAGACGATGATCGTCACGGCACAGAGCACGAGTGCGAAGGCGAACACGGGCAGATCGACGGCGACCGTCTCGATTCGCGGCAGCCTCGTCGGCGCGAGGGCGACGAGCGCCGGTGTCATCGTCCACGCGGCAGCGAAACCCGCCACGCCGCCGCATGCTCCGATGACCGCACTCTCGGTCAGTAGCTGCCGAACGATGCGCGCGCGTCCGGCGCCCAACGCCGATCGCACGGCGATCTCCTGCTGCCGCGCGCGCGCGTCGCCGAGCAGCAGCCCGGCGACGTTGGCGCAGGCGATGAGCAGCAGCAGAGCGGACGCCGCGACCAACAACAGCAGCGGCGGACGCCACGCGCCGAGTTGCTCGTCAACGAGCGGCGTGACTCGCGACGTGAGCGTGGTTGGGCTGACATCGCCGTGCAGGATGGCGTTGACTTCGGCGGCTGCTGCTTCGACGGCGACCCCGGGTTTGAGACGAGCGACGACGAGGTACGCATTGTTGCTGGCCGTACGGTCGCCAGGCGGCCGCGTGCCATACGGGATGAAGAACTCTGCGGGCTCTCCTTCGTATCGGAATCGCGGCGGAACGATGCCGACGATCGTCATCGGGACGTTATCGATGCTGACTTTGCGGCCCAGGATCGCTTTCGCTCCGCCGAAACGTCGTTGCCAGGCTTCGTACGAAATCATCAGCGAATCGCTCGTCGCCTCGTCTTCCTGTGCAGTGAACGATCGTCCCGCGTAAGGACGCACCCCGAGCATCGGGAGGAATCCTGAGGAGAGGTGGGTGCCCTGCGCGAGATCACCGTCGGCGATTACCTGCCGTGGCCGAAGGCCGACAGCCACTTCGTCGAGCGTCCGCGCGTGCTCCGCGAGATCGCGAACCATCGGCCACGACAGGACGCCGTTGTTCCAGAATCCTCCTGCGGTCGGGTCGTTGCGGAATTGCGGCCGGACGAGCCAAATCGTGACCAGTCGATCCGCGTCGCGCCACGGGAGCGGCCGCAGCAGTACACCGTCGACGACCGAGAAGATCGCACTCGCAGCGCCGATGCCGAGCGCGAGCGTGAGCACCGCTGTGAGCGCGAGCCCCCGGCGATCGGCCCATCGTCGCACCGCATGACGCAGGTCGGTGACGAGCGTGGACATCAGATTTCCCCTCGGTCAGACGGTTATCGGGCGCCAGGCGTTGACTGCGCAGTTTTCTTATAGACGAAGCGATGAGTGGACGCGGTCTCAGAAGGCCAGAGGTTGGGGCCGACCATCAGTATTTCCAGTTGACCATCTCCGTTTAGCGACAGCGTCATCAAAGACTCCCATTCCTTTGAGCCTGCCAACGGCAACGCGGTCGTCGTGATCGCGAGGGCTGTGCTCACCCATCGTGACCGTGCCGCATACCCTGCCGTGTCTCCCGCCGCCGTCTCAACGCCGTACTGCGTTTCAGAACCGTCAAGCGTGTAGGCGCGTTCCCCTTGACTCCGGCTCCTGCTTAGAGCCGGCGCGATCGTGATGGTTTGACTCGTCTGCGCGATGGAGCCACGACTCCCGAGGGGGCTCATTCCACGCTGGGTCAACTTCACCAGAGGAATCGACGAGCTCCCATTCGCCGCTGAAGTTGACCTGTGCGACCGCCGCAGACGGAATCGTCACAAGAGTGGCGAACGCGAGCACCCGTCGGAGCGCGCTACGCATAGCCCACTACTCAGTGCGAGCTTGGAACGGGTGCCGGAGGAATCGCCTCCTTCACTCCCGGTACGAGATCCGCTCCCTGCGGCACCGTGATCGTCGACCCCTTGAACGCATCGCCGATCGGCTCGGCGCGCCCGCCGATGTGTTTCGCGAGAAACGCTTCGGTGACCGCGAGAAACGCGATGTTGTTCTCGGGGCGCGCAAAGCCGTGGCCCTCGTCCGGGAATAGGACGTAGGTCACCGGCAGATTCTTCGCTTGCATCGCTTTGACGATCTGATCCGACTCCGCCTGCTTGACGCGGGGATCGTTGGCGCCTTGTCCGATGAGCAGCGGCTTCGCGATCTTGTCCACTCGCAACAGCGGCGATCGCGACTCGAGGAATTTGCGTCCCTCAGCCGTGCCGTTGTCGCCGACCCGCGTGGTGAACAGCGAGAGCTGCGGCTTCCAGTACGGCGGAATCGAGTTGAGCAGCGTCAGCAGGTTCGAGGGGCCAACGATGTCGACGCCGGCGGCGAACACGTCGGGCGTGAACGTCAGGCCAGTGAGCGTCGCGTATCCGCCATACGATCCGCCGCTGATCACCGTCTTCTTCGAATCGGCGACGTGCTCGGCGACCGCCCAATTGACGGCGTCGAGCAGGTCGTCGTGCATCTTCGCGGCCCACTCGCGGTTGCCGGCATTGGTGAATCGCTTGCCGAATCCAGTGGAGCCGCGATAGTTCACCGACAGCACCGCGTAGCCGCGATTGGCGAAGAACTGATGGTACGAGCTCAGTCCCCAGCTGTCGCGGGCCCATGGACCGCCATGGATCCACATCACCATCGGCAGCGGAGCCACCGGCCGGCCGTCGCCATCGGGATCGGTCCACGCCGGAAGCGACAGATAGCTGACCAGCGTGAGGCCGTCGCGCGACGTGATCTCGCGCGGAAACATCTTCGAGAGCTTCGCCGATTCGAGCGCCTGCCGATTCGTGAACAGGAACTTCGCGGTGTGCGACGACCGATCGTAGACGTAGTAGCGCACCGGTCCGTTGTCCTTCACGTAGCCGACCATCCAGTGCGCATCGTCTGAAGTGCGACTGAGGACGTTCATCTCGCCGTCGGTCACACTCTGCAGGTACTTCAGGTCGCCGTCGATGCTCTTGTCGATCACCTGCCAGTGCACGCGGTCGTAGTTGAACGAGACCGCTTGGATGTTTTTCTCCTTCGGATGCGTGATCACGCCTTCGGCATCGGCGCGCGCATCTTCGGCCAGCAGCATCTTGGCACCGGTGGCCACGTCTTCGCTGAAGAGTGCCGCTGTATCGCGGTCGCGCGCGTCGATCAGATAGAGATGTTGCGCGCTCTTGTCGAAGCCGAGCGGCTGGGTCGTGAGCGAATCGTCCGGGCCCATGCGCTCGAACGGCACAAACGTGCCGCTGTCGGTGCGCCGCAGCAGGTCCATGCCGCCGTCGGGCCGGAACACTTGCGCGAAGCGGACCTTGTAGTCGTCGTCGGTGACGAAGCCGGCGTACTTGTCGTTGCGTTGCACGAGGGAGCGCGCGCCGGTGGCGATGTTGATGCGGTAGACGTCGTGCAGCTCCGGATTGCGGTTGTTGAGCGCGACGAGGATCTCGTTCGGGAACTTGTCGCTGACACCCTGAATCTGCGCCGCCACTTTGTCGAACGGCGTCAGGTCCTTCGTCTCGCCCGAAGAGATGTCGACCGAGTAGACGCGCCAATTCTCGTCGCCGCCCTTGTCTTGCACATAGATGATGTGGTTGTTGGTGTAGGCCCAGAAGTACTGACGAATGCCGCGCGAGGTGTCCTTGGTGACCGGCGTGGCCGCTTCGGGCTTGTCGGCCGGACCCACCCACACGTTCATGACGCCATTGACCGCAGCCCGGAAGGCGATCTTGGTGCCGTCGTCACTCAGCGTCGGACCGGCTTTGTCGGGATTGCCGAAGATCAGGCGGCGCGGCACGAGCGGCACGTCTGCCTGAGTGAGAGCGGCTGGGGCCGGCGCGTTACTCGCCGCGGGTTTCGCCGGGTCGACACTGCTGCCGCAGCCGACGGAGAAGCCTCCGCTGCCTGCGCATCCCGCCGCCGCAATCGCCACGAGAACAGGTCGAAGGATTCGTCGCATCGGAACCTCCACTGGCGGCAATTCTAGTCGCACCCGCTCGGACGTGAACACGCAGTGTTCGGACCGAACAACGCCGCCCGCGAGGATGCATCGCCCGTCGAATGCAGCCGGCGTTGTACCTCGGGCTGCTAGGCTATTGGGATGTCTGATCTCGGAATGAATGAAAGTGCGTGGGCGCTGGCCGATCGATGCGCCGACAAAGCCAACGAGTGGCAGCTCGCGGTGCATCGTCTCGCTGGCGGCGCACGCGTCATCGATGCGGGCGTGCAGGTCAACGGGGGCCTCGCCGCGGGACGCACGCTCGCGGAAATCTGTATGGGCGGCCTCGGTCATGTCGACTTCACGCCGCTCATGATCGATGGCGATTCGTGGCCTGGTGTCCACGTGTGGACCGACCATCCGGCGGAATCGTGCATGGCGTCACAGTACGCAGGATGGGCGATCAACCCCGAAGGGTTCTTTGCCATGGGCTCCGGTCCGCTTCGGGCGAAAGCGCGGGTCGAGAAAGAGTTGTTCGAGAAGCTGGCGTACGCGGAAGAGGCATCCCGAGGTGTGCTGGTCCTCGAAGGGCGCATGCTGCCCGACGATACGACGGCGTCCTGGGTCGCGACGAAGGCCGGCGTGCCGAGCGATGCCATCACGTTCGTCGTCGCACCGACGGCGAGCCTCGCTGGCGGTGTGCAGATTGTGGCGAGGTCGATCGAGACCGGACTGCACAAGATGGACACGCTGGGATTCGACGTACGCAAGGTCGTGAGCGCGATCGGCACCGCGCCGATCCCGCCGGTCGCGAAGAACGACATGCGCGCGATCGGTCGCACCAACGACTGCATCCTGTACGGAGGCCAGTCTCGCTACACGATTCGCGCCGAGGACAGCGAGCTGGCCGATCTCGCCACGCGGCTGCCGTCGGACAGGTCGTCCGACTACGGCACGCCGTTCTACGACATCTTCAAACGCTACGACAACGACTTCTATAAGATCGACCCGATGTTGTTCAGTCCGGCGGAAGTGTGGCTGACGAGCGCCACGAGCGGGCGGACGTTCCACGCCGGGCAGTTGAACCCGGCTGTGCTGCGCGCGTCGCTGTTCGGGTGACCATGAGGGCAGTGATCCTCAGCGCGCGAACAGGTTGGCACACAGACGAACTGTGCCGCGCCCTCGGCGAGCGCGGGCACGTCGGCGTGGTACTTCCCTATGAAGGCCTCGTCGCGCACATCGGCGGGTCCGAAGGCGCATCGCTCACGAGTGCGAACGTGCCCGTGTTCGAGGCCGACGTCGTGCTCGCGCGAATCATTCCTGGCGGCTCGCTCGAGCAGATCATCTTCCGCGTCGACGCGTTGCATTGGATCGAGGATCGCGGCGTGCTGGTCGTCAACTCACCGCGCGCGATCGAGCGCAGCGTCGACAAGTTCTACACGACGGCACTGCTGCACGAAGCCGGTCTTCCATCGCCTGAAACCGTCGTCTGCGAGAGCGTGAGCGACGCGATGATGGCGATCCGGCGGCTGGGCGACGTCGTCATCAAGCCGATCTTCGGTTCGCTCGGACACGGGATGGTACGAGTGAGCGATCCGGATGTTGCGCTGCGGGTGATTCGGTCGCTCGATCAGACACGGCCGGTCTTCTACGTGCAGCGCGCGATCGATCACGGCGGTCGCGACGTCCGCGTCTTCGTCGTCGGTGGCCGCGTGCTTGGCGCGATCGAGCGGCGAGCGCCGGATGGCGATTGGCGCACGAACGTGGCCAGAGGCGGGTCGGCGCACCCGTTCGAGCTGCCTTCGTCCTGGGCCGAGCTCGCGGTGCGCGCCGCGGCGGCGATCGGGGCCGAGTACGCGGGCGTCGATCTGCTGCCGGCGCGTGATGGCGACGTGTACGTGCTCGAGGTCAACGGCATTCCCGGGTGGGAAGGGTTGCAGAAGGCCACCGGTCTCGATGTGGCGGGAGCGATCGTCGATCACGTCATCGCGCGAATCGGCTCGCGGTCGATACGAGCATCCGCGCTGGTCATCGACACCAATGGCCGATCGGCGAAGTGATACCCGCTCCGCATGCGCGATTGCAGCCATGGCGCAGCTCGCCTGCGTGCTCGAGGCGAGCGCACCAAAGCCCGGGAACGTCTCGCCGGGCCGGCCGTTCGAGGACCTGCGATACGAGGACTTCGTGGTCAGCGCGATCGCGATCGGCCGTCCGTTCGAGGCTATCGGCACGCGGCCGATCGGCGAGACCGTTCGTCGCGCGATCGAATCGACGCTCGAGTGGGCACCGTCGAACACGAATCTCGGAATCGTCTTGCTGCTCGCGCCGCTCGCACGTGCGGTGAAAGCCCCTGTTACGCTGCTGCGATCCCGCGTGTGCGAGGTGCTGAGCGAAACGACCATCGATGATGCCCGTGAGGTCTACGCAGCAATTCGACTCGCGAGGCCGGGAGGGTTGGGCAAGGCGGGGATGCAAGACGTGGCCGACGAACCGACGATGACGCTGCTCGAGGTGATGCGGCTGGCGGCCGACCGCGACAGCATCGCAAGCGAGTACGCGACCGGTTTCGAGCTGACGTTCACGATCGGGGCGCCCACGCTCGAGCGCGCGCGTCGCGACGGTTTGCCGTGGAACGACGCGATCGTCGAGACGTTTCTCACGCTCCTCGCGCGCAAGGCTGATACGCACATCGCCCGGCGCACCGGGACGGATGCCGCCGAGCAGGTGTCCGGGCGGGCCCGCGCAGTCCTGGATGAGGGCGGCGTGCGTTCGATGGCAGGCCGCCGCGCGATCGATGATATGGATCGGTCGATGCGCGATGCGCGCAATTCGCTGAACCCGGGCACGACGGCCGATCTGACGACGGCCGCGATCTTCGTCGAGCTGCTCGCGCGCGGACATCGTGGGGGCCGCTAGTACGTGGGGTCCGGCTTTAGCCGGACCTTGGAGGGATCGATGAACAAACGCGGTGAATTCCGCGTGTCGGTCACCAAAGATTATCTGGTGTTCGCGTCGGCGCACTTCATCACCTTCGCCGGTCACCGGTGTGAAGGGCTGCACGGCCACAACTACCGCGCGCGCGTGACCGTTGAAGGGGCGTTGAACGAAGAGAGCTGGTTCGTGTTCGACTTCGTCGAGCTGAAGCGAATCATGAAGCGGCTCTGCGACGAGATCGATCATCTCGTCTTGTTGCCGACGAAGAGCGATCGCGTGGGAGTCAAAGAAGAGGGCGAGACGGTATCGGTCTCGGTCGATGGAAAGCCGCGGTACGTGTTCCCGCGCAAAGACTGCGCGCTGCTGCCGATCCCGAATACCACCGTCGAGATGCTCGCCCAGATGCTGACCGAGCGCCTCCATGCGGAGCTCTCCGCGCAGGGTGCGAAAGGCCTGACGGCGATCGAGATGGAAGTCGAGGAGAATTTCGGCCAGTCGGCGGTTTATCGCGTAGCATTGGCCTGATTGACGCCCGCCATATGCGTAGAGCGCACGCGTTAGCGTGCGCGTGTCCGCGGAGGCTGAGCCTCCGCTCTACACCGGAGAAGGTCGTATGCGGAGATTGATCGCGTTGGCTCTGTTCGCGTTCGTGGTGCCCGCGGTCGCTGCGGCGCAGGCCCCCAACGGCGAGGCGATCTACAAGCAGAAATGCGCGAGCTGCCACGAGGGCTCGCTGCCGCGGATGCCGAGCCGCGAAGCGCTCCGGGGCTTCACGCCCGAAGCCGTCGAGACCGCGCTCGGCTCGTTCAGTATGCGGCGTCAGGGTGCAACGCTCAGTCCCGCCGATCGTCGCGCGGTCGCCGCGTTTGTCACTGGTCGCGCGCCTGGTTCGTACAAGGCGCCCCTCGAAGCGATCGCCAAGACGGCCTTCTGTTCAGCCGCGAGCGCACCGAAGGATCCGCTCACCGGGCCGTCGTGGAATGGGTGGGGCGGCGATCTGCGCAACACGCGCTTCCAGTCTGCCGCGGCTGCAGGGCTTTCGGCTGCGGATGTGCCGAAGCTGAAAGTGAAATGGGCATTCGGTCTGCCGGGCGTGTCTGCATCCGGATCCCAGATCACCGTCGTCGGCTCACGCGCCATCGTCGGCAGCCGCAACGGCGTTGTCTACGCGCTGGATACGCGAACCGGCTGCGTCGCGTGGGCGTTCGAAGCGGACGCTGGCGTGCGCTCCACGCCGGTGGTCGATCGAGGGGGCAGCACCGTCTATTTCGGCGACGCACACGCCAACGTGTACGCTCTCGACGTCGCGAGTGGAAAGAACAAGTGGAAGGTGCAGGTGGACACGCATCTCGACGCGATGATCACCGGCGGCGTGGTGTTCAACGACGGCCGCGTATACGTGCCAGTGTCGTCGCTCGAAGAAGGCACCGCGGTGATTCCCACCTACGAGTGCTGCACGTTCCGCGGCAGCATCGTCGCGCTCGACGCCCGAAGCGGCAAGCAGATCTGGAAGACGCACACGGTCTCGCAAGCGCCGCAGCGCACGACCAAGAGCGCGCGCGGCACTCAGATGTGGGGACCATCCGGCGGATCGGTGTGGTCCGCGCCGGCGCTCGATCCCGAACGCAATCGCATGTATGTGACGACAGGCGACGCGTATTCGAATCCGGCGGCGGCTGAGACCGACGCCATCATGGCGCTCGCGATGGACAGCGGCAAGGTACTGTGGGTGAAGCAAGCGCTGGGCGGCGATGCCTGGAACGTGGGTTGCCTCGAGGCGAAAGGCGACGGCCGCGCCAATTGTCCCGACAAGGCGGGTCCCGATCACGACTTCGGCAGTTCGTCCGCGCTGGTGACGATGGCCGACGGCAAGCGGATGCTGCTCGCGGGACAGAAGTCGGGGACGCTTTACGGGATCAATCCGGACAGCGGCGACATCGTGTGGAAGACGCAGGCCAGTGAAGGCGGCGTGCTTGGCGGCATCGAGTGGGGATTCGCGACCGACGGATCGACCGCGTTCGTCTCGCTGTCGAATGCTTTCGAGAAGAAGCCGGGTGAGGCCGGTGGTTTCGTTGCCATCAACGTCGCCGATGGCAGTAAGCGCTGGTCGGCTCCAGCGCCGCGCGATACGTGCGCGGGACGCGCCGGGTGCACGACGGGTCAGCCGCAGGCGGTGAGCGCGATGCCGGGGGTTGCGTTCTCGGGCAGTCTCGACGGACATCTGCGCGCCTACGACACCACGGGCGGCAAGGTGCTCTGGGACTTCAGCACGCTGGATGAATTCGAGACCGTCAATGGCGTGCAGGCGCGAGGCGGTTCGATGAACGGCCCTGGTGTCACGGTTGCCGGCGGCATGGTGTTCGTGAGCTCCGGCTACAGTTCGCTCGGCTTCATGCCCGGCAACGTGATTCTCGCGCTCAGCGTCGACGGGAAATGACGCGCGCTCGCTTTACGTGATCGGCACCGATCGCGCCGTTCTGTAACGCTGTTGCCACGAGTACGCCGTCGCATCCGGCGGCGGCGAGGCGCTCGAGGTCGTTCCAATCGCGAACGCCGCCACCGGCCAGCAACGCGGCGTGAGGTGGGGCGGCGCGTCGCACTTTTCCAATCATCTCGAGATCGAGCCCGGCGCCGACTCCGACGCGCGCGAGATCAATCACGATCAGACTTCGAACGCCTGCATCTATAGCACGCATCGTGAGTGTCTCCGGTGCATCGTTCAGGGACGCGTTGGAGAGAACTCGGCCACCGCGGAAATCGAGGCTGAACACGACGCGTTCGCCGCCGACGTCCGAGCAGATGGCGGCGAGATCGTCGAACGACGACAGTGTCTCGAGACCGACGATGATTTTCGCGACGCCCGTGGTCAACACACGCCGAGCGATGTCAACTGTTGTGACGCCAGCATCGACATAGACTGACGCTCCCAACGTACAGAGTGATGCGAGCAGCGCGATCTGAGGTGCGCCGCCTTGAATCGCGTCGAGATCCGCAACGTAGATCGCGTCGATGCCCAGACGGTCGATATAGAAGCGCGCGAGCGCGTGACTATCGCCGGGAGCAGAGAAGACGCCCTCGATCGGCCGCACCGGCTGGTAACGATCGCGTGCGCCGGCGATAGCGTGTACCGCCCGCCCCGCAAGCAGATCGACGACGCCGATAATCTGCACTCTCTCAGTCTAGGCCGGCCCGCAGTGTAGGCCGGGCCCGTCTTTGAGGCCCGCCGTGTCGGTTTCAGAACCGTGCCGAAACGTGGAATCCGACGTTGCGCCCACGCGGGTGGTACACGCCGTTGTTGATCACCATGCCGATCGGCTCGACGTTGTTGAACATGTTGGTCACGAACACTCTGAAGTCCATGTTCGACATGATGTTCGTCAACCGGTACGTAGCGTCGAGATACACCTGTCCGCCGAGCTCGCCGTAGGCCCACGGCTTCGCGGCGTCGAACGGCTCCACGATCTTCATCTTGTGCCAGCCGCGCGCGTTGACGTTGAGCGACTGCCGATCGTGGCTGTAGAGATCGACGCCCATGTTCCACATGTGCATCGGGTAGTTCAGCCACTCGCGGTCGGCGTTGGTCACCGCGCCGTCGAGGACCTGCGTCACGCCGTTGACGTCGACGCCGGTCGGCAGCTTGCGCAGATAGCCGCGCGCCAGCGAGTAGTTGCCGGTCAGCGCCAGGTTGTTGGCAAGATAGTGACGCCCTTCGAACTCGGCGCCGTAGGAGTAGGCGCTGCCCATGTTGCGGTAGCCGAGATCGAGCTTGGTCTCCCAGCTGATGAAATTCTCGACGCCCATGTAGAACAGCGTGCCGACGAAGTAGTCGCGCGGTCCCGCGTAGGTGATCTGCCAATCGTGCGACCGCACCTGCTCGGAGCGATCGACCACGTTCACGTTTTCGATCGTCTTCGACGGGGCGCGATAGAACTTGCCACCCGACTTCGAGTACGCGGCGTTGGGCCGCAGGTACCCGGTGTTGAACACGTACTTCGTCGTCCACGTGCTCGACAGCGAATGAATCAGGCCGGCGCGCGGCAGCACGACGGTGCGGCGCTCGCGCCAGTCGTTGTAGTCGCCGCGAAGGCCCGCGAAGAAATCGGTCTTGCCGCCATTGACCGTCACACGCTCTTCGCCGTACGCGGCAACGTCGTTATCGTGGCCCGATGGAATGTCGATCACCGGCACCTGCTCTTCGCCGGAACCTGGCACCGTCGGGAGATCCGTGGCGGTGTCGAAGCGGAATCCGCGGTTCGGACCCACCAGCGTGTGCACGTATTTGGTGCCGACGCGCAGCGTGTTGGTCGGCGTGAACTGATACGTGCCGGTGGCCTCGCCGCCGAACGCCAGCTCTTCGCGGCTTTGATCCTCAATCCACCGTGTATCGAGCAGCGGCGCCGATGACGTCCCCTCGGTGGGGAAGCGGTTCTGCAGCAGCATGTCGCCGTACAACGAGTACTGCATCTTGAACTTGTTGGTGTAGCTCTCGAGCTTCTGGTAATCGAGATATGCCTTGCGCATGCGCAGCTCGGCGCCGGGACGCACGCCGCCCTTCGGATCGTAGGACCACGAATCCCACGGATACGGCACGCTGGTGTCGGCCAGTCGCGCGAGGATCTGTTCGCCGCTGCCGTCCTTCAGCTTGAAATAAAGCTCGAACCCCGGGTTCTGCGCATCGAGCGCCGGCCACAGGTTCGACGGCGCGCCCCACGGAAACACGACGTTCGGACCGTTCGGCGTGTTGTAGCCGTTTGCCTGCCACACGCTCGCCGAGAGGATCCCGGTGGCGTCGCCCATCGACAGGTCCTTGAGCAGATTGATCGTCCACAGGTTGTCGCCCTGCGCGTAGCCGGTCGACACCTGAACGCCTTTCTCCTGATGGCCGCTGTCCTTGGTGACGACGTTGATGATCGCGTGCGCGGCGCTCGTGCCCCACAGCACCGAGCCGGGACCGCGGATGATCTCGATCCGCTCCACCTTCTCCAGTGCCGGCATCTGATCCTGCTGCTGGAAGCCGTGGGCGACGATGCTGTTCTGCGGATGGCCGTCGATGAGCAGCAGGATGTGATCGTTGCCGTCGGCCAGCAGACCGCGCGTGCCCACGAGCTTCCACGTGGCCTGGGCCGACGGGAAGAATCCGGGCACTCTGGCGAGCACGTCGTAGATCGTGCGGAACCCCGCGCGCTCGATGTCGCGCGCGGTGATGACGCTCATCACCGACGTCGATCGCGGCAGCTCCTCTTCCGTACGAGACGCAGTCACCACCTTGATGCGCATCAGGTCTTCGAGTGACACGTCCTTCAATTGCGTGCTGGACGAGGAGCCTTGGCCCTCGTCCGCAAACGCAGGTGAGAGCGCGGGGCCGATGGCCACTATCAGCACGCCTGCGAACGCGGTCGCCCGTTGTGTCCACGTGCGCGAAATAGCACGCGGTTCAATTCGCCTCATAACTCCTCGAGTCGTAGCGCCCCAATCGGTGCGCCCACCATTGAGCACACATCCGGACCAAGAGGGCCGCCACTCTCAAAGGCATTGCCCATGCCATCGCTCGCGTCGTTTTCGGGTGCGATCTTCTGTGGGGATTGCGGTGAATCTGCGAAGGGGCGCTCTGTGGCCGCGTCGATCGAGCGGTCGGCCAGGCGACACGAGGCCGGTGGGCCGACATTACGAAACTCAAAACTCAAAACGCAAAACTCAAAAAAGGGGAGACTAAGTCGACATGAGCACGGTCGGTTGGGACATCGGCGGCGTCAATACGAAAGCCGCACGCATCGTGGCAGGGACGGTGGCCGCTGTGCGATCGCGTCCTTACGAGCTGCAGCGCGATCCGCAGGCACTGGCCCCACTGCTGCGGGCGTTATGCGCCGAGCTCGATGCGTCGGACGCGGATCGACACGCGGTGACCATGACCGCGGAACTGTCGCAGATGTTTCGCACCAAGCGCGAGGGCGTGACTTTCGTGCTCGATGCGGTCGACGCGGCATTTCACTCGAGCGAGGTCCGCGTGTTTGCCGTCGATGGCAGCTTCCTGACCACAGCGGAGGCGCGCCTCGATCCGCTGCGGGTGGCGGCGGCGAATTGGGCGGCCACCGCGCAGCAGGTTGCCGCGTCGCACGGCGATGTGCTGCTCGTCGACATCGGGACCACCAGCACCGACATCATTCCGATCGTGAACGGGCACGTCGCGGCGAAGGGCCTCACCGATCCGGATCGGCTCGCATCGGGAGAGCTTGTCTACACCGGGGCGGTTCGCACTGCCGCAGAAGCGATTGCGAGTCACGTGGCATTGCACGGGGGGATCGCCGGTGTGTCCGCCGAAGCGTTTGCATTGGCCGGCGACGTGCACCTGTGGCGCGGCGATCTCGCGCCTGCCGACTATGCGTCTCCGACGCCTGATGGTCGGCCGGCCACGCGTGCCTTCGCTGGCGAACGGCTCGCGCGTGTTGTGTGTGCCGATCGCGAGATGCTGGACGAGGCGGCGATCTCGATGATTGCCGACGCGCTCGCGCAGGCGCAGATCGAGCGCATTGCCGACGCGATCGCCCGAGTAGTGGCGCAGCATCCGTCGCTTCGCCAAGCGGTGGTCACCGGCCTCGGCTCGTTCATCGCTGCGCGTGCCGCGCGCGTCGCCGGCCTCGACGTCGTCGACCTTGCGGATTCGATGGGCGGCGATGCGGCGCGTTGCGCGCCCGCGGCCTCGGTGGCGCTGCTGTTCGAGCAGGGCCTGAATGATCCGCGACGGCTAAAGCCTCCGCTCTACGACACTGATCGAAGAGCGGGGGCTTTAGCCCCCGCGTCGACTGGCGTGCACACCGTGGTGAAGATCGGCGGCGGTCTCCTGAAGACGTCGTCACTCGATGTGGTGCTTGACGTGATTCGCGATATCGCCTTTGAACGGCGTGTCCTCATCGTTCCAGGAGGCGGGCCCTTTGCCGACGCTGTGCGCGACGTCGATCGTCGCTTGCATCTCTCGGACGATGCCGCGCATTGGATGGCGATTCTCGCGATGGATCAATACGCGCATCTGATCGCATCACGTGTGCCAGGGGCGTGTGTCGTCGAGCGGCCAGACGCGATCGTCGCCGCACTCCACGACGGACGGTTGCCGGTGATCGCGCCCTCTGCGTGGCTGCGCGACGTCGATCCACTTCCTCACTCGTGGGATGTCACGGGCGACAGCATCGCCGCCTGGATTGCCGGAGAGATGGGCGCCTCGTCACTCGTGCTGGTGAAGCCGCCGCATGCCCACGGCGAGCGGATCGTCGATGCGCAGTTCGCGCGCGTGCTGCCTGCTGGTGTGGCACCGACGATTGTGACGGCGGATCGCATCGAGACGCTTCGCGGCGTGCTCGTCGAGGGGGCGACGCTAGGCCAGTGAGCTGGTCAGTGCTCGCAGCAATCGCACATTCTCCACAGCGATGCGGCTCGTCCGTCCGTCGATGCATGCCGCGCCGCGGATGCCGGCGATGTCGGCCCCACAGTCGCGGGCCCAGGCCAGGTCGTCGCTCGTCAGCTTACCCGCCACCGAGACGATCAGCCCAGCGTCGTGCGCCGCGGCGACCCACGCCGTCAGCACGTCGGTCGCGATGAGCGATCGCAAGCCGGGTCCACCCTTGTCGGTCGTATCGATCAGCACGCCGGTTGCGCCGGCATCCGCCGCAACCGTGACGAGTTGGTGCCGGGATGCGGACGCGTCCGCGTGATCGGCATAGGTCGCGGCGATGACACCACAGCCCGCTGGCTTTGCGCCTCGAACGGCCGCTTCGATGAGCGATCCCGTTTGCTGCAGGTCGGCTGACTGAGCGAAGCCGATCTTCACGAATCCAGCGCCCGCGCCCGCATACGCGCGGGCGGCGTGTTCTGTCGCCTCCTCGTCGACCGCATCGCCGAGCGCCGCGCTGACGGGACGAATGCCGCCGACGAGCGTGTGGATCCCGCGGAAGACATCGAGCGACACGGCACCGAGCGCGCCCAGGAGCGGGTCTTTGGCATCGATGATGATCGCGCCGCCGAGGAGCGCGGCCTGGGCTTCGTCGACATCGGACACGCTGACGAGCAGTTGCATGAGACTGGTTCTCTCTCCGCGCGCGCGTCTACTTGCGGAGCACCGACGGCCAGTTCATGAACACTGCCAGCTCGCGCCGCGCGTTCTCCTCGACCGGCATGATGAGCAGCAAGCGCTGGTTGTCTCGAGCGACGTCGGCGAGCGTGCCGGGATTGGGGTTGATCGCGAAAAGCTCGAGTGGCAGTTGAAAGAGCTTGTGCGGCGCGCTCGCCTGAAATGCCTGTCCGGGCGTGATGTCGACCGCGACGATCGATCCATCGGCAGCAACGAACATGAGCTCTCTGCCATCGGATCGCCAGCGGGCCATCCCCATCGTGCCGTTCGACACCGGCCACTTACCGGCCGTCTTGTTGCCGCCCGGAGTGAACGCTTGCACGAAGATCTCCTGCCGTCCGGTTTCGTTGGATAGGTAGGCGATCCAACGGTTGTCCGGTGAGACGTACCCGGCGAATTCGCCTGCGGGCGATTGCACGACAGGAATCGGAGTGCGCTTGCCGCTCGCATCGGCGTTGACTGGAAGCGCCCAGATGTCGCCTCGCACGCTGTAGATGAGAAAACCGTCGCGGGTCCAGTCAGTGAGGTTGTTCACCCCCTCTGGCATCGCAAGCAGTTCGTCGCCGCCCGATCCGTTGATCGCTTTCTTATAGAGTCCTGGAGCGCTGCCCCGGTTCGACTGCCACGCGATGGCCGAGTTGTCGGGCGACCACACCGGTTGCGCGTCAAGGGCGGGATCGAACGTGAATCGCGAACTCGTCCCAGCCAGGAGATCGACGATCCAGATGTCGGGGTTCGGCGGCTGCGTACGCGTATCCGTCTCGACGACTGCGGCCTTGGTGCCATCGGGCGAAAGCTTCACCAGCGTGTACGGCGCGCGCTCGCCTGGCGTGCCAGCGACCTGTCCGTTTCGGCTGAACCACGTGAGCTGCCGGTTTCGTCCCGCGACGTTCCGGTAGACCAGCGTGCCCGTATTCGACGCGGAAACGTAGCCGAGGCCCGGACCCACCACGCTGTCGACCTGCTCCGCAACCACGACCGCCGATCCGCTCATCGTCATCTTGCCGAGATCGAAATCCTGCGCCATCAGCATGCCGTCCCGCAGGAACAGCACGGTCGGTAAGGAGCGACCGGCGATCGACGCAACTGTCACGCCGAAGTCGGTCTTGAGGACCTGCGTCGTGCTCTGCGCGTTGGCTGGCGCATTGAGGTCGCCGACGGCGATGTAGCGATTGCCGGCGGCGGTGCCGCGCAAGTACAGAAAGTGCCGACCGTCAGGCAGGAACGCCGGAAACGCATGCCAGGGTTCATCCTTCGCGAGCGTCGTCACTGGGACCGGCATGCCGCCATCGGCCGACACACGCATCACGCCCTTCCCGCCGCCGACGATGATCGTGTTGTCGCGATTCCAGGAGCCCCCAAAGAGTTGGTTTCGCCCGTCGATGATGACTTCCGGCGCTCCACCCGAGTAATCGATCTTCTTGAGACGGCCGCCCTGCTCGAACGCGATGTAGCGGCTGTCGGGCGACCAGAAGAAGGACAGCACCACCTGGTTGATGCCGGCTTGCGTGAGCGGAGTCGCGGTGGGGGAATCGATTGTGCGGATCCACACCTTGGGCTCGCCATCGGCGCCGTACGCGGCGAACGCGACTTTGCGTCCATCCGGAGAAATCGTCGATATCCCGGACTGTGTGAACCTGACGTTATCGGGAAGCCCGATCTGAAAGCGCACGGCCTCGATCCCAGGTGCGGCTTCGCGGAAGTGAACCCAGGCGAGCCACGCAAGCGCGACGAGCAGCACCGCCGCGATGCCGGCCGTCGTCCACAACATCCCGCGTCGCACCGGCGCCGATCCGACGGCCTCGCCATCGACTGGCTCCAGCATCAGCATCGCATCGCCCGCGTCGCGCAAGCGGCGCTTCGGATCTTTCTCGAGACAGCGCCGTAGCAGCGGGCGCACTCTCGCCGGCACGCGCGAGAGATCGGGATCTTGCCGCACGACCGAAGCGAGCACGTCGGTCACGGTATCCCCGGCGAACATCGGTGACCCGGTCAACATTTCGTAGAGGATCACGCCGAAGGCCCAGATGTCGGCGCGTCGATCGACGTTGCGACCGCGGGCCTGCTCCGGCGCCATGTACGCCGCCGTTCCGAGAATCATTCCCGCGCCGGTCGAGGCCACGGTCAGCGTCGGGGCGTCGTCGACCGCCGTCGGCGAGGCCCATGGGCCGTCGGACTTGGCGAGCCCGAAGTCGAGCAGCTTGATCGTCCCACCCGGCGTGATCTTGATATTGGCCGGCTTGAGGTCGCGATGCACGATGCCTTTGTCGTGCGCCGCGGCGAGCCCCTCGCCGATCTGCCGCGCGAACTCGAGCGCTTCGTCGAGCGGGATCGGTCCCTGCTTGATCCGTTCGGCGAGCGTCGGTCCCTCGACCAGCTCCATGATCAGCGCACGATCCTCGACGCCGTAGATCGCCGCGATGTTGGGATGATTGAGCGACGCCAGCACTTGCGCTTCGCGCGTGAAGCGCGACATCCGCGTCGAGTCGCTGGCGAAGTCCTCGGGGATCAGTTTGATCGCGACTTCGCGTCCGAGTTTGCTGTCGGTGGCGCGATACACCTCGCCCATGGCGCCTTCACCGAGCTTGGACGAGATGCGATAGTGTGCGATCGTCTCAGGGGTCATGTCGCGGCGTGAATGTTAGCATCCGCGGCCGGATGGCCCTCGAGCTTCGAATGTCGAACGGCGAACCTCGAACGTCAGAGTTCAGAGATCGCGCTGGCTGAATCGCCAATACGCGATGGCGAAGCCGGCAGCCGCGATCGAACCGAGCACAGCAAGATCCTGCGCGGTGTTCGCCGTGCCCGAGATGATTTCCCCGCCGTGAAAGTAATAGAAGGGCGACAGCTTGGCCACCCGCGCGAGCGGGCGCCAGAGCATGCCTACGAAGTCGATCAGGTAGAGCGCCACTCCCACGATCGCGACGATGCCGACCGCTGTGCCGCGACGGCGGACCCACGCCGACGCCGCAAGCGACCACGCGCCGAAGCACCACGCCACCAGCATCAGATGCGCACCCATCTTCACGACCACACGCGGTTCCGGCCAGCTCGCCTGGGTTGGAGCGAGCCATGACAGTCCGACCCATAGCGCCGCGGTCATCACCAACACGAGCGCCACGGTGCTCGACATCATCACGAATACGGATCGCGTGACGAGCCACGCACGAGGCAGCGGTCGCGCGAGGAGGAGATCGACGAGTCCGGCCTCGATGTCACCGGCGGGCTCCGCAGCGAGATGGATCGCGAAGAGCACGACGAGCATCACGATGATGGCGTCGAAGAACCCGATCGTCGTCATGCCGGCGAACGAGAGGAGGGCCAGGCCAAGCGACGGCTGGAGAAAGCCCGGCACCAGCCGTGCCAGGCCACCGACGTTGCCGTCGGCGGCAATGGAGGATGCCGCGGCGATGAGCGCCAGTTGGAAGCCGCACAGCACGAGCGCGACGGCGATCAATGGACGCGCCGTGCGCCCCAGCGATCTCCGGATGAGCGCAATCATCGCGACTCCGCTCCGAGCATTCGCAGGATTGTTTCGTCCAGCGTGAACGCGGTCATCGTGATGTCGCTCACTGGCAAGCCGTTCAGTGACGACAGCAGCTCGCCAAGCGGCCCCGCGATATCGAGCACCCAGCGCTGCGGATCGCGCGCAATGACGACGACTCCGGGAATCGCCGGTACGTCCGTGCAGACGGGAGCTGCGAATGTCACGGTGATGCGCCGCGCCGATTCGGTCCGCAGCTCGGCGAGCGTCCGCACGGCCACCAGGTGCCCGTGGCGCACGAGGCCAATGCGCTCGCACACGCGATCGATTTCAGACAGGATGTGCGACGACATGAACACCGTTGTCGTCCCCGTCCTCCTCAGCTCGTCGATCGTTTCGCCGAACGCTTCGATCATGAGCGGATCGAGACCCGATGTCGGCTCGTCGAGGATCAGCACGGGGGCTTCGGTCATCAGCGCCTGAATGAGCCCGAGCTTGCGCTTCATGCCGTGCGAGTAGTCGCGCATGCGGCGCCGCAGATCGAGATCGCTCACGTCGAAGCGGCGGAGCAGGAACTCGATGCGCGCGCGCGATGCGGGGCGCGATCCGATCGAGGCGAGAAACGACAGGTAACCGGCGCCGGTGAGCTCGGGATAGACCGGCATCTCGCCGGGGAGATATCCAATCTGCGCGCGCGCCTCGAGCCCGTTCCGTTGGCAGTCGTGACCGGCCACCGAGGCCGTGCCGCTCGTCGGCCGCACCAGATCGAGCAGCATGCGAATCGTCGTCGTCTTGCCGGCACCGTTGGCGCCGAGAAAGCCGAAGACCTCTCCTTGCTGGACCTCGAGCGACAGATCTTCCACGCCGATGACGGCCCCGTAGTATTTCGTGAGCGCGCGAGTGCTGATCGCCGCGGGCGTCACGCGATCAACGACCTCGTCCCGCCTCGCGCACAATCGCCGTCAGGAGCTCTTCGATCGGCCCATCTCCTGGCGTCCCGTCGATGACCACGTCGCCGGGACCAGGTTCGAGGGCGAAGTTCGCGTTGCCGGCGGCCACCACCGTTTGCTCGAGCAGCTTGAACGAGATCGCGAACGGCTGTCTGAGGAGCGTGCCGCTGCCTTCGAATTCGTGGATGCGGAAGTCGTCGGCACTGATCACCGTGCGCGCATGATGGAGGTCGAGCGTTGTGGCCGCAACGTCGCGCAGAACGACGGACGGCGTTTCGACGACGTACTCGCGGCCGTGCGGCGTGTCCTGCAATGTCAAGGTCGGATCCGCGCTGGCCTGCATCATCCGGATGATCGATTCGACCAGCGCCTGCGCCATCTGCGGCAGCGACAGGACCGGTTCGCGAATGCCGGCGATCTTGACGAAGTAGTTGCGGCCATCCACTTGAATCGCCTGCGTGCGCTGCTGTCGCGCGGGGTCCTGGCTGATCGCCGTTCGCAGCAGACCATCGGCGCCGTAGCTCGCCACGCGGTAGTGATTCGGGTTCGCGCGGTCGATCAGATGTTTGATGCGGAACGGACCGCCGGCCACGCCATCGATCGTCAACTCGTAGTCGAGCGACTCCACTCCGGTGCCCGTCGCAAGCGTCTGCAGCGATCGCTCGAGGACCTGCGATGCCGAGAGCCGTGTCGGAGCGCCGAATCGCGGCAGCACCACGAAAACGACGACTGCGACGACTGCGGCTGTGGCGGCAGCCGAAATCCATCCAGCGCGAGGCCACACCGACGATGTGGTGTGTCGCAGCGCCGTCGATCCGCGCACGACGTGCCCCGAGACGATCGCGTGTTGGACGCGATCGTTCAAGCCGGCCGGCATCTCGCCGATGCCGTTGATCGCGGCTGTGAGATCGCGCATGCTCCGGCGCCGCTCGTCAACACGCCGCTGACACGTGGCGCACGTCTTCACGTGCTCGCGATTGGCGTCGGTTGCGTCATCATCGACGACGGCGTGTACTTCGAGGTCGGTAAGACAGGTCATAGCTTCCTCTTCCATCGATCGACGGCTCGAGCGAGGAGACGGCCCACCGAGGTTTCGCGAATGCCCGATGCGGCCGCGATCTCGCGATACGACAGACCGCTGGCCCGTAGCGACAACAACATCCGATCGCGCTGGCCGAGTGCGCGCAGCGCCGTCTGTACCCGTCGCAGATCGTCACGCTCGTCCGGTGCCGGCGCGATGCGGCGATCGCTGTCGGCGTTCCACGGCAGCCACCGCGCGCGCCCGCGTGCGCGATCGCGACAGCCGTTCGCGGCGACCGTGAACAGCCACGAGCGGAGGTTCGAGCGATCGCCTCCGGCCTTCAGGTGCTGCAGTAGCTTGAGGAACGTCTCCTGCACCACGTCTTCGGCATCGCTGGTGCTGCGCAGCGAGCTCCGGCAGAACCGATAGATCGGCCCGCCATGTTCTCGAAACAGCCGCAGCGCCTCACCCGACGGATCGGTGACGCTGACGTCTGCCGGGCTCGTGCGATCGAGAGTGCTCATCCAGGCGCGGGCAATCTACGATTGGCCCATGATGTCTCAGGTCTGCGTGTTCGCTTCCTGAGGGTAGAACGGGCTCGATCCCCGTTTGTGACGCCGGCGTAGGGGCGGGTCTAAAGCCCCGCCTCTACTTGCCGACCATGTGGGGCAGGTCTTTGTTGTTCTCTTCGCAGATGCTTTCGATCAGCTCGATATCAGGCTGCAGGCTCCACGACAGCTGCACGTTCCACGGCTTCGTGTAGGCCTTCGGATCGTCGATGGTCACGTCGATCGCGATGCGGCCGGTCGTTGGACGGGTGTAGCGTTCCGTCACCTTCAGCGCTTCGGTTCCTGGCAATCCCCGCATGTCGAGCCACGTTTTGCCGTTCTGCCCGATCGTGTTGACGATGAAGGTGTCGCCTTCCCATCGGCCGACGGAGTATCCCATCCACGCCGGCTGCGGATCTTTCGGCAGCGAGCGGCCGTCGGTGAACACCTGCCGATAGATCGTGCGCGACTCGTGCAGGAAGATCATCACATCGGGCGTCTGAATGACCTTGAGGCCGTCGGGAATATTGAGCTTCTCGGGAATGCCAGAGGGCCAGCACCGAACGCCAGGATGATCCTTGCCGTTGTTCTCGATCCGCTCTTTGTAGACCGCCTCGGCCCACGGCTGCAGCGGAACCGATCCTGGCGGCAGATCCGCCGCGAGGTTCAGCAGATGCTTGACGGGGTTGGTCGGCATCCAGAAGCCGGAGAGATCGATTTTGCCATCGGCGGTATGCGGTGGTGGCGCTTTGAGATCGACTTTGCCGTCTGGCGTCCGCGGTACGTTCTTGAATGGATACGAATCCCATTGCGCGTGCAGTGTTGACGCGATCAGGCCGGCGATTACCATCGTCAACAGCGCGTGCGTGACCGTTCGTACAGGGCTTTTCATGGCTCGATTCTCTAGACCGCGATTCTAGCAGACGGCTTGCGGGGTCACGAGCGCGGTGAGCGGTGGTCTAAGACGCGCCTCCACGTACGTCGACATCATTTGATCTTCTCGACGAACGTTGTCAGCAGCGCGTTGAACTCCTTCGGCTTTTCCATCATCAGGAAATGCCCCGTGCCAGGGATCTCGTGGTACTCGAATGCCGGATAGATCTTCTTCGAGTACTCCTGATTGCCGAGCCCTGACTTGTCCGCGTAGATGCCGAGCACCGGCATCGTCATCACGTCGTCTTTCCAGATTGCCGGATCGAACGTGGCGGTCATCGCGCTGTAGGCGGTGCTCTCCGGTGCGGCGAGCATCATCTTCAGAATGTGCTGCTGCAGCGGCTGCGGTGTGGCGGGGGTGAACATCGTGCGGATCATCGCCTCGCGATTCTTGAGGCCCTCGGGCCCACGCATGCGATCGGGCTGCGGTGGAGGAGGCCCGCCCGCTCTCGCCGCGCCGAGCGCGACGAGGCCGTCGACGAATACCAGCCCCGCAACGTGTTGGGGATACAACCGCGCGTATTGACGGACGACGGGCGTGCCCATGCTGTGTCCGACCAGGATCACTTTGTCGGCTTTCGCCTCGGCGCGAACGGCCTCGACGGCGCGCGCGAACAGATCCATCGTGAGCGTTCCGTCCTTGGTGGTTCCGCTCCGTCCGTGTCCAGGCAGGTCGAGCGTGATCACACGGTAGTGCTTCGACAGTTCCGGCACCTGTTCGGCCCATGAGCTGTCGTCGCACGTCCAGCCGTGGACGAAGACGAGCGTCTTCGCACCCTTACCGCTCGCGGACGAATGGATTGGAATGCCATCCACCGTTGCGGCGTAGGTCGGCAGAGTCGCAAAGGCCAAGCCCAAGACGAGAATCGAAAGGCGATGTCGCATGGCGGTGATCCTATGGCAAAAGCGTCCGGTTGGCGCCTTCGATCTACGATGATGACGTGAGCGACAACTCTGCGGCGCAGCTCGCCGGCCGCGCGATGCTCGTGACTGGCGCATCGAGCGGCATCGGTCGGGCCATCGCGCTCGCCGCGGCGAAAGCCGGGGCCGACGTCGCGATCACGTATCGGGCCAACGAGAAGGGGGCCCGCGACGTCGAGCGCGAGATTCGAGCGTTGGGGCGCAAGGCAGCCACGTTCCGCGCCGATGTTGCCGACGAGTCGTCGGTACGCGAGTTGGGGCCGGCAGCCCTGAAAGCACTCGGTCGACTCGACGTGTGGGTCAATAATGCCGGGGCCGACGTCCTCACCGGTGGCGGGGCGCTTTTATCCGACAGCGACAAGCTCGATCTGCTGCTGGCGGTCGACTTGCGCGGAACGATTCTCGCTTCATGGCGCGCAGTGGAGCTGCTGTCGGCGCAACCTGACGGCGGCGTGATCATCAACATGAGCTGGGATCACGTGCTCACCGGCATGCGCGGCACGAACCCGCAGATGTACGCGGCGGTGAAGGGCGGCGTGCTCGCGTTCAGCAAGTCACTGGCCCGATCGGTGGCGCCACGCGTGCGCGTGAACGTGCTCGCGCCAGGATGGATCGAGACCGCGTTCGGCGAAAGCCTGGACGAAAAGACCCGCCGCGAGATTGCCGGCACGACCCCGCTCGAACGATGGGGAACGCCAGAGGATGTTGCGGGTGCGGCGGTGTTTCTCGCCTCGCCGGCTGCGGCGTTTCTCACGGGACAAACGATCCTCGTCGGGGGGGGAGCAGTGATGTGATTCGAACGAACGATCGCCGGGTCTGAAGAACAAGAACCGGCCTACGAACGCGGAGATTGCCATGGCAACAAAGGAAGCGACCTACAACGAGACAGAAATCGCGGACAAGCTCAAGGCGCTGCCTGGCTGGTACCTCGAGGACGGATGGATCCGTCGTGTCTACAAGACCGATGGCTGGCCGACGACGCTGATGCTGGTGAATGCGATCGGCTTCCTGTCGGAAGCGGCGTATCACCATCCTGATCTCTCGGTGACGTGGGGACGCATCACGGTGAAGCTGTCCACGCACAGCGCCGGCGGCATCACCGACAAGGACTTCGCGCTCGCACGCAAGATCGAAGACGTCGCACTGTGGCGGCCCGCGCAGGGCGAGGCGCTCGAGGGTACCCCGAACAAGTGGGTGCGAAGCGGCGATCCGCGCTCCTAGTGGATCGTATGAACTGGAAGAGTACGGGGCACAGCGAGCCTCGTCGGCGATCTCGCGGCCGCGACAACGGAGCGGCCGGTCTCGATTCGCGGTGCAGGTCCAAGTAGCCATTTGACGACGCCCGCCAGCTCCCCAGCGCGCGTGCTGTTCGTCACCGGCAAGCTGGCGGAGCCGGCGCTGCGGCGTGTGGTCTCCGATCTCGATCTGCCGAACGGGTCGGATATCGCCGTGCTCAAGATCACTGTTGCCGCGCTGATGACCACGCCGTGGATCGCGCGGATGCTCGAGCCTCGCGGCGATGTCGATCTGGTTCTCATTCCAGGTCTCTGTGAGGGCGACCCGAAGATCATCGAAGACGCGGTCGGCGTAAAAGTGCAGAAAGGTCCGAAGGATCTGCGCGAGATTCCGACATACTTCGGCCGGTCCGCCTCGCAGGCTGCGTACGGTGCGTGGGACATCGAGATCGCCGCCGAGATCAACAACGCTCCGCGTCTCACGCGCGACGCGATCCGGCGCGAGGCCGAGCACTATCGCGCGTCGGGCGCCGACATCATCGATCTCGGCTGCACACCGGGTCTGCCGTTTCCGGCTCTCGCCGATGTCGTTCGCGAGCTGGTCGATGCCGGTATGCGCGTCAGCATCGACTCCCTGGATCCTACCGAGATTCGCACTGCGGTCGCGGCGGGTGCGGAACTTGTGCTCAGCGTCAACGGGTCGAATATCGATGTGGTGCCGTCACTCGCCGCAACTGGCGCGCGCGTGGTCGCGATTCCCGATCAAGGCGCCGGCCTCGACTCGCTCGAGCCGACGATGGCCGCGCTCGAGCGTGCGGGCGCGCGCTACCTCATCGATCCGATCCTCGAGCCGATCGGCTTTGGCTTCACGGCCTCGCTCGAGCGCTACGCGATGGCGAGACGGCGATGGCCTGATTCGGAGATGTTGATGGGCATCGGCAACCTCACCGAGCTCACCGCGGCCGATACCACCGGCGTGAACGCGGTCCTCATCGGCGTCTGCCAGGAGCTGGGCATCAGGACCGTGTTGACGACGGAGGTGATCCCGTGGGCGCGTGGAGCCGTCCGTGAGATCGACGTCGCTCGCCGGCTGATGCACTACGCCGTGACTGGACGAACGATCCCCAAGGGGGTGGACGATCGTCTCGTCACCGTGAAAGATCCCGAGGTGTTGACCTACCCGGAGAGCGACCTTCGCGCGTTGCAGGCGGCGATCACCGATCCCAACTTCCGCATCTTTGCGGACCGCGACGCGATCACGGTGTTCAACCACGAGCGGTTCGTGCGGGGGACGGACATTCAGGAGATCTTTCGTCAGCTCGAGGTCGACGAGCCGACCCATGCGTTCTATCTCGGCAAGGAGTTGGCGAAGGCGAGTCTGGCGGTTGCGTTGGGGAAGACCTACCGTCAAGAGGGCGCCTTGACGTGGGGCTACCTGACACCGCCGGATGACTCAACGTCTGAACAGGTCCGCTTGACGCAGCGCTCGTCGCGTCGCACTGGCGACGCATCCGATGACGACGCCAGCGAGTGAAACCGGCGTCGTCCCCTCGATCGAGGAGCTCGTTCCCGCTCCGGATCCGATCGAGTGTTGCGAGCGATTGGAACGGCTGCCGTACCGATTGCTGCTCGAGAGCGCCGCTCGCGAGACGCGATTGGGACGCTATTCGTTCCTGACTGCAGATCCCGCATTCATCGTTCGCAGTCGTGGCGCGCATACCGACGTCGTCGACTGTCTCTCGGGCGCGACGACCACAACGAACGAAGATGCGCTCGCGGCGGTGCGCCGGCTGGTTGCGCCGCATCGGTTCCCATCGGTACCGGGCGTGCCGCCGTTTCAAGGGGGCATCGCCGGGTTCATCGCCTACGACTGGGGGTTCACGCTCGAACGTCTGCCCGAGCCGCGCTTCGACGATCTGGCGATGCCGGACACGCTGCTGTGTTTGTACGACTGGGTGCTGGCGTGGGATCACGTGACGTCGCGAGCATGGTTGATCTCGACTGGTGTGCCGGAGATTGAGTCGGCGGCACGGGTGACGCGGGCGCGCACACGAGCGGCGATCGTGAGGGATCGGCTGTCGCGCGGCGGGCCTCGAAGCGATTCGAAGACGCTGGGCCTTGAAAAACAGGCCCGGCCCACGCCCCCCGCTTACAACGTTGAGGGTGGGTGGTGGTCTTCTCGCCTCGACCTGCGATCGTCGTTCACGCGTGACGCGTATCTCGACGCGGTGGCGCGGGTGCGTGAGTACGTCTTCGCTGGCGATATCTTTCAGGCGAATCTGTCGCAGCGCTTCGAAGCGCCGCTCGAAGGTTCGGCGTGGGAGTTCTATCGCCGGCTGCGCTCGAGGAACGCGGCGCCGTTCGCCGCCTTCATGGAGTCTCCCGATGCGGTCGTCGTGAGCGCATCACCAGAGCGGTTTCTGCGCGTCGATGCCGCCGGCCACGTCGAGACGCGGCCGATCAAAGGCACTCGTCCGCGCGGCGTCGGACCCGAGCATGACGCCGCGCTCGGGCAGGCGCTCGCCGAGAGCGCCAAGGATCGCGCCGAGAACCTGATGATCGTCGATCTGATGCGCAACGATCTGTCGCGCGTCTGCGCGCCGCACACCGTGCGCGTCTCGGAGCTGTTCTCGCTCGAGCGCTATGCGACGGTGCACCATCTCGTCTCGACCGTCGTCGGCGATCTCGAACCGGGTCGCGACGCGCTGCACCTGCTGCGCGCGGCGTTTCCCGGCGGCTCGATTACCGGCGCCCCGAAGCTGCGCGCGATGGAGATCATCGCCGAGCTCGAGCCGTCTCGGCGCGGCGTTTACTGCGGGTCGATCGGCTACTGGAGCCTCACGGGCGAACTCGATACCAACATCGCGATCCGCACCGCGATCGTGCAAGGCGATCGCGTCTACTTCAGCGCCGGCGGCGGCATCGTCGCCGACTCGGATCCGGCGTCGGAGTACGAAGAGACGCTGGACAAAGCACGCGGCCTGATCGACGCGCTCTAGAGCATTGAAGATTTTGCGATCTTTGATTGTTGAATAGTTGTTGATTATTGAATGTTGACTATTGATTGACAGAGAGCACGTCCTGTTTACAGAGAAGTGTGAGCTGGCATCTCGCGTGCTTCTCATTGCGGCATGACGCCAGATGATCTGAAAGCGCGCACCAAGAAGTTCGCGGTTGATGTCATCCGCTTCGCCAAGGCGATCCACGAGATCACATCAACGACGAAATCGCCTCACAGCTCACCGACGCCGCCACTTCGACTGCCGCGTACTACCGAGCCAGTTGTCGTGCTCGGTCGCGGGCCGACTTCATCAACAAGCTCGCGGGAGGGATTGAGGAGGTCGACGAATCGGCGCTCTGGCTCGAGGTGTTGTCGGAGGCGGGAATCTGTGCCGCTTCACGACGACCCCTTGTGGAGAGAAGCCGACGAGCTCACTCGAATCTTCGTGCGTTCCGGTGAGACCGCAATCGCCAATCGCGAATCAACAATCCGCAATAGATCAAAGATCAAGAATCCCCAATCAACAACGAATCGATAATCAAAGATCGTAAAATCATCATTTGGTGATTGGGTGATTCTCCTATTGGACAACCGCGATTCGTTCGTTTACAACCTCGCGCGATACGTGCGCGAGCTTGGCGAGGAGACGGTGATCCGTCGAAGCGATGAGATCACTCTGGCCGACGTGGAAGCGCTGGCACCGAGCCACATCATCATCTCGCCCGGCCCATGTACGCCGAACGAAGCGGGAATCTCGACGGATGTCGTCAAGCGGTTCGGGCCGACGAGACCGATCCTTGGCGTCTGTCTCGGTCACCAGTGCGTCGGCGCCGCCTTCGGCGCCGACATCGTGCGCGCCGGCCGGCCGATGCACGGCAAGACGTCGCGCGTCGCGCACGACGGTTCGTCGGTGCTCGCCTCGCTGCCATCGCCGCTGCTGGTCGCCCGGTATCACTCGCTCGTCATTGCGCCGACGGCCGTTCCGTCCTGTCTGCGCGTGCTCGCCAGATCGGTCGACGACGGCGAGATCATGGCGGTCGAACACCGAGAGCACCCGATCGTCGGCGTGCAGTTTCATCCCGAGTCGGCGGCGACGCAGTACGGCTACGCGATCGTCGATCGCTTCCTCCACGGCGATCGCTCGCGAGTGGACACGCTGCCGACGCGCGCCGATGGCGCGGTCGGCACGCCAGATCTCTTCATGCCGTGGACCGGCGCGCGCGCGGTGACCGACGACTCGTTCGTGCCGCCACCGGTCGACATCGTCCGCTAGCAGTGATCATCGAGACCATCGTCACCTCGGTCGGCGACGACGGGAGCGTGAACTGCGCGCCGATGGGGGTCGAGTGGGGTGACGAGGCCATCGTCCTCAAGCCGTTCATCGAGACCGCCACCTATCGCAATCTGATCGCCACGCGCGCCGCCGTCGTCAATCTCACCGACGATGTGCGTGTGTTCGCGAGAGCCGCGATCTCAAACCCCGAGTACCCGACGACGGCAGCCGTCAAAGTGCGCGGCGTCGTCCTTGGCGACTGCTGTTCGTGGCGCGAAGTCGAGGTGCGCACCATCGACAGCACGCCGCCCCGATCGCGCATCGAGACCGCCGTCGTCCATCGCGGCTTCACGCGTGAGTTCATCGGATTCAACCGCGCGCGGCACGCTGTGCTGGAGGCGGCGATCTACGCGACTCGCCTGCATCTACTCGAGCGAGCGTTCATCGAAGCGGAGATGACTCGTCTGCAGACGATCGTCGACAAGACGGCAGGTGATCACGAGCGCGAGGCGATGACGCTTCTCGCCGATCACATGCGCAGAACGTGGGTCGAGGGAACTACTCGATGAGCAGCGCGTCGACGGCGATCGCGCACGACGGCAGGAGCTGCGGCGCGAGCCACTCGCCTCGTCGATGCTCCTCGACGACCCGGTACGCGCCTCGCTCTGGACTCGAGTAACGCCAGAGGACATTGGCGTTGAGATCGGCAACCCAGTACTCGGGGACGCCGGCCGCGGCGTAGACCGGTGCTTTGATCTCGCGGTCGTACTCGATCGACGAGTCCGCCACTTCGACGATCAGGATGACGTCCTGCGGTCCGCGGTGGCGAGCAGCGTAGAAGTCGGGGCGAGGGCGCAACAGCACGAGATCGGGTTCGGGCTCGTAGAACAGATCCAGTCGCACCGACCCTTGAGTCTGCACGATCGCTTCGTTGCCAGCCGCAGTGACCAACGCCCGATTCGCGCTGGCCACACACGCGCTGTGCCGACTGCCGATCGGCGTCATGACGACGATATCGCCGTCGATGAGCTCGATACCGCGCTTGCCGAGGATGCCGACCTGCGCCATGCGGTGGTACTCGTCGGCAGTGAAGCGTTTCTTGGTGAGAATCGCGGCCATGGCGTCTGCCTCATTCTACCTGTTCGTGCGAGCGATATGCCCAGCGGTATTCCGGCGCCAATCGCCGCGATCGATGCGGCGACGTTGCAGGTCCTGCGCGATGGCTCCACCCGAAATGTGGCAAAAACCGCGACGCGGCGACTCGAAGGCGTTGGCTATAATCCGCGGATGCTCACACACCTGATTCGCGCCACTCGAACGCTCGTGGCATTCGCGGCCGTCGTCGTGTGCTCGACGCTGGTCGCGGCACAGGCGCCATCGACTCCGGAGCGCAAGCAAGCGCCCGGGCCGTGGCGCTTCATCGGCGCGCAGCCCTGCGTCAATGCTGAAGGCGGCGTCATCGGTTGTCCTCCAGCTGTGAAAACGATTGCCGTGCGTGCCGGGCGGCTGTTCGACAGCGTCAGCGGTCAGACGCTCACGCGCCAGGTCGTCATCGTCACTGGCGAGAAGATCGTCGACGTCGGTCCCGAGGCGCAGGTGAAGATTCCCGCCAGTGCGCAGGTCATCGATCTCAGTCAGGCCACGGTGTTGCCCGGTTTGATCGATGCTCACACGCACATGTTCAACAACCGGACGCCGGCGATTTCGGCCGAGCGGTCGATGCTCATTGCCATCCAGAACCTGCAGGCCGATCTCCACGCCGGCGGGACCGCCGCGCGCGACATGAGCTCGCATGGAAACGGCTACGCCGACGTCGACATCCGCAACGCCATCAACATGGGCGATCTCGACGGACCGCGGTTTCAGGTGTCGGGCCGCGGCATCCGCTGGGGCGCCGAGCCGCCGAACCCGAAGTCGCCGGACGATCCGCTGGCGAGCACAGTGATTCGATCTGCGGAAGAGGGCCGCGCCGCTGTCCGCGAGCACGTGTCGAAGGGTGTCGACTGGATCAAGCTCTTCCCGACCGGAGCGTATTCATTCAGTCCTACAGGCGAAGCGCAGTACGTGCTGACCTATCCGCTTCCCGTGCTCCAAGCGATCATCGACGAAGCACATCGTCTCGGAAAGAAGACCGGCTGCCATAGCTTCGGCGGCGAAGGCTTGCAGAACACGATCGTCGCCGGATGCGACACGGTCGAGCACGGCTACGGCCTGAGTCAGGCGCAGCTCGACACGATGGTGAAGAAGGGTCTCATGTACGATCCGACCTTCATGCGGTACTCCGCGCCGTTCATGGACGACAACGATTCGAAGAGCACCGGCGGCAAATACCGCATGATTCCGATCTTCGAGAACGCGGTGTCGATGGCCGTTCGTACCAAGGGGCTCAAGGTCATGATTGGCAGCGGCGTCGATGGCTCGACGTTCGTGCACGGCACGCAGGCGCTCGAGTTTGCCGGCCTCGTGAAGCGCGGCATGACGCCGGCCGCGGCCATTCAGGCCGGAACGATCGTCAACGCTCAGGCGATGGGCTGGCAGGATCAGATCGGATCAATCGCCAAAGGCAAGTTCGCCGACCTCGTTGCCGTATCCGGAAACCCCGTCGCCGACATCACCGAGCTGCAGCGCGTGAAGTTCGTCATGAAGGGCGGCAAGGTCATTCGCAACGACATCGGCTCGGGCTCGTCGAGCGGGACACGGTAGCAGGATGGAGGAGCGCGACACCGAGACGGTGTTTGTCGAGACGTCGGCGCGCCTCCACTTCGGCGTCCTCGATCTGCGCGGTGCGCGCGGGCGCTGGTTTGGGGGTATCGGCGCATCGGCATCCACGCCGACCCTTCTGGTGTCGGCCAGTCCGTCGCCGACCCTCATCGTCGAGGGCGACGATGCGGATCGGGCCGGAGAGTACGCCCGTCAATTCCTGACGTATTACCAGATTCGCAGCGGCGGTCTGGTGCGCGTGCATCGCGCGCTGCCATGTCACGCTGGCCTCGGCTCGGGCACACAGCTGGCGCTGTCGGTGGCGTGTGCGCTCGCCGAACTACACGGCATCAGCGCCGACGCTCGCGAGCTGGCCCGCGCTGTGGGCCGCGCCCGCCGATCGGCGATCGGCACCTGGACGTTTGCCGGCGGGGGGCTCGTCGTCGAAGGCGGTCGTCGTCCCGATCGCGACGTATGCGGCCCGCTGCTCGCGCGGGTGCCGTTTCCGCTGACGTGGCGATGCGTGGTGGCGGTGCCGGAAGGAAAGCCCGGCATCAGCGGTGCCGACGAAGCCGACGCCTTCGCGCGTCTGCCGCCGCCGTCTGAACGCGACGTCGAGCGCGTCGCGCACCTGGTGCTGATGGCACTGCTCCCCGCGCTTGCCGACGTCGATCTCGAGGCGTTCGGCCATGCGCTCACCGAGATTCAGGAGACGACCGGACGGTGGTTTGCCCCCGAGCAGGGCGGCACGTTCGCGCCGGGTCAGAGTGGGGAGCTCGTGCGCCACATGCGCGAATGGGGTGCGCCCGGTGTGGGCCAGAGCTCGTGGGGACCCGCCGTCTACGGCATCGTCGACGGAGAAGACGCAGCGCTCCGGCTCACCGATCACGTCAGGCAGCTGCTTGGGGCGCGCGGGTCGGTCTATGAAGGGCCGTTCCGCGCCGACGGCGCGCGCGTCTGGCGCGGCACAGCGCCTACGTAGAGGCGTGTAGGTAGACGCTGCCTTCAGCGGCCTGTTTCATCGCAATTCCACTCGCCCGCGCGGACAGTCGATCGTTGCGATCAACGCCGCCGCTGATCCCTTGTCGACGTGAAGCTGTAGTCCGAGCGCGTCGAGCATCTTCTGGACGTTGCCGGCGTCGGGATGCTCGGCCCGCAACTGCACCAGCGTTGCGCCGCGCGCGGCGGTCGCTGATGGATGCGGTGAGCTTCCCCAATCGATGAAATACGGGATGAGTCGATCGGCGGCGACGGTATTTGGATCCGTGTAGCGCCATGTCAGCACGACACCGTCGGGCCGCTTTCGGCTGCCGGGAATAATCGATCCGAGCGGGATGTGGCTCGCCGCTGCTGTCGCTGACACGGTCTCGAGCTCGCGGCTCTTCGCGACCCATCCGATCAGGCGCGGCGCTTTGAGATCGTCGATGCCGAATCGACGCGATCCTGCAGGCTTGGGCTGATCTGGATCGGGTCCGATGATCTCGAGATAGCTGGTTGCTCCAAGCGCGACGAGCGCGTTGCGCGTGCCCATGCCAGGATGCTGACCGCCTACGGTCGCTCGAACACCAAGGATCTTTTCGATGGTTTTTACGCCGAGATCGAGGTCAGGGGTGGCGTAAACGAGATGATCGATCTGCGCGAGCAGTGGCAGGGGTTGCGCGTGAATCGCCGTTGCTGCGACGACCAGGAGCACGGTCGCAAACAGCACGCTCTTCATCGCCGTCGCCCGAACGACGGATCGGCCGGAAGAATGTCCGCATCACCGGGACGCGCGAGCGGTGGAGGAGTCAGGCCCTTCTTGACGTACTCGTCGATCACTTTCTCTTCCGCGCGTGCTGCGCTCAGCATATTGCGCAGCGCGTTGTTGCCCTCGTGACACTCGTACGGAAACACCTCGTATCCCGCCTGCGTCGTGAGCGGCACCGACACTTTCCACGCCGACACCCACGTGTCGGGATCGTCGACCGTTGCTTCGTAGGTGATCGTGTCGTTTGCTGTACGCGTGAGGCGTTCGACCACGTGCAGCTTGTCCGTGTGCCGCGTTCCGGCGAGTGCGGTCTTGTTGGTGAAGCCGCTCGTCTCGATGACGAGTGTGTCGCCTTCCCAGCGTCCGCTCGAGTAGCCCATGTAGCTGTGAAGCGCGCTCGACGGCGCGCGCGAGTCGAGCGAGATGATCCGCGCCTCGTGAATCATCTCGTGGCTGATCGCCACCACGTTTGGGCCCTGCACAATGCGGAGCCCGTTGCCATACAGCGTCGGCAGCGAGGCCAGCGGTCCGCGGCTGATGCATCGCTCGAACAAGCTGCGATCCTCCCACGACGATGGCAGAAGCGGATTGCTCGCCTTCGCCAGCATGGCCGTCCGCTGCTCGGCGGCCGGCGTGCGCGCCGGCACGCGTCCGTTCGCCGGCTCGATGACGAGCGACGTCTGACGATGCGTGCGGGTGCCGACCTCGCCGACGAATGTGCCGGCGGCCACCTTGACATCGCCTCGAGTCTCATCGTCGCGACGCTTGCGCTCGGCGTATTCCTGGTCGGTGAGGAATCGGCGTTCGCCGAATTCGGCGGGCCGCTGAAGCGGCACGCTACGGGCATCGTCGGTGGTCCAGATTCCTTGCAGATCGGGATGACCCCACGGGGTGCGCGGTGCTTTGTACGGATCCGACGCGCCGGACATCGGAACGAGTGTGGCCAAGAGGAAAACGATCGCGTATGCCGAGAGCCTGATCATCGAGCGCCTCGCCGTGAGGCGACATTATGGCAGGTTGGCCGGCCGGGACTAGTTGTGAGTGCTAAATACGTTGTTCATTCGGAGGTCTCTGGAAACAATGGGCGCTGCCAAGCCAACCCAACGTTTCTGGAGGAGCCTCCGAATGAGACTTCATCGTAACGCCAAGACCAC
>Ga0075423_10000309_pt1 | contig 37703 bp, 40 predicted proteins | sample SoiMethybrSBSTD2_FD_80114 | JGI IMG/M metagenome (GOLD analysis project Ga0075423, IMG submission 80114) | Bulk soil microbial communities from a Populus tree surrounding site in Tennessee, USA - Soil MetaG P. TD hybrid SBSTD2 | ecosystem: Environmental > Terrestrial > Soil > Tree plantation...
CCGGAACGGCTCCCAGCCGTCCCGACCCCCTTGCCGTTCGTGCGGATGGACCGCATCCCCTAGGATGCGGCCCGCGGACGAAGGGAGGGGTTCTGTGGCGACGGTCGAGACCGCCCCGGCGGGGTTCGTGCGTCAAGACGGCAAGGAGAAGGTCACCGGCAGCGGCCGCTATACCGCCGATCTCACCTTCACCGGGATGGCGCACGCCAAGTTCCGGTACGCCGATCACACCCACGCGAAGATCCTGAAGATCGATACGTCGAAGGCGAAGGCGCTCCCCGGCGTCGTCGCGGTCGTGACGCAGGACGACCTGCCCGACGTCCGCTACGGCGGCTTCGTCCAGGATCGGTACCTGTTCGCCAAGGACACGGTCCGCTTCGAGGGCGAGATCGTCGCGGGCGTCGCGGCGCTCACCGAGGCGATCGCGGACGAGGCGGTTCGCCTGATCGAGATCGACTACGAGCCCCTGCCCGTGCTCACGGACTTCGTGGCCGCGATGGACCCGGGCGCACCGCTGATCCATCCGGACCTCGCGTCGTACGGCAAGGACGACAACATCGTCGCCGACGGCAACACGATGGCGTACCACACGATCGTGAAGGGCGATGCCGACGCGGCGATGGCGACCCCGGACGTCGTCGTGGTGCAGAGCCACTACGTCTCCGACGCATCGCAGGGGGTGCCGATCGAGCCACGTGCGGTCGTCGCAGCCTGGCAGGGCGACAAGGTCACGATCTGGTCCTCGACGCAGGTGCCGTACGCGGCGCGGGCCGGCGTGGCGCAGACCCTCCAGGTCCCCGAAGCCGACGTGCGGGTCGTCGTGCCGCTCCTCGGCGGCGGCTTCGGGGCGAAGTGCGACCTCCACTTCGAAGGGCAGGTCGCCGCGATCGCTCGCGCCGCGCATCGGCCGGTGAAGCTGGTCCTCTCGCGCGAGGAGGAGTTCACGATCATCGCGCAGCGCCGCGAGGGGATCTCGATGGACTTCGAGACCGCGGTGACGCGCGACGGACACCTCGTCGCGCGGCGCGCGAAGCTCGTGCTCGACAAGGGCGCGTACTGCGGCGAGGGCGGGTTCCTGGGGCAGATGGCGGCGATGCACGCATGCGGTCCGTACCAGATCGACCACATCTCGGTCGGGGCGCACCTGAACTACACGAACAACCAGCCTTCGGGGTCGATCCGCGCGCCGACGGCGCCGCAGGTCTGCTGGGGGCTCGAGCAACACATGGACGAGGTCGCCGCAGCGATCGGCATGGATCCCGTCGACCTCCGCCGCCGCACGTTGATCGAGGAGGGGGCCGAGGGGCCGACCCGCCAGGTCTTCGACAAGGTCGGCGTTCGCGACACGCTCGAGAGGGCCGTCGAGATGATCGGGTACGGTCGCGAGCTGCCCGACGACGAAGCGGTCGGCGTCGCGGTGGGGTGGTGGCCGTGCATGCCGGCGCCGTCCGGCGCCTACATACAACTGAACGGCGACGGCAGCGCGACGATCGTGACCGGCGCGCAGGAGAACGGCAGCGGCGCCGTGATGGCGATGCCGGTCTTCGTCGGCCAGGAGCTCGGCATCGATCCGAACGACATCTCGATGCGGTACCAGGACACGGATGCGGCGCCGTGGGACATGGGGTCGTGCGGATCGCAGACGACGTTCAACAACGGCCGCGCGATCCTGGCGGCGGCCCAGGAGGTGCGCGAGCAGCTCCTGGACGCCGCCGCGGAGCACCTGGAGGCGGATCGTGACGACCTCGAGCTCGCCGACGGCGTCGCACGCGTGAAGGGGTCGCCGGACCGATCGGTCGCGATCGCCGACCTCGTCGGGGAGATCGGCACCGTCCACGGCAAGGGGTCGGGCGAGGTGCCCGAGGTGCCGACCGGCGACACGGGGGGCTGCGTCGGACGTATCGGCAACGAGACGTTCCTCGCGCCGCAGCTGATCACCCACGCCGCGCACGTCAAGGTCGACCGCGCGACGGGCGTCGTTCGCGTGCTCAAGGTCGCGGCGGCGCACGACTCGGGGCGGATCTTGAACAAGATCGGCGCGGACGGCCAGGTGCTCGGGGGCGTCGTGATGGGCGTCGGGCTCGCGCTCTCGGAGGGCACGATGCTGGATGACGACGGACGTCAGCGGAACCCACACCTGCTCGACTACAAGTTGGTCACGAGCTCGGACGCTCCCGAGATCGAGGTCGCCTGGATCGAGTACGACTCCGTCGGGCCGCGCGGGACCAAGGGCGTCGGCGAGCCGCCCCAGGTGCCCACGGCGGGTGCGATCGCGAACGCGATCTCGAAGGTGATCGGCCGCCACGTGCCGCGCCTGCCGATGACGCCCGAGCGCGTCTGGGAGGCGGCGCAGGGATGAACCGCTCGTTCACGTCGGCGGCGACGATCGACGAGGCGCTCTCGGCGCTCGCGGGTGGCGCGCGACCGGTCGCGGGCGGGACCGATCTGGTCGTCGGCGCGCGACAAGGGAAGGCGCCGTTGCCGGATGCGATCGTGGCGATCGACCGGATCGACGGCCTCCGTGCGATCGACGCGACCGGCGGCCGGCTGCGGCTCGGGACGCTCGTCACCCACGGCGATCTGATGGCGAACGACGAGATCCGCTCGCGATACACGGCCCTCGTGGACGCATCGGCGATCGTCGGATCGCATGCGACCCGCGCGCAGGGCACGATCGGCGGCAACGTGATGAACGCATCGCCGGCGATGGACACCGGCGGTCCACTTCTGTGTTTCGGCGCGACGGCGATCCTGCGCTCGGCGTCGGGCGAGCGCTCGGTCGAGCTCGACGAGCTGTGGACGGGGCCCGGCACGACGTCGGCACGACCGGACGAGCTCCTCGTCGCGCTCGATCTCCCAACGCCGCCCGACGGCACGGGGTCGTGTTACGTCCGGCTCGAGTACCGGCGGCAGATGGAGATCGCGGTGGTCGGGGCGACCGCCGTCGTCTCCGACGACGGCGGTCGCGTCGCCGAGGCCAGGGTCGCGATCACGGCGCTCACGCCGACGATCCGGCGCGTGCCGGAGGCCGAGGCAGCGCTCGTCGGCACCGACGGCGCTGAGGCCGCGATCGAGGCCGCGGCGGCCGCGGCCGCCGCGGCCTCGACCCCGATCAGCGACGTGCGGGGTTCCGCCGACTACCGCAGGGCGATGGCGGCGGTGATCGCGCGTCGCGCGATCACCGCCGCCATCACCCGCGCCCGCGGAGGCACGGTGCCGATCCCCGCGAGTCCGGCACTGCACGGAGCGACGTGATGGAACCGGTGAAGAACGTCGCTGCGACGCTCCACGTGAACGGCGCCGACTACCCGGTCGAGCTCGATCCGCACGTGAGCCTCCTGGACGCGGTGCGTGACGAGCTGGGCCTCACCGGTTCGAAGGAGGGATGCGACGACTCCGAGTGCGGCGCGTGCATGATGCTCCTCGACGGGGAGCCGGTGAACTCCTGCTCGTACCTCGCTCTGCAGGCCGAGGGCCGCGACGTCAGGACGGTCGAGGGACTCGCGGGGGAGGAGGAGGTCGGGCCGCTGCAACGAGCGTTCCTCCAGCAGGGAGGCGTCCAATGCGGGTTCTGCACGCCCGGGATGCTCGTGTCGGCGACGGCGCTCCTGCGTCACAACCCCGATCCGACCGAGGAGGAGATCCGCATCGGGCTCTCCGGCAACCTCTGCCGCTGCACCGGATACCGGGGCATCGTGCGCGCCGTGCGTCAGGTCGCCTCCGGCGAGGTGCCAGCGCTCGGCGTCGCGCCGACCCACGCGGACACGACGCCTCCCCATCACGCGGGCTGAGGCAACCCCTCCGGCTCGCCGCCACCGTTTGCTACCGAGGCACCCCGGGTACGCCCGACGCGACCGGCGGGCGAGGACCCGCCACGCGAAACGGGAGGCTCGGATGGACGCGCTGTCGCTGCTGAAAGAGGACCACGACAAGGTCAAGAAGCTGATGAAGGAACTCGACTCGACGACGGAGCGCGGGGTCAAGACGCGCGAGGAGCTCTTCACGAAGATCAAGCACGAGCTCGAGGTCCATGAGTCGATCGAGGAGGAGATCTTCTATCCGGCTCTCAAGGAGCACCCCAAGGCCAAGGAGCTCGTCCTCGAGGCGTACGAGGAGCACAACGTCGTCGACATGGTGATGTCCGAGATCTCGGGCCTGCCGTACGACGACGAGACGTGGGGCGCGAAGTTCACCGTGATGATGGAGAACGTCGAGCACCACATCGACGAGGAAGAGCAGGAGATGTTCAAGCAGGCCCGGCAGGTCTTCGGGCGAGAGGAGCTCGAGGAACTGGGTGAGCGGATGCAGCTCCGCAAGGGCCAGCTCATGGATGCCGCGGCATGACGCAGGAAGATGTGCGCGTTCGCGGCGACGGCTCGTCCGCGGCGATGGCGGCCGCCCGGGAGGAGCTGGCTCGACGACTCGAGCTCGTGACGCGCGTGATGCTCCGGCCCATGGCGAGCCCGATGCCGATCGGGTTCGTCGGTCTCGCCGCGACGGTCGTGGTCGCGTCGATGAACCTCGGGTGGATCTCCTCGTCGCAGGCGCACCAGGTCGCCATCGTGCTGATCGCCTTCGTCTTCCCGTTGCAGGCCGTCACCTCCATCTTCGGGGTGCTGACCCGGGACGGCGTTGCCGGGACCGCGATGGCGATCCTGGCCGGGACCTGGCTCACCGTCGGTCTCGTGATGCTGACGTCCCCCCTGGATCGACGAGCCCGGCGCTCGGCGTCCTCCTGATCGTCTCGGCGATCGCGATGCTCCTTCCGGCCCTCGCCGCGTCGCTCGGGAAGCTCGTCCCGGCGCTCGTGTTGTGCACGGCGTCGCTGCGCTTCGCGACGAGCGCGGGCGACCAGCTGACCGGTTCGGCCGACTGGCAGCGGGTGACCGGTTGGGTCGGGATCGTGCTCGGCGTCCTGGCCGTGTACGCGGCGCTGCTCGAGAACGTCGAAGCCAAGACGGTGCTCCCGATGGGTCGCCGTCGGAACGGCCGCACGGCCGTGGAGGGTGGCTGCGCCGAGCAGATCATCGACGTCTCGCCCGAGCCCGGGGTCCGCGCGCAGCTCTGACGCGTCGCCCGCGGTCAACGGCTAAGCTTCCGCCGTGCTGCGGCTCGGGGAAGCATGACGCGCACGCTCGCTGCGGTGATCCTCGCGGCCGGGAAGGGCAAGCGGCTGAGGTCCGCCCGCCCGAAGGTCCTGCATCCGATCTGCGGCCGGCCCGCGCTCTGGCACGTCGTCCAGACCGCGCTCGCCGCACGCCCCGACCGCGTCGTGATCGTGGTCGGTCACGCCGCCGACGACGTGCGCGCCGAGGTGTCGTCCTGGGGGATCACGCCGAAGCCCGTCTTCGTCGAGCAGCGTCAGCAGCTGGGCACGGGGCACGCGGTTCGGGTCGCGGAGCCGGCGGTCGGGCGCGTCGCCGACGTCCTCGTGGCGAACGGCGACTTCGATCCGGTCCTGCCGGGTGACGTTCGATCCCTCGTCCGTCATCACCGTCGCGTGGATGCGGCCGCCACGATCGCGTCGACGGATCTCGTCGACGCCGGGACGTACGCACGGATCATCCGAGACGGTCGCCGCGTGATCGACGTGATCGAGGGCCGCGACGCTCCGGCGGACGTCCGTCGGATCCACGAGGTCGGGACGAACTGGATCGTGTTCCGCCGACCGACCTTGTTCGCGACGCTCCCGCGCGTCGATCGCCGGAACCGTCTGCAGGAGTACTACCTGAACCGCGCGATCTCGCTGATGCTGGCCGACGGAGCGCGGGTGGACGCGATCGTCTGCGACACCGGCGGGACGCTCGGTCTGAACTCCCGTGGAGGCCTTGCCGCCGTCACGGAGGTCGTCCGCCGCCGGATCAACGAGCGCCACCTGGACGCCGGCGTGACCCTGATCGACCCGGCGTCCACGTACATCGACGTCGACGTCCGGATCGGGGCCGACACGACGATCCATCCGAACACGTTCCTCGAGGGGGGCACCGTGATCGGCGCCGGGTGCGACATCGGACCCTCGTCGATGCTCCGGGACGCCACGGTCGGTGACCGGAGCGAGGTGGCGTTCTCGGTCGTCACCGGCTCGGCGATCGGCCGCGACGCGCACGTCGGCCCGTTCGCGCGCCTCCGCGACGGCGTCGTGCTCGCCGACGGCACGACGATCGGCAACTTCGTCGAGGCGAAGGCCACGAGGGTCGGCCGCGGGTCCAAGGCGAAGCACCTCACCTACCTTGGGGACGCCGAGATCGGGGACGACGTGAACGTCGGAGCCGGGACGGTCACGGTCAACTACGACGGGTACGGGAAGCACCGGACCCTGATCGAGCATGGGGCCAGCATCGGTTCGGATACGATGTTGGTCGCGCCGATAACGGTAGGACAGGGTGCGACCACCGGAGCCGGTTCCGTGATCACGAAGGATGTGCCGCCGGGAGCGCTCGCCGTGGAGCGAACGGAGCAGCGCACCGTCGCCGGGTATCGGGACCGCAAGGACGCCGAGCACCGCCGAGGGAAGAGGAGGCGCTGAGCGTGGAGATCATGACGAAGAAGCGCATGATGCTCTACACGGGCACGATCCATCCGACGCTCGCGCACGAGATCGCCGACAACCTCAGCATCCCCGTCAGCAAGGGCGAGATCAGGCGGTTCGCATCAGGGGAGATCTACTTCCGCGCCGACGAATCGGTCCGCGGGGCGGACGTGTTCGTCGTCCAATCGCACTACGAGCCCGTGAACGAGGCGATCATGGAGCAGCTCATCATGATCGACGCGATCAAGCGGGCGAGCGCGAAGCGCATCACCGCGGTCGTCCCGTACTACGGCTACTCGCGGCAAGACAAGAAGGTGCTCTCTCGCGAGCCGATCAGCGCGAAGCTCGTCGCGGACATGCTCTCGACGGCCGGCGCCGATCGGATCATCTCGGTCGATCTCCACTCCGGGCAGATCCAGGGCTTCTTCGATGCCCCGTTCGACCACCTCACGGCGCTTCCCCTGATCTCGTCCTACCTCAAGGACGAGCTCGGGCTGCACGATGTCGTCGTCGTCGCCCCGGACGCCGGTCGGATCAGGACCTCGGAGAAGCTGCGTGAGTACCTGCACGCGGACCTCGCGTACATCTACAAGCGCCGGTCGCGTCACGAGGCGCACAAGATCTCGGAGATGCGCCTGGTCTATGAAGAGGACATCGCGGGGAAGCCCTGTGTGCTGGTCGACGACATGATCGACACGGCCGGAACCCTGGTCGAGGGCGTGAAGGTGCTGGACGCGATGGGCGCGGGACCGATCTACACCGGCGCGACGCACGCCATCTTCAGCGGGAAGGCACGGCAGAACCTCGAGGAGGCCCCGATCGCGCAGGTGATCGTGACGAACACCGTCCCGATCCCCGAGGAGAAGCAGTTCGACAAGCTTCGGGTGCTCTCGATCGCGCCGCTCATCGCCAGCGCGCTCCGCGCCGTCTTCGAGGACACGAGCGTGTCGGAGATCTTCGGCGGCGCGAACCAGGTCTAGGGCGACGGTCTCCTTCCGCGGCCGCGGTCTTCGCGCATCGGCTACCATGCCGGGCGTTCCCACGAGCTCACGAGGTCTCCGTCACGATGGAAAGCAAGCTCACCGCGGACGTACGACAGGACACGGGCAAGGGCGCAGCCAGGCGTCTTCGCGCATCCGGCCGCGTGCCGGGGATCCTGTACGGCCACGGGATGGAGCCGGTGAAGCTCAGCATCTCCGGTCAGGACCTGCTTCATCTGTTCCACTCCGCCGGCGGCGGCTCCACGCTCGTCGACCTCAAGGTGGACGGCACGACTCACCTCGCCATCCCGCGTGAGATCCAGCGCGACCACCTCCACGGACGGTTCGTCCACATCGACTTCCTCGCGGTTCGGCGTGATGAGAAGATCACGCTCGCCGTCGAGGTCCACGAGGTCGGCGAGGCGCCTGGCATCCGCGCGGGCGGCGTGATCGAGCACCACCTGCGCGAGATCGAGATCGAGTGCCTGCCGAAGGACGTGCCCGAGACGATCCCCGCGGACATCTCGTCCCTCGAGATCGGCGACATGCTTCGGGTCGGGGACATCCCGGCGCCCTCCGGTGTCGTGTTCCTCACGGCCCCCGACATCCCGGTGATCTCGGTCATCACGCCCGCCGCCCTGCGGGTCGAGGCCGACCTCACGCTGCCCGGCGAGGAGGCACCCGAGGCAGCCGCCGAGGAGGAAGAGGGCGAAGCCGCGGAGGCCGCAGCCGAAGGCGAGGAGGCCGCCGAAGGGCTGGCTCCCGCCGAGGGCGACCAGGGCGGCGAGTAGCCCCCGGCGATGGCCTGGCTCGTCGCCGGCCTTGGCAACCCCGGCGAGCAGTACGCGAGGACCCGTCACAATCTCGGCCGGATGGTCGCGGAGGAGCTCGCCCGCGAAGCGGGTGCGCGTCTCAAGAAGGCTCGCTTCCTCCCCGCCGACGTGGCCGAGATCCGTGTCGGGGACGAACGCGTGCTCCTCGTCGCCTCGACCCGTTTCATGAACGAGTCCGGCACGTCGTACGCGGGGATCGCGCGCAAGCAGGACGTGCCGCCCGAGCGGATCGTCGCGGTGCACGACGAGCTCGACATCTCGCCCGGTGAGCTCCGGGTCAAGCTCGGCGGCGGGAGCGCGGGCCACAACGGGCTCCGCTCCCTCACGCAGGCGCTCAAGACGCCCGACTACCTGCGGGTCCGGATCGGGATCGGCCGCCCGCCGGGCCGGCAGGACCCGGCCGACTTCGTCCTGGAGCCGATCGGGAAACGGGACGAAGCCGAGATCGCCGGCTGGGTCGACCGGGCGGCGGACGCGGTCCGGTCGTTGGTCGGCGCGGGTCTCGCCGCCACGCAGGACCGGTTCAACGGCGACGCCGGCCGCACCTGAATCCGAGCGCTCGTCGTCACCCCCGGCCGAAGGTCCTACTCAGCCATGGGTACCGGGCCAGTCGGAAACGCAACCGTCGCCCGATGTGGGGACACCCCTCCTCCGTCGATGCTGCCTCCGTAGTCGGAAGGAGGTGATCGGATGCGGGCCAAGTTGCACTGGCGGCACCTGCTCTACACGGGTGCCACGTTGGCCACGTTGCTGCTCGCAGCCGGCGCCCGGTGGAAGCCGAACTAGGCGACGGGCGCGGAAGGAGAGGAACGATGCGCAAGATCATCTACGCGCTCGCGAGCCTCGCTGCGTTGGCGATGGCCGTGGGAGCAGGCTGGAAACCGTACTGATCGCACCACCCGGAGAAGATGAGGCGGCCCCCGGCGAAGCCGGGGGCCGCCTCATTCACTTCCCGAGCAACACCCTTGCTCCAGCCGGTCTTCAGTTCCCTATGCTCAGCCCGATACCGAAGAAGCCATGAAGCTCATCATCGGCGCGCTCGTGATCGCCGTCCTGATCGGGTACCTGACGGGCGGCCGGCTGGCCAACCTGGCCAACCTCAAGATCCGATGGGCGCCGCTCGCGATCGCGGGGCTCGTGCTCCAGGTGATCAACCCGCCGGGCCATTGGCCGATCGTGATGCTGCTGGCGTCGTTCGTCCTGCTGCTGACGTTCGCGATCGTGAACCGGCACGTCGTCGGGTTCTGGCTGATCCTGATCGGCGTCTCGCTGAACTTCCTCGTGATCGGTCTCAACAGCGGGATGCCCGTATCGAGCCAGGCGCTCGCGGCCTCCGGGCAACAGGCAACGATCGGGCAGCTCACGGACGACGCCGACAGGTACGTCAAGCACCATCTCGCCGGCGACGACGACGAGCTGTTGTTCCTGGGCGATGTGATCGCGCTGCGACCGCCGATCGGTCAGGCGATCAGCATCGGCGACATCTTCACCTACGCGGGCGTCGGCGTCGTGGTCGTCGCAGGGATGCGTCGTCGCCCCAAGGAGCAGCCGGTCGCGGCCGCGGAGGTCCAGGGTGCCCACTGAGGTCGCCTCGGGCGCTCGCGACGAGCCTTTGGCCGGGCCGGTTCCGCGGCGGATGTCGGCCAAGGAGAAGCGGCACACGCACGACCGCAGGACGAAGATCCGGCTCTACGAGCTCGCGGTCACGGTCCCGGTCATCGCGTACCTCGTGTGGCAGATCCTGAGCGACCCCCAGCCGTTCACCGAGTGGCAGTTGTACGTGTGGACGATCGCCGTCGCCGTCGCCGAGCTCCTGCCGGTTCCCACGAACGTGTCGATGGCCTTCAGCTTGAGCTTCCCGCTCGAGCTCTCCGCCGCGATGCTGTTCCCGACGCCGGCAGCGGCCGCGATCGCCTTCGTGGGGTCGGCCGACCCGCGGGAGCTCCGTGCGGAGGTGCCCCCGCTGAAGGCGCTGTTCGTGCGGGCGCAGATCGCCGTGTGCGTGATCGCCGAGAGCCTGATCTTCACGCATCTGGTCCACCCGAATCACTCCGCCGAGTTCACGCAGATCCTCTCCGGCATCAGCGCGTGGAAGCTGCTCGTCCCGACGCTCCTGGCCGCGATCGTCGGCTACTCGCTGAACACCTTCTTCGTGGCCTCGTACGTCCACTTCCAATCGGGCAAGAGCCTGTGGTCGATCATCGCCGAGATGCATCGCGGTGTCTTCGGCGAGTTCCTCGCGTCCTACATGGCCCTCGCGCTGTTCGCCGTCCTCGTCGCGACGTCCGTGTCGTCGCTCGGCATCTTCGCGATCCTGGTGTTCGCCGCGCCGCTCGCCTTCGCGCGTCAGATGTTCCGGCGGACGCACTCGTTGCAAGAAGCCACGAGCGAGCTCGCGGAGAAACAGGCCGAGAACGAGTACCAGGCCCTGCACGACTCGCTCACGGGCATGCCGAACCGGATGCTGTTCCAGCACAAGCTCGTCGAGGCGATCGCGGAGGGACGACGGACCGGCGAGACACTCGCGGTCATGCTGATCGACCTGGACCACTTCAAGGAGATCAACGACACGCTCGGGCACCACTTCGGCGATCTCCTCCTGCAGGAGATCGGCCCGAGGCTATCGAGCGTGCTCCGTGAGAACGACCTGATGGCCAGGCTGGGCGGGGACGAGTTCGGCATCGTGCTGCCGGAGCTCCCCTCGGACGACGTCGCGATGCGGATCGCCGACCGTCTGCTCGAGGAGCTCGAGACCCCCGTGAGCGTCGAAGGCCTCGCCCTCGACGTGTCCGGTTCCGTCGGGATCGCGCTGTTCCCGAGCCAGGCGAACGACGCCGAGGCGCTCCTGCGTCGCGCCGACGTGGCGATGTACTCGGCGAAGGAGAACGGCGGCGGCTACGAGCTCTACGCCGACGACATGGATCGCCACAACCCGGCCCGGCTCACGCTGATCGGCCAGGTCCGGCCCGCGCTCGAGGCCGGCGAGTTCTCGATGTACTACCAGCCGAAGGTCAGGCTCAGCGACGGGCGGGCGGCCGGAGCCGAGGGACTGATCCGGTGGGAGCACCCGTCGCTCGGGCTGCTGTCGCCGGACGAGTTCATCCCGCTCGTCGAGAAGACGGTGCTCCTGCGACCGCTGACGCACTACGTGATCGAGCGGGTGCTGCAGCAGTGGCGGGAATGGGCCGACATGGGGATCCGCATCCCGATCGCCGTCAACGTGTCGCCTCGTTCGCTCCTGGACCAGGAACTGCCGGAGCAGGTGGAGACGGAGCTCCGGCGGTGGGACGTGCCGCCCGCGTTCCTCCGGCTGGAGCTGACCGAGAGCTTCATGGTGGGCGACTCCGGTCGTTCCTCGCAGGTGCTCGACGCGCTCGCCGACGTCGGCATCGGGTTGTCGATCGACGACTTCGGGACCGGCTACTCGTCGCTCTCGCACCTCAAGCGTCTGCCGATCGAGGAGATCAAGATCGACCGCTCGTTCGTGATGCAGATGCACGTCGACGCCAACGACTTCATGATCGTGCGAGCGACGGTGGACCTCGGCCGCAACCTGGGCCTGCGGGTCGTCGCCGAAGGGGTCGAGGACCTCGCCACGTTCGACCGGCTCGCCGAGTTCGGTTGCGACGAGGCGCAGGGGTACTACATCTCGCGCCCGCTCTCGGCGGTCGAGTTCACCCGATGGCTGTCGGTCCGGAACCTCGAAGCGGTCGCGCAGGCCGACGGCCGGCGAGCTGAGGACCGCCGCGACGACCCGGGCCGCGAACGGCTCCGCGTCGTCTGACGGATCACCGGTCGATCGTCAGCACGATCGAGCCCCGAGCCGATCCCGATCGCAGTGCCTCGAGCCCCGCGTCCGCCTCCTCGAGCGGGAAGGTCCGGACGCTCGTGCGGACCGGGACGCGCGCCGCGAGGTCAAGGAACTCGGTTCCGTCGCGCCGGGTGAGGTTCGCGACGGATCGCAGCACGCGCTCGCCCCAGAGCAGGTCGTATGGGAAGGCGGGGATGTCCGACATGTGGATCTCGGCGCAGACCACGGAGCCGCCCGCGACGACCGATCGGAGCGCGGTCGGGACGAGCTCCCCGGCCGCCGCGAACAGGATCGCGGCGTCGAGCGGCATCGGCGGTGCCTCCGTCGAAGCGCCGGCCCATGCCGCGCCGAGGTCGCGTGCGAACGCCTGCGTCGCGGCATCGCCTGGGCGCGTGAAGGCGAAGACCTCACGCTCTTCGTGGACCGCGAGCTGCGCGAGGATGTGTGCGGCGCCGCCGAACCCGTAGATGCCCAGACGGTGCGCATCACCCGTCATCCGGTAGGCGCGATAGCCGATCAGGCCGGCGCACAGCAGCGGGGCGGCCTCGAGATCATCGAAGCCCTCCGGGACGGGGAGGCAGTACCGGGCGTCCGCGACGGCGAACTCCGCGTAGCCGCCGTCCACGTCGTAGCCGGTGAAGCGCGCCCGCTCGCAAAGGTTCTCGCGGTCGCTCCGGCAGGAGCGGCACTCGCCGCAGGTCCATCCGAGCCAGGGCACGCCGACGCGGTCGCCGATGGCGACGCCCGCGGCGCCGTCGGCGACCGCGTCCACCGTCCCGACGATCTGATGCCCGAGCACGAGGGGCAGCTTCGGCCGGTCCAGGTCGCCGTCGACGATGTGGAGGTCCGTGCGACAGACGCCGCACGCGTGGACGCGGAGGCGTACCTGGCCGTACCGCGGTTCCGGCTCGAGGAGGTCGGTGGGACGGAGCGCCTCGCCGGTTCCGTCGAAGAGGATCGCGCGCATCACCGGCGAGCGTAGACTCCGGCGCCGGTGGAACGCCTGATCGTGTGCCGGCACGCCGAGAGCGTCTTCAACGAACAGGGCGTGCTGAACGGCGATCCCTCCGTCCCGGGCGGGCTCACCGTCCGCGGCGAGCAGCAAGCGCGGTCGCTCGGCGAGCGTCTCCGCGATACCAGGATCGATCTGTGCGTCACGACCGCGTTCGAGCGCACGATCCGGACGGCCGACGTCGCGCTCGCCGGCCGTGACGTGCCGCGCGTCGTGATGCGCGAGCTGGACGACCCGCCGAACGGGATCTTCGAACTCCGCCCCTACGAGGAACTGCGCGGCTGGCGCCACGAGCACGGTCCGGACGCCGTGATCCCGGGAACGCGATCGACCGAGCGCGAGGCCGTCACGGAGATGCGGGCCGGATTCTTCGAGCTCGCGGCGCGACCCGAGCCGACGATCCTCGCGATCCTCCACGGCTGGTTCGTCAGCTGGATCCTGTCGTCCGCGAACGTCGAAGCGGAGGCGATGCTGGGGGTTCCGTACGAGCTGACGGTGGGCATGGTCGCCGATGCGCTGCGAGCAACGACCGAGGACGTCTTCGCTCGCTATCGGCTCCCGTAGACTTCCCCGGATGCCCCGTCGCGACGCGACCGGGGCTGTTCGTGTTGTCCGGATCGGAAGGGAGCGTCGGTGAGCCTGCGCGAGGCCCTCGAAGCCTTCGTCGCGTCGGAACCGTTCGAGCGGCTGCTGCTCGCGCGGGAGCGGCCGGTCGAGGCGCGGCTCGAGACGGGCGAGTCGTTCGCGATCGCGGGGCTCGCCGTGGCCCTCGACGCGCCCGTGCTTGCCGTCGCCGCGGGGCCGCACGAGGCCGAGGCGCTCGCCGAGGACGTGGAGGCGTTCCTGCCCGGCGACGTGGGCCTGCTCCCGGCCTGGGAGGCGCTGCCGTACGAGGGCATCTCGCCGGCGCCGGACGTCGCCGCCCGGAGGGCGGCGGCCGTCCGGCGCCTCCGCGGCGCGCGCGGCCCGACCGTCGTCGTCGCGCCGCCGCTCGCGGCGATGCAGGGACTGATCCCGACCCTCGGCACGACGCCGCCGATCGAGCTCGTCGTCGGGCGGGAGCTTCCACCGGACGCGCTCGCCGAGCGGCTGGTGGATCTCGGGTACGTGCGGTCCGACGTCGTCGAGCGTCGCGGGGAGTTCGCCGTCCGTGGCGGGGTGCTCGACGTGTTCCCAGGTGTCGCCCGGCGGCCGATCCGGATCGAGTACTGGGGCGACGAGATCGAGTCGCTCCGCGAGTTCTCACCGTCTACGCAGCTGTCGACGACGCGCGTGGCCGCGGTCGAGGTCGAGCCGGTGCGGGAGCTGATCCCCGACGACGCCCTGCGCGAGCGGGCGGACGCGGAGGCGCGACGGCACGAGGAGCGCTTCGCCGACCTGCTGCAGCGGATCGCGAACGGTCTCCATCCCGATGGGATGGAGACCGCCGCCCCCTTCCTGTTCGACCACCTCCCCGCCCCGGCCGAGCTCCTGCCCGACGGCTCGTGGATCGTCGTGACGCAGGCGCGGCGGACGCTCGACCGAGCGCGCGCCGCCCACGAGGAGGCCGACGCGCTCGCCGACGCGATCGGGTGGCCGGCCGGTCGTCCGATCGGGAGCCTCGACGACGCGCTGTCGTCGCGGACCCGTTTACATCTGTCGGAGTTCACCGAGGGCCTCGATCTGCGGCTCCGCTCGTGGGGGTCCGCGCAGGGGAACGCGGCGGAGCTCGCGAAGCGGCTGAGCGAGCTGCGCGAGCTCGGCTACCGGCCGATCGTGACCGGCCGCGGGCACGGGTCGCTCGACCGCGTCCGCGAAGTGGTCGGTCCCGCGCCGGTCGAGGCGGTCGAGTCGCCGCTCGCGAACGGTTTCGTCTTCGCTCCGGCGAAGCTCGCGATCGCGACCGAGGAGGACCTGTTCGGCTCGCGTCGTCATACCCGGACCGCTCCGCGTTTCACGCGGCGACGGACGGATGCCGTGGCGGAGGAGCTCCAGCCGGGGGACTTCGCCGTCCATCGGATCCACGGCGTGGGCAGGTACACCGGCATCGTGCACCGCGCCCTCGCCGGGGCCGAACGCGACTACCTCGTCTTGGAGTACGCGCAGAAGGACCGGCTCTACGTGCCCTCGGACGCGGTCGGGATGGTCGCGAAGTACCTCGGTGGGGATGCGCCGCGGCTGCATCGGATGGGCGGATCGGATTGGGCGCGGGCCACCGCGAAGGTGAAGCGCGCCGTTCGGGACATGGCGGGCGAGCTCGTGCGGCTGTACACGGTCCGGATGTCGGTGCCCGGCCACGCCTTCGGGCCGGACCTGCCCTGGCAGCGCGAGCTCGAAGATGCCTTCCCGTTCGAGGAGACGCCCGACCAGCTCCGCGTGATCGAGGAGGTGAAGCTCGACATGGAGAAGCCGGTGCCGATGGACCGTCTCCTGTGCGGCGACGTCGGCTTCGGCAAGACGGAGGTTGCTGTCCGGGCCGCCTTCAAGGCGGTGATGGACGGGAAGCAGGTCGCGGTCCTGGTCCCGACCACGCTGCTCGCCGAGCAGCACTACCTGACCTTCTCGGAGCGGTTCGCCCCGTACCCGGTGACGGTGAAGATGCTGTCGCGCTTCGTCGATCCGTCGCACCAGCAGGAGGTGATCGACGATGCGGTCGGCGGCAAGGTCGACGTCGTGATTGGGACGCACCGGCTGCTCGGCAAGGACGTCGCGTTCAAGGACCTCGGTCTCCTGGTCGTCGACGAGGAGCAGCGCTTCGGTGTGTCCCACAAGGAGCAGCTGAAGCGGCTGCGCGCCCACGTCGACGTCCTCACGATGACGGCGACCCCGATCCCGCGGACGCTCGAGATGGCGCTCACGGGGATCCGGCAGATGTCGACGATCGACACGCCGCCCGAGGATCGGCTGCCAGTGCTCACGTACGTGGGCTCGTACGACGAGGGCCTCGCGATCGGCGCGGTGCGCCGTGAGCTGCTGCGCGAGGGCCAGGTGTTCTGGGTGCACAACCGCGTGGCCACGATCGACCGCCAGGCGTTCTGGCTCCGGCAGGAGCTCCCGGACGCACGGATCGTCGTCGCCCACGGGCAGATGGACGAGGACCAGCTCGAGCAGCAGATGATCCGGTTCTGGGATCGCGACGCCGACGTGCTCGTGTGCACGACGATCATCGAGAGCGGCCTCGACGTTCCCAACGCGAACACCCTGATCGTCGATCGCGCCGACACGCTCGGGCTCGCGCAGCTGTATCAGCTGCGCGGCCGAGTGGGGCGCAGCAGCGAGCGCGCGTTCGCCTACTTCTTCTTCCCCGCGCAACGCGAGATGACCGAGGAGGCGCACGAGCGCCTGGCGACGATCGCTCGTCACCAGGCGCTCGGCAGCGGATTCCAGATCGCGATGCGCGATCTGGAGATCCGCGGCGCCGGGAACCTGCTCGGGGCCGAGCAGAGCGGGCACATCGCGGCGGTCGGCTTCGACGCCTACGCGCGCATCTTGCAGGAGTCGGTCCGCGAGCTCCAGGGCCTCCCCGTGGAGCGGGAGCGCGACCTCCGGATCGATCTGACGGTGAAGGCGTTCGTCCCGCCGGGGTGGGTAGCGCAGGAGGCCCTCCGGCTCGAGCTCTATCGCCGGATCTCGCTCGCCGGCGACCACGCGGTGCTCGGCGAGATCCGCGACGAGACGATCGACCGCTACGGGGCGCTGCCGGAGCAGGTCGAGACGCTGTTCGCGATCGCTTCGCTCCGGATCACGGCTGCCCGCCTCGGCGTCGAGGAGGTGTCGACCTACCGGGACCAGGTGCGCATCTCGCCGCTCGCGCTGCCGGACGCGGTGCTCGTGGATCTGCCGGAGCGCGTACCGAGTGCGAGCTTCCACGCGGCGAAGGCGACCCTGAACCTGACGCCGGGCCGGGTCTTCGGTGCGGACCTCGTCCGCTGGATCGAGGCGAGGCTCCGGGAGGCGGCCGGGGAGCCCGGCGAGCCCGGCCTGAGGGCTCCCGAGACGACGACGGCCGCTCCGTAGGCGCCTCGTACACTGGGCCCATGCTCCGGCTCCGATGGCTGGTTCCGCTCGCCCTGATGTCGGCCCTCGCGGCGACCGCATGTGGCAGCGCCACGACGGCGCCTGCCGCGGCCCACGTGGTCGGCACCGACGTGACCGACGACCAGCTCGCGACGACGGCCAACGTCTTCAAGGCGCTCTTCGGGCTGCAGCATGCCGCGTGCGGCACCCCCGACGGCGCCACCGACACGGCCGACGCCGCGTGCAACCGGTACTCGCTCGGTGCCCTGATCCAGTTCCGGCTCGCCGAGGCGTACGCCGGGCAACACGGCGTCGCGGTCACGGACGCGGACGTCCAGAACGCGATCGACGGCTTCGAGTCCCAGGTCGGGAAGGACACGGTGGAAGCGCAGCTCGCGGCGAACGGCGTCTCGCACGACGACCTCACGGAGCTCGTCCGGCTGTCGCTCGTCGAGGACGCGGTCTCGAAGCGGCTCGCGCTCGGGACGGCGGACCAGGCGAAGCTCCGGGCGGAGTACGAGCAGAACCTCGCGCAGTACACGACGCTCACCGCCGACCACATCCTGGTGAAGACGAAGGCAGAGGCGGAGCAGGTCTATCGGGAGGTCACGGCCCCGGGCGCCACCCGGTCGGACTTCCTCGCGCTCGCGAAGCGGGTCTCGATCGATCCGTCGGCGAAGCAGAACTCGGGGGCCCTCCCGCCGTCGCCGGCGTCGCAGTACGCGGCGCCGTTCGCCCAGGCCGCACTCGCGCTCAGCCCGGGTGAGATCTCGAAGCCTGTCCAGACCCAGTCCGGCTGGCACGTGATCCATCTGGTCGCGAAGGACGTGAAGCCGTTCGACGAGGTCGCCGGCGATCTCACGTCGCAGCAGGATCGGACGACCGCGTTCGGCGCCTGGGTGGGCGAGCAGGATCAGGCGGGGCAGATCGACGTGAACCCCAGCTTCGGCCGCTTCGACCCCACGACGCTGCAGGTCGTGCGGATCGCCAGCACGGATGCGTCGGCGACGGCGTCCCGGACCGGCTCGTCGTCGCCGTCTGCCGGCGCTTCGCCGTCCGGATGAGCGACGATCCGCTCGAGCACGTCCCCTCCGGCCCCGTCCCGTCCTCGCGCGGCGGGGAACGCCTCCTCGACCTGATCCGCGTCCAGGCCCGCCTCCGGGAGCCCGACGGCTGCCCCTGGGACCGCGAGCAGACGCATCGGACGCTCGCTCGCCACCTCCTGGAGGAGACGCACGAGCTCCTGGAGGCGATCGACGGAGCCGACGACGACGCGATCCGTGACGAGCTCGGCGATCTCCTGCTCCAAGTGACGTTCCACGCCCAGATCGCGTCAGACGAAGGCCGATGGGACGTCGACGACGTGGCGGAGGGACTCGTCCGCAAGCTGATCCACCGGCATCCGCACGTGTTCGGGGACGTGGACGTCGCCGGCGCGGACGAGGTGCTCGTGAACTGGGAGCAGCTGAAGGCCGAGGAGGACGGTCGGCGCAAGGGCGTCGACGAGGACATCCCTGCGTCGCTCCCGGCGCTCGCGCGCGCGGGCAAGGTCCAGCGCCGGGCGGCCGGCTGGGGGTTCGAGTGGAGGAGCGTCGGCGCCGCGCTGGACGCGCTCCGCGAGGAGGTCGACGAGCTCGCGGCGGCGGTGTCGCCGGAGAACGCCGAGGAGGAGATCGGTGACGTGCTGTTCGCGACGGTCGCGGTGGCGCGGAAGCTCGGCGTCGACGCTGAGAGCGCGCTCCGCCGGACGATCGGGGGCTTCGCGACACGGTACGAACGCTTCTCCGCCCTCGCCGCGGAACGCGGGATCGACGTCGAGCGCGCGCCTGAGGACGAGCTCCGCGCGCTCTTCCGCGAGGCGCGGGACTACGGCCGCGCGTAGACCGCGAACCGCCACACGAAGCGGCGTCGCTCGGTCGTGAGCGGAGCGAACCCGGCCGCCCGGATCCTGGCGTCGACGCTCTCCAGATCGTGCACGAACACGCGGAACCCCCGGAACTTCGACCGGCGGAGGGCGTACCAGGCGTTCGAGACCGCGATGAGCGTCCGGTTCACGAGCCCGGGGAGTCCTCGGTCGGCGGGTGCGCTGACGGCGTAGATCCGATCCGCGACGGCGAGCGTGTTGTCGAGCAGCGCGCGAGCGTCCGGGTAGCAGCAGATCACGCGGTTCAGCACGACGACGTCCGCCCGGGGGAGCGTCGCCACGGATCCGTCGGCGACCTCGAAGTCCGACCGGTCCGCGAGTCCCCGTTCGGTCGCGAGCTCGCGCGCATGCTCGATCGAGCCCGTCCCCAGATCGCACCCGTGCGCCCGCGAGGCGCCGTGCGCCAACGCGGCGAGGGCCAGGTCGCCCGTGCCGCATCCGACGTCGAGGAGCGTGCGGCCCTCCAGCCCGGTCGCATCCAGGGCCGCGAGCAACGCGGTCGTGATCGGCGCGACGGTCTCCTTCGAGCGGGCTCGCTTGGCGTTGTGGGCCGCCCACTCGTCGAAGCAGCACTCGCCGGGCGGCTCGCGATCCGTCATCGGAGTGAGTCTCGTGCCCGTGTCGAGGTCCGGCAACCGGGCTCCGGTACGCTCCGGTGGTGGACGACCTCGCGCGCATCCGGGCGTTCACGCGCTGGCTCGAGGAGTCGACGAGCACCCGGACCGCGCCCTGGCGGTTCGGCACGGCGCTGTTCCACGACGCCTTCCCGCGGCGATGGGACAGCAACTTCCTGCGCGTGGAACGGCCGGTCGGTTCGACGACCGCCTCGGAGCTCGACGCCGACGCCAACGCGATCCTCGCAGCGTTCGGCCACCGCGAGTTCGTCTTCGAGGAGGACGCCGAAGGAGCTCGCCTGGCGGCGGCGTTCGTCGAGCTCGGGTACGCCGCCGACCGGCTCGTGCACCTCGTGCTGCGCCGCGACCCCGACCGCGCCCGGCCCGACCTGGACGTCCGCGAGGTCGATGCCTCGGTCGTTCGCCCGCTCCGGGTCGAGACCGGCATCGTGTCGCACGGCGGCATGTCCCGAGCGGACGCCGAGATGCTCGCGGGCTTCGAGGACGTGCTCGTGGAGCGTGTCGGCGCGCGCTTCTTCGCGGCGTGGATCGACGGCGAGCTCGCCGGGTGCTGCGACCTCTACGAGCACGCCGGCGTCGCCCAGATCGAGAACGTCGATACCCTCGAGCGTTTCCGGAACCGCGGGGTTGCCCGAGCCTTCCTTGGGGCGGCGATCGATGCGGCCCGGCCGGCCGCCGATCTCGTCTTCCTGTTCGCCGATGATGCGGACTGGCCGAAGCAGCTGTACGCGAAGCTCGGCTTCGATCCCGTGGGCTACTTCCGGCAGTTCACGAAGCCGCCCGCCGGCTCCACGTATCGCTGAGGGTCGCGGTCGGCGCCGAGCGCGTGTCGCCCCGGCTCCCGGTCGGGCGAAGGACGTCCGGTAGCATCCGTTCGGATGTCGTTCATCGAGGACGTCGACGCCCGCGAGATCCTCGACTCGCGCGGCAACCCCACCGTGGAGGTCGAGGTGTTGCTCGACGACGGCGCGCTCGGCCGCGCCGCCGTGCCTAGCGGTGCCTCGACCGGTGAGCACGAAGCGCTCGAGCTGCGTGACGGCGATCCCGCTCGGTACGGAGGGAAGGGCGTGCTCCGGGGGATCGCCAACGTCTCCGGCCCCATCGTGGACGTCGTCCGCGGGCTCGACGCGTTCGATCAACGCGGCGTCGACCGAGCGCTGATCGACCTCGACGGAACGCCCACGAAGAGCGGGATGGGCGCGAACGCGATCCTCGGCGTGTCGCTCGCCGTCGCGAAGGCGGCGGCCGACTCGGCGGGTCAGCCGCTGTTCCGGTATCTGGGCGGGCCGAACGCGCACCGGCTGCCGGTGCCGATGCTGAACGTGATCAACGGCGGCGCCCACGCGGACAACGAGCTCGAGCTCCAGGAGTTCATGCTGATGCCGGTCGGCGCGGCGTCGTTCGCGGAGGCGCTCCGCTGGGGCGTCGAATGCTTCCACGCGCTCCGTGATCTCCTCCACGAGGCCGGGATGTCGACGGCGGTCGGCGACGAGGGGGGCTTCGCCCCCCAGGTCGCGACCGCCGACGACGCCCTCGCCTTCCTCGTCCGCGCGATCGACGCCGTCGGTCTCGAGCCGGGCGGCGAGATGGCGATCGCGCTGGACCCCGCGACGTCGGAGCTCTACAAGGACGGCCGCTACCGGCTCCAGGGCGCGGACCGCACCGCCGACGACATGACCGCGTTCTGGGCCGACCTCGTGGACCGGTTCCCGATCGTGTCGATCGAGGACCCGCTCGCCGAGGACGACTGGGGCGGGTGGGCCGCGCTGACGCGCACGCTCGGGTCGCGCGTGCAGATCGTGGGCGACGACCTGTTCGTGACGAACACGGAACGGCTCGAGCGCGGGATCCGGGCGGCAGCCGCGAACGCGATCCTCGTCAAGGTGAACCAGATCGGGACGCTCACCGAGACGCTCGATGCGATCGAGACGGCGCAGCGAGCGAGCTTCGGCGTCGTCGTCTCGCACCGGAGCGGTGAGACCGAGGACACGACGATCGCCGACCTGGCGGTCGCGACGAACGCCGGTCAGATGAAGGCCGGCGCGCCCTCGCGCGGCGAGCGGACCGCGAAGTACAACCAGCTGCTCCGGATCGAGGCCGCGCTCGGCGAGGCGGCCGCCTTCGGCTCGCCGTTCCCGGCTCGACCACCCGGAGTCGGCGCGACGTGAGCGCGCGGGCCACGGCGACTTCCCCAGCCGGAGCCCGGGGGAAGCAACGAGCGCGGACGAAGCCCGAGACCGGGATGCGTCCCTCGCCCCGCGCCTCGATCCTGCTGATCGCGGTGTTCCTGACGGTGGTCTTCGCCGTGGCTCCGATGCGCGCGTACCTCCATCAGCGCGCCGAGCTTTCCGACCTCGAACGTCAGACCGAGCTGCTCCAGCAGCAGAACACGGATCTGGAGCGTCGGATCGCGGACCTCAACGATCCTGCCACGCTCGAGCGGCTCGCCCGCGAATGCCTCGGGATGGTCCGGCCGGGTGAGATCGCGTTCGTCCCGATCCCGAAGGGGCACGCGCCGACGCCGCCCGATTGCGGCTGAGTCGCTTAGCCCTCCTCGAACGCGATCACGAGCGAATCGCAGACGTGCTCGTACCCGATCCGGCGGTAGATCGCGTTCGACGTCGGGTTCGCGAGGTCGGTATGGAGGAAACAGAACGCGTGACCGCGGGAGCGCTGGTCTCGAGTGACGGTCGCGACGAGAGCCGTCGCGTATCCCCGGCCGCGGAACTCCGATGGCGTGAAGACGGGGCCGATCCGGACACCGTTCGGCGTGGCGCTTCCCACGCCGGTCATCGACACGGGCCGACCGTCGTCCTCCCAGAACCAGAATCCGCCAATGTCGGAGGTGAAGACGCTCGCGGCGCGACGCCGCGTCTCGTCAGGACCTCCGCGCAGCTCGACGGGGACCACCTCTCGCTGGAACTCGTCGAGCCAATCGAGGATCAGCGCGAGGTCGGACGGCCCTTCGGCCTTCCTGGATCCACCGCTCGGGACGGGAACGTCGCCAACGTCGCGCAGCGAGTACACGCCCTGACCCATCACGCGCCGCGCGCGGGTGCCGGTCAGGGAGGACCACACCGCGGCGAACGCTTCGGCCTCGGGATCGGCGCCGGTCACGCCCGGGAGTCGGATCCCCGAGCCATCGATAGCGTCGGCGAGACGCGCGAGCACGCCCGCGTTCGCAGGTCGAGCGAGCGCGAGGTTGTGCGGCGGCGTCTGGAGGGCGGCGCCCATCACGACCCCGCGCCATTCGACCGCCCACAGATGCTTCTCGTCGTACACCTCGGGGTGGCGGATCAGCGTGTCAGCGAGCCCCAGGATCAGGTCGGCCCGCGCCTCGTCTTGGAGTAGGTACGCCTCTACGGCCCGGAGCCAAACCGCGGCATCGTCGAACGTCCGGACGTCCATCCGGGGATGCTAGGGCCGTCGGCCCTCGATTGACGGCGGACGGGCCGGTCCCGCAGACTTGGCGCCGAGTCCGGGAGCGGCCCAGACCGACGGAAGGAGGGGCGACATCGCAGAGATCGAGGTCGGTGCGACGATCACGGGGACCGTGGCACGCATCGAGAACTACGGGGCGTTCCTCCAGCTCGAAGACGGACGGATGGGCCTGGTCCACATCTCCGAGATCGACAGGAACTACGTGAAGGACGTCCGCGAGCATCTCCGCGAAGGTGACGCCGTCGAGGCGAAGGTCGTCGCGATCAAGGACGACGGCAAGATCGACCTCTCGATCAAGGCGCTCCAGGACCCTCCGCCTCCGCGCGCGCCACGCCGCGGCTCGGACCCCGGGTTCGAGCAGATGATGAAGAAGTTCATGAAGCAGAGCGAGGAACGGCAGGTCGACTTCCGTCGCGCGACCGAGCACAAGCGCAAGTAGGCCGACGCGGCGCAGATCCGCCGTGCGGCCGTCCGCCGATCCGTTGACGAACGTCGGAGCCTCGAGCGTCGAGCACGGCGAGCTCCGCGAGGCCGACCTCGACCTGGTCCGAGAACAGCTCGGGCGGGAGCCCACGATCCCGTTCGTCGTCGTGGCCCGGTGCACCGGCGGTCATCCCCTCGTGATCCGCAACGCGCCCCTCGACGCCGACGGCTCGCCGTTCCCGACGACGTACTGGCTGACGTGCCCGGACGCGGTGCGAGATGCCTCCCGACTCGAATCGGACGGGGCGATCGCTCGGCTGAACGAGCGGTACGAGGCCGACCCGGTCTTCCGGGCGCAGGTCGACGCAGCGCACGAGGAAGCCGCAGAGGATCGCGCCCGGGATCTCCCGGTTGCCAGGACGTGGGGTGGCGTCGGCGGGACCCGCCGTGGCGTCAAGTGCCTCCACGCGCATTACGCGAACCACATCTCCGGCGGCGACGACGTCGTCGGGCGCTGGGTCGCCGAGCGGATCGACCCGGTCCACCCCGAGCAACGCCCCGGCCGCGTCGCCGCGATCGATCAAGGGACGAACTCGTGCCGGCTCACGGTCGTGGAGCCGGCCCCGGGAGCAGACGGCGAGCCGACGGAGCTCGCCCGCGACATGGTGATCACACGTCTCGGCGAGGGCGTCGACGAGACGGGGCAGCTCGATCCTCGTGCGCTCGGGCGGACGCTCGCCGTGATCGCGAGGTACTGCCGGCGCGCGCGCGCTCTCGGCGCCGAACGCATCCGCGTCGGCGCCACGAGCGCGACGCGCGACGCCGCGAACCGGCAACAGTTCGCGGACGCCGTCCGCGAGCTCGCCGGCTCCGACCTCGAGGTGATCTCGGGCGAACACGAGGCGGCGCTGTCGTTCCTGGGGGGTACGCGCGGTCTCGATCCCGCGGGCGGGCCGTTCCTCGTCCTCGACATCGGAGGGGGATCGACGGAGTTCGTCATGGGAGCCGTGCCCGGCGCCGCGGAGCAGATGGTCAGTATCCGGATGGGGTCCGTCCGACTGACCGAGCGAGCGCTCCGTTCTGACCCGCCGACCTCGGGCGAGCTCGAACGCCTCCGGGAGCTCGTCCGGGAGGGCATCGAGGAGGCGGCCGCCGCGGTCCCCGTCGCCCGCGCCCGGACGTTCGTGAGCGTGGCCGGGACGGCGACGACGCTCCAGGCGATCGCGCTCGGCCTCGGCCGCTACGACCCGGACCGGATCCATCGCACGTGGTTGGATGCGGCCGAGGCCGAGCGCGTCCTCGACGGGCTCGCATCGATGTCGAACGAGGAGCGCGCCGCGGTCCCCGTGATGGCGCCCGGCCGCGGCGACGTGATCGTGGCCGGCGGCGTGATCCTCGTCGAGGTGATGCGCCGGTTCGGCTTCGATCGGACGCTCGTGTCGGAGACCGACATCCTCGACGGACTCGCGTTCGAGATGATGGGCGTCCGGTAACCTGGGCCGCCATGCCCAGCCGCTCCCGCGAACGCCAGCTCGCGAAGCTGGCCGCCCGCCGCAAGGCAGAGCAGTCGGCCGCGCAGCGGCGCAAACGCATCATCGGTGGGATCGTCGGCGGCCTCGTCGGGTTGGCCGCGATCGGCATCGGCGTGGCGATCATCCGCGGCGGCAACGACAACCCCGTCGCGAGCGGCTCGCCCTCGGCGACGGGGTCGCCGTCGGCGGGCCTGCCGACGAAGACCGGGACGGTCACCCCGAAGGGCACGCCCGCGAAGACCGTGGCCTGCGGCGGCACCGTCCCGGCGGACGCGGACGCCCCGAAGCCGCAGTTCGACGCGGCGCCGTCGCCCGACCTCGTGCTCAAGGACAACCTGCTCTACACGGCGGTGCTCCAGACGTCATGCGGGACGATCGAGATCCAGCTGGACGCGAGCGGTGCGCCGGCGACCGTCGCGAGCTTCGTCTTCCTGGCCGACAAGGGCTACTTCGACGGGCAGTTCTTCCACCGCGTCGTCGACTCGATCGACGTGATCCAGGGCGGCGATCCGCTGGGGACGGGGAGCGGCGGCCCGGGGTACTCGATCCCGGACGAGCTCACCGGTCACGAGAACTACACGGCCGGCAGCGTCGCGATGGCGGAGTCGTCGCAGCCGAACACGGGCGGGAGCCAGTTCTTCATCATCACCGGCCCGCAGGGCACCAACCTGAACGGGAACCCCAACTACACGATCTTCGGCCGCGTCGTGAAAGGCCTCGACGTCGCCAAGACGATCAACGCGCTGATGCCGAAGGGGCAGAAGGACTACGACGGCGCGCCGACCGAGGCGGTGTACCTCGAGAAGGTCTCGATCCGGACGGAGAAGAAGCCGTCGCCGGCTCCGTCCGCGTCACCATCGTCCTAGGCGCCGTCGGGCGCCGACAGCCATCCGTCGATCTCGGCGCGGAGCTCCGCCTTCGTGCGGTCGTCCGCGAAGCTCGCGTCGACGCCCGCGATCGCGAGGTCGGCGAGCTCGTCGTCGCCGAGCCGCCACGTCTCGCGCGCCGCCTCGTAGACGCCGTCGACCCAGGCGCCGAACATCGGCGGGTCGTCGGAGTTGAGCGTGACAACGACGCCGGCGTCCCGGAGCCGCGCGAACGGGTGCTCCCGGAGCGACGGGTAGACACCGGTCGCGACGTTCGAGACGGGCGACACATCGAGCGGGATCGCTCGCGCGGCGAGCTCCTCGACGAGCCGGGGATCCTCGGCCGAGCGGACGCCGTGACCGATCCGATCCGGCGCGTAGTGCTCGAGCGTCAGCCAGACGTTCCTCGGTCCGGCCCACTCGCCGGCGTGGGGGACGGAGCGGAGCCCGGCGTCCCTCGCGCGGGCGAAGATCTCGGCGAACTCCTCGACCGGCGCCTGCTCGCTCCCCGCCGCGTTGAGCGCCACGATCCCGCGACCCGCGAACTTCGTCGCGACCTCCAGCGTGCGCTCGGCCTCGTCGATCCCGAAGTCGCGCACGACGTCGGGCGTCAGCTGGACGCGCACGCCGTGAGCTCGGGCGCCGGCGTCCAGGCCGTCGAGGACGGCCTCGATCGGACCGAACCAGTCGTCGAGGCGCGCGGCGTGGTTCGCCGGGCTGAACACCGCCTCCGCGTACCGGACGCCGGCCGAAGCGAGGTCCTCGCAGAACTCCTCGGCGATCCTGCGGAAATCGTCCGTCGACGTCAGGAGGGCGCAGGCTTCCCCGTAGTTCCCGATGAAGTCCATGAAACCGTCGAACCGCCACGCGTCGTCGCGGAGGCCGTGCGGCTCGGGCACGCCGTTCCGATCCGCGAGCTCCCGGATCGTCGCGACCCTGATCGAACCCTCGAGATGGATGTGGAGCTCGGCCTTCGGGAGAGCACGGAGGTCGCGCATGGACCGATGGTAGCGTCGGCCGCGTGAAGGGTCGTCGTTGGGCGCTGGCGCTCGCCGTGCTCGCCGCGTGCTCGTCCCCGCCGGCGTCGGCGGCTCGGTACCAGCCGGATGATCTCCGAGGGATCGAGCTCGCTCCGTCCGATGCACCGAGCGGACTCTCGTACGTTCCGGCGTTCTCCGGGGACCAGGACCTGGATGCGTTCGCGCGCGACGCGAACGAGAAGGCGGCCCTCACCGCGGACGGGTTCGAGCTGGGGAACGGGTCGCTGTTCGTGCCGAGCGCCCGGGCGGGCGGGGGTCACCTCACGCCGGCGGATCCGATCGTCCAGGGCACGGTGGCGGTGTTCGCTCGCGACGACGGCGCGTCGTCGTCGCTCACACGGTTCCTGAACGATCTCCGCGAGCGTCAGTTCACCGGGGCCCGCGACCGGGACGCGGTCGCCCTCGGCGACGAGGCGTACCGGCTGGACGCGACGAACCATGACGGCGCACCGGTCACGGTCCTCGCGTGGCGCCGGGCGAACCTCGTGATGGTGGTGATCGGGACCTCGTTCCCTCCGTCGTCCGTCGAAGCCCTCGCTCGGCTCGTGGACGGCCGCGCCGTGAGGATCGCCGGATGACCAGGTACACGTACGGCGACTCGGCGCTCGCCGCCGAGCGCCTCCGGCTCGTGGCCCGGATGTTCGAGCCCACCACGCGGTCGTTCCTCGCGTCGGTCGTACGCCGTCGGCCGGACTCGGCCGTCGACCTCGGCTGCGGACCGGGTCATACCACGCGACTGCTCCACGACGTGACGGGGGCGCGCTCGACCGTCGGTCTCGATCGCTCGGAGGCATTCGTCGCGGCCGCCGGACGGGACCGGCCGGACGGCGTCTCCTTCGCGGTCCACGACGTCACGGAGGTCCCGTTCCCGACGGGACCGGCGGACGTCGTGTACGCGCGGCTGCTGCTGGCGCATCTTGCGGACGTCGAAAGGGTGGTCCGCCGATGGTCAACCATGTTGACCATCGGCGGATCGCTGCTCGTCGACGACCTCGAGGAGCTCGACGCGCCGGAGTCGTCGTTCCGTGCGTACCTCGACGACGTCGCGATCGCCGTCGTGCGGGCCGAGGGCGGCGACCTCTTCGTCGGACCGCGGCTCCACGCGATGGACGATCCACCCGCGTGCTCGAGGGTCTTCGACGGCGTTGCGGCGTTCTCACCACCCGCCCCGATCACGGCCAGGGTCTTCGCGATGAACCTCGCCGTCCTGGTGGATCACGACGAGACGGCGCCGCGACCGGATCTTGCGGCGGCGCTCGACGACATCGCATCCGAACGCCGCCGGGCCGCCCCCGCGACCTGGCGCGTGCGCCAGGTGGCGTGGCGCCGCGGCACGGGCGACGTGCCCGATGATGTTTGAATCGGGAGAGGTCGACCGATAGCGTCGCCTGGACGTGACGCCCGACGCGATCGCCCCCCCGTTCTTCCTCGCAGCCGCGCTCCTCGGGATCGCCGGTGTCCTCAAGGTGGTCCGGCCGCGCGCGACCGCGCAGGCGTTGCTGGACGCGGACCTGCCGGGCTCCGGCGCGGTCGCGCGCGGCCTGGGCGGCGTCGAGGTCGCCGCCGCGTCCTGGGCGATCCTCGCTCCGGGCACGGGCGGCGCCGTCGCGCTCGCCGTCGCGTACCTCGGCTTCGCGGCGTTCCTCGTCTACGTGCTGCGGACGCATCCGGACGCCGGCTCGTGCGGCTGTGTGGGGACGAAGGCCGTCCCGCCGAGCGCGCTCCATCTGACGCTCGACGCCGTTGCCGCCGCCGTCGGGGGCGTCTACGCGGCCGTCGGCGGACCTTCGGCCGTCGCGTGGGTCGGCGCGCTCGGTGCGGGACCCGCGGTCGTGGTCCTCGCCGGCCTCGGACTCGGCGGCTGGCTCGCCGTCGTCGCCGTCACGGAGGCGCCGAACGCGTGGCGCGCCTGGTCGCCACCCGCGCACGTCGCGGACGAGCGCCGGCTCGACGACCACGACGCGACCGCGGAGGCCGCGTTGGCATCGGTCGGCATCGGGCCCGGACACCCGAGCCTGTGGCCGGGCGTCGCGGGCGAGGTGCAGGTGTGAGCGCGGTCCTCGAACGCGCGGTCCGGTTCGTCGCCCCGGCGCCGCCGGACACGGTCCGCCCGCGCCGGAGCGGTCTCGCGCGCTTCGCGCGCGCGGCGAGCGCCTTCTCCGTCGCGCCGATCAGCTACGCGACCCGACCGGTCGACGCGACCGCCGTGGTGCGTCGCACGTGCGCGAGCTGCCCGCCGGGGAGCCGGTGCTGCGGGTCCTACACGGCGTTCTGCTGCACGCTGCCGGGCGGATCGAACTTCGGCTGTCCGCCCCACACGTTCGTCGGCGGCTGGTGGCAGTGCAACTACGGCAGCGGTGCGCTGTGCGAGACGACGAACCTCCGCTATTACCTGGACTGCTCGATCGATCCGGGTCACGCGTGTCCCGGGGGCTGCCACTGCGGCGGTCAGCGCTGCGACAACTTCAAGACGTGCTGCGTCGTGTTCCGCTACGGCAACTGCAACACGCAGATCCCGCACGTGACCCCGATCCAGTGCCGCTTGGTCACGTGCGTGATCCCATGCCGGATCGACTGCCTGACGTGCAACTGCAACGCCGCGTACGACCAGCACACCTGCACGCACGAGGCGGGGTGCCTGTAGGTGCTCACCGCGCTCGTCGCCGTGGAGACGATCGTGGTGGCCCTGTTGACGGTGATCGTCGTGGCGCTCCTCCGGAGCCATGCGGAGATCCTGCGGCGGCTGCCGGAGCCGGACACCGGCGCCGAGGCATCGGACGAGCACACGCTCACGCTGCACGACACCCCGACGATCCCCGCGACCCTGCCATCTCCGCGGCGGCGCGCGACCGAGGCGCACGACATCGGCGGCGCGACGCTCGACGCGGAACCGGTCGTCGTCTCGATGCGATCGGGGACCGACACCCTCCTCGCGTTCCTGTCCACGGGGTGCCTCACCTGCCGGGCGTTCTGGGACGGTCTTCGGCCCGAGGTCCGGCGGCCCCTGCCGGGAGACCCGCGCGTCGTCGTGGTCGTGAAGGATCCCTCGGTCGAGAGCCCGTCGAAGCTCCGCGACCTGGCACCCGAGGACCTCGACGTCGTGCATTCGTCGGCGGCGTGGGAGCACTTCGACGTCGCGATGTCGCCGTACTTCTGCTTCGTGGACGGCACCACCGGCGAGGTCCGGAGCGAGGGTTCGGCGATGACGTGGGAACAGGTGGCGTCGCTGCTCCGCGACGCGCTGCTCGACGAGGAGGTCGCCGCGCGCCGATGAGGTCTGGGAGGACCTGAGGGTGGACGCCGTGGTGGCCGTCGGCATCGCGCTCGCGATCGTCGCCGGCATCCGGTCGACCTGGTCACCCTGAGGAGCGTCGATGCTGGGGAGCATCACCCCGCTCGGGGAGCGAGGACGCGGATCGAGGTGGTGGCTCACCGTGACGGCATACGTCGTCGGCTCCGCCCTGGCCGGCGCCGCCGTCGGCGGCTCGCTCGGCGGACTGGGATCATGGGCGACCGAGGGCGCCGGCGCTCGGCTCGTCCTCCTCGGCGCGGTCGTGGCGATCGGCCTCGCACTGGACCTCGGGGCGGTGGGTCGATCGCTCCCGACCGTCCACCGGCAGGTCGACGAAGCCTGGCGCACCCGGTACCGCGGCTGGGTCTGGGGGCTGGGGTACGGCGTCGAGCTCGGGATCGGCGTCGTCACGATCGTGACCACGTCGACGGTCTACGCAACGTGGGCGGCCGCGTTGCTCTCGGGGAGCGCGTCCGCCGGCGCCGCGATCGGCGTCGCGTTCGGACTCTCCCGCGCGCTGCCGGTCCTCTCGGTCGCGCGCGTCCGGCGTCCGGACCAGGTGCTGCGGATCGACGCCGCGCTCTCGCGCCTCGCGGCGCCGGCGCGCCGCGCAACGTACGCGACCGGCGCCGTGCTCGCCTCGATGGCGATCGTCGGAGGGGTGCGGTCGTGAGGCTCGACGGGCACGGTCTGACGCTCGAGGTGCACCACAGATGGGAGGCACGCATGTGGCGGCCGCACGTGGAACCACCGGCGAAGGCCGGACCGGTCGTGCGCCTCGCGAACTTCCCGCTCCCGAGGACGCGGGATACCTATGCGGTGGAGGTCGCCGACACGCTCCGGCCCGGCGACGTGCTCGTGTCGCTCGTGGAGTTCGGCCGGGATGCTGCCGGGACGGCCCTGTACGCGGCGATCGGCGCGCCGGAGATCGGGATCGCCGACCTCGATCCGAAGGCGCTCCAGGCGCCGGGGCCCGGCCGGCTCGGGGTCCAGCGCTTCTTCACCCATGGCGGACGGGCGTTCAGCCTCTACGTGATCGCACGCGAGGGCCCGCGGCTCCGCGAGGCGCTCGCGGCCGTCAACGCGACGATGCGTTCGCTCCGGGTCGGTGGACGATGAGCCCGTTCGCCTGGGTCGCGGTCGGCGTCCTGGTCGGGCTGACCCTGTGGCTGGGCCTCGCGGTGGCCGGCGCGTCCAGGGAGATCGACGCGCTCCGCGAGCGCGTCGACGCCCTGGAAGCGGGTGCCTCGGGCCCGCGGCGTCTCCTCTCGGTCGGCGTGCGCGCGCCCGTGTGGCGGATCGCCACCGCCGACGGCGAGGTCGTGTCGTCCTCGACCTTCGACGGCCGGCGACACGTCGTGTTGTTCGCGGACGCCGCCTGTCGCGCCTGCGAGGACCTCGTGCCGGCCGCCGTCGCCGCGGCGCGCGACGGCGCGACCCCGCCACTCGTCGTGATCGGTCGGGGAGACGCCACCGCGACGCCGAGCGGATGGCGGGCCGCCGACGTCCGGGTCCGCGTGGGGACGGAGCGTACGGACGAGGTGTCGGCGGCGTTCGGCGTGGACCTCACGCCGACCGCCGTCGTCGTCGACGAAGGCGGTGCGGTCGTCGCGCGCGGTCCGGTGGCGTCGATCGCCGAGCTCCGAGCCTTGGTCGGGGGGGCCGACGGTGTTCGCATCGTGGCGGCCGGGGGAGCCTGACGGTGGCGCGGCCGCCGGTCACCCGCCGCGGGTTCCTGAACCGGGCGTCGGCGCTCGCGCTCGCGGGGGTCGGCGCGGCGGCGGCCGTCGGCCGCCGCCGCGCCGACGCCCACGTGAAGCCGTCGCCGTGCCGCGTGCGGTGCGAGCCGATCAGCAAGACGGGGTGCGCGTGCGGCGGCCACCTCTACCGTTGCTCCGGGTGCGGGACGACGTACCACGCGTGCGTCGATCACCACCCCTTCGGCTGGTTCTGCCAGCGTCGAACGTGCTGATCAACGCGACGAGCGCATCCGAACCCGGTACCTGGTGAACGCGGGGCCGTACCCGTCGAACGCGACCCGTCGCGTCCCGGACGTCGTCGTGAGCGAGGGCTCGTCGTTCGTACGGAACTTCTTCGTCGATCCCTGGAGGCGCTGGACCGGCGTCCACGAGGATCCGCCGTCGGTCGTCTCGGAGTAGAGGACATCGATCCGAGCGGCCGGGTCCGAGGGGTCGCACGGGTCGGGGACCCCGCTTCGCTTCCGGCACCCCGCGAACGCGACGAGCACGTCGTCGACGGCGACCGGGAGGACCGCGGGCCCGTACCCGCCGTCGTACGCCTTCCCGCCGACGACGGAGGGGAACGATGCGACGGGGATCTCGGGGCCGAGCGTCGCGCCGTCCCAGATCCGCACGATCAGTTCGTCGTTCGTCGTGAACGCGACCGCGACCCGGGGGTCGCCCTCGGTGGGCGACCCCGCGGCGGCCGGGTACCGCTCGCCGTCGTTCGGACTCGACCCGATCTGCATCGTCGATGCAGCGCCGGAGAGCAGATCCGCGCCGCCCGACGACGAGAAGGCCGCGCGCGTCATCCCGCTGGGGTTCGCGAACCATACGACGGCGACGTCGTCGCCGCTCATGCCGACGTCGGGCAGGCCCGCATAGCCTTCGCGCGAGCCGTCCGAGCGGGAGGTCGTCGTGGCGACGGTCCCCTTCGACCACGTCGCTCCGCGGTCGGTCGTGAGGGCCATCCGGATCTCGCCCGTATCCGCGTTCGTCCACACCGCGGCGATGGAGCCATCGGAGACGGCGACCCGCGGGTAATCGACCCGTCCGCTCTTCATCGAGATCCGGTGGGCGCGACGCCACGACCGCCCGCGGTCGGTGGAGATCCGGATCCAGAACGACCGCGGCGCCGTCGCGTCGTAGTGGAGGTAGCTCCGCTGCGTCACCCAGCCGACGGCGACGAGGTCGCCGTCGGCGGCGATCGAGACGCGCTCGGCCTGGGCGCCGAGCGGGCTGACCCGGATCGGCCGCCCCCAGGCGGCCGGCACGGTTCCGCCCGCGGCCCGCTGCACGAACACGCGCATCGTCGGCGACGTCTCGGTCGCGCAGGCGCCGGAGGGCGGTGGACAGTCGCTCGCCCATGCCGACAGCAGGTGGCCGGTCGCCGTGGCGAGCGACTTCCCCGGGTTCCAGCTGAACGGCTCCGCCGCGCTCTGGACCCGCGTGAACGGCACGGCCCGGGCGGCGGGGCCGAAGGCGGCCGCCATCGCGATGGAGAGCGCGCCGGCGATGACCGAGCGACGGGCGCGGCGCGACATCGGCGGCATCGTACCGGCGGTAGCATCGCCGACGAAGCACGCCCGGGTGGCGGAATCGGCAGACGCATCGCTCTTAAACAGCGAGGTCCTTCGGGACGTGTGGGTTCGACCCCCACCCCGGGCACGATCGGCGGCCAGCGAGACGTTTCCGGTCTCGGGACGGCGGGAAGTCATCGTTGGATGGGTGACCCCCAACACCTCCGCATCGCGGTGGTGGCTCCGCCATGGTTCGAGGTCCCACCCGAGGGATACGGCGGCATCGAGGACATGGTCGCCACGCTCGTCGAGGGACTGAGCCAGGCGGGCCACGCCGTGACGCTCGTCGCCGCGGGCGAGGATCGGACGGCGGCGGACTTCGTCCCGACGTTCTCGTCGACGCCGGACGGTCTCGGCGGGCCGGACGCACTCGCGATCGAGCTCGTCCACGCGCAGCTCACGAGCCAGCGTCTGTATCACGAGGACGTCGACGTGATCCACGATCACACGGCGGTCGGCCCGCTGTTCGCGCCGTCCCGCGAGGCGCCGACCGTGGTGACCGTGCACGGTCCGGTCGTCGGGTGGATGCGACGTGTCTACCGATCCCTGCGATCGGTGTCGCTCGTCGCGATCTCCGACGCGCAGCGCGCGTCGGCGCCGGAGCTCCCATGGGTCGCGACGGTGCACAACGCGATCGACGTCGAGAGCTACCCGTTCGCCGATCGGAAGGGCGACGACCTCGTCTTCCTGGGAAGGATGCACCCGGACAAGGGGCTCCCGGCGGCGATCGACGTCGCTCGACGAGCGGGACGCCGTCTCGTCATCGCGGCGAAGTGCTCCGACCGCTCGGAGACGACGTACTTCGAGGAGGAGATCCGCCCGCTCCTCGCGGACGACACGCCCTACCTCGGGAACGCCGACGCGGCCGAGAAGCGCGAGCTGCTCGAGCACGCGAGGGCGCTCGTGTTCCCGATCCGCTGGGAGGAGCCGTTCGGTCTGGTGATGATCGAGGCGATGGCGTGCGGCACGCCCGTGATCGCGAGCCGGCGGGGATCCGTCCCCGAGGTCGTGGAACACGGGGTGACCGGGTTCATCTGCGACGGCATCGACCGGATGGTTCGCGCGGTCGACGAGGTCTCATCGCTCGACCCGATGACGATCCGCGAGCACGCCCTCGCTCGCTTCGACGTCCCGGTGATGACCCGCCGGTACGAGGCTGCGTACCGGTCGGTCCTGTCGGAGCGCGCATCCACACGCTCGAGGCAACCGGAACGCGGGTGAACCCCCGATGACCGACGAGCCCCTGATCCGGAACGATCCTCAGCCCCTCCCGCCGGGGAGCACCTCCGTCCTTTGGGGATCGACCTTCGCGCTGTCCGACGGGCGAGGCGACATCACGCCCGGGATGGGGTGGGCGGGAGTGTTCCACCGCGACACGCGCGTCCTCTCGGGGTTCACGCTCGAGGTGGACGGGATCCGTCCGCTCTTGCTCTCGAGCGGCCAGACGGCTTCGAACGCCGCCCGGTTCTTCACGGCCGTCCGCGACGACCCTGCCGGGGGCGTCTCGATCCAGCGACGGCGCGTGGTGGGCCGGGATCTCGTCGAGGACATCACGCTGCAGAGCCATCGACGCGACGACGCGACCCTGACGATCCGCCTGGGCTTCGCCGCAGACTTCGCCGACCTGTTCGAGGTGAAGGCCGGCGTCGTGCCGGCAACGACCGCGAGGGTCGACCCGGCGCACCGCCGGGGCTCGGTCCGCTTCGAGAACCTCCGCGAGGAGCTCGACCTGTGGAGCTCCGTCCGGTTCTCGCAGCCCGCGGACGTGCGCGACGGGGATGCGGTCTTCCGGATCGACCTTCCCGCACGTGGCACGTGGCACCTCCGCGTCGTCGTGTCGTGGGGGGGATGGGAGGCGAACGGGGACGGCCCGTTGATCGATGCCGTGGCCGACGGCCCGTCGGACGAGGGTGAGGAGGAGGCCGTCCGCGATCGGGTGCGGTGGGTGGCGTCGTTCCCGGTCGTCCGTTCGGATCCGGACGACCTGGCGACGATGTACGAGCGATCGATCGACGATCTGGCGGCGCTGCGCCTGCATCTCTCGCTCGGCCGTGAGCCGGTCACCGTGCCGGCGGCCGGGCTGCCGTGGTTCATGACGCTGTTCGGTCGCGACGCGCTCATCACGTCGTTCTTCGCGCTGCCGTTCGCGCCAGGGCTCGCCCGGGGTGCGCTCCGCGCGCTCGCCGCGCTGCAGGGCGACGCGATCGACGGCCGACGAGACGAGGAGCCCGGGAAGATCCTCCACGAGATCCGGTCGGGGCCGCTGACGCTCTCCGGACAGCTCCCGTTCGATCCGTACTACGGGTCGGTCGACGCGACGATCCTGTGGCTGATCGTCCTGTCGGAGTACGAACGGTGGACCGGTGACGCGGCGCTCGTCCGCGAGTTGTGGCCGAACGCGCTGCGGGCGCTCGGGTGGATCGACGCGAACCGCCGCGGCTCACGTGACGGGTTCGTCCGGTACCTCACGGCCTCGTCCGTCGGACTCGTGAACCAGGGGTGGAAGGATTCGTGGGACGCGATCGGCTTCCACGACGGCTCGCTGGCCGGGCCGCCGGTCGCGCTCTGCGAGGTGCAGGGATACGTGCTCGACGCGTGGCGACGCACCGCCGACCTCGCCGGACGGATCGTCGAGGACGACGAGCTGGGCCGACGCCTCCTCCACGACGCCGATGCGTTCGCCGAACGCTTCGAGGATGCGTTCTGGACGGACGGCCGGGGCGGCTTCTACGTCCTCGGGCTCGACGGGGACGGCAGGCCGATCGACGCCGTCGCGTCGAACATGGGGCACCTGTTGTGGTCGGGCGCCGTGCCCCGCGAGCGGGTCGAGCGCGTCGTCGACCGGCTGTTCTCGCCGTCGATGTGGTCGGGATGGGGGATCCGGACCCTCTCGACGGAGGAGCCACGCTACGACCCCGTCGGGTACCACGTCGGGTCCGTCTGGCCGCACGACAACGCGATCATCGCCGCGGGGATGGTGCGGGCGGGGAAGCGGGACCGAGCGGTGCGGATCGCGGAGGAGATGATCGCCGCGGCGGGGTATCAAGACGGCCGTCTGCCGGAGGCCTTCGCCGGGTACGAGCGGAGCGAGAGCCTCTTCCCGGTCCGCTACCCGACGGCGTCCAGCCCGCAGGCGTGGGCCACCGCGACGACGTTCGTGTGGCTCCGGGTACTCCTGGAGATGGAGGCGGTCCCCACGCTGGGGATCACCGCCTCGCCCGGGCCGTACCGCATCGACGTCGACGGGCTCCCGTTCCGAGGCGGCCGGTTCGACGTCCGCGCCTCGGAACGGGGCCCGTCACTGACCCCGGTCAGTCGCGACCGTGGACCCTGACCCAGGGGATGCCCTCGTTCACCCCGCCGCACTCCGTCGCGCCCACGTCAGACCCGTGTATCGAGCCGCTCCGATCTGGACCTAGACGTTGTCGACCGTGAGCGGCTGCGCCGACGAGTTCGCGATCCGGATCGCGCCGGCGTCGAACCGGACGCCGCCGCCGATGAACAGAACGCCGGGATCGCCGTCCCACGGGCTCGGCATGGTGGGGTCGCCGCGGATGCCATCCGCATAGGCCACGGAGACCTTCATCGCGTGGACGTTCGGATCGCCGTTCGGATGGCGGTCGGCGCACCCTGAGCGGGTGAGCCCGGAACCGATGTCAGCGCCGCCAGCGCGCCTCCCGGCAACAGCGACTTCATGGGCCTGCGCATCGAGTTCCCCCTCGGTCGCGTCGTCCGCTCGACTGTCTCCCCCCCACGGAACCGAGCGGAATCCCGCCGACGAGACGTTCTCCGGCGCGTTGTTCTCAGACGAACTGCGTAGCCGTCCGCGTCGGACCTACCGGGGAAAGTGACCTCAGCGCGCGGTGGAGGCGCGCGGCATGATCCGGCCGGGCACCGTCTCGACCGTCGGCGCAGAGCGTGATCCTTCGACGAGGTCGATCAGGAGCGACGCGGCTCGGCGCCCGACCTCCCGGTAGTCCCACTCGATCGTCGTGATCGGGGGGTTCGTCAAGAGGGCCTGGCCGCGGTCGTGCGTCGTCGCGAGCAGCACGTCATCGGGGATCCGGAGC
>Ga0075423_10000310_pt1 | contig 37627 bp, 30 predicted proteins | sample SoiMethybrSBSTD2_FD_80114 | JGI IMG/M metagenome (GOLD analysis project Ga0075423, IMG submission 80114) | Bulk soil microbial communities from a Populus tree surrounding site in Tennessee, USA - Soil MetaG P. TD hybrid SBSTD2 | ecosystem: Environmental > Terrestrial > Soil > Tree plantation...
GCCGAGGATCCGCTGCATCTCCTGCGCAACGTCGGGATCCTCCTGATTCAGAAGCTGCGGGCCGTTCTGGATGATGGTCACGCGGCTCCCGAAGCGGCGGTACGCCTGGGCGAATTCGAGACCGACGTAGCCTCCGCCGAGGACGATGAGATGTGGGGGCACGTGATCGAATTCCAGCGCCTCGATGTTTGTCACCGGGCTCGCGGCCTGGAGGCCGGGGATGTCGGGAATCGTCGCGTGTGTACCGACGTTGAGGAAGACCTTGTCACCCGCGAGCAGGCGCGTCCCGCCGTCGTTCAGGCGCACCTCGAGCGTTTTCGGGGCGACGAAACGCCCGGATCCCATGACGAGCTCGGCGCCGCTGTCCTTGTAGTGGCGCAGGTGCCCGGCGATCTGCGCGTCGACCATGTCGCGCTTGCGCCGACGAACCGCGAGCATGTCGATCGTCACGCGGCCGGTCTTCGTGCCGAATTCCGACGCGTGGTGCGCCATGTGCGCGACGTTCGCGCTCCAGATCTCGTTCTTGCTCGGCATACAGTTGACGTTCGGACAGGAGCCGCCGACCCACTGGCGCTCCACGACGGCCGTCCGTCGTCCCGATCGCGCCATATGCCACGCCAGGAGCTTGCCGCCGTTCCCGCTGCCCAGGATCAGGATTTCGAATCGCTCGGGTGCCGCCATGGTGTCCTCCATCATCTCGAGTGCTCGCTACCGGACGGCCTTGTGACGGGTCGGACACCCCCTCGGTTCCGCGAACAGCGCCTTTGCGGCTTCGAGGTCGGCGGTAGCGAACCCCTCGGTGAAGCGGGCGTAGACCGGGGCCAGAAGGTCACAAGCCGGCGCAGTCCTACCTTGCTGCTGCCATAACCGGGCGAGATCGGTGGCGCATCGTAGCTCCAAGGACAACGCGCCTTGCCGGCGGGTCCATGCGAGCGCATCTTGAAGATGCGCCTCGGCCGTCGGGTCGGCGTCCGCATCCCCCGTCAGCACAATCAGCTCGGCTTTGATGCGCAAGAGCTCGGCGATCCACCAACGCTCCTCGTCGCGTTCGGATTTAATGAGCGCCTCGTCGATCGTCGCGAGCGCCTCAGTGACGTGTCCCGCCGCGGCCAGCCCTTCCGCGAGCGTGCCGAGCATGAACGGGTAATAGGGGACAAAGCTGGTTGCGCGGAGCTCATCGAGCGTCGTGCGGAGCAGCTCGAGTCCCTTGCCTACTTCGCCGCGCTTGATGAGCCGGATACCGTCGTAGCACCGAGCCGGCCGATGCCAGGCCGCCAGCTCGTGTCGTGCCGAATAGTCGAGCAGCGCCGTCACGTGGCGTTCGGTAGCCACCAGATCGCTGCTCCAGATTGAGACGAGGGACGCGATCTCCAGCGCGTAGCACGTCCACACCGCAAGATCGATCGCCCTCGCGTCCTCGACATTGCCCTCGGCCAGCCGGAGGCCCTGCTCGGGGAATCCCTGCAGCCAGAGGATCCGCGACAGAATCAAGCGGGCGTTCGGCCGGCCATATTGAAAGGGGACCGCCGGCGATTGGGGAAGTGGGGTGGCGTGGCGTCCCAGTACGCCCTCGAGGATCTGCCGCGCGTTCGCCTGGTCCCCGAAATAGTGCAGCGAGGCGCCCATCATCCTCTCGCCGCGGAGCCGATCGACCGGATCGGTCACCAGTTTGCAAAATCTATCCACCAGCGCCAGTGCCGAGCTGGCCTCGCCCCGGGTGATGTGGATCAGCCACAAGCCCCAGAGGGCCGCCAGCTGATACTCGGTGTCGCCGAGGTCTTTGGCGAGGTGGAGGACGGTGGTCCAGGCCGCGATGGTGTCGTGCGTGGTTCCACTTGTCTCCATCAGCGCCACCAGGAGCGCGGTCCGCAGCTGCATCTCGCGGCGGCTGTCGCGTGCCGGGCCTTCCGCGAGGCTGGCCAGCGCGCGCTCGACCCGGCCGCGACACTCGACCAGGAGCGACTGATGGAACCAGAGCGGCAGCGCCGAGGTGGTGAGCGCGACGCCGATCGACCCGTCCCCGCCCGGGGAGAAAGCCCAGTCGAGTGCCGTCCGCACGTTGTCGAGATGACGGCCGTACACGGCCAACCACTCGAGCGTGGGCCGGTCCCACTCGGCCTCGGCTCGCTCGAAGACGACTCGGTAGTATTGGGCGTGGCGTCGTGCCGCCTGGTCGAGCTCCCCGTTGTCGGCGAGCTTCTCGAGCGCGTAGACCCTCGTGGTCTCGAGCAAGCGGTATTGCGCGTCGGCATCCGCGATCTCGACGACGATCAGCGACTTCGCGGCCAGGTTCGTCACGATGTCTGCTACTTTCGGCGCGTCGAGGTCGTCGGCCGTGACGACGGCGCTCGCTTCCCCCAGCGTGAACCCCCCGGCAAAAACGGCGAGGCGGCGCAGGACGGTTTGCTCGATCGCCGGGAGCAGCTCGTAGCTCCAGTCGAGAGTCGCTCGCAGCGTCTGCTGGCGTGGAAGCGCCGTGCGGTGGCCTCCCGTGAGGAGTCGAAACCGATCGTCGAGACGCCCAGCGAGCTCGTCCAGTCCAAGGGTGGCGGTCCGAGCCGCCGCTAGCTCGATGGCGAGCGGGATCCCGTCGAGGCGTCGACAGACCGCGCCCGTGATCGCCGCGGCCCGCGCGTCCGGCGAGAAGCGGGCTTCCACCGCTCGCACCCGGGCGACGAACAAGCGGACGGCGGCGGCCTCGAGGAGCTTCTCGGGATCCTCGGTGTGCTCGTGGGGAACTTCGAGCGACGGAACCCGATACACGTACTCACCGGGAATGCGCAACGGCTCGCGGCTGGTCGCCAGCACGCGTGTGTGCGGCGCGGCACGCAGCACCGCTTCGGCCATGCGCGCTGCGGCGTCGACCACGTGTTCGCAATTGTCGAGAACCAGCAGCAGGTGCTTGTGACCGAGCGCGGCCGCCACCCGGTCGGGCGACTCCGCCCGGTCGGGCAGGGCCAGCTTGAGGGCAACCGCGACGCTGACCGGCACCAGGCTGGGATCGGCCAGCGGCGCGAGCTCCGATAACCATACGCCGTCGACGAAGTCCGGCATCAGGTGTCGCGCCACCTCCACGGCGAGCCGCGTCTTCCCGATGCCCCCGGCGCCGGTCAGCGTGACGAGCCGGTGCCGCGCGACCAGATCCACGACATCGCGCGTCTCGGTTTCGCGGTCGATCAGCTCCGAGCTCGATGCCGGCAGATTGGTCGGCGGCGCCGCCGCGCCGGCTGCAGGCCTGGACTCGTCGGCGCGGCCGGCAGGGACGTGAGGGTTCTTCAAGATTTGCTGATAGAGGTGGTTGGTTTCCGTCTCGGGCTGCGCGTTGAGCTCGCGCTTGAGCGCATCCACGCAGAGCTGGTACTGGCGCAGCGCCGCCTGCCGGCGACCAAGCCTCGCGTAGAGCGACATGACCGCGCGGTGCACGAGCTCCTGGAGCGGGTCCAGCGCAAGAAGGCGAAGGCCGGTCTGGATGGCTTCCTCGTGAGCGCCTGCTTGCTGCTGATCCGCGAACAGACGCCCCAGGCCCTGGATAGCCAGCTCGTGCAGGCGCATGCGCTCCGCGGTGAGCCACTCCTCGAACGGGGACTCGGACACCGCCAGGCCGGCCAGGAGGTCACCTCGATAGAGAGAAGGGATTCGTCCAAGCGCGCCTGAGCTGCCATCGGCGAGCAGCCGCTCGAACTGGACCACGTCCACGTCGACGGCCGAGGGGTCGAGAGACACGCCGGCGCCGTCGACGACCAGGCTCGCGCGGGCGGCCTTTGGCAGGATCTTCTTGATTCGCGACAACGCGTTGCGCAGGTTGCCCCTGGCTTGCGCGTGGGGCATGTCTCCCCACAGAAGAGTTGCAAGCTTTTCGCGCGGATGCGCCTGGCCGAGTGGCAGGGCGAGATAGGCCAGGAGCGCTTGGCTCTTCTGGGTCGGGAGGACGAGCAGCGTACCGGCGTGGCGCGCTTCAAAGCCGCCGAGAAGCTTGATTTCGAGGTGCGCCGCGGCCGCCACCGCTCGTCCACCGGTCCCCATCCTGCGAAAAGCGGCGCCCAGATCAGCCATTTTCCACGGTGCTTGGGACGATCCGGATACGGTCGCCCGTTACAACCGAAAGAAGAGGCAACACCATTCCGGATCAAGGTTCGCGGGAGACATCGTGATGAGTGGAAATCGTTCAAACCAGGGTGCGACGCACACCGTCGGTTTCGGAGCCGCCGCCGACGTCAAAATCGGCCGCGATGAGGAGCTCGTCGAGGCGCTGCGGCTGCGCGAGCCGACGGCTGCCGAACGGCTCATCGCGAGATACGGCGACCGGGCGTATCGCCTGGCGGTGCGAATGACGGGCAACGCGGCGGATGCCGAGGAAGTCGTCCAGGACGCGATCCTGAACGTGATCCGGAAGATCGACACGTTCAGGGGGGATTCGTCCCTCGGATCCTGGATCTACCGGATCACCGCGAACGCCGCGTACGAAAAGCTCCGCGGCCACCGTCATCGACGTGACGAGATCTCACTCGATGAGGTGCTCCCGGCGTTCAACGACAACGGAAACTACGCCGACACGATGCGCGATTGGTCGCGGAACGTCCACGACCCAGCCGTGCAGTCAGAGTTGCGGGCCGCGCTGGTCTCGGCGATCGGCGACCTGCCCGCCAACTACCGCGCCGTGATCGTCATGCGTGATGTGGAAGGCATGCCGCTGTTGGAGGTGGCCGACTGCCTGGGGACCACGGCGACCGCGGTCAAGCTTCGCACGCATCGAGCGCGTTTGTTCTTGCGCAAACGTCTATCGACGTTCATGGCCAGTGTGAGGACACTCGACGAGCCGACGGTTTCGAGAGCACACAAATGAGCGGCCGATCACCGGCGCCTCCGCCGTGATCGAGCGGCACACGTCGCCATGGGGGGCGGCTCACGGCATTCACCGTCGCGCTGCCCCGCATGGTGACGTACGCGATGTCGATGTTCAGCGAGCTCAGCCGGCTTTTCGCGGCCGCGCGCGGCCCACTGTCCCCATCCAGTCCGAGATCGCCTGCCCGATTTCGTCCGGCGAATCCTCCTGAACGAAATGGATGCCCGCGACTTTCACCTCGGTCTGCGCTCGCCACGAGCGCGCCGTATCGAGGTTCGCGCCGACGGAGAGGAGCGCGCCGGGCTCGGCCTTCACGAACAGCTTGGGCACATCACTCTTCGCGAGCCAATCTGCGTAGGCGGCCGCGATCGCCGTCACGTCAGCGGGTTGTCCGTCGATGGGGATTTCCCGAGGCCAGGTCAGCGTCGGCCGTCGCCCTTCGCCGGGCTGGGCGAACGGCCGTCGGTATTCCGCCATCTCCTCGGCCGAGAGAGTGCGCAGGACGGCGCCGGGCAAGATCCGCTCGATGAAGAAGTTGTCTTGCAGGACCATCGCCTCGCCCTTCTCGGAACGCAGCGCCTGCAGGAACGGACGCATGCCCATCTTGTCCCAATGGTCCCAGGCCTGCGGCCGCACGATCGCTTCCATGTACGCGATACCCTTCATGGCCTCGCGGTGGCGGTTGGCCCAGTCGAAGCCGAGGGCGGAGCCCCAGTCATGGACGACGAAGGTGACCCGCTCGCGCACGTCCAGGGCCTCGAGCAGCGCGTCGAGGTAGCGCCGGTGTTCGACGAAGCGATACGAGCCGATTCCACTGTCCGGCAGCTTGTCGGAGTCGCCCATGCCGATCAGGTCGGGGGCGATGCAGCGGCCTCGCGGCTGCAGGTGAGGCAACACGTTGCGCCAGAGATACGACGAGGTGGGATTGCCGTGCAGCAGCACGATCGGGTCGCCCTCTCCAACCTCCACGTACGCCATCTCATGGCCGAGCACCCGCCGCCGCTGCTTCTTGTACGGAAATGCCGCCGAGATCATGTTGGCTTCTCCTTCGCTCTTTGTAACAGTCATGTTGGTTTCTCCTTCCTCTCGCTGGTCAGAAGCCGGGGCGGATCGCGGTTTCGACAGGCCCGAAAAAGATTCCTCGCACGCGACCGGAACCGAAGCGGTGTCCGACCGGGCGGGGGTGTCAGGCACACTCGAGCTTTCACTCCGACACCGCGTCGAGGATTACCTCTACGACTGTGTCAGGCGCGGTGACCAGGGGTGTGTGATCGAGTTTCTCGGAGCGCACGCGCGCCTTCATGCGGCGCGCCAAATAACGCTGCGTGGCCAGGGGGATCATCCGATCCTCCTCGGCGATCAGGTACCGGGAGGATTTGTCGATCCAGGCCGGCTTCGGCGACCGTTCCTGGATACACGCGACCGCAATCGGTCGTTGCGTGGCGCTCAACAACGCGATCTGCTCCGGAGAAGCGTGTGGCGCGAGCGCCGATCCGAATCCTTCGTCGGGCATCCAAATGAAGCCCGAGGCGTCAGGAGCCAAGTGTGGCGCCAGCGCATGCGGCTTCTCGCGATAGAAGACTTCCGCCACCGTCTCGCCCTCGGCGGGCGTAAGGCCTGCGACGTACACCAGAGACTTCACACGGACATTGGCAGTCGCCGAGATGACCGCACCGGCATACGCATGCGAAGCAAGAACAACAGGCCCACTCGTACGATCCAGCAACCGATCCAATGCCTTGACGTCGTCGCTCAGGGACGTCAAGGGAATCGGCGCAGCAAGCACCTTGTATCCCTTGGCCTGCAAAGGGCGGATGACGCCACTCCAGCTCGAGCCATCCGCCCACGCGCCATGCACCACGACTATGGTCATTGCTTCGTCGCCTCCGATTGCGGCTCCTCTCGCTCGCCAGTAAGAAGCGGCCGGCCGCTCGCGGTTTCGCACGGCACGAAGAAATGCCGCGCACGCGACCGGAACCGAGCGTGCGTCCGACCCGTCTCAACGGCATGCCCATCACGTCCGCGACCCGATCGCGCGTTGGCGCGCACCTCACGGAGCGAGTGAGTTGTTGGCGAAGCGCCGCGATCCCGGTCGTCCAGACGGCCTTGGCCGCCGGCCTCTCCTGGTTCGTCGCCGTGCATCTCTTCGGGCACCGCGCGCCGTCGTTCGCGCCGGTTGCCGCCATCGTCTCGATCGATATGAGCCTCGGCCAGCGGCTGCGTCGAGCGGCCGAGCTGATCGTCGGGGCGAGCGCCGGAGTCGGCGTCGCCGCGCTGCTGATCTCCGCGATCGGTACGGGGCCCTGGCAGATCGCGATCATCGTCGCGCTGGCCATGTCGATCGCGGTGTTGGTCAACGGCCGCGCGGTGATCAACGTTCAGGCCGGGGTGTCGGCAATCCTGGTGGCGACGTTGTACGTGCCGGGTGATACGAGCGGGTTCGATCGATTGTGCGATGGGCTCATCGGAGCCGCGATCGGTCTCGCGATCGATGCGGTGTTCGTGCGGAGCTCGGAGGGAGGCGCCCGACCATGAACGTTTTGATCAACACCTCGATCAAGCTCGGCCTGCTGAAGGAAGACCTCGACTACTACCTAATGCGTGCCGCGCTCGTCGTTGTCTTCCTGTTCTTCGGATACCAGAAGTGGTTCGACTACGAGGCGCAGGCGCTGATTCCTTTTATCAGCAACGGCCCGCTGCTGTTCTGGATGTACCCGGTGTTCGGTATCCGGGGAGCGAGCTGGGTGCTCGGCGTGTCGGAGTGGTCGTTCGCCCTGCTGTTGTTCTTGGGATTCTGGCACAAGCGGCTGGGAATTCTCGGCGCGCTCGGATCGTGCGCGGCCTTCATTGGAACAATCACCATCATCCCGTTCATGCCGGACGGCTGGGCCGCATCGGCCGGCGGGTTTCCCGCCATGACGGGCAATGTGGCGTTTCTCATGAAGGACGTCGTTCTCTTCGCCGCGTCGTTCTACCTCCTGAAGCAGGACGTCGCAAGAGTCGCGGCATCGTCGAAACCGACTGTGGATCGTTACCGTCTACAGGCGGAGTGGCCTGAATGATCTGGCGAGGTTAGTCATGACGAGATACCGCTTCGTCGACGTGGACGGCCTGAAGATTTTCTGCCGGGAAGCTGGAGCCGAGACGTCGCCAGTGCTGCTGCTGCTTCACGGATTCCCAACGTCGTCCCACATGTTCCGGAACCTGATCCCGGCCTTGGCAGACGACTACCAACTCGTCGCCCCCGACCTGCCCGGCTTCGGCTTCTCCGACGCGCCGGACCGCGCGCAGTTCGCGTACACGTTCGATCACCTCGCCGACATCATCGACCGGTTCGCGACGGTCGCCGGGCTCAGTCGATACGCCGTGTACGTCTTCGACTACGGCGCGCCGGTCGGCTTCCGCCTCGCGGCGAACCACCCGGAGCGGATCACCGCGATCATCACGCAGAACGGCAACGCCTATGAGGAGGGGTTGAGCGAGGGCTGGAACCCCATCCAGCGCTACTGGAAGGAGCCGACGCCGAAGAACCGCGCGGCGCTCCGTAGTTTCCTCACGCCCGAGGCGACCCGGTGGCAGTACGTCCACGGCGTGCGAGACGAGTCACTGGTCGCGCCCGAGAGCTATGCACTCGATTCGGCGCTGCTCGCTCGGCCCGGCAACGACGAGATCCAGCTGGACCTGTTTCTCGACTACGCCAGCAACGTCGCGCTGTACCCGAAGTTTCACGAATACTTCCGCGCCCACCGGCCCCCGCTGCTCGCGGTGTGGGGCAAGAACGACCCGTTCTTCCTGCCGCCGGGCGCGGAGGCGTTCAAGCGGGACATTCCTGCTGCGGTCGTCCGCTTTTTCGACACGGGGCACTTCGCGCTGGAAACGCACGCCTCCGAGATAGCGGAGGCGATCCGCGACTTCCTCGCGTCCCAGAATCGGTAACGATCATCCGGAGGAACGCCATGCGAGCAATCGTCCTGGAGAAGTTCAATGGCCTCGATGGAAAGAGGGCGGCCCGTTGGGCGCCACTCCCGCTGCGACTCATCGTGGGCTACGGGTTCATGGAGCACGGGTTCGCCAAGCTGTCCAAGGGGCCGGACGCGTTCGCCGCGATCTTGCAAGCCATCGGCGTGCCCGCGCCGCATCTCATGGCGTGGCTCAGCATTCTGACCGAGCTCATCGGCGGCTTGGCGGTTTTGCTCGGAGCCTTCCTCCCACTCGTCAGCCTGCCGCTGGCGGCGCTTCTCGTAGTGGCAGTCTTCACCGTCCACCTGCCGTACGGGTTCAGCTCGATCAAATTGACGGGCGTGACAGCCGGCCGGGCCCAGTTCGGGCCCCCGGGCTTCGAGTGTGACCTGCTCTATCTGGCGTGTCTCGCGGCGCTCGTCTTCGCGGGCTCCGGGCCACTGGGTATCGATGAGTATCTTAGAAGGAAGTCAGGGCCGAGCAATCCTGCGACGAGCACGCCCACCGTTGGGCCCAGCAAACCTGCGACCAGCAAGCAGAGCACGATACTGTCGCCTGTCATCGCTACCCCTCACCTATGAGAGGAGACGAATCCACTTTCCGTTACGCGTTACTTTCGGCGGGCGACGACTTCTTCCGGTTTCACCGGCTTGGCCTGGTTCCCCCAGCTCGCACGCTCGTAGCTGAGAACGGCGGCCACCTCCTCGTCGGAGAGCTGGTCGGCGAACGCGGGCATCGCGGAGCCGTAGGTCACACCGCCGATCGCCTTGCCCGACAGCCCGTGCAGTACGGTGCGGATGTGCTCCGCCGGGTCCGACCCGGTCACGACCGCGCTACCTTTGAGGGGCGGGAATACCCCCGGCAGGCCTTCGCCCGTGAGCTGATGGCACGCCGAGCATTTGTTTCCGTACACCTGCTCCCCCAGCGCCGCCCACGCCGGCTGGCCGCCGCCGGCTGGCGCGCCGGGCGCGATCGCCGCCTGGGTCGGAGCGGGCGCCGATGCGACCTGTGCCCCCTGATGCGCCCGGAGCTCGCTGGCCACGTACCACATGCCCCACGCCACGACGACCAGGAAGAGCACCCAGGCCCACGTCGGGATCGGCGCCCGCGTCTCGGCGCGCACGGGCTCGAAGGTGTCGCCGGGCCGGCTCGCGAACGCGTTGACGAGGAGTGGAACCCGTCCGCGGACCGTGTCTCCGTCCGACAGACCGACCACCGCGATGCCAGGCCCGTTGCGAACGGTGAACGGGATCACCTCCACCCCGACGGTTCCCGAATCCTCGATCGCGTGCACGCGCAGTCGATGCGGTCCGTCGACGAGGCCCTCGGTGTCGAGCTCGAGCGTGGCCGGCGGGACGAGCGTCTGTCGCGGAACCGATTCGTCGTCGATGAAGATCTCGATCCTCATCGCCGCCGAGCCTCCTCTGGCTCGTCGATATCGTCGAGGATGCGACGCTTGATGTGACCCGGCTCCGTCTCGTGCGGCCGGACCGTGTAGCGAATCGCGAGCGCGAGCGACCACACGAGCACGATCGCGGCCGCCAGCACGAGCAACCACTCCATGGGCGATGCATGCGACGCGCCGGCGGCGTGATCCATCGTCACGGTGACACCTTGGCCTGCTTGAGCGACAGCAGATAGCGGACCAGCTCGATCGCATCCGGACCCGCTACGATCACCTTCCCCTTCGGTGCCCGGCCCGCGGGCACCGGCACGACGAGGTCGTCCTGTCCGGCCTGGGCCTTCTCCACGAAGAACCAGCGATAGCCCGGCATGACCGATTGCGGCACGACCGCGCGTGGATCGTACAGGTGGATCATGTGCCAGGCCTCGCTCGGCTGCCGCGAGCCCACGTCGGCGAGATCCGGCCCCGTGCGCTGGGTGCCGAGCATCGGAGGATTCTCGAGCGCGTAGTCTCCCGGCAGCGACGGTCGACCGTACGGACGGTCCATCGGCAAGTCACGCACGAACTGCGTGTGACAGAACCCGCAGCCCTCACGCATGTAGACCTGTCGCCCGCGCTCCTCCTCGTGGCCGCGCGGCTTGATGCCGGCCAGGGCCGGGAAGGCCTGCTCTCTCAGCGCGGGCAGTATCGCGATCACGAGCGTGAGCACGAAGAACACGATGGCGGCCACCGCCACGATGGCTCGATGGCTCGTATGCAGTCCCCCGAAGTTCACGCGGGGCTCCTGACGGCGACCGGCGCGACGGCGGGTGCCTCGGCGCGCCGTGGCCGCATGGCCCAGACGTTGAAGGCGAAGACGACGTGGCTGCTCACCATCAGAAGACCGCCGACGGTTCGCGCGAGCCACATCGGCTCGGCTGCGATGACCGAAGCAATGAACGATTGACCGGCCACCCACGCGAAGCCCTGGAGCACTCCGGCCACGGAAATTGCGATCACGTAGGTCGAGACGCCGACCAGCGCGAGCCAGAAGTGGACACCCACCGCCAGCGGATTCGGCTCGCGTCCGGTCAGGCGCGGCAAGAGCCCGTACACGGCGCCCCAGGCGATGAACGCGATGAAGCCGTACATTGCGGCGTGCGAGTGGCCCACGGTGAAGTTCGTGAAATGCCAGTAGATGTTGGCGCTGCGGAACGCCTCGATCGTTCCCTGTGTGGACGAGAGGCCGTACCCGATCAGCCCTGTCACGAAGAACGGTAGCGCATAGCTGCGGCTGACCGCCCCGGCGGCACCCTTGAAGGTGAGGAGCAGGTTCCCCGTCCCGGCCCACACCGGCACCATCATGCCGACACTGAAGAGGATCGCCGTGGTCTGGAGCCACCAGGCCTCGGGGCTGAAGATGAAGTGGTGTGCGCCGATCATCGGGTAGAAGAGCAGATTGGTCCAGAAACCGAGCACGCCGAGAGCATAGGAGTAGACCGGCCGGCCGAGCAGCCGTGGGATTCCGTAATAGCTGATGCCGAGCGCCATCTGGGTGAACCACATGCCCATCGAGTTGTGCATGTAGTAGCCCTGCACGACCGTGTTGCCGAGGCCCCCTTGATACCACGGCAAGTAGCTTGTGACGTACAGGATCGGCAGGTAACAAAACGCGCCGAGGATGTACCAGTTCGAGACGTAGACCTCGTGAAGCGCTCGCGCGGCCACCGTGCGGTACATGACGTACCCGTCGATGAGCACCGCCGCGGCCAGGATGGCGGCGAGCGGCCACACCCATTCGCGGTACTCCTGGGGTCCCCGGCTCACTCCGGCCAGCAATGTCACGAGGCCGCCGAAGAGCGCGAGGTTCCAGAGCCCGAGCGCCAATCGCGCCAGGCCTGGGCTCCAGAGCGAGATGCGCGACGTGCGTGCCACGACATAGAAGCAGAGACCGACCAGGACGAGCGAGCTCCAGCCGAACAACACGGTATTCGTGTGAACGGGCCGCAACCGGCCGAACGAGAGCCAGGAATAGGGCAAGAACTCCGGCCAGTGCAGCTTGATCGAGGCGATGAGCCCGATGCTGGTGCCGACCAGGAGCCAGATCGTCGCGCACACGACGTACTCGAACAGCACCTGTACGGTCGCGGCATCGACCGAAGAGGCCGCGACGAGGCCGGGATCTCGCATCCGGGTCCGGATTGCAGACAAACCCATCGTCATGGGCCCTCACTCACGCGCGTGTCGGGCATTCTGAGCCCGCCGCGGGGGTGAAAGTTACGCGGAACCTCCTTCGCGTGCACGCGCCACTCTCCAGCGTCATCTGATCCCGATAGCGACGCAGATTATAAGTCAACGGCATCGTCGCGCCGCGGAGTCCCCGGATCGCGAAACCGCGCCACCTCGCGCGGCGTCGTAATGGCACGATGGCAGGCGAAAGGTGAGCCGAGCCGCTGCCGCCGGGCCCGCTGCTAGCCGACTGTCAGTCGCCGGCCGGTTAGCACCGCGATTGTCGGCACACTCCTCCGATCGAGAGCCTCGCGGCGCCGAAGGCGTTGTGGCAAGCGGACTTGCGAGCGGCCCCGGCATTCCCAGGCGTTCGGCATCGTCATTGCCTCGCAATGGTCCGGACATTGACGCGCCGTCGCGGTCGGCGATGGCCAGTCGAAGGAGGTCCGTCTTGGTCGAAGCCCTCGACACCGATGGTAGCGTGATCCCTGGGTCTCTCAGCGGGAGCGTTCGGTCGCGCCACGCGATTGCAGTCATTAGGAGCAGGTCATGAGCGACGCACTTCCTCTCACCTACCTGGCGCGGCACGGCGAGACCGCCTGGACGGTCTCGCGTCAGCACACCGGGAGAACCGACATCCCACTGACCCTCGAGGGTGAAGCCCAGGCCCGGAGACTCGGCGAGCGTCTCGATGGGCTGAAGTTCGCCGCAGTGCTCACCAGCCCCTTGCAGCGAGCGCGCCGAACGTGCGAGCTGGCCGGCTTCGGCTCCGTAGCCATCGTCGAGCCCGACCTCATGGAATGGAACTACGGCGCATACGAAGGCCGTACCAGCGCCGAGATCCACGCCGAGCGCCCTGACTGGGATCTGTTCCGTGACGGCTGCCCCGCGGGCGAGTCGCCGGACCAGATCGGGGCGCGGGCCGACCGGGCAGTGCGCCGGGTACGAGGAATCGCCGGCGATACGCTGCTCTTCTCGAGCGGTCATTTTCTCCGTGTATTCGCCGCGCGCTGGCTCGGGCTCGAACCCGGGGCGGGCAGGCTCTTCGTGCTCGGCACGGCCAGCTTGAGCGTGATGGGGTACGAACACGATCGATCCGAGCCAGTGATCCGCCTCTGGGACGAAATGCCTCACGAACCACATATCAGCTCGATCCAGGCGCAGGAGCATCGGGAGAAGGCAGGACGATGAGCACAAGAAAGGCATCGGCTCCTCCAGCGGCGACCGTGGACACGCTGGCTGCCCTGCACCGGCAATACGGATGCGGGCCGGTACACTTCACCGGCGGCGCGGACGCGCTCTACGAGCGGCACCTGTTGTTCGACAACGTCGCGGATCCGACGACGGTCGGGGCTCGCGAGCGCTATGAAGCCTTCGCACGCTCGGTCCGCGACGTCCTCTCGCAGCGTTGGGTGCGCACCGAGCAGACCTACGAGCGGCAGAACCCGAAGCGGGTCTACTACCTCTCGATGGAATTTCTGATCGGCCGGTCTCTCGCGAACAACGTCACCAACATGTTGTTCAGTCCATTCGTGGGCGACTTCGTCAAGCAAGCCTCACTCGATTGGCTCGGCCTGCTCGAAGAGGAGCCCGATGCCGGACTGGGCAACGGCGGGCTCGGGCGTCTGGCCGCCTGCTTCCTCGATTCGCTGGCCACGATGGAGCTCCCGGCCATGGGGTACGGCCTGCGCTACGAGTACGGCATGTTCCGGCAAACCATCGAGAACGGCTGGCAGCACGAGCAGCCGGACCACTGGCTTCGCCACCCCGACCCATGGGAGGTCGTCCGACCGGAAGAGAAGGTCGAGATCAACCTGAACCACACGCTCGAGGTGCGAGACGGCACGCTGCGGGCCGTCTCGGGGCGGTCGTTCACCTTGCTCGGCATTCCGTACGATCGGCCCATCGTGGGCTACGGCGGCAAGACGATCAACACGCTCCGGCTCTGGGCGGCGTCCGCGTCGGCCGAGTTCGATTTCCAGACGTTCAGTCACGGCCAGTTCGTCAGCGCGCTGGCGGAAGCGCTGGCCGCCAAGTCGGTCACTCGAGTCCTCTATCCCGACGATTCCACGACGCAGGGGCAAGAGCTCCGGTTCGTGCAGGAGTATTTTCTCGTCGCCTGTTCGCTCGCGGATCTGATCCGACGATTCCGGCGGAACAACTCCGACTGGAGCGCGCTCCCGGCGAAGGCCGCCATCCAGCTCAACGACACGCATCCGGCCCTCGCCGTCCCCGAGCTGATGCGGATCTTGCTCGACGACGCGCACCTTCCATGGGATCAGGCCTGGGACTTGACGCAGCGAACGCTGGCGTACACGAACCATACGCTCTTGCCCGAGGCCCTGGAGAAATGGCCGCTCCAGTGGTTCGAGACGATGCTGCCTCGCCACCTCGAGATCATCTTCGAGATCAACCGTCGACTGCTCGACGATGTGCGGCGCCGCTTCCCCGGCGAAAACGGCAAGGTCGCGCGCACCAGCCTGATCGAGGAAGATCCAACGAAGCACGTCCGCATGGCCAACGTCGCCATCGTCGGCTCCCACAGCACCAACGGCGTGGCGGCGATCCACTCGGCGTTGCTCCGCACCACCACGGTGAAGGACCTGGCCGAGATGTTCCCGGAGCGCTTCAGCAACAAGACCAACGGGGTCACGCCGCGGCGCTGGCTGCTGCTGGCGAACCCGCCTCTCGCGCGTATCGTCACCGACGCGATCGGCGGCGGCTGGACGACCGACCTCGGCCAGCTGGCGAGATTGAAGCCGCTCGCCGACGACAAGGCGTTCCGCGATGCGGTTCGCGCCGCCAAGCGCGCGGCCAAGTCGTCCTTCGCCCAGTGGCTCAAATCGACCTCGGGCCAGACGGTGGATCCCGACAGCATCTTCGACAGCCAGGTGAAGCGCATCCACGAGTACAAGCGCCAGCTCCTCAATGCGCTGCGCATCGTGGTGCTCTACAACCGCTTGCGACAGAACCCGGCGCTCGAGATGACCCCGCGGACATTCCTGTTCGCGGGCAAGGCGGCGCCGGCCTACCACCTGGCGAAGTTGATCATCAAGTTCTTGAACAACCTCGCCGAGACGGTCGACTCGGATCCGGTGATCCGCGGCCGCCTGAAGATCTTGTTCCTGCCCGAATACAACGTGTCGCTGGCCGAGCGGCTGATCCCCGCGACCGACGTCTCCAACCAGATCTCGACCGCCGGCTACGAGGCCAGCGGCACGAGCAACATGAAGTTCATGATGAACGGCGCCCTGACGATCGGCACGCGCGACGGCGCCACGATCGAGATGGCGCAAGAGGCGGGTGAGGAGAACTTCTTCCTCTTCGGCCTGACGGCGGAGCAGGTGGCCGAGAGCCGCGGCTGGTACCACCCGCAATGGCACTACGACAACCAGCCCGAGGTCCGGGCGGCGCTGGATCTGATCTTCTCGGACCATTTCAGCCGCAACGAGCCGGGCATCTTCATGCCGCTGCGCGACACGCTGCTCACGCATGGCGACTTCTACATGCACCTGGCGGACCTCGCCTCCTACCTCGAGGCCGACGGGAAGCTCCGCGCGCTGTACGCGGATCCGAACGGCTGGGCGCGCAAGGCGATCCTCAACGTCGCCAGCTCGGGGAAGTTCTCGAGCGACCGCACGATCGCGGAGTACGCGGCCGACATCTGGCACGTCAAGCCGTGCCCGGTGTCGTGATGGAGGCGGCGATGGCTCACGAGATGCACGACAAGAAGGAAGCCTCCGTGATTTCCCCGCTGGCCGGTAAGCCAGCGCCGACATCCATGATCGTCGATCTCGCGAAGCTCGAGCGCGAGTACTACGAGCGAAAACCCGAGCTGAACGATGCGACCCAGCTCGTCAGCTTCGGCACCAGCGGACATCGCGGGTCACCCTTCCGCGGCTCGTTCACCGAGGCCCACATCGCGGCGATCACGCAGGCCATCTGCGACTACCGCCGCGGCGAGCGGATCGACGGCCCGCTCTACATGGGCAAGGACACGCACGCCCTTTCCGAGCCGGCCCAGCGCACCGCCCTCGAGGTCCTGACGGCGAACGGCGTGGAGACCATCATCCAGCGTGACGGGGGCGTCACGCCGACGCCCGTCATCTCGTGGGCTATTCTGGTATTCAACCGCGGCCGCAAGGAGCACCTCGCCGACGGCATCGTGATCACCCCTTCGCACAATCCGCCCGACGACGGGGGCTTCAAGTACAACCCGCCGAACGGCGGCCCGGCCGACACCGACGTGACCGGCTGGGTTCAGCGCCGGGCCAACGCGCTCCTGCGCGAAGGCAACGTCGGCGTCAAGCGAGTGCCCTACGCGTCGGCCATCAAGGCGGGGACTACGCACCAGGAGGATCTGGTTCTGCCGTACGTGCGGGATCTCGAGCACGTGGTCGACGTCGAGGCGATCCGCGCGGCCGGGCTGACCCTGGCGGTGGATCCGCTCGGTGGCGCGGCGCTACCGTACTGGGAGCCCATCAACGCGATCTACGGGCTCCGCATCGCCGTCGTGAATCCGACGCTCGACCCGACGTTCTCGTTCATGACGGTGGATCACGACGGCAAGATCCGCATGGATCCGTCGAGCCCGTACGCGATGGCGCGGCTCGTCGGCCTCAAGGATCACTTCCGCGTCGCGTTCGCCAACGACCCCGACTCGGACCGGCACGGCATCGTGACGAGCTCCACCGGGCTGATGAATCCCAATTACTACCTCGCCGTGGCGATCCGCTATCTGCTCGGCCATCGACCGGGCTGGCCGGCGCACGCGGCCGTCGGCAAGACGCTGGTCAGCAGCGGCCTCATCGATCGGGTCGTCGCGAAGCTGGGCCGCCGGTTGCACGAGGTGCCGGTCGGCTTCAAGTGGTTCGTGCCTGGCCTCTTCGATGGCTCGTGCTGCTTCGGCGGTGAGGAGAGCGCGGGTGCGAGCTTTCTGCGCCGCGACGGCACCGTGTGGACGACCGACAAGGACGGCCCGATCATGGATCTGCTGGCGGCCGAGATCACCGCGCGCACCGGCAAGGATCCCGGCGAGCACTTTCGCGAGCTCGTGGCGGAGTTCGGCGCGTCCCACTACACGCGCATCGACGCCGCGGCCACGCCCCAGCAAAAAGCGCGACTCCAGAGGCTGTCGGCGGAGGCGGTCAAGGAGGCGACGCTTGCCGGTGAGCCGATCACCGCGAAGCTGACCAGAGCGCCAGGTAACGACGCGCCGATCGACGGCCTGAAGATCGTGACGCGCAGCGGGTGGTTCGCGGCCCGGCCGTCGGGGACGGAGAACATCTATAAGATCTACGCGGAGAGCTTCAAGAGCGCGGCACACCTGGAGGCGCTCGTGAGCGAGGCACAGACGCTCGTGGATGCCGCCGTGAGCGACGGCGCGTGAGCGTCCCTCCGTTCCCGGCGGGCTACCGAGCCTCCGGCGTGCTGCTGCACGTCACGTCTTTGCCCACGCCCTACGGGATCGGCGATCTGGGGCCGGCGGCCGTGGCGTGGATCGATCGGCTTCACGAGACCGGCCAGACGTGGTGGCAGGCGCTGCCACTCGGTCCCACGGGCTATGGCGACTCGCCTTACCAGTCGCTGTCGTCGTTTGCGGGTAACCCGCTCCTGATCAGCCCGGACTGGCTGATCGAGGACGAGCTGGTGAAGCCGAACGAGGTCACGGGTGGCTCGTTTTCGGATGCGACCGTCGATTTCGAGGCCGTCACACCGTTCAAGTACGGGTTGCTCGAACGCGCTTGGAAGCGCTTCGAGGCCGGCGTACGCTCGGACCTGCGCCCTGATTTCGAGCGTTTCACCCGCGAACAGGCTCACTGGCTCGACGACTATGCGTTGTTCCGTGCGCTCAAGGAGAGGTACGGCGGCGCCGCATATCTCGACTGGCCGGGAGACATGGTCCGCCGCAAGCCGGAGGCGCTCGACCAGGCACGACGCGAACTGGAGACTCAGGTCGAGCAGGTTCGATTCGGGCAGTTCGTCTTGTTTCGACAGGGAGCGCGGCTGAAGACCCATGCGCGTGCAAGGGGCATACACCTGATCGGCGATCTGCCCTTCTTCGTCTCCCCGGACTCGAGCGATGTCTGGGCGAACCCGGAGCTGTTTCTGCTGGACGCACAGCACCGGCCGCGCGTCATCGCCGGTGTGCCGCCGGACTATTTCAGCGTGCTGGGACAACGGTGGGGCAATCCGATCTACGACTGGACCGCGCTCGCCGCACAGGGCTACGCCTGGTGCATCGACCGCTTGCGAGCTCTGCTCGCACACGTCGACGCGATCAGGCTCGATCACTTCCGGGCGTTCGCGGCGGCCTGGCATATCCCGGCCGAGGCTCCCACGGCGCAATCGGGTCGATGGGTGCCCGGGCCCGGCGCCGACTTCATCGTCGCCGTGGAGAAAGCGCTGGGCGGCCTGCCGTTCCTCGCCGAGGATCTGGGCCTGATCACCCCGGACGTCGTCGCATTGCGGGACGCGTTCAAGGTCGCCGGGACGCGGGTGCTCCAGTTCGCCTTCGACGGCCATACCGACAACCCGTATCTGCCCGACAACTACGTGCCCAACGCGGTTGTGTACACGGGCACCCACGACAATCCAACCTCACGCGGTTGGTACGAGGACCTGCCCGGCGGTGAGCGGGGCAACCTGTGGCGCTACCTCAAGCGCCCCCCGGGCAGCAGCGCGGAGGTCGCGCCGGCCTTGCTGGGGCTCGCGTGGTCGTCGGCCGCCGCGCTGGCCATCGCCCCATTCCAGGACGTTCTCAATCTCGGTAGGGAGGCGCGCATGAACAGGCCTGGGAGCTCAGAAGGCAACTGGCGCTGGCGTTGCACCAACGACATGCTGTCGGCGCCCGCCTTCGAGTCGCTGCGAAACTTGACTCGTGCCTCGTCGCGGGCCGGCACGCCAACGGAGACCTCGTCATGACCCCAGCCCCAGCGCCCGTCGTCTTTCTGGTCGATGTGGACAATACCCTGCTGGACAACGATCGCATTCAGAACGACCTCAAGCGGCATCTCGAGCGCGAATTCGGCCCCGGGACCCGTGACCGGTACTGGGCGATCCTCGAAGCCCTGTTCACCGAGCTCGGGTATCGCGATTACCTCGGCGCGTTACAACGTTACCGGACCGAGCATCCCAAGGACGTGCACCTCATGGCGATGTCGTCGTATCTGGTCGACTATCCGTTCGCCAATCGCCTCTACGCGGGCGCGCTCGACGTCATCGAGCGGCTGCGCACCTTGGGCCAGACGGTGATCCTCTCCGACGGCGACGTGGTCTTCCAGCCTCGCAAGGTGCAGCGGTCCGGCATCTGGGAAGCCGTGGACGGCCACGTGCTGATCTACATCCACAAGGAAGAAATGCTGGACGACGTCGAGCGACGCTACCCGGCGCGACACTACGTGCTCGTCGACGACAAACCGAGGATCCTGGCCGCGGTCAAGGACGCCTGGGGCGACCGCGTGACCACGATCTTTCCGCGCCAGGGTCAGTACGCTCGCGATGCGCAGTCCTACCGTCCGGCCGACGTGACGGTCGAACGCATCGGCGACCTGGTGACGCATGACCTGTCCGAGCTGCTCTCGGCGGAGGTGACGCGATGAAGGCCACACAGACGCTTCACGAGCGAGGCCAGAGTCTCTGGCTCGACAACATCACGCGAGACCTGCTGGACAGCGGCACGCTCGCGCGCTACATCGACCAGCTGTCCGTGACCGGGCTCACGTCGAACCCGACGATCTTCGATCACGCCATCAAGAACAGCTCGGCCTACGACGCGGCGATCCGGAAGAAGGTGAAGGAGGGCAAGGCGGGCGAGGATTTGTTCTTCGAGCTGGCGCTCGAGGATCTGACCCGAGCCGCGGATCTATTTCGTCCAATCTGGGACACGACGCGGGGCGTCGACGGCTGGGTCTCGCTCGAGGTGTCGCCGCTGCTCGCCCACGACAGTGGCAGCACCTTGGCCGCCGCCAAAGCGCTGCATGCGAGAGCGGGCCGGCCGAACTTGCTCATCAAGATCCCCGGTACGAAGGAAGGGCTTCCGGCCATCGAGGAGGCGATCTTCGCCGGCGTGCCGATCAACGTCACGCTCCTGTTCTCGGCCGCCCAGTATCAGGCCGCGGCCGAGGCGTTCATGCGGGGCATCGAGCGGCGCGTGGCGGCGAAGCTCCAGCCCGAGATCGAATCGGTTGCCTCGGTGTTCATCAGCCGGTGGGACGCGGCGGTCAAGGACAAAGTCCCTGAGGCGCTGCGCAATCAGCTCGGCATCGCGATGGGGAAGCGGACGTACAAGGCGTACCGGGCGCTGCTCGACTCACCGCGCTGGCAGCGCGTGTTCAACGAGGGCGCCCGGCCGCAACGCCTCTTGTGGGCCAGCACGGGCACCAAGGACCCCGCCGCGTCCGACATCCTTTATATACGTTCCCTGGCGGCACCGTTCACGGTGAACACGATGCCAGAGGGCACATTGAAGGCGCTGGCCGACCATGGCGACCTCGGCGAGATGCTGCCGACCGACGGCGGCGACTCGGAGGAGGTGCTGGCCCGGTTCGCCCGCGCCGGCATCGACGTGGATGCCCTCGCCAACCAGCTCCAGGACGAGGGCGCGAAGGCGTTCGTCACCTCCTGGAAAGAGCTCATGGGCGTGATCGCCGCGAAGAGCGCCACCCTGGCCAAGGCCAGCTGAGCCTTCGTATGCGCGTGCTGGTCGTCGACGTCGGCGGTACTCACGTGAAGGTGCTGGCCACGGGCGAGCCGGCGCATCGCGAGCTGGCCTCGGGCCCGACGCTCACGGCCGCGCAGATGGTTGCCGGGGTCAAGCCCCTGACCGCGGACTGGAAGTACGACGCCGTGTCGATCGGATATCCGGGCCCCGTGCTCGACGGTCGCCCGGTCGTCGAGCCGCACAATCTTGGCCGCGGCTGGGTCGCCTTCGATTATCAGGCTGCCTTCGGATGCCCCGTGAAGGTCGTGAATGACGCGGCGATGCAGGCGCTGGGCAGCTACAAGAGCGGCAAGATGCTCTTCCTCGGCCTGGGAACCGGTCTGGGTTCGACCTTCGTCGTCGACGGCGTCGTCGAACCGATGGAGCTCGGCCATCTGCCGTACCGGGATGCCACATTCGAGCACTATGCGGGCCTGCGCGGCTTGCAAACAAACGGGCTCGCGCAATGGAGGCGTGACGTCGAGGACGTCATCAAACGGCTGATCGCCGCGATCGAGCCGGAGGAGGTCGTTCTCGGTGGCGGTAATGTCCACCAGCTGGGGACGTTGCCGCCGCGGTGTCGGGCGGGCGACAATGCAGACGCGTTCGTCGGCGGCTTTCGCCTGTGGAAAGTAACGAATGAAGAGCCGCGGGGCTCCAAAGGGGTGACGGGACCAACCATGACGGACATACTGCCATTGACCGCACGCCAGTCGTGGAAGGCGCTCCAGGCTCACCAGGGCAGGATCAGTGAACGGCACCTGCGGACACTCTTCGCCGGCGATCCGACGCGGGGCGAGCGCCTGACCGCGGAGGCCGCCGGCATCTACCTCGATTACTCGAAGAACCGAGTGACCGACGAGACGCTCACGCTCCTCACCCGGCTGGCGGAGGAGTCCGGCCTCCGCGAGCGCATCGACGCGATGTTCCGCGGCGACAAGATCAACCTGACGGAAGACCGCGCGGTTTTGCACGTCGCCCTGCGCGCCCCGCGTGGTGCCTCGATCATGGTGGACGGCAAGAACGTCGTGCCCGAGGTCCACGCGGTGCTCGACGCGATGGCCGACTTCGCGAATCGGGTCCGGAGCGGTGCGTGGAAGGGGCACACCGGCAAGCGTATCCGGAACGTCATCAACATCGGCATCGGCGGCTCGGACCTCGGCCCGGTCATGGCGTACGAAGCGCTCCGGCACTACAGCGATCGCGCGATGACGTTCCGCTTCGTGTCGAACATCGACGGGACCGACATGGTCGAGGCGACTCGCGACCTGGACCCGGCGGAGACGCTCTTCATCGCCTCCTCGAAGACGTTCACCACGCTCGAGACGATGACCAACGCCGACAGCGCCCGCCAGTGGCTCCTCGCGGGGCTCGGCGGGGACGTCAAGGCGGTGGCCAAGCACTTCGTGGCGGTCTCCACGAATGCCAAGAAGGTGTCGGAGTTCGGGATCGATACCGCCAACATGTTCGGCTTCTGGGACTGGGTCGGCGGGCGCTACTCCATGGACTCGGCGATCGGCCTGTCGACGATGCTCGCGATCGGACCCGACAACTTCCGCGCGATGCTCGACGGCTTCCACCAGATGGACGAGCACTTCCGGACCGCGCCGTTCGAGCGCAACCTGCCCGTGCTCATGGGGCTCCTGACGGTGTGGTACACGGATTTCTTCGGGGCCGAGACCGTCGCCGTCCTGCCCTACGAGCAGTATCTCAAGCGCTTTCCGGCCTATCTGCAGCAGCTGACGATGGAGAGCAACGGCAAGCACGTCACCCGCGAGGGCGTCGAGGTCACGTACCCGACCGGGCCGATCTACTGGGGCGAGCCGGGGACCAACGGTCAGCATTCCTTCTACCAGCTGATCCATCAGGGCACCCGCCTCATCCCGTGCGACTTCATCGCCTTCAGTCACACACTGAATCCGCTCGGCCCGCATCACGACTTCCTGGTGGCGAACGTCTTCGCACAGACCGAGGCGCTGGCGTTCGGCAAGACGCGCGAGCAAGTGAAGGCCGAGGGCACGGCGGATAGCCTCGTCCCGCATCGGACCTTCGAGGGCAATCGCCCCTCCAACACGCTCCTGGCCGAGCGGCTCACGCCGGAGACTCTCGGCAAGCTCGTCGCGCTCTATGAGCACAGCGTGTTCACGCAGGGCGCGATCTGGGACGTCGACTCGTTCGACCAGTGGGGGGTCGAGCTCGGCAAGGTGCTGGCCCAGCGCATCATCCCCGAGCTCGAAAGCCCGACCGAGCCCGCGCTCCAGCACGACAGCTCGACGAACAATCTGATCCGGCGCTACCGGATGCGCAGGAACGCGAGGTAAGCGCGATGCGCAACGCCGAGCAGCTCCAGAAGATGAAAGCGCAGTCGGGGTTCATCGCGGCGTTGGATCAGAGCGGCGGGAGCACGCCCGGCGCGCTTCGCGCCTACGGCATCAAGGACGGCGCGTGGGCCAACGACGAGCAGATGTTCGCGCTCGTGCACGAGATGCGCACGCGCATCATCACGAGCCCGGTCTTCACCGGCACGCGGATCCTCGGCGCCATCCTGTTCGAGAACACCATGGACAGGACCATCGAGGGACAGCCGACCGCAGACTATTTGTGGACCGTGAAGCGCATCGTGCCGTTTTTGAAAGTGGACAAGGGGCTCGCCGAGGAGAAGAACGGCGTCCAGCTGATGAAGCCGATGCCGGACTTGGCCGCGCTCCTCGACCGCGCCGTCGCGAAGCACATCTTCGGCACCAAGATGCGCTCGTTCATCAAGCAGGCCAACGAAGCCGGTATCAAGGACATCGTGAGCCAGCAATTCGAGGTCGCCCGGCAGATCCTCGCCAAGGACCTCGTGCCGATCATCGAGCCCGAGGTCGACATTCACTGCCCGGACAAGGCCAAGGCCGAGGAGCTGCTCCACACGGCCATCCTCCAGAAGCTGGACGGGCTCTCGGCCGATCAGCTGGTCATGCTGAAGATCACCCTGCCCGAGAAGGACGATCTCTACGCCGATCTCGTCAAGCATCCGCGGGTCGTGCGGGTGGTCGCGCTGTCCGGCGGCTATTCGCGAGAGGAAGGCAACCGGCGGCTGCGCCGCAATCACGGCGTGGTGGCGAGCTTCTCGCGGGCGCTCGTCGAAGGGCTCTCGGTCACGCAATCCGACGCCCAGTACAACGCCCTGCTCGACGGGGCCATCCAGAGCATCTTCGAGGCATCCAACACGTGAGCGACCCGGTCAAGGTGAGGATTGCGCCGTCGATTCTCGCCGCCGACTTCGCCCGTTTGGGTCAGCAGGTCACCGAGGCTGAACGGGCGGGGGCCGACCGCATCCACGTCGACGTGATGGACGGGCACTTCGTGCCGAATCTGTCGATGGGCGCGGCGATCGTCCAGTCCCTGCGTCGCGTGACGCGGCTGCCCCTCGAGATCCATCTGATGATCACGAATCCAGACCTCTTCCTGGACGAGTTCACCGAGGCCGGCTCCGACTCGTTTCTCGTCCACTGGGAGGGCAACAACAACCTGCACCGCACCGTCCATAGGATTCGGGCGCTGGCCAAGGGTGTGGGAGTCGCGATCAACCCGGCGACGCCATCGGCCGTGCTCGAAGAGATCGTCCAGGATCTGGATCAGGTCCTGGTCATGACCGTCGATCCGGGCTTCGGTCACCAGCAATTCATCCGAACGGTCGTGCCGAAGATCGCCCGTGTGCGCGAGCTGGTCGAGCGGCGCACGCCGGGATGCGCCGTCGAGGTCGACGGTGGAATCGATGCGACGACGGCGCCGGCGGTCGTGCGGGCCGGTGCCACCGTGCTGGTAGCCGGCTCGTCGATCTTCGGCGACGGAGAGGGCGTGGCCGCCGCGATGACGCGTCTGCGCACGGCGATCCACGACACGCAAGCGATCGAGCTCGCGGAACTCACAGCTTCGCAAAGGAGTCGGTGATGCAACTCGGAATGATCGGGCTCGGTCGCATGGGCGCCAACATGGTCTCGCGGCTCCTCGCGGCCAACCACCAGTGCGTGGTCTTCGACCGGTCGCCGAAGGCCGTGGAAGAGCTGACGCGGGCCAAGGCCGTCGGCGCCTCGTCGATCGCAGATTTCGTGAAGAAGCTGGAGACGCCGCGGGCGGTCTGGCTGATGGTGCCGGCCGCGGCCGTGGACGCGACGATCACCGATCTGGTGCCGCACCTCACGCCGGGCGACATCCTCATCGACGGCGGCAATTCGTACTACGTCGACGACATCCGCCGTGCGAAGGATCTCGCGCCGAAGGGTATCCACTACGTGGACGTGGGAACCAGCGGCGGCGTCTGGGGGCGCGAGCGAGGTTACTGCCTGATGATCGGCGGCGAGGCCGCGGTGGTGAAGCACCTCGACCCGATCTTCGCGACCCTGGCTCCCGGAGCCGGCGAAATTCCGCGTACGCCCGGACGGGAGGCCGTCGGAGGCACCGCCGAGCGCGGGTATCTCCACTGCGGACCAAGCGGCGGCGGCCACTTCGTCAAGATGGTCCACAACGGAATCGAGTACGGCATCATGGCCGCCTACGCCGAGGGGCTGGGCATCCTCCGTGCCGCCAACATCGGCAAGCGGGGCCACGAGGTCGACGCCGAGACGACACCCCTGCGGGACCCCGAGCACTATCAGTACGACTTCAACCTGCCGGACATCACCGAGGTGTGGCGGCGTGGCAGCGTCGTCGCCTCCTGGCTCCTGGACCTCTCGGCATCCGCGCTGATCAAGGATCCGGCGCTCAAAGCGTTCCAGGGTCGCGTGTCGGACTCCGGCGAGGGGCGGTGGACGATCAAGGCCGCCATCGACGAGGCGGTGCCGGCGCACGTGCTCGCCTCCGCGCTGTACGAGCGCTTCAGCTCGCGCGGCGAGGCGGACTTCGCCGACAAGCTGCTCTCGGCGATGCGCTATGAGTTCGGTGGCCATCTCGAAAAGTCGTCGTAGTCGGAGACCACGCCGTGAGTAACCTTCAGTCCGACGCCCTCGTGTTCTTCGGCGCGACCGGCGATCTCGCCTACAAGAAGATCTTTCCGGCCTTGCAGGCGATGGCGAAGCGCGGCCACCTGGACGTGCCCGTCATCGGCGTGGCGAAAGCCGGCTGGAACCTCGAGCAGTTCCAGGCTCGGGCCAAGGACAGCCTCGAAAAGCACGGCGGGCTCGATCCCGCCGCATTCGGCAAGCTGTCGAGCCTGCTGCGCTACGTGGACGGGGACTATCAGGATCCGTCGACGTTTCAGGCGCTCCGCAAGGAGCTCGGTTCGGCCAGCCGCCCGGCGCACTACCTCGCGATCCCGCCGGTGCTGTTCGAGACGGTCGTAGAGCAGCTCGCCAAGGCCGGCTGCGCGAGCGCCGCTCGCGTGATCGTCGAAAAGCCATTCGGCCACGACGCCGACTCCGCGCGGGAGCTCAACCGAGTTCTCCTCGGCGCCTTCGACGAGTCCTCGATCTTCCGAATCGATCACTACCTCGGCAAGCGGCCCGTACACCACATGCTGTTCTTCCGCTTCGCCAACGCGTTCCTGGAATCGTTCTGGAACCGCAGCCACGTCGAGAGCGTGCAGATCACGATGGCCGAGGATTTCGGTGTCCAGGGCCGCGGCGCCTTCTACGACGCGACCGGCGCGGTCCGCGACGTCGTCCAGAATCACCTGTTCCAGGTGCTGACGAACCTGGCCATGGAGCCGCCGGTCAGGACCGACAGCGAATCGATCCGCGACGAGAAGGTGAAGGTGCTCAAGGCGATGGCGTCGCTCTCGCCGAACGACCTCGTGCGCGGCCAGTTTCGCGGCTACCGCGCAGAGCACGGCGTGGCGCCGGGCTCGACGGTCGAGACGTTCGCCGCCCTGCGGCTCCGGATCGATTCCTGGCGCTGGCAGGGCGTGCCGTTCTACATCCGGGCCGGCAAATCGCTCCCGATGACGTGCACGGAGGTGGTCGCGCGCCTGCGCCAGCCGCCGACGATGTACCACGACTTCGCGCTCGAGGCGAACTACTGCCGCTTGCGGATCAGCCCCGACGTCACGTTCGCGATCGGCGCGAACATCATCGCGCCCGGGTCGGAGACGGAGAGCGCGACCGCGGAGATGGTGGGAACCGAGCTCCCGCGCGCCGGCGACATGGATGCGTACGAGCGCGTGCTCGGCGACGCCATGCACGGGGACGCGACCTTGTTCGCGCGCGAGGACTACGTCGAGGAGGCGTGGCGAATCGTCGATCCGGCGCTGAAGGCGGGCACGCCCGTCTACGAGTACGAGCCGGGGACCTGGGGACCGAAAGAAGTGGATTCGCGAATGTCGCCTCCCGGCGGCTGGCAGAACCCGACCATGAGGACGCCATGAGGATCGAAACGCTGGGCGATGCCGAGGTGGTCGCGCGCGCCGGCGCCTCGCTGACGGCCGAGGCGGCCCGAGCCGCCGTGGCCGCGCGCGGCCGTTTCGTCGTGGCCTTTAGCGGCGGCCGGACGCCCTGGCAGATGCTGCGCGCGCTGGCCGACGAAAAGATGCCGTGGCCCGCGGTGCAGGTGGTCCAGGTGGACGAGCGTGTGGCGCCGGCCGGCGACCCCGACCGCAACCTGACGCACCTGCGCGAGAGCTTGCTCGCGCATTGCCCGCTGCGCCCGGAGCAAGTTCACGCGATGCCGGTGGAGTCGCCCGATCTCGAAGCCGCGAGTCTGGACTACGCGCTGACGCTCCGGACGCTCACGGGCAGCCCGGCGGTGCTCGATCTCGTCCATCTCGGCCTCGGACCCGACGGCCACACCGCGTCGCTCGTCCCCGATGATCCCGTGCTCGACGTCACCGAGAAGGACGTTGCAACGACCGGCGTCTATCAGAGCCGGCGGCGGATGACGTTGACCTTCCCCATGCTGAATCGAGCCCGGCGCATCGTCTGGCTCGTCACCGGGCGCGACAAGGCCGAGATGCTGGCGCGCCTGTCAAAGGCCGACGCCGCGATTCCGGCCGGCCGAATCCATCAAGACGCGGCCGTCGTGTTGGCCGATCGCGAGGCCGCCGCACGGCTGGCGATCGAGCCCTCACGGCGCTGACGCCCTTTCGTGGAGAGCACACCATGCTCGTAGGTATCGCGACCGATCACGGGGGATTCGCCCTGAAGGAAGAGCTGGTCGCCCGGCTCCGCGCCGCCGGACACGAAGTCGTCGATTTCGGGGCCGACAAGCTGAGCCCGGACGACGACTATCCGGACTACGTCGTGCCGCTTGCCCAGGCGGTCGCGGGCGGCAGGATCGCGCGCGGCGTGGCTGTGTGCGGCAGCGGCGTGGGCGCGGCGGTCTGCGCCAACAAGGTACCGGGAGTCCGGGCCGCGCTGATTCACGATCACTTCTCCGCGGGGCAGGGTGTCGAGGACGATCACATGAACGTCATCTGCCTGGGCGGCCGTACCGTGGGGCCGAGTGTCGCGTGGGAGCTCGTCCAGACGTTTCTGGCCGCCGAGTATAGCCAGGCCCCGCGCCACCTGCGTCGCCTGAGCAAGGTCGCGCTCCTGGAGCGCGAGCCGACGAGGACAAGCCGATGAGCATCGCGAACACCGCCGCACCGATGACCCAGACCGAGCTCGACCAGCTCTCGATCAACACGATTCGGACGCTCTCGATCGACGCGGTCGAGCGCGCCAAGTCGGGGCATCCCGGTACGCCGATGGCGCTGGCGCCGCTCGTGTACACGCTGTGGAACCGCGTGATGCGCTTCGACCCAAAGGATCCGATCTGGCCCAATCGTGACCGGTTCGTGCTCTCGAACGGCCACGCCTCGATGCTGCTCTGGTCCGTCCTGCATCTCACCGGGACGTGCGCGGTGAATCCAGAATACGAGCGGCTCGGACAGCCCTCGGTGACGCTCGACGACATCCGCCACTTCCGTCAGATCGGCAGCAAGGCGCCCGGGCATCCCGAGTATCACTGGGTGTCGGGAGTCGAAACCACGACGGGGCCGCTCGGACAGGGCATCGCGACGAGCGTCGGGATGGCCATCGGCCAGAAGTGGCTCGCCAACCGCTACAACAAGCCCGGCTTCCCGATCTTCGACTATGACATCTACGTCGTGTGCGGAGACGGCTGTCTGATGGAAGGCGTCGGTGCCGAGGCGGCCTCGCTGGCCGGTCATCTCGGTCTCGACAATCTGTGCTGGGTCTACGACAACAACCACATCACGATCGAGGGCCAGACGAGCCTGGCCTTCTCCGAGGACGTCGCCACGCGCTTTCTCGCGTACGGCTGGAACGTCCTGCGCGTGGGCGACGCCAACGACCTCGAGCGCATCCAGCACGCGCTCGGCGTCTTCCGCGAGACGAAGGGCCGGCCGACCCTGATCATCCTCGACAGCCACATCGGCTACGGGTCGCCGAACAAGCACGACACGGCGGCGGCCCACGGCGAGCCGCTCGGCGAAGCGGAAGTTCGCCTCGCCAAGCAGAGCTATGGCTGGCCGGAGGATGCGCAGTTCCTGGTCCCGGACAGCGTGCGCGAGCATTTCGACGCCGGCATCGGGGCGCGCGGCGCCGCGGCGCGAAGCCAGTGGACGGCGCTCTTCGCGTCGTACCGAGCCGCCCTTCCGGAGCTCGCGACCGAGATCGAGCAGATGCAGCGCCGCGACTTGCCGGCCGGCTGGGATCGGAACCTGCCGGTGTTCCCGGCGGATCCCAAGGGCATCGCCGGCCGCGACGCGTCGGGCAAGGTGCTCAACGTGCTCGCGCAGAACATCCCGTGGTTCCTCGGCGGCTCGGCGGATCTGGCGCCGTCCAACAAGACCGCCCTGACGTACGAAGGGGCGGGAAGCTTCGAGGCCGGGAGCCCAGGCGGCAAGAATCTCCATTTCGGCATTCGCGAGCACGCGATGGCGGCGACGGTCAACGGCCTCTCGCTGTCGAAGCTCAGGCCGTTCGGCGCCACGTTCTTCATCTTCAGTGACTACGCACGGCCCGCGATCCGGCTGTCGGCGCTGATGGAGCTGCCGACCATCTTCGTGTTCACGCACGACGCGATGGGCGACGGCGAGGATGGGCCGACCCACCAGCCCGTCGAGCATCTGGCTTCCATGCGCGCCATCCCGGGCCTCGTCACCTTGCGGCCGGCGGACGCCAACGAGGTCGTCGAAGCGTATCGGTACGTGATGCAGCTGCGTCACCGGCCCGCCGTGCTGGCGCTGTCGCGGCAGCCGCTGCCCACCCTGGATCGGCGCGCGTTCGCGCCGGCGGCAGGCGTCGCGCGTGGCGCGTACGTGCTCGCCGATTCGGCGGGCGGCAATCCCGAGCTCGTGCTGATCGCCTCGGGCAGCGAGGTGAGCCTGGTCGTGGAGGCCCACGAGAAGCTGCTGGCCGAGGGCATCCGCTCCCGCGTCGTCTCGATGCCGTCGTGGGAGATCTTCGACGAGCAAACGCAGGAATACCGGGACAGCGTGCTGCCGCCCTCGGTGAAGGCTCGCGTCGCCGTGGAGCAAGCCTCCACGTTCGGATGGGAGCGCTATGTGGGCAGCGCCGGCCGCGTCATCGGCATGACGACGTTCGGGGCCTCGGCGCCGTTGAAGGCGCTGCAGAAGAAGTTCGGCTTCGAGCCCGACAAGGTCATCTCGGCGGCGCGGCAGCTGCTCGGCAAGCAGTGACCGACGACGACGGGAAAGGCTGCAGCGCGCCGCTCGGTGCGACGCCGCGGGACGGCGGCGTCAATTTCAGCGTCTTCTCGAGACACGCCACCGGAGTCGAGCTGCTGCTGTTCGACGGCGTCGACGACGCCAAGCCCGCGAGCGTGATCCGGCTCGATCCCGCGGCGAATCGCAGCTATTACTACTGGCACGCGTTCGTGCCGTACGCGCGACCCGGCCAGCTCTACGGGTACCGGGTCGAGGGCCCGTTCGATCCCTCGAACGGCATGCGCTTCGATCCCGCCAAGCTGCTCCTCGACCCCTACGGTCGCGGCGTCGCCGTCCCGAGCGCATACGATCGGGCCGCCGCTCGCCACTCGGGCGACACCATCGCGACGTCGATGAAGAGCGTCGTCGTCGACGTGTCCGCGTACGACTGGGAGGGTGACAGCCCGCTGCAGCGACCGGCGTCACGCACGATCGTGTACGAGATGCACCTCCGCGGCTTCACCCGGCATCCGAGCTCGGGCCTCTCGGAGAAGACCCGCGGCACGTTCGCCGGCCTCGTCGAGAAGATCCCCTATCTCCAGCGGCTGGGCATCACCGCGGTGGAGCTCATGCCGGTGTTCCAGTTCGATCCACAAGACAGTCCTCCGGGGCTGGTGAACTACTGGGGCTACGCGCCCGTGTCGTTCTTCGCGCCCCACCACGACCTGAGCTCACGTCGAGATCCGCTCGGGACCGTCGACGAGTTTCGCGACATGGTCAAGGCGCTCCACCGCGCGGGGATCGAGGTGATCCTCGACGTCGTGTTCAATCACACCGCCGAAGGCGACCACACGGGTCCGACCGTGAGCTTCCGCGGGCTGGACAACACGACCTACTACATCCTCGACGACGATCGCTCGCGCTACGCGAACTACACCGGCACCGGCAACACGCTCAACGCCAACAATCCCATCGTTCGGCGGATGGTCCTGGATAGCCTCCGCTACTGGGTCGGCGCGATGCACGTCGACGGCTTCCGGTTCGATCTCGCCGCGATCCTGGAGCGGGACGAGTCGGGTAGGGTGCTGCCGATGCCGCCGGTCCTGTGGGACATCGAGTCGGACCCGATGCTGGCCGGCACGAAGCTCATCGCCGAGGCGTGGGATGCGGCCGGCCTCTACCAGGTCGGTTCCTTCGTCGGGGACAGCTGGAAGGAATGGAACGGGCGCTTCCGCGACGATGTCCGGAGCTTCTTTCGCGGCGAGGACGGGGTGGTCGAGCGGCTGGCCGACCGGCTGCTCGGCAGCCCGTCGCTCTACGGCCACAAGCAGCGCGAGCCCGAGCAAAGCGTCAACTTCGTCACGTGCCACGACGGCTTCACCCTGAACGATCTCGTGTCGTACGACGGCAAGCACAACGAGGCGAACGGCGAGGGCAATCGTGACGGCGCCGACGACAACCGGAGCTGGAACTGCGGCGTCGAAGGCCCAACCGACGATCCGGCGATCGAGACCTTGCGGACGCGACAGGCGAAGAACTTCTTCACCGTCACGCTCCTGTCCGCGGGGATGCCGATGCTCCTCATGGGCGACGAGGTGCGGCGCACGCAAGGCGGCAACAACAACGCCTACTGTCAGGACAATGAGACGAGCTGGTTCGACTGGACCCTGGTCACGAGGCGGGCCGACCTCCACCGGTTCGTCAGCGTGCTCAACGCCTGTCGCGTGCTGCGCGACGTCGAGCACGAAGACCAGCGCGTGTCCTTGAACGAGCTACTGCGGCGCGAGGACATCACCTGGCACGGCATCAGGCTGGGGGAGCCGGACTGGAGCAGCACGTCGCACAGCATCGCGCTCACGGCGAAGGTCCTGGCCTCCGGGACGCCCCTTCACGTGGTCCTCAATGCGTACTGGGAACCCCTCGAGTTCGAGCTTCCTCCGGTCGTCGACGTTGGGCGTCCCTGGCGGCGATGGATCGACACGTTTCTCGATAGTCCCGACGATATCGTCGACTGGCACGGGGCTCCGGTGGTGTCCGGGCACAGCTATCGCGTGGGGCCGCGCTCGGTGGTGGTGCTGTTCTCGCGGCTGCTCTAGCCGCGGCGCCTCAGTCCTTCAGATCGGGGAACCTCGCCTGGAGCAACCGCTGGATGACGCCGATCACCACCGCCGTCGTCACACCGAACATGACCATGCCGTTCGCGGCTTCCAGCGGCCCCAGCATTCTCCACTGAGGCGACATGACCAGATCGCCGTAACCGAGGGTGGTGTAGTTGACGGCCGAGTGGTAGTAGGCGGTTGCGAAGTCTCGAAATTCCCCACAGCCCATGAACAGCACCGCCCACACGGCGATCTCGACCAGGTGGGCCGCGAGCGCGAACAAGGTCACCAGCGCGACGATGGCGACGTCGATCCAGAAGTTGACGCCCACGAGGGCGAGACGCTGCTCGCGCCGCATGAAATGGACGACCGCGGTCAAGACCAGCCCATGGATGAGGATCGTGCACAGGGTGGCGCCGGCGCCAGCCGTCAATGGAGCCAGCAACGCGATTCCCTGAGCTTGCACTAGGTCCGTGACCTCCGCGGTGTCCGGCTCATGCGTCGTACCACACTCGAGAGATCGATCGTCAAGTCGGAAGTTCGCGCCGGCCACGCTCGCGGCGCGCGAGCGCCCGGCGCTGCCAATCGGCTAGCGCTTGCCAGGCCGTTGGCAGCTGGACCTTGGCGCCGACATTCGATCAGCATCCGCGCGTCGTCGCCTCGCTCTTCCTCCACGGCCACTTAGGTCGCCGAACGCGTCACCGCCGCGCCGGGTACGGCACTTGCGATGAGCCCGGGTGGTCGACGGCGATATGCCCAGGTCGAACGACGCGATCCTCGTTCTGAACGCCGGCTCCTCGAGCATCAAGCTCTCCGTCTTCGCCGCAGGCGCCGGCGACCTCACCCTGGAGCTCCGCGGCCAGATCGAGGGCCTGTACGTGGCGCCCCGTTTCGCGGCCCACGACCTCGCCGGACAGGTCGTCGCCGAGAAGTCGTGGACCCGAACGACCCTCGACCACGACGGAGCGGTCGAATACCTCGGGGACTTCCTCGAGCACTACCTCGCGGGTCGCCGGTTGCGCGGGGTAGGGCACCGCGTCGTTCACGGGGGCCTGGACTTCACGGCGCCGGTACGGGTCGATGCCGGGACGATCAAAGCTCTGGAGCGCTTCATCCCACTGGCGCCTCTTCATCAGCCCCACAACCTGGCGCCCATGGCCCGCTTGCTCGAACGCACCCCGGAGCTCCCGCAGGTCGCGTGCTTCGACACGTCCTTCCACCGCACGAATCCCCAAGTCGCCCAGCGATTCGCGCTTCCGGCCGAGCTCCACGAGGCCGGTGTGCAGCGCTACGGCTTTCACGGCCTGTCCTACGAGTACATCGCCTCCGAGCTTCCGCGGCTGGACGGGCGGGCGGCCTCGGCGAAGACGATCGTGCTGCATCTCGGCAACGGGGCGAGCATGTGCGCCATCGAGGCAGGGCGCAGCGTGGCGACGACGATGGGCTTCACCCCGGCCGACGGGCTCGCGATGGGCACGCGCTGCGGCGCCCTGGATCCGGGCGTGATCGTCTATCTGATCGACGAAAGAAAGATGGACGCGCGGGCCATCGAGAAGCTCCTCTACCGCGAGTCCGGACTGCTGGGCGTATCGGGTGTCTCCAGCGACATGAGGACCTTGCTGTCGAGCCGCGACCCGTCTGCTCGGCTCGCCGTCGACCTCTTCGTATACCGGATCCGGCGGGAGCTCGGCTCGCTGGCCGCCGCGCTCGGGGGACTCGAGGCGATCGTCTTCACCGGCGGCATCGGCGAGCACGCGCCGGCGATTCGCGAACGCGTGTGCCGCGACGCGGCCTGGCTCGGGCTCGAGCCCGACCCGACGGCCAATGCGCGGGGCGGCCCGCGCATCAGCGCGTCGACCAGCCGGGTCGGCGCATGGGTCGTTCCGACCGACGAGGAGCTCATGATCGCGCGACACACACAGCGCGTGCTGGAAAGCAGGTGAGGAGTCATGGGCAGTGACGCGATTTCGACTGCCTCCGCGCTCATCGAGGCGGGAAGCGCCGACACGATCTATCGCGACCTGTATCTCACACGGGCGCGGACACTCCTGAGTCCGGAGGTATCGCTCGAGGCCTTCCACAAGATGGAGCAGCGGCGATCGGCGCTCGCGTCGCTTCCGCTCGCGGTGGCGCGCGCGCTGGAGAAGGCCGACTGGCCGCAGGTGAGGGAGTTGAGCCTGCGCACGGAGGCGCTCAAGCAAGAAACCTCACGCGAGAGCCGCCGCTTCGAGACTTCCCGCGGCGTCTACGCCGTCACGGACGTCCGGCTCGACCCCTTCTGTCAGAGCTTGCAGCGATTCAGCCGCGTCTCGCCGAAGGAGCTGCCGGCGCTCCGCACCCGGATCGTCGAGCAGCTGACGATGCTCGAGCAGTCCGACGTTCAGTGGAAGGATTTCTACGCTAGGCGACGGGCGGCCTTCGAGACTCGTGCGCCGATCGGCGCCGAGCAGGCGTCAGAGACGGGAGCTCACGGCGACTCGCTGGAGGCCACTCGGGTAGCCGCCGGGGAAGCGTTGAAGGCCGGTGATATGAAGCGGTTGAGCCGGCTGGCGGAAGTGCTGGAGGCGGCAGCGCGCGAATCGAGTCAGGCGGCGCACGGCGCCGGCGCGACGACATCGGCACCCGAGCCGGCGGGCCCTGCACTCGCCACCTCCTGGCCCGACGAAACCGTGACGCGCGCTCGCCGGCTCGGGCTGGCCCCTCGTCACCTCCAGCCGAACGGCGAGCTCGCGGCGCTGCGCCGGTACGCGTGGACTCCGCTCTCGGACGACTCGCACCGTATCACCACCAAGGACGTCTCCCTACCGCCCGGATCTCCGGCCGGCCTCCGGGATCGGCTGGAAGTGCTGATGATTCATCCCTTCGCGAACTCCGGCGGGGCGAGGCACCTGCCATCGCTCGTGGCCGAGGACGTGCTGGTCGAAGACTTCCCCGACCCGGCGGAAGGGGAAAAGCCGCCGGTATCGCCCCTCCTCACGGCGTTGAAGCTGGAGCGCCGCCGGGGGCTTTCGCGCGTCGCGATCGAGGCGGCGTTGCTCGAGCACGGAATGCGGGTGGTCGAGCAGGAGCTCGGTCTCGAGCCGCGAGTCTTCCGTCTCGTGTGCATACCCTCGGACGTCCACTTCCGGCTCGGCGCGGCCGAAGGCTGGGGACAGAAACCGTTCTGGACCCATTTCGATGGCTACCTCATCCGGCACGAAAACGCGCAGCTGCGGCTGCAGGCGCTCGCCGGGGGAGACGTGAGGTACGGCGGCCTCTACGACATCCTCGGGGTTGGCCGCGACGATGAGTCCGAGAACTTGATGCCGCGGTTCGCCGTGGTGCACCGCGAGCGCATGGTCGCATGGTGAGCGCGATCGTTTCGATCGTCGCTGCAGGAATCGTCGCTGCAGAAATGGAGAACAAGCAATGGCACGAGTGATGACTCCGCCCGCTCCGACCGTAGACAGCGCCGCCGTCGCGACGTCGGCGCGGCTGTCGAGCGAAGAGCTCCGGAAGATCCACGCCTACTGGCGGGCCTGCACGTACCTGGCGGCCGGCATGATTTACTTGCGCGGCAACCCGCTGCTGCGCGAGCCGTTGAAGCCCGAGCACATCAAGAAGCGCCTCCTCGGTCACTGGGGCGCGAGCCCCGGCCTCAGCTTCATGTACGTCCACCTCAATCGCCTCATCAACAAGTACGATCTCGACGCGATCTTCCTCGCCGGCCCCGGTCACGGCGCACCGGGGGTACTCGCGCCGACCTATCTCGAGGGCACGTATTCGGAGGTCTACCCGACCAAGGCCGAAGATGAGGAAGGACTGCGCGAGTTCTTCAAGGAGTTCTCGTTCCCCGGCGGCATCGGCAGCCACTGCACGCCCGAGACCCCGGGCTCCATCCACGAGGGCGGCGAGCTCGGCTACAGCATCTCGCACGCGTTCGGGGCGGCGTTCGACAATCCCGGCCTGCTGGTCGCGGTGGCGGTAGGCGACGGCGAATCGGAGACGGGCCCGCTCGCCACTTCGTGGCACTCGAACAAGTTCCTGAATCCCATCCGCGATGGCGCCGTGTTGCCGATCCTGCACCTCAACGGCTACAAGATCAACAATCCCACCGTGCTGGCGCGAATTCCCCGCGAGGAGCTCGCCAATCTGTTCAAGGGCTACGGGTGGACGCCGTATTTCGTCGAGGGTGACGACCCCGAGTACATGCACCAGACGATGGCGGCGACTCTCGAGGACTGCGTGCTGGAGATCCGGCGAATCCAGGACGAGGCGCGCACGAGCGGCACCGCCCGCCGCGCCCACTGGCCGATGGTCGTGCTCCGCAGTCCGAAAGGCTGGACGGGCCCGAAGAACGTGGACGGTCACAAGGTGGAGGGCTTCTGGCGCGCCCACCAGGTGCCGCTCGCGACCGTACTGGAGAATCCGGAGCATCTGAAGCAGCTCGATGGCTGGCTGCGCAGCTATCGGCCCGAGGAATTGTTCGACGACAAGGGGCGGCTCATCCCGGAGCTGAAGGCTCTGGCGCCCAAGGGGACGCGGCGCATGAGCGCGAACCCGCACGCCAACGGAGGCGTCCTCCGCAAGGCCCTGCGAATGCCCGACTTCCGAGACTACGCCGTCAAGGTCGACAAGTTCGGGCAGACGTCCGCCGAGAACACGCGGCCTCTGGGCCGCTTCCTGCGCGATCTCATGCGCCAGAATGCGACGAACTTCAGGCTCTTCGGCCCCGACGAGACCACGTCGAACAAGCTCGATGCGGTCTACGAGGTGAGCAAGAAGCTCTGGCTCGCCGACTACCTGCCGGAGGACGCCGACGGCGGCGAGCTGGCGCCCGACGGCC
>Ga0075423_10000311_pt1 | contig 37597 bp, 27 predicted proteins | sample SoiMethybrSBSTD2_FD_80114 | JGI IMG/M metagenome (GOLD analysis project Ga0075423, IMG submission 80114) | Bulk soil microbial communities from a Populus tree surrounding site in Tennessee, USA - Soil MetaG P. TD hybrid SBSTD2 | ecosystem: Environmental > Terrestrial > Soil > Tree plantation...
AGGAGATACTCGGCGGCTTCCTCGTCGGTCCGATCGAGGCTCACCCAGCGCACGCTGTTCGTTTCGTTGGGTTCACTGTGGCGGGTTCGAACGCAGACGTCGGCCCCGTCCAGCGCCATGACGAGAGCGCCGCGTCCACGCCGCGTGGACTCGACGGTCACGCTCGACGCTTGCGAGTCTTCCGCCAGCGTCAGCACGGTCAGCCTTGCGCCTTCGTTGTAATTGGCGACCAGAGTCCTCATTGCGCCAACGATGGTCGGCCACCGGTGGAGACACGCATCGTGGCGCTCGTTCTCGTGGGCGACGAGTCTTTGTGTCTTGAGAGCGTCGGCGCGATCCAGCGAACCCTGCTTCTCGCCTAGTTGTCGGGACCAGTCAGTCATAAGAGGCCACACTCTTCCTATTCGACGGGATGTGATGAGGCCGAACTAGGGCTGGAATTTCTCCTTGTTCGTCGATCGGGCGAGTTCATCAGCCTGTCGCTCGTCGTCGATCCGTTTCTTGGCGAGCGCCGCTTCGCGCTGCGGCGCTTCGCGCTCGTCGAGGACCAGTGCGGTCGCTTCCGCCTTGCGCGCGCTCGCATCGAGGGACAGAGAGGTCACGATCAGGGTGTAGGCGTTGGAATACGGAAGACGCTGTAACGCGACGCTGGCATCTGCCTGTCGCCATTCGGCGATGCTCACCGGCGCATCCAGGACCCGAGCGGGTGAGCGCGGGGGCGGGGCTTGTGGGGACGACGGCGCGCCGTATACGCTCGCCAGCGATTCGATCATGTCCTCGTTCGTGAGACCGCTTGTACGATCCTGCGCGTAGACGACCGACATCTTGAACAGGCGGCCATCGACGAACTCGAACAACATCCGGTCGATCGAATCACGACCAGGAACGGGTGTGCCTCTCATGTAGCGCGGCCGCCACTCGAGCTGCTGGAGAACAGCGGGTCTGCTGTGAACGGTCTTCAGGTCGCGGTCCTGCGTCTGCGTCACCGCGGTCACCGCGGCCAGCGGCGCGCCGAGCTCGAATTCGCGATAGCGCGAGAGCTCCGCCGACGAGACAGTGGACACTGCTAGCACGAGACACGCCGCCGAAGCGCCGGCGCGCAAGACGAGACGCATAGGGCCCAACTTTCAGACGGGCTTTGATGAGGGCTGACCGCGGAGCGGGACTGCGGAAGGACCAGTACTCAGGAAAGCGATGGACCTTGAGTATGCGCGCGTTGACGCTCAGGAACAAGGTAATTCGGAAACGGCCCTGCCTTTACTGATTCGGATCCGCGCTGCCGACGAGCTCGAGATTGAGCCCGTTCGGATCCTTCACAAACACGTTGCGGATCGTGTCGCTCCACTCGACGAGCTCCTCGTTGCGCGAGAGCACGCGACCGCCCGAGGCCTTGATCTTCGCCAGCACTTCCCGGATGTGGCCAACGCGGATCGCCATGCCGCATGCCATCGCGTCGGTGACACGCAGGTCGAACGGTTTGCGCGGCACGCCTTTCACTTCCGTGAACTCGATCTTCGCGGTACTGCCCGAGATGACGCCGCTGGAGACGCGGTACTCCGCGCCCTTCGGCAGGCCCATCAGATCGAGCACAGCCTGATTCTTCTCCCACTTCGTCGGCGCAGGCATCTCCATTGCGAGCACGCCGTTCCAGTACTTCAGCGTCTCGTCCATGTCACGCACGGTGAGCCCCATGATTGCGCCGACGACCTGGCTCGGTGGCGGCGGCGTGGCGGGCGCGGCAACCGCATCTCCACGTCCGCGTCCCGCGGCAACCGGTAGCGCGTCGGTGGCGGCGATGATGGCCGGTGTCGCCTGAATGGCTTCGACGAAGTAGCCGTCCGGATCGCGCATGATGATCGCCTTGGCCATGCCGATCGGCGTCGGCACCTCCACCGGCGCTGCGCCTTTGGTCACGATCGGCGCGTGAGCCTTCTTCGCGTTGGCGACGACGGTATCGAGATCACGCACGAGCATCTTCATCATCGGCGCGCCCGGATCCTGAATATCGGGCTGCTTGTTCGTCTGGCGCTCGAGATCGCCGAACTGCGTCAGTTCGAAGTTGAACGCGCCTTTGAGCTGCGTCATCGCCACGCGCAGTGACGCGGTCGGCGAGTTCGTGAGAATCCGCGGGCCTTTCGGATCGAAGCCGTTGACCCGTCCGTTGAGCGCGAACACCGACTGGTAGAACGCCAGCGTCTTCTCGACGTCGTTGGTCGAGTGGATGGCGTGCATCAGGCCGATGACCCCGGTCTTGTTGGTTGGATTCGGCACCTGGCCCTGGGCGAGGACGATGGCGCCGGCGAGCAGGCACGAGGCGGTAACGGTCGTCAGAAGGCGCATGAATGCTCCTCGAAAAATGCCGGCCTGAGGATAGCACGCAGGTATCATGCGTAGCGGGACGAGCGCCAGGGACTCTCATCCGAGGAGATCGCTATGCGCGGCAGCTTGAAAACTCTCACCCTCGTCGTCTTGTGCGCCGGTGTGTTGTCTGGACCGCTGACCGCCGCGACGTCCAGTGCGCTCCCTGAGGCCGTCGGCCTGTCCAGCGAGCGCCTCAAACGAATCGGCGAGCTGATGCAGCGCGAGATCGCGGCGAAGAAGTTCGCGGGTGCGGTGACGCTGGTGGCCCGCAACGGCCGCATCGCGCACTTCGAGACGCACGGGCTGATGGATCTCGAGTCGAAGAAGCCGATGCTGAAGGACGCCATCTTCCGCATCATGTCGATGACCAAACCGATTGTCGGCACCGCGATCATGATGCTCGTCGAGGACGGCAAGATCCGGCTCACGGATCCGGTGTCGAAGTTCGTTCCCGACCTCCAGGGAATGTCAGCCGTGGTGCTGAACACAGATGGCCGCGTCGGACCGGCGGCGTCGTTCACGTTTGCCGCGCCGCTACCTGGCCGCGCCGTACCCGTCGATCGAGAAATGATGGTGCGGGATCTGTTGACGCATACGTCAGGGCTGATGAGCGGCGGTATGAGCGCCGGCAGCGTCAACGATGTCAACGTGAGAGCGGGGGAGTCGCTCGCGCAAATCATGCCGCGGCTGAAGAAGGTGCCGCTCGATTTCCAGCCTGGCACGCGATGGGCGTACAGCCCGCAGTTTGGATTCGACGTCCTGGTGCGCGTGGCGGAAGTCGCGTCGGGGATGCCGTTCGATCGGTTCGCGAAGCAGCGCATCTTCGATCCGCTCGGCATGAAGGACACGTTCTTCTACCCAGCCGACGGCAATCCGCGCATCGCGACGCTGTACGAACAGGCAAACGGCAGCCTCCGAAAGGCGGCGAATCCCGGTTTCATGAACGGCGCATATTTCTCAGGCGGCGGGGGTCTCTTCAGCACCGCCGAAGACTATCTGCAGTTCGCGCTCATGCTGCTCAATCGCGGGCAGCTCGATGGCAAGCGTCTGCTCGGCGCGAAGACCGTCGAGTTGATGTCGTCGGTTGTCGTTCCGGATACGTTGCCGGGTCGCAATCCTGGTGAGGCCTTCGGCTTGAGTGTGCGTGTGGTCAGCGATCCCGGTGCGCGCAACACGCTGGTGTCGAAAGGCACGTTTGGATGGAGCGGTGCGTTCAACACGCACGTCTTCATCGATCCCGTCGAGCATCTCGTCGGCATCTTCATGACGCAGAGTGCGTATCTGTCAACACGTGGCGAGTTGCGAGAAGATTTCGAAACCGCCGTGATGCAGGCGGTCGTCGCCGGGACCACGCCCGGCGGCACGAATTAGAACGTTGGACAAAAGCCGGACACCGAGTGCCAGAACGTGTCCGTCGCCCGATGTGATCGGGCGTGCAACGCGAAGCAGCGGCAGCGAGTTTCACTCGGGCCGTTGTCTTGCAATTGCCTGCGCTCATGCCGCGGGCATCCGTCATCAGACTGCTGCGTCGCAGATTGCGCGCGAAGCGTCACATCGGGACACGTCTGCACGCCGTCGCGTCGGCCGAGATCGCCGGCCTTCGCTACGTCAGCGACCGTCAACGTGGAATTGTTCGCCGCAAGGGTCCCGCAGGTTTCGTCTATGTCGGCGTCGACGGCAAGGTGATTCGCAATCGAACGGTGCTCGATCGCATTCGCGCGCTCGCGGTGCCGCCGGCATGGACCGACGTCTGGATTTGTTCCGATCCGCGCGGCCACATCCAAGCGACCGGCCGTGACGCCAAGCATCGAAAGCAGTATCGCTATCACGCGGCCTGGCATGCGTTCCGCGGTGAAACCAAATTCGATCGAATGGAGGAGTTCGCGCGCGCGCTGCCGCTCATCCGACGCCGGACGCGAGTCGACCTCGCGCAGTCGGGGCTGCCGCGGAGCAAGGTGCTCGCCACGATCGTTCAGCTGCTCGAGAAGAGCCTCATTCGTGTCGGAAACGAGGAGTACGCTCGAGAGAACCGATCCTTCGGATTGACGACGCTGCGCAACCGTCACGTACAGGTGACGGGAGCCACGCTGCGGTTCGAGTTCCGCGGGAAGAGTGGCGTTCGACACTCGGTGGGCGTAAACGATCGACGCCTGGCCCGAGTCGTCAAACAGTGCCGCGAGCTGCCAGGCCAGGAACTGTTCCAGTACCTCGATGAGACCGGCGCGCCGCAAGGCGTCGACTCTGGCGATATCAATCGATATCTGCAGGACATCAGCAGTCAGGCGTTCACCGCCAAGGACTTCCGCACGTGGTGGGGCACGGTGCTCGCCGTCGCGGCGCTGCGTGAATTCCGTACGGCGCACAGCAAGACGCAAGCCGAGAAGAATGTGCTTGTGGTATTGGATGCGGTATCCGGCGTGCTCGGGAATACGCGGGCGGTGTGCCGCAAGTCCTACGTCCATCCGGGCGTGGTCGAGTGCTACGCGAATGGATCGATGGTGAAAGTACTCGGACGATCGTCCAGAACAGCAGCGAACAAGGTAGCCGGTCTCTCCGCCGACGAAGTCGCTTTGGTGACTCTGCTGAAGTATCTCGCCCGAAGAACACCTGCCCGACGCAAGGTTGCGTAGGATGTCATCGTCCGGCTAACGCCGGACACCACGACTGATCCGGACACTACGACTGCGCGAGCGCGCGGCTCGCCAGCGCAGCGCCTTCACACAGCGATCGCAACTTCGCCCACGCGATCTGGGGATGCGTGCGGCCGCCGAATCCGCAGTCGGTGCTCGCGATCACGTGTTCCGCTCCAACCAGACGCGCAAAGCGCTGAATGCGCTGCGAGACGAGCTCGGGGTGCTCGACCAGATCGGTCGAGTGCGTCACCACTCCCGGCATGATCATCTTCCCCGCAGGCAGCTTCACCCGTTCCCACACCGCGTATTCGTGTTCGTGTCTGACGTTTGCCGCCTCGAACGAATAGAACCGCGCCTTCACGCTCAACATCACGTCGACGATGTCGGCGAGCGGAAGGTCGTAGGTGTGCGGACCATGCCAGCTGCCCCAACAGAGGTGATAGCGGACTCGCTCGGCAGGCACGTTGCGCAGCGCGTGATTGAGCGCGTCGATGCGATGCTGGCAATAGCGCTTGAACGCCGGCAACCCCATGTCGATGCCGATGCGATCCCACAGCGCCACCAGCCATGCATCATCGATTTGGAGGAGGAAGCCAGCGTTGACGATCGCTTCGTATTCGACGCGCAGGGCGTCGGCGAGGGCGACGACGAATTCTTCGCTCGTGCGGTAGAACTCGTTGGCGCGATAGGGCTCGAGGCTCGCGGGCGCTGTGCTGGTGAGGAAACAGTCGCGCCTCTCGCCGATGACCGACCGAAAGATCGCGAGCTCGCGCTCGAGGGCGACGGCTCCGGTGTAGGTGATTGGCCCGGTGCACGCGAGGTACCGGCGCCTGCTGCTCATGCGCTTGTCGGGCATGAAGAACAGCGATTGCCGCTCGGTGGCGTAACGGTAGAAGTCGGCGAAGGCCTCGCGATCTTTGCCTTTCCCGATGATGGACCCGGACGAGGGCAGCGGCCGCTCGTCGAAGCCGCCGAGGCGCTGGTCCATGAACGCGAGCCAGTCGCCGCCCTTGGTCAGCTCGCCTTCGTTGATGATGTCGAGGCCAACACCTCGCTGCTGTTCGACGATCCACTCGACGCTGCGTCGCAGGTCGTCGTCTGTATGCGGCCCGATCGGGTCAAAGTCATTCGGGCCGGGCAGGCTGCCGACGTGTGTGGTTGGGATCTTCACCGAGCGATACGCTATCAGTTCTCGGCAGGGCGCTCCACGCGATCGATGACCAGGACGTCGACCGGCCCTCGTGTGGCCTCGAGCTTCAATCCAAGCTGCTCCTGCACCGCAGTGAAGATCGACGGCGCGCCGCTGATGGATGGCGGCAACGACGGATTCTCGATTGCGGGTGCGCCGTTGACGCGTTCGTTCTCGGGCAAATAGGACAGGTCGAGGTCGAACATTCCGGTGAGCCCCGTGCGATCGGCCACCGGTTTCTGCAGCACGCGGCGCCAGAGCACGGACGCAAAGGCCGCCATGTCGAGACGTCGCAAGGAAAGATGGCCCGGCAGCAGTCCACTTGGGCAGCCGAACACGCCGGCCCCGAGCGCCTGGCCCAGGCCTGCCGGCGGCGGAGGAGGTGCGGGCATTCCGGCCGGCACCGTGAGCGCAGCGCAGTCAGCACCTGCCTGCCGCAAAGACGGACCGAGCGCGCGGTTGCTGCGCGCCACGACCAGGGCATAGATCGGCAATTGGCGGCTTTCGGTGTGCGCGGCCAGCTTGACCCTGTCGGTGAGCAGGGAGCGGACCATCGCTCTCGTCGCATCGATCGTGACGTCCGCGGGCGCTCGCGCCTCGATGTCGAAGCGATCGGATTTCAACCAGGGTGGTCCACCTTCGAGCTGGTCGTCCTCGAGTCCATACGCGGTTCGGATCACGTCGCGCAGCGGGACGTTCTGTGCGAACACGCGACCGCCTGGAATCAGTCGTAGGCCGAACGAGGCGGGCGAGCCCGAGGTGTTCATCTTGATCGAGGCGACCTCGAATGCGGGTGCGCCGCGCGGATCGGACGATTGCGCGGTCACGATCGCACCGACTCCGATCGCAACCGCGAATGCGGCAGTGGCAGTGCGCAGCATTTAGTACTAATTAGTTAGTACTGAAACGCGCGCCCATGTCAACTGATCTTCGGGCGCGCCGCCAATCGTGTTTACGTTTGACCCCGGAGCGCGTGAACGTAGTGCGATCGCGCTTCGACTTCGGCGAGCTTGTCGCTGGCGTACCGCGAGGCGTCGGCAAGAATCCGCCGCGATGCGGCATCAGTGCTCGACAGAAGCACTTGTATGTCGTAGCCGGCGCCGGCCGCGTACGCAGCAATCAGCTCACGCTCCAGCAATGCCTGGGGCTGTTCGATCGGTTGTTCACGAATAACGTGCATGACCCGGCCTCGCTCGTTCCAGACGCACAAACCTTACCACCGTCGGCAGCGCCACTCGATCGGCCTGTTCATGCAATGTCGTGGGAATCGCGCTCGATCGGCGGGAACAATTCCGCCTCTACGCCAGCGCCCTGTCGCCACAACATCGGCCGTCGCGCGCACCTCTGGTGGGGCGGGTCGTGGCGAGTGGACATCAACAGGTGCGGAAATGAACTCGACTGATGGCGCCAGCCCCCTATCTCAAGCGCGCCAGTCGCGCGACAGGACGCCACCTCCACGGGGCACAAAGCTTGCTCAAGTACTGAGGAAACCAGACTGAACAGAGAGGCGTCGTACGTACCGTGGCTAAGCATACACACGCCAACGCTTCAGAATCGACTTCTCCGATGACTGGTACCTCCCTCGTCGACTGGCACGAGCCCGAACGGAATGCGCATCTGCTTGATTGGCGCGAGCGGGCCCACGCCTTCGGTCTCGTCCCGGTCGACGATCAGACCGAGGGCGGACCGCTGGTGATCGAGCCGCCCGAACAGCTCCTCGAGGAAGAAGAGCCCGAAGCGTTCGATGAACAGCCGGTTGACGAGGCGGAACGCCAGGCGCTCAGCAGCGACGAGATCGAAGAGCCGCCGGATTCGCACTTGCCGCACGAGGACGTCGATCTCGTACGCGTGTACTTGAAGCACGTGGGTCGACGGAAGCTGCTCACCGCGCAACAAGAGCAGGAGATCGGTCGGCGGATCGAGTCGGCGCGAGCGAACGTGTTGGAAGAGCTCGCGTTGATTCCGGCGGCGCGCCTCACGTTCTTGTCGCTCGCGCAGGAGGTGCGCACGCAAACGGCACCTGCCGCGGAGCTGATCCTGCTGCCTGATGGCGGTGAGCTCAAGCCGGAACGCATCGCGCCGGTGCTCGCCGCGTTCGAGCGCGTGCGCCGCCTCGAACGACAAGTCGAGGAATGTACCGTTCGACTTGCGGACAAGCGCTCGACGGCCGCCAGCCGCGCAGCGATTCGCGCCAAGATCGCGTCGCTGGAAAAGGCGATCGGATCCACGATGTGCCCGCTTCCGATCCGCCCCTCGCTGGTCGACGAAGTCGTGGCAGAAGTCCGGCTCCTCGATCAGCAGTTCGATGCGTGCGAACGAATGCCTGCGGGCACCGAACGCAATCACCAGCGCCAGGCGCTCGAGGCGCGAGCGGGCATGCCGCTCCGCCGCTTCCGGCAGCAGTGTGCGCGCGTGCTTGCGAAAGAGCAGGCGGTCCTCGAGGCGAAGCACCAGCTCGTCGAACCGAACCTGCGTCTCGTCGTGTCCATCGCCAAGCGCTATCTGAACCGCGGCCTGTCGCTGCTCGACCTGATACAGGAAGGGAACATCGGGCTGATGAAGGCGGTGGATCGCTTCCAGTATCGGCGCGGGTTCAAATTCTCGACCTACGCAACGTGGTGGATTCGTCAGAACGTCGGGCGTGCCGTGGCCGATTACGGCCGGACCATCCGCCTCCCAGTGCACGTGATCGAGTCGCTCAATCTCTTGATGCGCACGCGCGCCGAGTTGGTGCGCGACCTCGGTCGGGATCCGCGTCCCGAAGAACTGGCGGCGCGGATGCGGATGCCGGTGGGCAAGGTGCTGCTCCTCATCGACGCGGCCAGGCTCCCGACCTCGCTCGACAGCCCGGTCGGTGAAGACCAGGAAACATCGCTCGGCCACCTCGTGCCCGACACGAGAAGTCCATCACCCGAAGACGATGTGCTTCGAGCGGCGCTGGCCGATGAAGTCGAACACGCCATGGCCCCGCTGTCGGACCGCGAGCGCGAGGTGCTGCGTCTGCGCTACGGCCTCGGCCTGAATCGCGAGCTGACGTTGGAAGAGATCGGCCGGCGACTGTCCGTGACGCGCGAGCGGGTGCGGCAGATCGAAGCCAAGGCCCTGGAGAAGATCCGCGCGTCGCGCGGCAATGCCGCGTGACGGGCGCTCCGCACGAGGTGACGTCATGAGAACGATGCGCACGATCCCGAAGCCGGAGTGGCAGTCTTTCTTCGACAGCATGGCCGATGCGCTCACCGGCAAGCGCGTCGAAATTGAAGCGGCCTCGCTCGATGTTGGCGACCAGATCGTCGCCGAGTGGATTCCGCTCATCGGCATCAGCTACGACCGTCACGACGATCTCGTCGACGTCGCACTCGGCGGTCTCGATCATCTGATTCGACACCCCTCCGAGATCGTCGTTCAGGAAGGTCCCAACGGCTTGGAGACGATCACCGTGGCGACCACCGACGGGGCGAGGCAGATTCTACGGCTCAAGGATCCAGTGATGCTCCCAGCGTCGCAGGTGCACTAGCGGCGCCGTGAATGTCGCAAGCTGCCGCGGCCCGTCACGTTCGGCTCGCCGTTGAGATCCCGGTCGACCACGGCGCCCTCAACGGCGATCTTCGCGAACCGCCGGACCCGCGTGGTCTGATCGTGTTCGCGCACGGTAGCGGCAGCAGCCGCTTCAGCACGCGCAATCGCCAGGTTGCCGAGTCGCTCGATCGGCATGGGTTCGCCACGCTGCTGCTCGATCTGCTCACGGCGAGTGAAGAGGCAGTCGACGTCCGCACGCGGGAGTACCGCTTCGACATCCAGCGACTCGGCGCCCGAGTGATTGCGGCAGTGGACTGGGCAGCGAATCGCCCTGGTCTTCGCGATTTGGCGATCGGGTGTTTCGGTGCGAGCACCGGTGCCGCCGCCGCGCTCATCGCCGCAGCGGCACGCGCCGATCGTGTTGCTGCGGTCGTCTCTCGCGGCGGCCGTCCCGATCTCGCTCTCACTGCACTGCCGCGAGTGACCGCGCCGACGCTCCTCATCGTTGGCGGCGAGGATACGCCCGTCATCGACATGAACCGCGACGCGATGCATCAGATGACCGGCGCACACGTCGACTTGCAGATCGTCCCCGGAGCGACGCATCTCTTCGAAGAACCCTGCGCGCTCGAGCAGGTCGAACGCCTCGCCGGTGAGTGGTTCGCGAGATACCTCGTCTCGCGGTCGCCGTCGTGACCTTCGTGACTTTCGTGATCTTCGTGGCCGACGCGACATCTCCCTCGACACGTTGACGGCACGCGCGCGCCCGCGCAGAATTGTTCGTGCACGTCGCGATGTCTTTCGCGTGACCACGGATGGTCTGATGGTGACGACTCTGAAACGATCGCTTGCGCCGCTGGCGATCGTCGTGCTCGCAACGGCCCTCCACGTCGTGGAGGCGCGGCTGCAGCCAAACAACACGCCCGATGCGAACCGCTATCGAGGGTGGCCGGCCTACGGTGGCGGACCCGACCAGATTCGCTACTCGAGCCTCACGCAAATCAACAAGAGCAACGTCAAACAGCTCGAGATCGCGTGGACCTTCGACTCGGGTGAGACGGGTGGCCTGCAGACCAACCCGGTCATCGTGGCCGGAACGATCTATACGACGACGCCAACGCATAAGGTCGTTGCGCTCGACGCCATCACTGGAGCGAAACGATGGACCTTCGATTCAGGCATCGAGGGTCGAGGCCCCAATCGCGGCGTGACCTACTGGTCGAGCGGGAACGACGCGAGCCTGTTCACCGGCCAGGGACCGTATGTCTACGCGCTCGATCCCAAGACCGGAAAGCCGCAGGCGAAATTCGGCAAGGACGGCCGGATCGATCTGCGCGACGGTATCGGCGCCGACGCACCCGCACAGTCGATCACGCTGACGACACCGGGCGTCATCTACAAAGACCTGCTCATCGTCGGCGGCCGCGTGAGCGAAGGCTTTCCGTCACTGCCGGGCGACATTCGAGCGTTCGACGTCAGAACCGGCGCGCAGAAGTGGGTGTTCCACACGATTCCGCAAGCGGGCGAAGCCGGATCTGATACGTGGCCTGCTGATGCTCGCAAGACGTCCGGCGGCGCCAACAACTGGGCCGGCATGGCCGTCGACGTACAGCGTGGGCTGGTGTACGTGCCGACGGGATCGGCATCGCCCGACTTCTACGGTGCGGACCGACTCGGCGACAACCTGTTTGCGAACACGCTGCTCGCGCTCGATGCGGACACCGGCCAACGGCGATGGCATTTTCAGACCGTGCGGCACGACATCTGGGATCGCGATCTACCGGCGCCACCAAGTCTGGTCAGCTTCATGCGCAACGGGTATCGCGTCGACGCGGTTGCGCAAGTCACGAAGAGCGGCTACGTCTTCGTCCTGGACCGCGTGTCGGGAGCATCGCTGTTTCCGATCGAGTATCAATCGTTCCCCGTCAGCAGCGTCGATGGCGAGCGCACTGCGCGCACGCAGCCCATTCCTCTGATGCCAGCGCCGTTCGCGCGGCACGGACTGACCGAGTCGATGCTGACGACACGAACGCCGGCCGCGGCGCAGTCGGTGCGCGCGGCGTTCAAGACGTTCAAAGGCGGCGCGCCGTTCATACCCTTCGGCGTCGGGACGCAGACGATCGTGTTCCCCGGGTTCGACGGCGGTGCCGAGTGGGGAGGCACGGCCTTCGATCCCGAGACCGGGGTGTTGTACGTCAACGCCAACGAGATGGCGTGGACCGGCGGGCTGATGTCCGATGCCGCTGCTGCAGGTAAAGGGCCGGACGCGCCGAAGTATGCGTTCACCGGATACCGCAAGTTCCTCGATCCCGACGGCTACCCGGCCATCGCCCCACCGTGGGGCACGCTCAACGCAATCGATCTCAGCACCGGGAAGTACGTGTGGAAGATTCCGCTGGGTGAGTATCCCGAGCTGGCAGCGAAAGGTCTCACCAAGACAGGCAGCGAGAACTACGGCGGACCGATCGTCACGGCGGGCGGTGTGGTGTTCATCGGCGCCACGAACTTCGACCGCAAGTTCCGTGCATTCGACAAAGCGACAGGGGCGCTGCTTTGGGAAACGACGTTGGCGTTTTCAGCCAACGGCACGCCATCGACGTACGAGGTCAACGGGCGGCAGTTCGTCGTCGTGCCGGCTGGCGGCGGGAAAGATGCGCCTCGCGGTGGAGACAAGACTCCGCCGAAGTCAGGCGGGCAATACGTGGCCTTTGCGCTGCCGGCAGCGGCGAGCACCCCCGGGAAATAGAGCACATGATACGAGCGATCAGCGGCTGACGAGGATGTCCCAGGTCTGCTGAGCGCGTTCGAGCGCACCGTCGACGTCGGCTTGGAGCATGAAACGATCGCGAACGAGATCGGCGATCGCGCGCTTCACGCGCTGCAGATAGTCCTCACGACTCGAATACCGTTCTTCGATCGATCGACGAGGGTCGCCTGATTTCTCGCGCTCCGCGCGCGTTCGCGCGAACGCGTCGAACGATCCGACCAGGCCCGCCAAATAGCGAAGTCCGGTCAGCGAATACGTCGAGACGTTCCATCCGGTGTGGGTGCCGAGCGGCACTGCGATTTCGGGAAGAGCGATGCCGCCCTCATCGTTGCCGTCGGCGTTGACTTGCGGAACGAGCACCGCGTATGGGGCGCCCAAATTCGGGGGCTCATTCGTAATCACGTGGGTCGTCAGATAGTCGGGGCCGTAATCCATCCGCCAGACGCCAGGCATGTAGTCGGGAAATGGAAGCGACGCAGTCTTGGGAAAATGCACCGCCTCGCGCGCAACGAGCTGGTGCCGTGCCAGTGTCGGATAACGCGACGCAGGTGGTTCGGTGCCGGCCGCGATCCATCGATCGAGATCGACCAGCAGTGCACGCAGCACCCACCGCTGCTCGGCGAAGTTGAGCGCGTAGCGTGTCTGCTGACGCATCAACGGCAGCGGGCCGGACGCGTGCGGCGTTCCCGACAAGAAGTACAGCCGCGAGGTCGGTGCGAGCGGAACATCCGCCGTTCCATCCTCGTTGGTGTGAGTCAACGACCCTGCCCGCGCCCAGTACTCGGTCGATGAGAACGTATAGAAGATGCGCGGCACGACCGATGTCGCGTTCGCCTTCGCCAATAAGCCATCGTCGGTGAAGGGCGGCAGATCGACCGGCCGGAAGATCGAGAGAACGGAATTGCCGGCCTGCCCTGGACTGGCGAACCGATGATTGAAGCTGCCGCCTCCCGCGCCAGCGGATGAGATCAGCAGGCCGTCGAACGCGGCACGACCGCGCTCGTCCTGGTTGAAACCGTCGCGCACGAACTCTCGCAGGAAGCGGGCGCTCTGCGAGTAGCCGAAGGCAATCACCCGCCGCATCACGGCCGGGTTTTCGCGCAGCGTCGCGAGGGTCCCGCCGAACTTGAGGTAGGACGCGAAGTCGCGCACGGCCGCCAGCCCAAGCCCCGCAACCGGGGATCCTGTGGCCTTGTAGATCACTTCGCTGAGACCCGCATCGAAGCCGGCGGCGCGGCGAACCGTGCATCCATCGGGTGCGAACTGCCACGTGGCGCGGGGGATCGGCTGCGGTGGTCCGGCGATCGCGGTCCGATACGTGAGCGTGGAATCAGTCTGCGAGGGATCGGCGGCGCAATAGGCGAGTCCCATCGCCGCGCCCGGACCGCTGGGGCCGACCGTGATCGTGCTGGCGCGGACCAAACCGCTGACGGGAGCAGTCGGCACTTTCAAGGCGAGACCATCGCCAGGCCGCACGTCGAACTGCCAGCCGATGAACGCGACGGTGAATCCCTGCTTCAACAGGAACTCATCGCCCAGGTTCCAGTGTTCGGGGGCGAGATCGCTTTGACGAGCCGCGCTCATCAAGGCGAGCGATTGATCGCGACCCCGATTGACCACCTCGAGAAACACGGTGCCGCGTGCGGATGCCGCCAGCTTGGGGAGGAAGAGCAGGAGGTCGCCCTCGAATTCGACTTTGCCGTTGGCGTTCGTCGGGGCGAAGGCAAGATCCGCGATCGCTTTGTTGGCCGGCACCTTGGGATCGACCGCATAGTGCACCCGCCCAATGACCCGTTCGTGCGTCCCGAAGTCGTCGCGCTTGAGCACGTCGATCTTGACGACCTCCGCGCCGGCGACGCCCGCGAGCACGAGAAACGTCATCGCCACACGAATCACTAAGCGGATTGAGGAGCGAAGTGGCACATCGGCCTCCAAACGGGCACCACTATAACAGCTGCGCCGAGCCCTCACGCCGGTCTAACTGCTTCGACGCAAACGAGTTCAGTGCTCAGGGACAGATCAGTCGCGGCCCCTCCGCCGCCCATGGCCATTTGGGCCGGTTCCACGTAGATCCTCTGCGTTTTGTTTGTGAGTTCCGTTTAGAGAGGTGAGGTCATGTTGGTCACGGATAGCGGCACACGCGACAAGGTCAACCCAATCCCAAGTGGCACGCCGGTCACGACCCCAATCAATGAGTATTGGCACAGCGACGGTCAGATCGCTCGAGTGGTCATCGCGACACTCGAACAGAACGCCATGCTTCCCGAGGGGGCGGTCTGGGTGCTGGTCAGCAACGGGTGGGTGACGCTCAAGGGTCATGTGGATTGGTCCAGCCAGCGCGCCGCCGCGACGGTGTTGGCTCGATGCGTCCCTGGTGTGCGTGGGGTGACCAATTCCCTCAGCGTGTTGTCATCTCTGGCGGCGGGTATTGCGTGATGTCCGTTCAAGTGGCCTTGAGACAGGGTGCGTCAGTGACCTCGGTGCTTCGGTATTTCGGTCCGTTGCTGCTCTGGTGCTTCGGGATGTGGGTCCTCTGGCGTCTGGGAGCCTAGTACGCCGGTTTGTGACTGGCCGAAACAAACCGCACGAAGTCGGGTAGTTCGAGCAGCGACACGATTCCGCCAGCGGGATTGTGCGCTGTGAGCTTCATCGCCTCGTCAGGATCGTTCATCATCAGGATGCCGTGTATCCCGGTCGCTCGGGCTGCACGCAATCCGTCGCTTGTGTCGGTGATGTACAGCGTGCGATCGGGTGCGATCGACAACGCCGCGAGTGCATCCCGCAGCGCATCGGTGGGATCGCCGGTTGTCGACGCACTACTACGGGCGTCGTCGAAGAACTCGCTGAGCCCGGATGCGGTGAGAAACCGCGTCAGCTCAGGAAGCGGCAGCGTTGATACGGCAATCAGCGTCACGCCCAGGGATTTGAGCTCGGCGAGCGCAGGCGCGGCATCGTCGTAGGCATGCAGCGGCGTATCCGGTGCTGCATCGGTAGACACATCGGCCAAACTCCCGGCCAGACTCCCCATAGTGTCGAAGACGATGGCGTCGATGGCCGTCACGTGCGGATCGCGTTGAGTCCCGATGCGAGCAGGCCTTTCGCCATCTCGATCTTCATCGCGTTGTACTTGAGCGGTGCGGCGTTGGCCAGCGACAGCGCCACCGCCTGTGCAATGACCGTGTCGTCGAGGCTCTTGCCCTTGAGGTAATCCTCGACCGCTCTCTCTCGCACCGGCCTTCCAGCAATGCCGCCGAACACGACGCGCGCGTCCTGCACGATCGCGTCGCGCATCTGAAGATTCAGCGCCAGCGCGGCCATCGCGAAGTCCCACACACCGCGAGGGCGCAGCTTCTCGAACGATGTGCGCGCCTCAGGTTTCGGTGCAGGGATCACGACCTCGGTGAGAATCTCGTTGCTGCGAACGACGTGCGACTGAATGCGGCCGTCGACCATCATGTCGCCCGGCACGAGCTGTTCGAGCGTCAGCTCTTTCAGGCCAGACGCCGTGGCCAGCTTGACAGTGGCGTCGTAGGGAATCAGCGCCGTTGCGGCATCGCCGGGGTAGACCGCGTAGCACAGACGTCCACCCATTGCCGAGTGGTAGTAGCTGTTGTCGCCGATCGCTCCGTAACAGATGTAGCCGCCGTTGCGCCAGCAGCTGTAACCGCCGCGCAGGTACTGACACCACACCTCCTGCAGCAGATCGCCGCCGATCGTCGACGCATTGCGAAGCTCGGGTGACGAGATCATGCCGATCGCGCGTGCGAGCATCGGATACTTCCTGGCGATCAGATCGGATTCGACGATCTCGGCGAGCTTGGTCAGCGCGCCGATGCGCACGCCACCACTCGCGTCTTCCTTGATGTAGCGGAGGTCGTTGATCTTCTTGATGTCGACCAGATACGCAGGCGCCTGCGTCAGGCGGTTCTTCAAGCGCACGAGCAGATCGGTGCCGCCGGCATAGACGGCTGCCTCGGTGCCGTGTGACGAGAGGATGCGGATCGCCTCGTCGGTCGTCGTGGGGCGATACACGGCGATCTTCTTCACGCCCGCACTCCCTTGGCTTTCAAACCCGCGATGATCTTGTCGCGCGTGATCGGATGCTCTCGAATGCGAACACCGCACGCGTTGTAGATAGCATTGGCAATGGCGCCTGGCACGGCGCCGATGCTCGTCTCACTGAAGCTCTTGATGCCGTAGAACCAGCGTGGCTCGAGGCTGTCGATGTAGACCTGCGTTTGCGCTGGCACGTCCATGATGGTCGGCAGCCGGTACGACAGATACCCGACGCTGTAATGGCGTGTGCCGGGGAACTCGCGGTCCCACGGAATGGGATCGGTCGCGATCTGTGTGCTCTCGACCAGCGAGCCGATCATGTCGGCTTCAGCGACGAGCGGGTTGATGACGATGCCCGTGTCGTGCACGTAGGTCGCACGCAGAAAGCGCCAGTTGCCGGTCCAGGTATCGACTTCGACCTCGACGAAGCAGGCGCCGACGCCCTTGTTCTGACCGGTTCTCTCGCCGCCGGCCACGCCGCGGCCGACGGCCTTGATGGCACCGCCGTTCGCCCGTGCAAGCGCGGCGAAGGTGGTGGCGCGCTTCGCATCGACGGCGACGGTGATGCGTCCGTCTTCAAGACGAAGCAATCCGGCGTCCGCCTTCAGCGTTCGCGCCGCTCGATCGAGCAGATCTTTTCGCAGCGTGTCGGCGGCGTTGAACGTCGCCGCGCCCTGCAGCGTGATGGTGCGTCCGCCGAACCACTCGTCGCTCGACGGCGCGATGTTCGTATCGCCCCAGGCGACGCGGATCGCATCGCGGTTCGTGAACCCGAGCATCTCGGCCACGACGTGAGCGATCGCGGTGCCGGCATTCGATCCGCTGTCGGGCAGCGCAATCTTTATCGTCACCACGCCGTCGCTACCGACTTCGAGCTCGGAACCGAACACCGATGCATCCGGCGCTGCCGCGAGCGCCGCGAAGGCAGCCTCGCCTTCGTGATAGCCCATCAGGCCGCCGTGATGCTGCGTCATGCCGAGGCCCATGCCGCGCTTGAATCGTCCCGACGCGCTACCCGCCTTCGCATTTCGCTTGTCCCACCCGAACGCTTTCGCGCCTTCGTTGAGCACTTCCACGGAGGCGAACGAGTCGTACGGATAGCGATCGTCGCCAGCCATCGGCCGGGTAATGTGTTTCAAGCGGAACTCGATCGGATCGAGGCCGAGCGTCTCGGCCATCTCGTCCATCATCGCTTCCCACGACCACTTGGTTTCCTGCTGGATGTAGCTGCGGGATGGCCCGGGCCGCGGTGCATTGGTCTTGTACGCGGACCACACCGATTTCCAGTGCGGCACCCGAGACGTGTAGAGCTCGAGCTGATTGGTCGCGTTGCCCGGGCCCGACGCATGATAACCGGTCTCGACGTCGCCCACGCTCAAGAGAATCTCGTGCTGGAGCGCGACGATCTGCCCGTCCTTCTTCGCGCCAACTTTGAATCGCGTCAGCGTCTCGGGCTTGATGAGCAGCTGCGCGAGCTCTTGATCCTTCGGCAGCATGATCTTCACGGGCCGGCCGGTCACTTTCGCGAGATGCGCCATCAGCGGGTAGAAGCGCTCTGCGGCGAGCCGACCCGATCCGAACGTCGATCCGTTCCATTTGTTGATGAAGCGGATCTTCGACGGCTCGATGCCGAGCGATGTGGCGAGGGCGTTCCGCACGGGATAGATGCCCTGACCCATGCCCCAGATCGTGAGCCGATCGCCATCCCACTTGGCGACGCTCCCACTCGGCTGCATCGGCACCGACACGCCGCCGGCGAAGTGGTATTCGAACTCCTTCACGATGTCGGCTTCGGCAAAGCCGCGCTCGACGTCGCCCGCCCTCGATTCCCACGATCGAATCAAGTTGCCCTTGCCGCCGCGCAGATCGGGCGCCCCAGGAGCGAGGACGTCTTTGATTGTCGAGACGAACGGCAGCACGTCGTAGTCCACCTTGATCGCCGCAATCGCGTCCTCGGCGAGGTCTTCGGTTTCCGCGGCGACGATGGCGACGACTTCGCCTTGAAGATTCATGTCGCGCGGCAGCGCCGGAGGGACCAGACGATTGCCATTCGGCGTCGTGACGACAGGGCCCGCAGTCGTCGTGTCCGGCTTTAGCCGGACCTCAGGAGCGTTCTTGTATGTGAGGATCTGCGCGATGCCCGGCATCTTCTCCGCAGCGGACGTGTCGATGTCTCGGATGCGCGCGCGTGGATGTGGACACGTAAGGAAGCGCGCGTGCAGCATGTTGGGGAAGCGCACACGGCTTGCGTACTCGGCCTTGCCCGTAAAGCGCGGAATCGCGACTTCCTCGAGCGGTGGCATCGATCGGCCGATCACCTTGAGGTTCTCGGGCGCGTAACCCTGCCACTTCTTCGTCGCCGTGCCGCTGGGCCGTTCGATCAGCTCGTCACCAGGGTCGTGTCCGCCGTGCGTGGAGAAGTCGCGCACCATCGGCTGCTTGATGTGGATGATCGAGTGCGGTCCGACGACCGGCCGCTTCTCACCACGCAACACCGCAGCGCTGTCGAGCACCGTGCTCACGATCGACGGATACGCGGCGCACCGGCAGATGTGTCCCGCGAGCGCTGCCTTCACCTGGTCTTCGGACGGATTGCGGTTCGTGTCGAGCAGCCCCTTCGCGGTGACGACCCATCCCGCGGTGCAGAATCCACAGTCGGCGGCCACGCGCTCGTGACCGATTCGCTGCAGCGGGTGAAGGTTCTTCTCGTCACCCACACCTTCGATGGTGAGGATCTTTCGGCCCGCCGCTTCCATCGCGAGCGTGTGGCACGAGTAGAACGGAACGCCGTCGATGAGCACGCTGCACGCGCCGCAGCTGGCTTTGTTGCAACTGCGATTGGTCCCGGTGAGACCAAGCTTGACGGCGATGACTTCCCACAGTGTGGTGCGGGCCTCGTATGCCGTCGTGAATGTCTTGCCGTTGATCAGGAACGCGCTCTGCTCCTGAACGATTGGGGTCGGAAGGGCGAATCGAGAGGCTTGTGCGAGCGGTGCCGCGGATGCCGATGGCATCGCGCGCACGCCGACGGCGGTCAGAGCGATGCCCTGTCCGGCAGCCTTCAGGAAGTCCCTTCGCGAGAACATAGTACGTAGTGTCCGGCTTTCCGCCTCCGCGCGAGGCTCCGGCGGACCCGCCGTCGCTTCAGCGAAGGCGGGGAGCCGGACTTGCACGGGCATGCTCTCACAAGCGTGTGGTGTTTTCTAGGAGCCTCACGCGACGGTCCGGCTAAAGCCGGACACTACGTATGTTGTCAGAGTTGGCCGCTCTTCGGGTCAAGCGCGGCGAGCACGCGTTGATAGGCTGGGTCCCGGAACCGTGCGGGATGAAAGGCGGACGCATAGTCGGCCCGCGGGCGATCGAGCACGTAGGCGGCGAGCAACTCGGCGGCAGCTTGCGACGCCATGATCCCGAATCCGGAGAGCGCGCCGATGACGAACGCCCCCTCGAGAGGCGTCGGACCGATGAGCGGACGGTTATCGGGCGCTTTGCAGTAATACCCGCCGTCGACAATGCCCGATGCCCGGTCATCCACATACCGGCTCAAGCCAGGGATCATCACCGCGAGTCCACGAATGACCACATCGAAGTAGCTGTCCGCGAAGACCGGCGGGAAGGTGGGCTCCTCGATGCGCGTGTCGTACGTCCAGATGCCGAGCATGGTCCGCTCGCCGCGCGGACGGAAGTGCACGGCGGGCGGGAATGTTCCCAGCTCGCGCAAATCGACGACGTCATTCCAGATCATCAGCGGCACGTCGCGCGGCACCACGCCGGCATGATCCTCGAAGGCGATCTTGCCGTGCAGCTCGTTGACGATCGGCACGTCGAGCCCGAGTCGGCCGATCCACTCAGGCAGTAGCGGGCCCGCGGCGAGAACGAATGTGCGGGTGTCGATGCGCTCTCCCGATGCGAGCTGCACGCCCGCGACGCGGTGGTTGGCGAGAATGAGTCCGTTGACTTCGTCGCGTATGACCTCGACGCCCCGTGCGAGTGCGCGCTCGAGAACGTGTCGTCCCAGCGTCGCGGCGTTCATGAATCCGGCGCGACGAACGTGGAGCATCGCGATCGCGCGATCGGTGATGAACGGATAGCGGCTGTGGATCGTTTGCCGATCGTCGACGAACTCCATCGTCGGACCGGCGTGACTGCGAAGTCGCTCGGCTTCCGTCGGATCGGCAGTGAGAAACACATAGCCGCGGCGATTGAGATCGAAGGCCTGTTGGCTCTCACGATCGAGTTCGTCGAGCAGGTCGATGCTCCGGCTCATGAACCGCGCCATGGTGTCGTCGGGGCCAGGCCAGTAGTTGCGATAAGCTTCGGTGCCCTTGCTGCTCGTCAGCGAGAGCGGCTCGCGCGGATCGACCAGCACGACTCGGCCGACCCCGTGGCGGACGGCCAGTTGGTATGCGGCTGCGATCCCCGCCATGCCGGCGCCGGCGACGACGATTTCGGCCACACGACTCACAGCACGCGGAGAATAGCGCAATCCTCGAGAGCCGGTGCTCGGGTAGGATTGCCACCATCTCTCGTTGCGAGGTGTTCATGGATCCGGCATTAACGACCACGGCGTTCACGATCGATGGCTATCGCATCATCCATAACAAGGGGGTCGTGCGCGGCATCATCGTTCGATCGCGATCCATCTTCGGGACCATCGGTGGTTCGCTGCAGACGCTCGTGGGCGGCAACATCACGCTCTTTACCGATCTGTGCGAGCGCACGCGGTCCGATGCGTTCAATCAGATGATCGCTCACGCGCAGGAGCGTGGGGCCAACGCCGTGATCGGCATCCGTTACGATGCCACTGAGATTCTCAACGGAGTCACCGAAGTGCTCTGCTACGGAACCGCTGTCGTCGTCGAGCGCGCGGACGCTATTGCGACGACCTGACGGCTGAGGTCGTGGCGACACGCGCGAACGTACAATGGAGATGGGACCAAGGAGGATCGCGATGGGACGCACGGGTGCAGTTATTCTCGGTGCGGCGCTGGCAATGGCAATCTACGCCACTCCTGCCTCGGCGCAAGTCAGTGTGGCGGTAGGCGTCGGCGCGCCGCGCTGGGGAGCGAGCGTCATCGTCGGTGGGCCGCCGGTGTACGTGGTTGATCCGTACTACCCGTACGCCGTTCCGTACTCGTACTACGAGCCGTACTACTACTATCCGTATGCGGTCCCGTACGGGCGCGTTTACTATCGTTCGCGGCCCTACTACTACCGCGGTGGCCCGGCCTACTATTACCGCGCGCCATCGCGCGTCTACCGAGGCGCACCCTCGAGAATCTATCGACCAGCCGTTCGCGCGGGGGCCCGAGTGACCCCGGGACGTGCGGGCTACGCCGCGCCAGGTCGCCGACGCTAGCGACAACAGATCTCTCGTCGAAGACTTCGCGCAACCTGATGGAGATCCCGCGCTGTGCGGGAGATCATTAGGCGTGGCGCGAGCCGTGCGTCTCGGGTGGTGGAAGGGCGTGGTGCTGCTGGCAGGCGGTGCCATGAGCATCGTGATGCTGATGGCGTTTGCACTGGCTCCTGTCGACACGGCCGGGCCGTGCACCGTTGCCGCCGGACCGACGAAGCTGCCCGAGATTCCAGAGGCAAGTGGGCTCGCGATCAGCCGCCGCACTCCTGGCGTGATCTGGTCGCACAACGATTCGGGAAACGCGGAGGTCCTCTTTGCGCTCGACACGACCGGTCATGCGCGCGGCAACGTACGAGTGCCGCTTCGCATGCGCGACTGGGAGGACGTGTCAGCCGCGCGCTGCGAGTCGGGCCCGTGCGTGTACCTCGCCGACATCGGCGACAATGGTCTCGAGCGCCGGCGGATTCAGATCGCGCGCGTGCCTGAGCCCGCACCGAGCGATGCGGTGACCGCGCCGCCAGAAGTGTTCCACGCGACCTACTCCGATGGCCGGCACAACGCCGAGGCGATGTTCGTCATCGGCGCCGACATGTTCATCATCACGAGAGATCGCACGGGAGGCGTGTATCGAGGCGTCCGAGCCGGCGACGATCCGCGTGCGGTGACGTTTCAACGAATCGGTGAGCTTGGCCTGGAGTCTGTCACCGACGCCGAGGCGACGCCAGACGAACAATCGGTGGTTGTCAGAACGTCAGGCGAGGTGCTGTTGTACCGGACGGCGGAGGTGATTCGCGGAGGTCGTCGGCCGTACCGGCGAATTCCCATCTCCGGTCTTAGAGAAGTGCAAGGTGAGGGTGTGGCGCTCGACAACGACGGAACGCTGTATCTGGCGAGCGAAGGGCGACCGTGGAGCCGCGGCGGTACCTTCCTGAAGCTGCGCTGCACGCTGGAGAAGTGACAATGCGAATGGTCGGAGTCCTGCTGATCGCAGCGTGTGTGCTGTCGCAACGTGTGAGCGCACAGGCACCCTCGTCAGAGTTTCAGCCGGTCGCGACGATGAAGCAGTTGATGGTGGAGATGATTCATCCAGCGTCGAACGAGATCCTGCTGGCGGTGAATCGCGGTCAACTGCACACCGACGCCGAGTGGACCGTGGTGAGACGGGCGGCACTGGCGCTGGCGGAATCGGGCAATCTGCTGATCATGCGGAACCGCGCGAGCGATTGGGTTGCCGAGTCGCGCGCGCTCGTCGACGTGGGCACGGCCGTGTATAAAGCCGCGGACGCGAAGGACTCGCGGGCCGTGGCGGCGCTGACCGATCGCGTCGATGCGGCGTGCACGTCGTGCCACAGGAAGTTCAGAGCCGCGATCTTCGCGCCGAAATAACCCTACTCTTCGCGCAGCACCATCAACGGATCGACGCGCGTCGCGCGCAGCGCCGGAGCGAGCGTGGCCATGAACGCGACTGCGACCAGCGTGGCACCAGCGGCGAGCATCATTCGCGTATCTGTCTGGCTCGTTTGATAGAGCAGTCCTTTGAGCGAACCGCTCGAGATCCACGCGAGGCCCGCGCCAATGACGACGCCGGCGACGGCAAGCGCAATGCCTTCGCGCACGATCCCACTCAACAGCCGTTGCGGCGGCGCGCCGAGAGCAAGCCGCAAACCAAGCTCACGCCGACGCTGCTCGACGCCGTACGCCATCACGCCATAGAGGCCCACTGCCGCTATGACGAGGGCGAGGATGCCGAACATGCCGAAGACACCCGCCTGCACGCGCGGCTTGGCACTGGCATTCGTGATCACGGTCTCCATCGGCTGCACCTGCGCGACGCCCTGCTCGGGATCGACGCGTGCGATCGCGGCGCGAACGGCGGCCCCAGCAGATGCCGGCGTTCCTCGTGTGCGCACCACGAGCGACGCGATCAGCGATGGTTCTCGATTGTGAGGGATGTAGACCGCCGGTTCTGGCTCGCGGTCGAGCGTGTGGGTCCGCACGTCGCCGGCGATCCCGACGATCTCCATCGACGCAGTGGCTGGGCTGTACCCGACATAGATGCTCTTGCCGATGGCGTCCTCGTTGGGAAACAGCTGTTTGGCGAGCGACTGGTTGACGATCGCCACTCCGGGCCCACCGGCGCTATCGCCATTGACGAAGTCGCGTCCGATGAGCGGGATTCCCATCGTCGTGAAATAGCGATCGGCGATCAGCGAGACCGGGAACCCTCGTATCTGCTCGCGCGGAGGAGCGGGCCGATCCAGGGGGTACACTCCAGCAGTCGATCCCGCGCCGATGAGGGGGAGAAAGTGCACCGAGGACGCATCGACGACGCCCGCAGTCGCACGCACTTCCTCGAGGACGCTGCGCAAGAAAGGAATCGACGCCGGTCCTCGGTATTTGCTCGGGATCATGAGCATGCGCAGCGTCAGCACGTGATCGGCCTTGAAGCCAGGATCGACGTTGGTCAACGCCACGAGGCTGCGGCCCATCAATGCCGCTGCGAATACCAGCACGAGCGCGATAGCGGCTTCTGTCACTACCATTGCACGGCGCAGGCGCGAGTGCGCCGCGACGGCGCTGCGCGATCCCGAGCGAAGCGACTGGCCGATCTGATCGCGTCCAATACGCAAGATGGGAAGCAGGCTCAGCGCCAGCGCGGTGCCGCCGCAGAGCACCAGCGTGAAGGCGACGATCGATCCATCGACGGTGATCTCGGACGAGCGCGGCAGCGGAAACGTCGTCGGGAAGAGCGACGGGATCGCCGGCACGATCGCGTACGCCAGCGCGAGGCCGAGTGCGCCCGCGATGCATGTCAACAGCAAGCTCTCCGCCGCGAGTTGATGCACCAGCCGCCATCGGCCGGCGCCAAGCGCGAGACGGACTGCAAGCTCGGGCGCGCGCTTCGAGGCGCGAATGAGCAGCAGGTTCGCGACGTTGGCGCACGCCAACAGCAACAGGCAGCACACCGATCCGAACACGACCCAGAGGATGCGGCGCACCGATGTCACGGTCTCGTCGAGCAGCGGAAACACCGACGCGCTCCATCCGGCTAGGCGAGGCGTGCCTTCCTCGATCAACTGCGAGACGACGCGGCGCATGTCGGCGCGAGCGGTGTCGAGCGCCACGCCTCGTTTCATGCGTGCGATCGTCATCAGGTTGCGTCCGGCAGGGGGCGCCGAGGGGTCGACCGGCAGCGGCGTATAGACCTCGACCGCGCGGGCGGCCGGGAACGAGAAGCGGGCGGGCATGACGCCCACGATCTCGCGAGGGGACCCTTGCAGCATCAGGCTCTTTCCGATGACGTCGCGACCGCCGCCGTAGCGCCGTTGCCAGAATCCATAACTGAGAACCACGGTCGATGGCGGATCGGTCGCATTCGTCGTGCGCCCGAGAAGTGCTCGAACGCCAAGCGTGTCGAAGAACGCGCCCACGGTGGCAAGCCCGTCGACCTGCTCGGCATCACCGAGTCCCGTGATGTTCATCGGCAAGGGCATGACCGCGCCCATCGCGTCGAACGTCTGGTTCTTCAGCTGCCAGCGCAGGACGTTGTAGGCGTTGGCGAGGTTGTGGTCGTCGCCACTCGGCGTTCGCTCCCACACCAATACGAGCCGGTCTGGCTCCGGGAATGGCAACGGATTGAGCAACACCGCCTTGAGCACCGCATACACCGCGATGGTCGCCGCTATGCCGAGCGTCAACGTGGCCAGCGCGACGAACGTGAATGACCGGTCGCGGACCAGCAATCTGATCGCGAACCGAAGGTCGTGCAGCACGCGCTCTCGCATCACCGTCCACCCCCACATGTTTCGTGTGACGTCTTCGATCAGCGGAACATTGCCGAAATCGCGCAGCGCCGAGGCGCGCGCCGCATCTGGTGTCTGTCCTCTGGCAATGCGGCGCTCGGTTTCTTCGGCCAGGTGGAACGCGATCTCGTCCTTCAGATCACGCTCTTCACGGTCGCGATCGAAACGCTGTCCCATGGCTACGGCCGCGACGGTTTCATCACCCGCGCAATCGCTTCGATGAGCCGGTTCCACTTCGATTCGGCCAGCGCGAGCTGCGCCTTTCCGGCGCGCGTCAGCCGGTAGAACTTCGCGCGCTGTTTGTTGTCCGACAGCTTCCACTCGGCCTCGATCCACCCCTGCCGCTCGAGACGATGCAGGGCCGGGTAGAGCGAGCCGTGGTCGACCTGCAGCGCATCGGCCGACGACGTGGAAATGGCGACGCCGATGCCGTGGCCGTGTTGTGGTCCCCACTGCAGCGTGCGCAGGATCAACATGTCGAGCGTGCCCTGCAGCAGTTCGATTCGATTCTGATAACGGATCCGTTTGGCCATGGTAGGAGACTGTCTCCTACCCTTCGACGGGGCTGGCGCAGAAAACGTTGGCTGGTCGCTATTTCTTCAACGAACCAAGCCAGTTGAACACGACCGTCATCGGTGGACCGGGGTCTTCGGGTGGGCCATCGAGCAGGAAACGCTGACCATCGGGGCTGGCGTCGTACGCCGTCGCGAGTCCACTCGATTCGCTGCCTTGAACGACGAGCCGCGTGCGGAACAGTTTGATGTCCGGGCCGACCTCGAACGCGCCCTCGCTACGGATGGGGACTGCAGTGAGGAATTGATCGGCGGCAAGGTAGAAGAGCTCCTTGCCATCACGTCGCCATCGAGGCATGGCGCCGCCGGCGCTCGAGATCTGACGTTTGCTCCCCGGCATTGGGAAGCGCTGCACGTACACCTCATCGCGTCCGGATTCGTTCGACGTGTACGCAACCCATCGACCATCCGGCGAGAGTTGTGCCTGCGTCTCGTTGGCCGCCGTTTCGAGATACGGGAACGGACGCCGATCGCCCTTGAGATCGACGGCCCAGACATCGGCGCCCAGCCGCGCTCGTGCGAAAAGCAGAAAGCGTCCATCGCGCGACCAGTCGGCCACGCTTCTCGGCTGTTCCTCAATGACGACGTTCTCGGAGCCCGTAATCAGGTCCTTGACGATCACCTGTGGTCCTGTCTGGAACAGGAGCCGGCGTCCATCTCCAGAGAACACCGGCAGGCCGTGGCCCTCCGGACTGAACGTCACACGCGAGGGCGTGCCGTGAGTGGCATCGAGGATCCAGATGTCGCCGGCGCCGTACTCGCCGCGCGCGACCGCAACGCGCGCGCCATCTGCCGACAGCTGCGGCGTGCCATTCGCGTCCCGCGCCGGTGGTTCGACAGAACCCCTGGCGCGACCACCGCGATCGAACCAGACCAGCTGCCGGTCCCATTGCGAGGCATTGACGTAAGCGAGGGTCCCCGTCTTCGAGACTGAAAAACTGGCATGGTGCGCGGTGCGGGCGAACCAGACTCCATCGGCGATCGCCACTGGCTCGCCGCTCGTCTCGAGACGTCTCGCATCGAATGGCTGCGCCATCAGCGTGTCGCCGCGCGGGAAGAGCAGATAGCCCGGCTCCGCGTATTTCGCTTGGATATCGGTTGTCAGGATCTGCTTGGTCTCTTTGGAGTCGAGGGATCCGACGTACACGCCGCTGCGCTCGGGCACAGCACTGCTCGCGTAGAAAAGGAAATGGCGGCCGTCTGGGAGAAAATCGGGCCAGGTCAAGAATGCTTGTTTCGTCGTGGCATCGGCGGTGACGACGGTGGTCACCGATCCACCGGCGGCTGGTACTGCAGCAAGACGATCGGGCGAGGGCGAGAACACGATCACGCCATCGCGGCTCCAAGTGGCACCAGAGCGGAACGGACTCGTCGAGTCGGCGACGATCTGCACCGGCCCGCCCGCGATGTCGATGCGTTTGAGCTTGCCGTCAGCGATGAACCCCATCGATCGTCCATCGGGCGACCAGAACGGATGCGCGGCGCGCTCGGTACCAGCCAGCTCGCGTGCATTCAACGAATCGAGCGGCCGCGCCCACAACATCGTTTTCCCAGACGGGGCGGTCGCGACGAATGCCAACTGACGGCCGTCTGGAGAAATCGCGCCGGAGAGCTGCGCGGAAATCGGTCCCGGCGTCATGATCGATACTCGCAGCGTTTCTGCGGGAGGCGCCGGACGCGACAGCAGCAGCCACGCGACTACACCGATCGCGAGCGCCAGCGCGCCCGCAGCCCAGATCCACCGGGCGTGTTGTCGTCCGCGTGCAACGATCGCCGACACCCCGTCGCCTGCGGCGTTCAGCGCATCGTCGATAAGAAGGCGGATGTCGCCGATGTCGCGGAAGCGCTGATCGGGATCTTTCTGGAGACACCGCACCAAGAGGCGGCGAATGCTCGTGGGCAGCGACGGGGGAAGACGCTGCCATTCGGGTTCCTGTCCGATCACGGCCGCCAGGGAATCCGTGGTCGTCGCCCCGTCGAACGCGCGACGCCCGGTCAGCAGCTCGTACAACACGCAGCCGAACGCCCACACATCCGTCCGCCGATCGACGTTCAGCCCGCGAGCCTGCTCCGGGCTCATATAGGATGCGGTGCCGACGATCACACCTTCGCGCGTCGCCGCCGAGGTCTGCAAGCGATCGTCGCTGTCGTCACCTGATGTCGCGATCTTCGCGACACCGAAGTCGAGGACCTTGACGATTCCGCTCGAGGTGATCTTGATGTTGGCGGGTTTGAGGTCGCGGTGAATGATGCCGCGTGCGTGTGCCGCCTCGAGCGCGTCCGCGATCTGCCGGGTGATCCGCAGGGATTCGGACACGTCGAGTGCGCGATGCGCGGCCGGCGCCGCCAACAACCGATCGGCGAGCGTGACACCCTCGACCAGTTCCAGCACGAGTCCGCGCACGGCAGTGCTCTCTGACGAGCCGCGGTCCTCCGCGATCCCGTAGATCTGCGCGATGTTCGGGTGATTCAGCGATGCGAGCACCTTCGCTTCGCGACGGAGACGCGCGACGCGCTCGGGGTCGTTGGCGAGGCGCGACGGCAGCACCTTGATCGCGACGTCACGTCCGAGCTCGTGGTCGTGTGCTCTGTAGACCTCCCCCATTCCGCCCGCGCCGAGCGCGGATCGGATTTCATAGGGGCCGAGACGCGCACCGGGCGTCAGCAGCATCGGGGTCGGACGCGCGAATTATACGCCGCTGTTTGCGCCAGCGAGCGCAGAGCGATCGGCGCTTCGTCAGGAGCCGGGGTTGATGGCGACTTGGATGCGCTTCCTGAATTTGACCGGCGTGCCGTCACGTCTGGCAGGGCGATACGCCCACGTCTTCGCCGCAGCGATGACGATGCGGTTGTAGTTGGGATCGACCGATTGAACCATCGCCGCAAACTCGACCGAGCCGGTCTCGTCGATGACGATCTCGAGCACTCCGGACTTGGCCATGGTGACCCGCCCGGGATACGGCGGCAGTGATTGTCGAACGGCAATCGGCTCGATGACGTCCGGCTCGCCTTTCGTGTAGATCGCCGGGGCGCGCGGACTTGCGGACGATACGGCGGCAGCTGCCGGGGCACTCGGTGGCGGGGCGGTCGCTGCCGGAGTTTCCACCGGCGCGGATGCCACTTGTGGCGTGGGCGGTGGAGCGAGGCTGCGGATCGCCAGATCGTTGAAGCCAGTCGCGAGCGTCTTGAGGTCGGCGAGCGGCGACAGACCGGCAGCGGTGGCGATGTCGGGATCCGACAACGCGATCAGCACCTGCGTGAAGCCCTCGGTCGCGATCCGCAGATCGTTGCGTTCGAACGCCGCCTTGGCGGCGACGTAGCGCTGTTGAATGATGCCGGGCAGCAGACGTTGACGGGCATCTCTGAACAGCGTCCTCAATCGCGGCGGCACGTCATCCAGATTGGGGTGATACAGCGGATCGCGCTTGATCATCTCGTCGACCGCCGTCGTCGCCTCGTTCATGCCGCCCAGCGCCGCGAGGCAGAGGGTGCGATACAGATCGATCGCCTGTCGATCCGGCGGCGCCGGATTCGACTTGAGCAGGCCGTCCAACATCGAGAGCGCGTCCTTGTATTCCGCGGACGCGTACAACTGGCGAGCTGCGGCGATCGATTCCTGCGCGCTCAGATCGGCGGAGTGCGCGAGCAGGACGAACAGCCCCACTGCGACGACACACAATCGCAGGCTCATTTCGATCTCAGATCGACTCCGACCTTGGCGGGCGATCCGCTCGTCACGGTCACGGTGGCGCGCCGTTCCCCAAGCTCCGGGTGCCGGAACACGACTTCGTGGACGCCGAGCGTGACCTGAATCGATCCAATCGGCGTTTCTCCGGCCGGCATGCCATCGACGAACACTTCAGCCCACGGCACCGCGTTGATCGCCAGCGTGCCCTTGGGCCAATTGGGTTTGATCGATGTGACCTGACCGGCGGCCACTTGAACGGTCCGGCGTTCGCGATAGCCGAGCGTCTCGTTGACGATGTCGAGATCGTGGCGTCCGACCGGCAGCATGATCTTGTCGATGCGGTTGTTGCCGAGAAAGCGATCGCCCTCGAAGACCTGCACGTCGGCGGGCGCGGCCACCGCGATCCATCCAGCCGCGGCTCCGGGCACTTGACGATCGCCCATCGGCACCAGCAGCGACGCGGTTCGTCCAGGTTCGACGAGCACGCGTTGGGTGACCGATCCCGACGGCCCGGCGAGGACCACCGTGTGAGGGCCCGGTGTGAGATCGGCCACGCTCACCGGTGACCGGCCGACCGAGCGCCCATCGACGGTGACCGACGCTCCGAGCGGCTCTGTGCGCACGAGCAGCTCGCCATTGCCCGTCGCGGCCGGGGCCGGAGCGGTAAGTTCGAGGAACAGTGACATCTGGCTGCCAGACTTGATCGTCACGGGAATCTGTCGTGGACCTCGATCGGTCGGCACCGCGACCAGATGTGTGCCGGACGGGAGGTCGACGTCGAGCGGCGTGACACCGCGGCGAACGCTGTCGATCGTCACCGCGACGCCGGCTGGATTCGTGGTGATCGAGACCGTCCCTGGCGGCTCGACACGTGTTGAGCGCAGCAGACCCAACGCGAACCACGCGACCACGAGCGAACCCAGTGCGACGATCGCAATGGCGCCAATGCGAACGCGTTGCGACCAATCACCGGGAACCGCCATCGCAATCCGGCGCGCGTGCGAGTGAAAGTCGAACCGCGTGGCGGTGTTCGCGGGAGGCTCTTCCTCGATGGGAGAGGGGGCTGTGATGGTCGCCGACACATCGCTTGGCTGTGCGTCGGGCGACGGCAGGGAAGTGGGCTCCTCCTTCAGCAGGATCGAAGGCGTTTCAGTGACCTCTTCGACCACCGTTGAAGGCGGTGCCGCCGGCGGTTTCGTCGCTCCGGTCGAGGGATTCGACGGGTAGCGGGCGAGAAACGCTCGCAGTGCTTCGATGCGCGGCGCCAGATCCACCTCCGACGCCACATCGTCGATAGCGTCGAGCGTCAGTGGTGCATCGTCACTTCCCGCGATCTGTCCGGCGGAAGCACGCATATCGAGCGCGAGACACCGTGCGAGAAACACATGAAGTGCATCGCGGTCGAGTGCGGCCTCCTCCTTGCCGATCGCGTCGCTCAACCCGATCGCAGCTTCACGTGCCGTCGCAAATCCGTCGCGCGGATCGAGCTGCATCGCGCGACGCAACCAATCGCGAACCGTCAGCGGCAGCGGTTCAACCGGACCGTTGCCGACTCGCAAGGCGGCACCTTGGAGCGCAGTCGACAGGGCGCCGGGATAGATGTCGCTGGTGAGGCGGCGGCCGAGGATGAGGGCCAAGGCCACGAGACCGACCTGTGCCACGTCGGTGCGAGCGTCGAAGGCGTGAACGGCAGGGGCTGGCGGCAGCGCGACGCGCAATTCGCTCCAGTAGCGATCGCGCGTGTAGCGAAGCTGCCCGAGCGCGGAGCCAAGCACGCAGTCAGCGACCACGAGCCGGCCGTTGGGTGTGACGATGATCCGCTCGGGCCCGATCGCGCCGTGAGAGATGTCGGGAAGGGCCTCGCACCATGCCGCTGCCGCACTGAGCAGTTGTCTCAGGAGACAGCGGACGGCGTTCAGATCGAGCGAGAGCGATCGCTTCTCGGCGGCCGCCAGCAGCGACGACAGCCGCACGCCGGACACGTGCTCCGAGTAGACGACCAACGTGCTCGAGGCGCTATCGACATCGATCGCGCGCGGATGCTGGAAGGAGTCGTGACGAAAACTCGAGAGCCGAGCGACGCGCTCGCGGAGCGCGGTCTCGACGTTCGGGGTCGCCGTGAGAGTCGAGCTCAGCCGCAGAACTTCGAGTCGTTCACCGCGTGCGCCGATGGCTTGGCGGCGTTCTCCGAAACCGTCCGAGAACACCGGCTGAGCTGGAGGAGTCAGCGAGTCAGCGAGTGCTGCAAGATTCATATTGCTCAGGCTGTGCTGCGCAGCTCTGCGATTCCCGTACCGCGGGCAATGGCCTCAAGGCCCGCTTCTGCTCGCGGGCCGTGAGGCAATTGATTGGCCTGCGCGTGTAAAGTATCGGCCGCGCAGCGGAATGGATTAGAGGGCGGGACTATCGGCGCTGGCATCTGCACTTCGCGCCGCGGCGATGGTCTGAAACAGCTCGAACTCCGACACCGGCTTGACGAGATGCGCATCGAAGCCGGCTTCCGCCGTGCGCTGACGATCGTAGGCCTGTGCCCACCCCGTGAGCGCGACGATCAACGCGCGCGCGCCCCACGGCCGACGACGCATGCTTCTCACGGTTTCGTAACCGTCCATCTTCGGCATGCCCAGATCGAGGAGCACCACCCGCGGATGGAATGTCTCGCCGATCTTCATCGCCTCGATACCATCGTTGGCCGTGCGCACTTCGTGTCCTGCAACCTGGAGCTGCATCGACAGCGCTTCGACGGCGTCGGGATGATCGTCGACCACCAGAATGCGGCTCGGTCCGACCGTTGGCACGACGGTCGAATCGATCAGGCCATCCTCGGGTCGCGCACCCTGCATCGCAAACAGCGGCAGACGCACGATGACCTCGGTGCCCTGGCCTGGTCCGGCACTGTGCGCGGCAACAGTGCCGCCGTGCATCTCGACGATGCGGCGTACGAGCGCCAGTCCGATCCCGAGTCCGCCCTGGACGTTATCGCTCTTCGAGTGCACCTGGGTGAACAGGTCGAAGATCTTCGGTACCTGCTCGCTCGGGATCCCGATGCCGTTGTCCTTGACGGTGATCGCGACGGAGGTGCCTTCGCGTGCCACCTTCAGCAGAATCTGCCCGCCGGGATCCATGAACTTCACGGCGTTGTTGAGGACGTTGCCGATCACCTGGACGAGGCGCGCCTTGTCGCCCTCGATGGCCAGCACTTCCTCCGTGAGATCCAACGTGAGCGTATGGCGGCGCTCGTCGATCGCGGGACGCGCGGTTTCGACCGCGCGAGCGATCACCGCCGCGACGAGCACGCGCTCGCGGTGCAGCGTGATCATGCCGCGGGTGATGCGCGATACGTCGAGCAGATCGTCGACCAGGAACACCAGATGCTGGACCTGACGCTCGAGCACGTCGCGGGCGCGATCGCGCTGCGGCTGTGAAAGCTCTTTCAAACGAAGGAGCTGCACGGCGGTACTGATCGGCGCCAGCGGATTGCGCAATTCGTGAGCGAGCATCGCCAGGAACTCGTCCTTGCGGCGGTCTGCCTCCTTCAGCGCCGCAGTCGATGCCTCGAGGGCAGCCGTCCGCTCGCTGACGCGGCGTTCGAGCTCGGCGTTGAGACGTTCGAGCGCGCGCGTCTTCCGGTACAGATCGGCGAACACGCTGACTTTGGCGCGCAGAATCTCAGGGACGACGGGCACCGGCACGTAATCGACCGCGCCGCACTCGTAGCCGCGCAGCCGATCGAGGTCGGTCATCAGCACTGCCGACACGAAGATGATCGACGTCTTCTGGAATCGCGGATGCTGGCGGATCATCGACGCCAGCTCGTAGCCATCGAGGTCCGGCATGCAGACGTCGACGAGCACGACGGCGACCTCTGTACGCAGCAGCGTATCGAGCGCCTCGGTCGCCGAACTGGCGGTGAGCAGGTTCTCGCCCAGATCGCCCAGGATCGACTCGTAGGTAAGCAGCTTCGACGGCTGGTCGTCGACCAGCAGGATGTTGACTCTGTTCACTCGAGTGGGAGTGGATCCGCTCATGGTTCGCCCTATCGATGGAGCCACATACGCAGCACGGATAGCAGCTGCTCTGTGTTGACCGGCTTGGCCAGGTAGTCGGAGGCGCCGGCCTCGAAACATTTTTCGCGATCGCCTTTCATCGCCTTCGCGGTGAGGGCGACGATCGGCAACCGCTGGAACGCGCTCTTCTTCCGTATTTGCCTGATGGTCTGATAGCCGTCCATCTCGGGCATCATGATATCCATCAGCACGATCGACAGGCCGGAGGTCTTCTCCAACAGGTCGATCGCCTCGCTGCCGGTGTTGGCCGTCAGCACCTGCATCCCGCGGCGTTCGAGCACGCTGCTCAACGCGAAGATGTTCCGTACGTCATCGTCGACGACCAGCACGGCCTTGCCGACGAGATCATCGTCCGAGCGGTGCAGCCGCTCGATCATCCGCTGCTTGTCAGTCGGCAGCTCGGAAACGACACGATGCAGGAACAACGACGTTTCGTCGAGCAGCCGCTCTGGTGACTCTACACCTTTTACGACGACGCTGCGGGCCAATGTATGGAGCTGCGCATCCTCTTCCGCGGACAGCTCGCGGCCCGTGAAGACGACCACCGGCACGTCAGCGAACTCCTTGTTCTCACTGATACGCTCGAGGACTTCGAATCCCGACATGTCGGGCAGCCGCAGATCGAGGACCACGCAGTCGCAGGCCTGGTCGGACATCGCCGCGAGTGCCGCGGCCCCTGTGTCGGCCATCACGATATCGAGGTCGTCGTGCCCCAGGAGCTCTTTGATGCTCATCTGCTCGGCGGCGTTGTCCTCGACGACGAGCAGACGCTTGCGCCGGGGCGTTGCATAGCTCTTGATCCTGGCGAGCGCCGCCTCGAGACCCTGGGTGGTCGTCGGCTTGCTGAGGAACGAGAACGCGCCTCGCGCCAGCCCGTGCTGGCGATCTTCGTCCAGCGTCAGGATTTGCACGGGAATGTGCCGCGTTTCCGGGTCCTGTTTCAGCTGATTGAGCACCGTCCATCCCAGCATGTCGGGCAGGAACACATCCAGCGACACCGCGGTCGGCCGGTACTGGCGCGCGAGCGAGAGCGCATCGCCGCCGCGCATCGCGACGATGACCTTCAACCCCTTGTCGCGCGCGAGATCGACGACGATCCGCGCGTAGTGCGGGTCGTCCTCGACGATCAGCAGCGACGGATCGCCGGGCTTGAGGATGTCGCGGTCGTCTTCGACGACTTCGACCGCGCGCTCCGGAATGCGAGCGGCGGGGAAGGTGACGACGGGCGCCGGCTGACGCACCTGGATGGCGCCACTGTCGATGGTGTGGCCAGCCACCGCTGGTCCCGCGTACCGAAGCGGCAGATACAACGTGAACGTACTGCCCACGCCTGGCACGCTGCGCAGTTGAATCTCACCCCCCAGCAGACTCGAGAGCTCGCGGCTGATGGCCAGACCGAGACCCGTGCCGCCGTACTTGCGGCTCGTGCTCGCGTCGGCCTGCTGGAACGCTTCGAAGATGATGCGCTGCTTCTCGGGCGGAATGCCGATGCCCGTGTCGGCCACTTCGAAGGCGAGCACACGGCCCGCCTGACTGAGCACCGGGTGGTTGGCAGACCAGCCGCCGCTCACTTCCGAAACGCTCAAACGCACACCGCCTTGCGCGGTGAACTTGAACGCGTTCGACAGCAGGTTCTTCAGCACCTGCTGCAGACGCTTCGAGTCGGTGACAATGCTGCGACCGAGTGCCGAATCGACGGTCACGTCGAAGGTGAGGCCACGGTTCTCGGCGTCGTGCGAGAAGGTGCGCACCACCATGTCGAGCAGGTTGGTGAAGAAGATCTCCTCGGCTTCGACGGTCACCGTGCCCGACTCGATCTTCGACAGATCGAGAATGTCAGTGATCAGGTTGAGCAAGTCGGTGCCGGCGCCATGAATCGTGCGCGCGAACTCAACTTGCTTGATGGAGAGATTGCCCTCGGGGTTCTCGGACAGCTGCTGGCCGAGGATCAGAATGCTGTTGAGCGGCGTCCGCAGCTCGTGCGACATGTTGGCCAGGAACTCGGACTTGTACTTCGATGTGAGTGCGAGCTCTTCGGCCTTGTCTTCGAGCGCGCGCCGTGCCTGCTCGATTTCCTGGTTCTTGCGCTCGACTTCGACGTTCTGCTCGGCCAGCTGCTGCGCCTTCTGCGCGAGCTGTTCGTTGGTCTGCTGCAGCTCTTTTTGCTGCGTCTGCAATTCGCCGGCGAGCTGCTGCGACTGCTTCAACAGCCCCTCGGTCTGCATCGTCGCCTCGATGCTGTTCAGGACGATGCCGATGCTGGCGGTGAGCTGTTCGAGGAACGCGAGGTGGGTTTCGGAGAAATCGCGCAGAGACGCGATACCGATGACCGCCTTGATCTGGCCCTCGAAGATCACCGGGAAGACCACGAGGTTGCGCGGCAGCGCATGGAAGAACACCGAGCCGACCGCCACCGTGCCCGGCGGGATATCGGAGACGAGAATGCGACGCATGTCGCGCGCGCACTGTCCGACGAAGCCTTCGCCGATGGTGAGCTGGCCTGGGTACGGATGGTCGGTGAGCTCGGCGTAGCTGGCGAGCATGCGCAGCGTCGGCGACGGCTCGTACTCCATCTGGTAGATGACGCCTTGATGCGCGTTGACGAGCGGCACGAGCTCGGAGAGGAGCAGCTTGCCGACCGTCGACAGATCGCGCTGGCCCTGCAGCATGCCGGTGAACCGCGCGAGGTTCGTCTTCAGCCAGTCCTGCTCGGTATTGCGGTCGGTCGTCAACCGCAAGTTGTCGATCATCGTGTTGATGTTGTCTTTGAGCTCGGCGACCTCGCCGCGCGCTTCGACCTGAATCGATCGCGTCAAGTCGCCCTTGGTCACGGCGGTGGCGACCTCGGCGATCGCGCGCACCTGCGTGGTGAGGTTCGCGGCCAGCAGGTTCACGTTGCCGGTGAGGTCTTTCCACGTGCCGGCCGCACCAGGCACGTTGGCCTGACCACCCAGCAGCCCTTCGGTACCGACCTCGCGCGCGACCGACGAGACCTGGTCGGCGAAGGTAGCGAGCGTGCCGGTCATGTTGTTGATGGTGTCGGCCAGCGCCGCGACCTCGCCCTTCGCCTTTACGATGAGGTTCTGCGACAGGTCGCCGTTGGCGACCGCGGTCACGACCTTGACGATGCCGCGCACCTGCTCGGTGAGGTTGGCGGCCATGACGTTGACGTTGTCGGTGAGGTCCTTCCACGTACCGGCGACGCCAGGCACCTGCGCCTGACCACCGAGCAGACCTTCGGTGCCGACCTCGCGCGCCACGCGCGTGACTTCCGCCGCGAACGCGTTGAGCTGATCGACCATCGTGTTGATCGTGTTCTTCAGCTCGAGAATCTCGCCCTTGACGTCGACCGTGATCTTGCGCGACAGGTCGCCGCGGGCGACTGCAGTGGTGACTTCGGCGATGTTACGAACTTGCGTCGTGAGGTTCGCGGCCAGAAGGTTCACGTTATCGGTGAGGTCCTTCCAGGTGCCGCCGACGCCGGGCACCACCGCCTGACCGCCGAGACGTCCGTCGGTGCCGACTTCGCGCGCCACGCGCGTGACTTCGGCCGCGAACGATCGCAGCTGCTCAACCATCGTGTTCA
>Ga0075423_10000313_pt1 | contig 37475 bp, 38 predicted proteins | sample SoiMethybrSBSTD2_FD_80114 | JGI IMG/M metagenome (GOLD analysis project Ga0075423, IMG submission 80114) | Bulk soil microbial communities from a Populus tree surrounding site in Tennessee, USA - Soil MetaG P. TD hybrid SBSTD2 | ecosystem: Environmental > Terrestrial > Soil > Tree plantation...
CAAAAGATTTTGGCAATCACTCAGGCTTCGCAATTGCGGGAGGAGAAACTCGCCGACGTCATTGCCGAAGACGCCGTATTGGGCGTCCGAACGGTCTTTCTTGCGGGTCTGGTTAATCCAGTTCCCGTGCAATTTCCGACGGTTCCCAATGCGGTCGGGGCGCTCGGCTTCGATATCGTCAAAGCGCTCGCATTGTGGATGCCGCTTTACACATTCGACGCCGTCGGGCCCGAGGAGACCGCCGATCAAGGCGTCCGGTTGAGGGATCTTTGGGAGCACTCTCTTGTCGGCGGCTTGTTAGCCGGACGAATGGTTGGAGCGGAGGACTCGGCTCCGGTTGCGGAGGCATTCGTCGCTGGACTGCTCCACGACGCCGGGCGAGTCCTATGCTACCGGTTGTTCAAAGATGAGTTCCACGAAGCGCTGCAACTCGCGGCGGCAAAGAGTATATCTCTTATGCAGGCCGAGCGGACGATTTTCGGTGCCGATCACACAGAGATCGGCGACTTCTGGGCCCGGCAGGTCTCGCTGCCGCGAATGGTGAATTACGCGATTCGCTACCATCACAGCCGCATGGCGTCGCTCCCCGGTAATACCGAGTCATTGTTGAAAAAAACCCTGGCGGTCATTCGCATCGCCGACTACTTCGGCGCGGACTCCTTCGGCGCAGAGATGGGTTTCGAAGCGTTGGAGAACCGCTACCCGTTGAGCGAGGAATGGGCCGCGTTGACGCAGCGGGATAAAAACTGCCGTCGCTTGGTCAAACAACTGCAGCAAGAGGTCGCGGGAGTGCGCGAGATGTTCGGCTTCGACGAATCGACACCCGACCGCTCCGTCAGCGGATTGATTCGCGCCGGCGGCCGGCCGCGCGGGCGCGTGCTCCAATTTCCCGCTCGCGGGCGCTCGAAAGAATTCGGGCGCGACGCACGCGCCAAGAAACTGACCATCCTCATCGTCGAGGACCACGGCTCGCTCCTTGAAGTCCTCGGGCTTTATTTCATGCGCGCCGGTTATCATGTGCGCACCGCGTGCGATGGCGAAACGGCGCTCGATATTCTCGGCCGCGAAGAGGTCCATTTGCTCGTGCTGGATTTGAAGCTGCCGCTCCTCGACGGCTTCGGTCTGCTTAAAAGGATGCAGGATAGGACGCTGATGCACCGGCCGTACGTCATTGTAATCTCCGCGCCCGGAGCGGACGGCGACAAGAACCGCGTTTTCGAGCTCGGAGCCGACGCTTACGTCCCCAAGCCTTTTCATCTCTCCTGTCTGCTGGACAAGATCAAAACCGTCGAACAGCAGCTGGCGAACTAACCCCGTGTCAAAACGCTGACGCCCGGGTCGCATTTCCCTGACAGCATCGCGCACCGGTGGCGTGCAGCGGACGGCCCCGAGTCGTCAAATGCCTTGGGGTTGCAGGGGTTTTTTCGCCTCCCGCCGTTATGATCGGGCGGGGCTTGCTTGGCATATCCATTGCTGAATCGTTGATCGCAAATGGTAACGATCCGCATCACGAAGGGACACGTCGTCGCGACGGTTACGATACTCATCGTAGCGGGACTCATCGGCGCCGGCTGGTTCTACGGTAGAGATATGCTCCATCCCGGCGCGGCGGCTCAGGAGGCGAAGACGAGAGAAATCACTCTCGACCTCGAGCCGTTCGTGGTGAATCTTTCCGGCGACGCCGGGCGTTACCTGCGCGCCTCCGTCACCATCGCGCTTGCCAACGAACGCGACAAACAACTTGTGAAGTCCGCCGGTTCGCGCGTTCGCGACGGCATTCTCCTGCTCTTGAGCGGTAAGACGGCCGACAAGCTGCTCGCGCCCGAGGGGAAGACCGAGCTCCGCGACGAGCTCGTGGCGCGCATCAACACCGCGGTCGGCGACGACCTCGCCAGCAACGTCTACTTCCGCGAATTTCTCATTCAGTAAACGGAGATCCTGGAAATGTCCGAACTTGCAACTCCGGCATTGATGGTCGTCGGCGCCGCGGTGGTGGCGCTGTTCGCGCGGCGCGTCGGGTCCTTTTTTCAGCCGAAAGCGGGGCGGCGAGACTTGCCGCGGCATCTGGGATCGCTGATGCTCAATCCCAAGTGTTCGGTCGCCCTGGTTCAGGCAGGGTCCGAGACGCTGCTTCTCGGCGTCACGGCTGCGAGCGTGACGCTTTTAGCCAAGCTGCCGCCGAGCGGCGAGCCGGCGCCGGAAGAGTCTTCCGACGACGCGGAAAGCAGGCTCCAGTAAATGAATCCCAGCCTGATTCCGCTGCTCGCCGATTCGATGAAAGGGACGCAGGTCGCGACCGTCTTCGAGATCGTATTTCTCCTCACGGTCCTGTCGCTCGGCCCGCTGATTCTCATCACTCTGACCTCCTTTACGCGCATCGTCATCGTGCTCTCGTTCGTGCGCCAGGCGCTCGGGACGCAGCAGGCCCCTTCGAATCAGATCGTCATCGCTCTCGCGCTCTTTATTTCGCTCTACGTCATGGCGCCGGTGTGGCAGCGGATCGAGGCGGACGCGGTCACGCCTTACCTCAATAAAAAAATCAACGCGGAGGTGGCAGTGACCCAGGCCTGGACCCCCCTCAGGAGTTTTGTTCTGAAGCAAACGCATCAGGCCGATGTCGCCATCTTTCTTCGCAGCGAAAAAGAAAAGGCGCTCGATATCAAGGACGCGCCGGCGACGGCGCTGATCCCGGCCTTTATGATCTCCGAGCTTAAGACCTCCTTTCAGATGGCGTTTTTTATTTATGTCCCGTTTCTCATCTTCGATCTCGTGGTCGCCTCCGTTTTGATGTCCATGGGCATGATGTTCTTGCCGCCGGCGCTGGTCTCGTTGCCGTTCAAGCTGGCGTTGTTCGTCCTCGTCGACGGTTGGAATCTGCTCGTCACTTCCCTCATCAGGAGCTTCGAATGACACCGGAAGCCGTCATCGACACGTTGCAGCGCGCTTTTCAGGTCGGCGGCATGGTCGCCGCTCCGATCATTCTCACGAGCCTCGTGGCGGGCGTTGTCGTGAGCATCCTTCAGGCGACGACGCAGATCAACGACGCAACGCTTGTGTTCGTTCCCAAAATCATCGGTGTGGTCGCGGTGCTGGCGCTCTTCGGCCCGTGGATGCTCCAGCTTTACATCGATTTTACGCGCGAGATGATGATGAACCTCCATTTGTTCGTTCATTGAGGCTGCCCGCATGCTATCGCTGCATCAGTTCATCAGCTCGAGGTGGCCGGAAGTGGTCACGTTCCTGTTGGTCCTGGGCCGCACCAGCGGCCTGGTGATGAGCGCGCCGTTTTGGGGCAGCCGCATCATCCCCGGCCTCGCGCGCGCGTGGGTCGCCGTCGTTCTGAGCGCCGCCTCCTATCCTTTCGTGGCCACGGTTGCGGTGCCGCAAGGCGCTGCGGCGGGAACCGACTACGGCGCCATTTTATTTGTTCTTCTCGCGCTCGCCGGAGAAGTCCTGCTGGGAATCGGGATCGGCTGGGCGGCGCAGATGCTCTTTGCCGGCCTTCGCCTCGCCGCGCACGAGCTGGAGATGAAAATGGGTTTGAGCATGGCGCAGATGATCGATCCGCAGTGGGGCGACCGCAGCTCGTCGCTCGGCGGGATCTTCGAGCTCGTCGCCGTGCTGGTCTTTTTTTCCCTGAACGGTCACCGCCTTCTGATCGAGGCGCTCCATTCGAGCTACGCGGTTTTTCCTCTCGCCGGTCCGAAGCTCGAGTTCGGACGCATGCTCGCGGGCTCTGCCGGCGAGATATTTTCGATCGCGCTCAGAGTCAGCGCGCCGGTCGTCATCGGTCTCTTCATGAGCGATATCGTTCTCGGCGTCGTGAGCCGGGCGATGCCGCAGATGAATGTCTTTTCGGTGTCGATGCCGCTCCAGCTCGCGCTGGGGATGCTGCTGTTATTTCTTTCGATGCCCGCCCTGGTATGGTTTTGCGCCGATTACCTGGGCGATTTCGGCAACCATCTGGCGGCTTTCAGCGGCGCGGCTCGGTAATAATGCGAAGCGATATTTATGGCCGAACAAGATAATTTCGAGCGCACAGAAGAGGCCTCGCCCAAACGCCGCGAGGATGCGCGGAAGAAAGGCACACTGCCGAATTCGCGCTCGGTCGTCCCCGCCGCGACGCTCGCCGCGGGCGTCTTGATCCTGCGCTTCGCCGGGCCGGAATTCGTCGATCGACTCGGGCGGCTGATCGTCGGCTATTTCGCTCTGGCGGGCACGCGCCGCGAGATCGCAGTCGGGAGTCTGCACTCGCTGTCGCTCGACTCGGGGCTGTTGATCGCGCCGGTGCTCGCGCCGCTGTTCATGGGCATCGCGCTTGTGGGCGTCGGCTCGGGGTTGTTGCAAACCGGTTTTCTCTTCACGACGGAAACTCTCAGATTCGATTTCGGACGCTTGAACCCGCTGAACGGCGTCAAGCGCCTTTTTCGAGCAGATATCGCGGTCGATTTGCTGAAAGCATTGCTCACCGTGATCGGTCTCGGTGTGCTCGCTTATAACGTTTTTTACGGCTCTCTCGGCGGCTTGCTGTCGTTGCCGCAATTGGGCGTCGAGGAGCTCCTGATCTATATCGGCCGCGAAGGATTCCGTCTGACCGGCGGCGCCGTCGCTGTCATGGTGGGCCTCGCCGCCGCCGACTATCTCTACCAGCGCTGGCGCGTCGCCTCCCAGCTCCGCATGAGCCGTCATGAAGTGAAAGAGGAGATGCGGGAATCGGAAGGCGACCCGCTCACCAAAAGCCGGCTGCGCGGCTTGCGACAAAAGGTTTCCCGCCGACGCATGATGGCGGATGTCGCCAGAGCGGACGTGGTCGTTACGAACCCGGACCATCTCGCCGTCGCGCTCAGTTATCGGGTCGGCGAAATGACGGCACCGCGCGTCGTGGCGAAAGGCGCGGGCTTCGTGGCGCAGAAGATCAAGGAGGTCGCCGCCGAGCACCGCATTCCGGTGATCGAGAACAAGCCGCTTGCGCGCCTGCTTTTTAAGGCCGTCGAAGTCGGGCAGGAGATTCACGAGAGTCTCTACCGCGCGGTGGCCGAGGTGCTCGCGTACGTTTACAAGTTGCGCCGGGGTTAGTGAATCATGGCTCAAGTAAAAACAGAAAACCGCCGCTTCTCGTGGGGCGACGCCGGTCCGGCGGTCGCGCTCGTCGCGATGCTGATGCTCCTGCTGCTGCCGGTGCCGTCGTGGTTTCTCGATTTCGCGCTCGTCATCAGCATCGCATTGTCGCTCACGATTCTCATGGTTTCGTTTTCGATCAAAGAGCCGCTGGAGTTCGCCGCGTTTCCGACCGTGCTGCTGTTCGGCACGCTCTTCCGTCTGGGGCTCAACGTCGCGTCGGCGCGCCTGATCCTGATCCGCGGCGACGAGGGCTCGGCCGCGGCCGGCCGCGTCATCGAGGCCTTCGGCCACTTCGTCATGGGGGGCAACTACGCCGTCGGCTTCATCGTCTTCGTCATTCTCACCGTCATCAATTTTGTCGTCATCACCAAGGGCGCGACCCGCATCGCCGAGGTCGCCGCGCGCTTTACCCTGGACGCGATGCCCGGAAAGCAGATGGCGATCGACGCGGATTTGAACGCCGGGCTCATCAATGACTCCGACGCGAGACGGCGGCGCGAGCGCGTGCAAAAAGAGGCCGACTTCTACGGCGCGATGGACGGCGCCTCGAAATTCGTTCGCGGCGACGCGGTGGCGGGTTTGATCATACTCGCCGTCAACCTGCTCGGCGGTTTTTTCGTCGGCGTCTTTCAAAAGGGTCTGGCGATTTCCGACGCGGCGCAGATTTACAGTCTTCTCAGCATCGGCGACGGCCTCGTGGCGCAGGTGCCCGCGATCATCGTCTCCACCGCCGCAGGTCTCGTCGTCACGCGCACCTCTTCGGAGGCGCGTCTCGGCACCGAGCTCGCGCGCCAGCTGCTTTGGAACACGAAGGTTCTCGGCGTGGTCGCGGCGGCGCTCGCGCTGTTGGCTTTCATGCCGGGCTTTCCGGCGTTGCCCTTTCTTTTCACCGCCGTCGTCGCGGGCGCTCTTTCTTATTCCGCCGCGGAAAAAGAGCAGCGCCGGCACGCGGCGGAGGTCGAAAAGCAGAAGCCGCCGAAGCGCGAGGAGCCGGTCAAGCCGGCGCCGGTCGATCTGCTGGAGCTCGAGGTCGGCTACGAGCTGATTCCGCTCATCGACAGCGATAAAGGCGGGTTGGTCGAGCGCATCAAGGCGCTGCGCCGCCAGCTGCTCGGCGACCGCGGCTTCTTGATTCCCCAGATTCACATTCGCGACAACCTCCGCCTGGCGAGCAAACAGTACGCGCTTGTCATCAAGGGCGTCGAAGCCGGCAGAGGCGAGCTGCGGCCGGGAAAATTCTTGGCGATGAGCGTCACCGGCGACGCGGACGCCGGTGCGGATCTGCCGGGCGAGCGGACGGAAGAGCCCGCCTTCGGTCTGCCGGCGCTCTGGATCTCGACCGCCGACAAGGAGCGCGCCGAGCGCATGGGCTATACGGTGGTGGACTGTGAAACGGTCCTCATCACGCATCTCTCCGAAATCGTCAAGCGCTACGGCCCCGATCTGCTCACGCGCCAGGATGTGCAGCGGCTGCTCGACGAGCTCGGCAAGGAACATCCGAAGGTCATCGAGGAGCTGATCCCGCAGCATCTAACGATCGGCGGTGTGCAGAAGGTCTTGCAAAATCTGCTGCGCGAGGACGTGCCGATCCGCGACCTTTTGACCATCGTCGAAACCCTCGCCGATTACGCGCCTCAGGTAAAAGATCTGGATCTCCTGACCGAGCATGTGCGCCAGGCGCTCGCGCGCGTGATCACCGCCGCATGCCGCAACGCCGACGGGGTGCTGCCGGTGATGACGGTCGATCTGCAGCTCGAGCGGATCATTCGCGAGAGCGCGCAGGAGAATATGTCGATCGAGCCCCAGGCGGCGCAGCGCATCGTGAGCGCGGCGCGCCAGGCAATGGACGCCTTTACGACGCGCGGCCTGATGCCGGTCTTTTTAGCCAGTCCCGACGTGCGCCGCCACCTACGCCAGCTTTTGAGCCACTACCTCAAACAAATCGTCGTGCTCTCGCACCGTGAAATCAGCGACGGCGTCAAAATTCAATCCTTAGGAGTGATCAGGTGATGAAACCGAAACAGTTCCTGGGCAAAGACATGACCGAGGCGCTGCGCGCGGTGCGCGAGTCGCTGGGTCCCGACGCTTTGATCCTGCAATCGCGGAGCCTGTCCGACGATCAGGGCGTCGAAGTCATCGCGATGCACGAAGAGACCGCCGAACGCCGGCCGATCGAGCTAACGCGGAAGTCGGTGCAGGCCGCCGGCGATCTCGACGAAGTGCGCCATGAGATCGCCGAGGTGCGCTCGCTGCTCAAATGGCTGCTCCCATCGATCGCCGGCAAAGGATTGGTGGAAAATCTTCTCGACCAGGGACTCGCGCCGGAGGTGATCACGCGCCTCGCGCGCGAGATGGAAAAATCTCAGCAGAAAAGCGATCGCGAGCGCCTTTTCACCGCGATCGCGCGGCTGATTCCGTTCGCCGGCGAGCTTTCGCGCAGCGAGGCGCAGCAGGGACGCGCCGCGCTTATCGGCCCTTCGGGGGCGGGCAAGACGACGAGCCTCATCAAGCTCACCGTCCGTCTCGCCCGCGAAGGCGCGCGCGTCGGCTGGATCAATCTCGAAAGCCGCCGGATGGTCGGCGCCGACCTGCTGGCGAGCTATTGCGGTATCCTCGCCGTGCCGTACCGCGCGGCTTACGATCTTGAAACTTTGACGCGCGCCGTCGCAGAGCTGTCGGACTGCGACTGGATCCTGATCGACACCCCCGGCTTAAGCCCGCGCGACGCCGAAGGTCTCGACGAGGTGAGCGGCGCGCTCGGCGCGATTCCGAATTTGCACCGGATGCTTTTTTTAAGCGCCGCGACCAACGGCCGCGATATGGCCGCCTGGGTAGAGATTTACAAAGCCCTCGGCTTCGACGCAATGGCTTTCACGAAGATCGATGAATGCGGCCACTTCGGTCCGATGATCAATACGGCCGTTTCCGCCGGCCGGCCGCTCTCCTATGTCACGTTAGGACAGGATTTGGTGAACGATATACAGCTCGGGCGGCCCGATCTGTTGGCGAGCTTATTGCTTTCGGGATGGGACAACGATGATTGAACAACCGCATGCCGCTTTAAAAGCGACTATCGATCGCGGACAGGACTTTTTTGCCGCCGCGCCCGCGGAAGATCCGATCGACTCGGCCCCGGGCCTGCCGCCGCTCTCGGCGGCGCGCGTCTTCGCCGTGACGAGCGGCAAGGGCGGAGTCGGGAAGACCAACACCGTCGTCAATCTGGCGGCGGCGCTGGCGCGCAAGAAAAAGAAGGTCCTCGTGATGGACGCCGATCTCGGCCTCGCTAATCTCGATCTGTTTCTCGGCGTCAAGCCCGAATACACGATGGCGGATTTTTTTTCCGGCAAAAAGTCGCTTGCCGACATTATCATCTCGACGCCGTCGGGCATCTCCCTCCTGCCGGCGGCGAGCGGTATCCAGGAAGTGACGGCGCTCAGCCACGCTCAGAAGATCGCCTTCGTCACCGAGCTCGACGCGCTCACCCACGATATCGATCTCGTGCTCGTCGACACGAGCAGCGGCATCTCCGATACCGTGACCTACTTCGCCACGGCGGCGCAGGAGATCATCGTCGTCGTGACGCCGGACGTCTCGTCGATGACCGACGCCTATGCCTTGCTCAAGGTGCTCGCCTCCGAACACCATGAAAAGCGTTTTTGGGTTTTGGCCAATAATGTCGACGGCGAGCTCGGCGCCCGCCGCGTCTACGACACGCTGTCGCGGACGGCGCTGCGCTTTCTCAACACCTCGCTCGATTTTCTCGGGTGGGTCCCCTGGGACCCGGCGCTCAGGCGCGCCGTCTTCAGCGGCCGGATCGTGAGCGCGCACTCCGCCGATTCGCCCTCGGCGCGCGCCTTCTCGGTAATCGCGGAGCGGCTGCTCGTGGAGGCGAACGGAGAGGTGCGGGTCAAAGGCAATATGCAATTTTTCTTTCGCCGGGTGCTCGGGCAGAGGAGAGCGTCGCGGTGAAGGCTGAAGCAAAAAAAATCGTCGACCAGCAGGCATGGGACGAGATGGTCGAGACGTACCTGCCGCTTGTCCGCTCGGTCGCGGAAAAAGTCCACCGCCGGCTCCCGCCGGGCGTGGACCTCACTTCGCTGATTCATTCGGGCATCGTCGGTTTGCTGGAGGCGCTCGGCCGCTTCGATCCGGAGCGCGGCGTCGCCTTCGAAGTCTACGCCCGCTACCGCATCGAGGGCGAGGTGATGCAGTGTCTGCGCTCGCTCGATTGGGCGAGCCGTTCGGTGCGCGCCTGGGGCCGCAAGGTCGAAGCGGCGCGCAACCGGCTCGCCGGGCAGTTCTCGCGGCCGCCGAGCGTCGAGGAGATGGCCGGCGAGCTCAATATCCCGCTCGAGGAATACTATCGCATCGAGCAGAAAGTCAGCGAGGCTGCGCTCCTGAGCTTGGAGGACCTCTCGATCACATCGGAGGCGCAATGGGAGAGGGCGCAGGAGGAATTTGCCAATTATCCGTTTAAAGATCCGCTGACGTTCGTCGAAGACAAGGATCTGCTGGAGAAGCTCACCGCGGCCGTAGAGCAGTTGCCGGAGCGTGAGCGTCTCGTCGTCACGCTCTATTATCACGAGGAGCTGACGCTGAGGGAAATCGGCGAGATCATGAGCCTGACCGAGGGCCGCGTTTGCCAGATTTACAGCCAAGCGGTGGGGCGGCTGCGAGAATTATTCGGAGAAAAAAAGGCCGTGAAGAAAAAAGCTGCGGTTGACGCGCAGGCGAAGCCGCGCGCGAAAAAAAGTGTCGCATGAGAGAAGCAGGTGTCCGACCCGCTCAATAGAATCCTCCCCTCGACGTCGGTGGATCGCGCCATTCCCATCGACCGCGAGCGGGACAGAGGAAGAGAAAGGGACGGGGCGAGAGAGAAAACCAAGCAACCGGAGCAGGAGAATCCGCCCGCGCCTGCGCCGGTCGACGAGCCGGAGGATGAAGCGCCCGTTGATTCGAAAAAAGGACACGCTGTCGATATCAAAGTCTAAACTCTGAACTGAGAAAGGGTCGAATCATGAAAAACTGGATGATGATCATCGTTTCCGGGCTGCTGGTCTGCTTCATCGCCAAGCTCTGGCGTGAAAAACAGACGGCTGCCGTCAGCGGCGCGTTCTATTTTCCGCTCGGAGCCATGCTAACGTCTCTCCTCCGCCGATTGAAAAATCGGCCGGGCAAACGCGACGACCGTCTGGCCAGGCTGGAAGAAGTGCTGCGCGCGTCGGAGCTCACCAACAACAGTTTTTTTCGCTCCCTGGAGATGGTCCAGAAAAACCTCGAGGCGGTCATCGTGCGCGCGGAAAACGCCGAGCAGCGGCTGCACGCGCTGCTGACGCAGACTGATCTCGGCAAAACGGACCAGTACTCCTCGGCGGCCTTGCTGCTAAGCGAGGGAAAAGATCCGGAGCAGATCGCACGGATGCTCAGCCTGCCGCTGCACCAGGTGCGGCTCGTCGAGCAGCTCCGTCAGGCGGTCCGGCGTGAGCCGAGGGCGGTCGCTTCGAAGGCTTCTACGGCGCGCCGTGAAAAGAGGCCCGAGGAGCAGCCGCCGGCGAAAAAACGGCCCGCGGTCGCTCCTGCATTTGTCCGGGGGGAAAACGGTGCCGCCCACAGGGAAAAAAATGCCGCCGGGGCGCGCTAGCGGCGCCCGCTCAATATGAAAAGCATCGGAAGCGAGGAGAATTTCTTTAGTCAGTCCGGCGGTACAGGACTTGCACAAACGGGTGACAAACCATGAATGCGGCGATGTACAAGGCGGTTTCCGGCTCCGTCGCTCAGATGCGGCGGCTCGATATCGCGACGCAAAATCTGGCCAATCTCAAAACACCGGCCTTCAAAGGGCAGCGGCTTGCGTTCGGTGAAATGTTCGCGTCCCAACCGCCGGCCGACCCGACGGGAGGATCCGTAGCGATCGCCGAACAGCGCACCGATTTTTCTCAAGGAGAGATCCAGCACACCGGCAACGATTTCGATCTCGCGCTCGACGGCGAGGGGTTCTTCGTTTTAAAGGGCCGCTTCGGACCGCGCTATACGCGCGAAGGGACTTTTACACGCGCGAGCGACGGGACGATGATGAATTCCGCCGGCGAGCCGGTCATGGGCGACGGTGGTGAGCCGATCCGCATTACCGGCCACAAAGTCGAAGTCAACGCCGAAGGCGTCGTGCGCACGGAGGAAGGCGAGATGGGGCGGCTAAAGATCGTCCGCTTCGGCGATCGGCGTGTGCTGTCGAAGGAGCCGCGCGGGCTCTATCGCGCGCCCGAAACGATCAAGCCCGAGCCCGCGGCGGAATACCGCGTGCTCCAGGGCAGCGTCGAGCAGTCGAACGTTAATCCGATCGACGCCATGGTCGCGCTGATCACACTTCACCGTCAGTTCGAAGCCTATAGCAAAGTGATGCAGATGATGGACGGCGCAACCGCCAGGATGCTATCGGAAGGAGCGAGGTTGTAACATGAGAGCGCTTTGGACCGCCGCGAGCGGAATGCAGTCGCAGCAATTGACCCTAGACGTCATTTCCAACAATTTGGCCAATGTGCAGACGGCCGGCTTCAAACGCAGCCGGCTCGACTTCCAGGACCTCGTCTACGAAACTCTGCAGGCGCCGGGCACGGCCTCCGCCGAAGGGCACGAGATCCCTTCGGGCCTTCAGGTCGGCCACGGCTCGCGCGCGGTTTCGACGTCCCGGCTGTTCATGAAAGGCGATCTCCAGCACACCGGAAACCCGCTCGACGTCGCGGTCGAAGGCGACGGCTTTTTTCAGGTGCTCCTGCCGAACGGCGAGACCGCTTATACGAGCGCCGGAACTTTGAAGAAGGATAGTCTGGGAAAGCTCGTCACGACTGAAGGTTTTCCGCTCCAACCCGAGATCACGATACCACAGGACGCGCTTTCCGTGACGATCGGCGTCGACGGCACGGTCTCGATCACACAGCCCGGCACGACACAGTCGCAGCAGATCGGGACGATCGAGCTTACGCGCTTCATCAATCCCGCGGGGCTCGAGAGCCTCGGCCGCAATCTCTTCCGCCCGACACAGGCCTCGGGCGACCCGATCCTCGGAACTGCCGGCAAAGACGGCTTCGGGACTCTCCTCCAGGGCTTCGTCGAGATGTCCAACGTCAATGTCGTCGAAGAAATGGTCAACCTCATCATCGGCCAGCGCGCGTACGAGATCAATTCGCGCGCGATTCGCACGGCGGATGAGATGATGCAGACCGCCAACAATTTAGTCCGGTTATAAAAAGAGGCGCGATGAAAACTCTCGTTGCCGCAACATTTGCGCTCGCCGTCATTGCGCTCTGGCTCGCGCCGCTCGCCGACGCCGAGGACAGGCCCGGACAGCTCCTCGCGCAACCGCAAGTGGAGCGGACGCTGCGTCAATACGTCCTGGCGAACGGTCCGTGGAAAGCGGATCAGGTCGAGGTGAAGGCGCCGGCTTTCAAATCTGTGCTTCTCCGCGCGGGTAGCCTCGTCCTCAGAGTCGCTAAGCACGGAAAGGTCATCGGCCCCGGCACGCAGAGCTTTCTGCTTGCCGCCGAAGTCGACGGGAAAGAAGAAACGCAGTTCTGGGTCAGGAGCGAGATCAAGGTCTACGATAACGTCGTGGTCAGCACGCGACCGCTCGCGCAAAAAGAGATGATCGCACCGGAAGATGTGCGTCTCGACTGGCGCGAGATCGGCGGCGCCGCGCCGCGGCCGTATAGGAGAATCGAGGAAGTCCTCGGCAAGCAGGTGTCGCGCTCGACGGCCGCGAACGAAGTCCTGACGATCGCGCAGGCCGAGCCGCCCCAGGTCGTGCGACACGGCAGCGCGATCGTGCTCGTCTACGAAAACGCCAGCGTTCGCGTCGAGACCTCGGGCGAAGCGCTGCAGGCGGGAAAAGTGGGCGAGACGATCAAGGTCAAAAATCCCGCCTCTGGAAAGTTGCTCCAGGGCGTCATCGTCGATGCGAAAACGGTGCGCGTACAGTAAGGCAGGCAATAGGCATTAGGCAACAGGCATTAATATGAAAGAAATCGAGGAAGCAGCAGGCAAGAGACAACAGGCGGCAGCGAAGCTTTATTTCCCTTACTACTACTGCCTACTGCCTATTACCTACTGCCTGCTTTTCACCGGCTGCGCCGCGCTCGAGCGGCGCGTCTTTCCGACGCCGACGGCGGAAGAGCTGCAGCGCGAGACCGTGAGTCTCGGCATGGTGCCGGTCGCGCCGACGGCGCGCACGTCGGCCTCTCCCGGCTCGCTCTGGCCCAAGGACGATCATGTCTTTTTCTACGCCGATCAGAAGGCGCGCCGCACGGGCGATATCTTGACCGTGCGGGTCGTCGAGGCGGCGGAGGCCAGCAACGCGGCCGATACCGATCTCTCGCGCAAGTCCTCGATCAGCGCGCGCGTGGACAATTTCTTTACCGCGAAAAAATTTCTCGGCGTTCCCTTAACACAGAATGCGGTGGAGTCGAGCTCGGAAAACGCCCACATCGGCAAGGGCACGACGACGCGCGAGGGCAAGGTGACCGCGAGCATGACCGCCGTCGTGATGCAGACGCTCTCCAACGGCAATCTCGTGATCAAAGGAGTGCGCGCGGTCGGCGTGAATCATGAAGAGCAATTCATCACCCTCACCGGAATCGTGCGACAGGAGGACATCGCCCGCGACAATACAGTATTCTCGACCCAGATCGCCGACGCGCACATCACGATGACCGGCGCCGGGGTCGTCGCCGACAAGCAGAAGTCCGGCTGGGGCACCTGGATCTTCGATTGGGTCTGGCCGTTTTGAGGGAAGCTCGAAGCTAAACGTAAACGTTCAAATCAAACCATTATGAAAATAAAAATGACGACCGTAAAAGCCGGAAAGTGCTTTTACTTTTTTATTTGGGCTTTTTTATTCGCCATTGCATTTCCTACGGAGGCATCGCGGATTAAAGATTTGGCGCAGGTCGAAGGGGTACGCGCGAACCAGCTGATCGGCTACGGCCTGGTCGTCGGCCTCGACGGCAGCGGCGATCGGCAGAACACCGAATTCACGGTGCAGACGCTGACGAATTTATTGCAGGCCTACCAGATCAAAGTCGACCCGACCGCCGTGCGCGTGAAAAACGTGGCCGCGGTGATGGTGACAGCCGAAGTGCCGCCTTATGTGCAGCCGGGCACCAAGCTCGACGCGATCGTTTCATCGGTCGGCGATGCCCAGAGCCTTTCCGGCGGCACGCTGCTGCTGACGCCGCTCAAGGGCGCCGACGGGCGCGTGTACGGCATCGGTCAGGGACCGGTGAGTCTCGGTGGCGGCTACACCGCACTCGGAATCGGCGCGCGCATCAGCAAGAATCATCAGACGACCGGGCGCGTCACCGCCGGCGTCCTCGTCGAGCGCGCGATCCCATCGGAAATTCTCAGCGAGGCGGGCGAGATCAAGATCAACGTCAATAAGCCGGACTTCACCACTGCGCAGCGTATCTCCGAAGCGATCAACAATTCCGAGCTCAAGACGATTGCCCAGCCGCTGTCGCCGGGCGTCGTCGTCGTGCGGCTGCCGCTCAAATTCGAAGACAATCCGATCGCTTTTATCTCGTCGATCGAGTCGCTGGAGCTCTCTCCCGACGGGCCGGCGCGCGTGGTCATCAACGAGCGCACGGGAACGGTAATCATCGGTAAAAAGGTGCGCATCGCGCCGGTGGCTGTGGCGCACGCCGGCCTTCACATCACCGTCAAAGAGGATCAGAAAGTCTCGCAGCCGCTGCCCTTCAGTAAAGGGCAGACGGTCGTCGTGCCGGACACCAAAATCGCGATCGTCGAGCCCGAGCGCCGCCAGTTGATGGAGCTGCCGGGCACCGGCGTGGATTTGAGCGAAGTCGTGCTCGCCCTCAACGCCCTCGGCGTCACGCCGCGGGATTTGCTCGCCGTCTTCGAGGCGCTGCGCGAGGCGGGCGCGCTCCAGGCCGAGCTTGTGGTCATGTAAAGGACGAGATCGATCAATGATCGGACCGATCGACAAATTCGACGCACAGGAGCTGATAGCCGGCCGCGCGCAGTCGTTGGCGACGAAGGGCGATTCCGCGACTGCGGCGGAAAAGAAAAAGGCGGCAGAGGATTTCGTCGCGCTTTTGTTCATGGAAGTCTTGAAGACGATGCGCGCGGGCATCCCCAAAGGCGGGCTATTCGACAGCGATTCGATCGAGAACGATGTTTACACGTCGATGAGCGACACCGAGGTCGCGCGCGCGATCGCGGGCCGGGAGGCGCTCGGCCTGCGCCAGATGATCGAAAAGGCGCTGGACCATAATATGTCGCGCGCACTCGACCGCAGCGCGCCGAAAAGCATCGATCAGCACCTGCCGCTCGGAGTGAATCGCAAAGCGGCCGATGTTTCCACGTCCAAAGCGGAATCCAGCAACGCTGAAAGCCATGCTCATGATCTGGAGGCGCCCGCCGATGGGAGGATCTCTTCGAAATTCGGTTTCAGGTCCGACCCGTTCAGCGGCCAAAACCGCTTCCACAAGGGGCTCGACATCGCGGCGCCGGCGGGCAGCCCCGTCAAAGCGGCCGCGGCAGGAAAGGTCGTCTTCAGCGGCTGGGCCCAGGGCTACGGCAACCTCGTCACGATCGATCACGGCGACGGGACCATCACACGCTACGGACACAACGGCATCAATCTGGTCCAGGCAGGCGATGCGGTCGCCGCGGGACAGGAGGTCTCGCTCGTCGGCTCCACCGGACGAGCGACCGGCGCGCATCTTCACTTTGAAGTCGAGCGCAACGGCGTGGCTGTCGATCCAGTCCAAGCCATTGATTTTACGACATTAATCGCCAAAACGGATGGAAGCAAAAAAAATGATTAAAGACTCCCGCAAAGCCGCCGATAAGACCGTTGTAAGCACCTATATATATGGATGCAGCGGTTGTACCGGGAGAGGTGTAAGCACCCGGCGCTGGTAGAAAGGGAGAAAAGCATGAAGATTAGCGGCAAAGATCTTATCGACTCCGGCATTTCGCAGCAGGTTAAAAATGACAAAGGGGTCGCTCCGGTCCGCGACGGTGCCGATAACGAAACGCAGCAAACCGGCGCGCCGGCCAAAATCAATATTTCCGCCGAGGCGCGTTATCTGCAAAAAGCGGCCGAGCTCGCCGGACGCGGCGACGACTTGAGGGCGGCGAAGGTCGCAAAGATCAAAGAACAGGTGGAGCAGGGCACCTACGGCGTCGACGCGGGAGAAGTTGCCAACAGCATCGCGCGCAGCGAAGTCGCGCGCCTGCTCGGCAAAAGTGATGGATGATCATGACAAACGGTCTCTCGGAACTTGCCGCCATTCTCGGCGAGGAAGTCTCGGTCGCGCGCGAGCTGCTGGATAATCTCTCGGCTCAGCGCGAAGCGATCCTCGGCTGGAGAATCTTTGAGCTGATCGAGCGCGTCGAAAACCGCGAGATACTGTGCTCGAACCTCGCCATTCTTGAACGCAGGCGCAAACAAATCGTCGGCGGTTTGACCGGCGCAGAGGCCGAGGAGGCCACGCTCACGAAAATTCTCGCCAATCAGCCGGACTCCAAAGGCACCGGAGAGCTCGCCCGGATGCAAAAAGACGCGCGCCGGCTTTACACGAGGCTTCAGGCAGAGGAGGCGAGCCTTCTCGCATTGATGGGAAATCTTCTCGACCATATCCGCGAAGCGCTGAGCGCGCTCGCGCAGCCGGAAGTCGCGCTCTATGGCGGTGCGGCCGCCGCGCGCATCTCTTCCGGACTGATCGAGGGCAAAGTTTAAATCCCATGTCGATTCTCACGAGCCTCTCTATCGCCGCGCGCGCCATGCAGGCGCAGCAAGAGGCGATTCAGACGACGAGTCACAACATCGCCAACGTGGCGACGCCCGGCTATTCGCGGCAAAACGCACTCATGTCCGCTTCCGCGCCGGCGCTGGAAGGACAATTGCTTTTAGGCAACGGCGTCACTGTGACCGGCGTGCGGAACGTCGTCGACCGTTTCGCCGAGATGGAACTCCTGGGCCGCAACGCCTCGTTGGGTTATGCGGACGCACGCGCGCGCGCGCTCGGCGCCCTTCAGGACGCCTTTCCGGTCTCCGGAGGCATCCAGAGCGCGCTCGACGGCTTTTTCAACGCGTGGTCGGCGCTTTCGAATAATCCCGGCGGGCAGGCGGAAAGGGTCGCCGTCGTCAACGCGGCGAACGCGTTGAGCTATCAATTCAGCCAGACCCGAAGTCTCCTCGTCGACGGCCAGACCAATTTAGATAAAGACTTGAACACCGCCGTCGGAAATTTGAATTCGCTGTTGACCCAGATCGCCGATCTCAACGGCCAGATCGCCGGCGCCGAAGCCGGCGGACAGCCGGCGAACGACCTGCGCGACCAGCGTCAGCTCCTGCTCCAGCAGGTCTCGCGCCTGACCGGCGCAACGGTTCTCGGCGGCGACGCGCCGCAGGCGACGGTGCTCGTCGGCGGACTCGTGCTGGTGAGCGGCGACCGCGCCGCGACGCTGGACACGGACACCGTCGGCGTCTCCGGGTTCCGCCTGGTGAATTACACGAGCCCCAACGGCGGACTCAGCTTCGACGCCTCGACGCTGTTCTCTCAAGGGGAGATCGGCGGCATCCTATCGCTCCGCGATACGGAAATCCCCGACATGCTGGGCCGGCTCGATCAGCTCGCGAAAACCGTCGTCGACCAGGTGAATACGCAGCACGCCGCGGGCTTTGACTTGAACGGCGCGCCGGGCGGCAACTTTTTTGCGCCGATCGGCGCCGTCGCGGGCGCGGCAAACGCGATGCAGGTCGCTGCGGCGGTCGCCGCCGACCCGAGTCTTATCGCCGCCGCCCAAACGGCGGCCGGCGCGCCGGGCGACAACGGCAACGCGCTCGCGATCGCCGGATTACAGAACGGCGTCTTCGCCGCGCTGGGAAATAAATCGCCTCAGGATTATTACCTCGCTCTCGTCCAGGACGTCGGATCGCAGGCGCAGAGCGCTGGCGATCAAGCCGATTTCCAACAATCGCTCTTGAGCCAGGCGCAGGCGCGGCGCGACAGCGTCTCCGGTGTGAGCCTGGAAGAGGAGATGACCAAGCTCATTCTTTTTCAGCGCGCGTTCGAGGCCTCGTCGGTTCTCGTGCGCACCGGCGACGAGATGTATCAGACAATTATCGACATGGTGCGGTAAAAACGATGCGCGTCACCAATCAATCGCTATCGAGCCAGGTCCAGGATACGCTCCAGCAGGCGCTCAGGCGTCTCACCGAGACGCAGGAGCAAATCAGCTCGGGAAAGCGCATCAATCGTCTGGCCGACGACCCGTTCGGCGCAGTGCGCTCGCTCGACGTGCAGAGCCTAGCGGCATCGCTCAGCCAATACCAAAAAAATATCGCGGCCGGTCTTCCGGTGCTCAATCAGACCGACAACGTGCTGGGCGACGTCGGCGACGCGCTCGTGCACGCCAAAGAGATCGCCGTGTCGATGGCCAACGGCGCGATGTCGGCCGCCGACCGCGCGTCGGCCGCGGCGGAGGTGCGCGAGCTCTCGGCGCGGCTTTTATCGCTCGGTAATTTCCAGTTCGAAAATCGTTATCTCTTCGCCGGCTTCGCCAACGGCGCGGCGCCGTTCACCGCGGCGGTCGGAGGCGCGACGTACAACGGCGACTCCGGAACGATCGATATCCAGGCGAACCGCTCGACGCGCGTGACGGTCAATCTGCCGGGCGACAGCGTCTTTCAGGGTGCCGGCGTCGCCGGCGGCACGGATCTTTTCTCGACGCTCGCCGATCTCGAAACGGCGCTGACGGTGAACAACGTCAGCGGCGCCAACGGCATCACCACGCAGATCGGCCGGCTCGACGCGGGACTCGATCAGATATCCGCCTTTCGCGCGCAGGTCGGCGCGCGCATCGAGACTTTGAACACCGCGCGCCAGGGCTTGGAGACGATGCAGCTCAAGACGACCGAGATGCGCTCGAACATCGAGGATGTCGATCCGCTGAAGGTATATTCGGACTTCGCCCGGCTTCAACAGGCGTTTCAGGCGGCGCTCGAGTCCTCGGCCCGCGTCGTCCAGCCGAGCATTCTCGATTTCATGCGTTAGGAAAACTATGCTTGTCCTCACACGGCGTCTCGGAGAAAGCATTACCATCGGCGACGACATCGTCGTCACCGTGCTCAGCGTGAGCGGCGGGCAGGTGCGGCTCGGGATCACGGCGCCGCAGAGCGTGCGCGTGGTGCGTGAGGAGATCTTAAAAGGCATTCAGGAAGAAAACAGCGCCGCGGCCAAGGGCCTCGGCGGCGCGCTGCCGCTCGACGCGCTGGCCAAGCGTTTGGGCGGCGCTCCGACGGAAAGGAAAAGGGCTTAACCCATGCATCCGGAAAAGCACGAAGCCGGCAAAGGGTCTTCGCTCGCCGAACCTACCGACGCGGAGTTTTTCTTTCCGGAGGGGCTGTTGGGCTTCGCGACGCCGCGTTATTTCACGCTCGCGCCCTATTCGCCGCCGGATGGAAGCCCGTCGCCGTTCTTTCTCCTCCAGGCCAAGGAGGACGACTTGTGCTTCCCGCTCATTCCGCCCGCTCTGCTCTCATCGGAGTACACCCCTTCGGCGCCTCCGGAGCTGCTCGCGAAGCTCGGGGCGGAATCGCCTGCCCAGGTCACCCCGTTTGCCATCGTTACTCTCCGCGACCGGATTGAAGAGATCACCGTCAATCTCCAGGCCCCGCTGCTGGTGAATCCCCGGTCCCGCCTAGGTTTTCAAATCGTCGCCGAACAGTACCCGCTGCGCCATCCTCTGCTCGCCTCGCCCCAGGCCTAAAGTTTCGCGCGAAAGCGCCGAAAATTACCTTAGAGGAGTTGTCCATGACGGCAGAGGCACCGGCACGCGCATTGAATAAGGTGGTTTCGTTGTTCGAGCCGGACGCCCTGCTGCCGATCCAGTATCTCGACACGATCCGGCGCGTCGTCCCGATCGAGCCCGAGAAAAGGCTCATGTGGGCGGTACTGGAGGATGCGATCGAGTGCTACCAGAGCCATTTTCTATCGCGTAAGCCCAGAGCCGCGGAGAGCTTCAACGAGATCGAAAAATGGATTCTCGAAACCGACTACAGGTGGCTCTTCTCGTTCAACAGCATCTGCGACATGCTGGGTTTCGACGCCGATTATCTGCGCGCCGGATTGCTGGCGTGGCAGCAAAGGCAGGTCCGGTGGTCTGAGCTGCATTCGCAAGCGAAGCGCGGCGTGCGAAGCGCCGGAGAGATCTCATGAAATCGCGATAGCTTCTATGTGGTCCCCCACTCGAAGCCGAATCGAGTCACATGAATGAAGCTCTGAATCAAACCCTCACGCCTGTGCGCGAAGAGGCGGAGCCCGCGCCGCTTGTCGTCCGTGCAGCCGACCAGGGGCAAGCCGCGGCGCAGTTTCATCGCGTCGATCGCGTGATCCAACGCGTGACGCAGCTGCCGTTCTCGCCCGTGGCGATGAAAATCCTTCAAATGGCCTGGGATGAGCGCGCCGGCGCCCGCGATATGGCCAACACGATCATGCTGGACCAGGCGTTTACCGCGCGGCTTTTAAGAATCGCTAATTCGCCCTACTACGGACAGTCCCGCGAGGTTACGACCGTGTCGCAGGCGGTGGCGATTCTGGGGATGGACGCGGTCGCCTCACTTGCGCTGACGCTTTTCACCTTCGGCGCGGTGCCCGAAGAGGAAAACGACACGCTGTCCATCGGCCATTTATGGGAACATTCGTTAGGGACCGCCGTCTGGGCACGGGAAATCGCCGCGCGCACCAAGCCCCTGTTGCCTGAAGAGGCGTTTATCGCGGGCATGCTCCACGACATGGGGAAAGTCCTGCTGTACCGCTTTTTTAAAAAGGAGCTGCTCGAGGCGGCGCGCCTCGGCGAGACCGAAGGGATGTCGCTCGCGCAAGCGGAGCAGCAGGTTCTAGGCACGGACCATACCGTCGTCGGCCATGTGGCGGCGACTCAATGGGGATTCCCGCCGCTGCTGCGCTATGCGATCGCGTTTCACCGCGCGCCGCGCGAAGTTCCGCACGACGCCTCCGAAAAGGTCAAAAAGATCGTCGCGATCGTCCATGTCGCCGACGCTCTGTCAGAGGCCGCGGAAATCGGCTACGGCGGCGACGGAGGCTATGAAGAGATCGACGCATCGGTTTGGCCGCTTCTCAAAACCACGGAAGACGAATGCCGGCGGATGTTGACGCGCGTGCTGGCGGAGATCGAGAGAAACCGCGAAAGGTTCGCCTTGGCGCTCGGCTGGAAGCCGGAGAAAAAAAAGCGCGGCGAGAGGCCCGGCAAATCTGAAAACAAGACGGCGCGGCGCCAGCCTGCCGTCGCTGTGGCCGCGAGCGATGAAAAGGGCGCCTATCTCACGCGTTTTATCGAAGCGGGAAAGCAAATCGCCGTTCTCGCCGGCCTCGACGAAATGCTCCCCAACATCGCTTCGCATGCCGTGAGGCTGCTGGCCGCCGATGCCGCGGTGATTCTGTTGCCGAAGGAAGAAATATTCGAGGTCGCCGCGGCGGCGGGCATCGAAGGGCTTGTGGGGCGCACGATCGCATCGGCGGAGAGTATCGCGGGTTGGGTCGCCCAGATGAAAGAGGCGATGGTGATCGCCGACATCGAGCGAGCGCCCGCGTCCTGGGAAAGGGACTATTTCACCGCAGCCGGATACCGCGCGCATCTCGTGTTGCCGATCGAATGGGCCGGCAAGACCCTTGCTGTGCTGGAGATCCATTGCCGCAGCGAACGCTCGTGGAAGCCGGAAGATTTAAGCGCCTTCAACACCTTCGTCGAGCTTGCAGCCGTGGCGCTGGAAAACGCGCGGTTATACCGGGAGTCGGAAGAAAAGGCGGTCAGCTTTCAAAAGGTCAATCAGGCGCTGCATGAAGCGCTCCGCGTCAAGGAAAGGTTTCTGCACATCGTCTCGCACGAGCTGCGCACGCCGCTCAGCATCATCATGGCGTATCCCGGCATGGTCCTGAACAACCTCTTCGGCGAGACCACGCCGCAGATTCGCGAGGGAATGCAGAAGATCCTGGGCTCCGCGAAGCACCTTTTGACGATGATCGACACGATACTCGATCTCACCCAGATCGAAGGGAAACAGGTGAAGGTCCACCCGAAGGAAACCGACCTTGTCTTGGTGCTGGACGAAGTCGCCAACGCCGCAGAGCCGCTCGTCGCCGGCAAACCGGTCGTCTTCGAACGCGATTATCGCGCCACGCTGCCGGTCGTCGTGACCGATGCGAAACGATTGAAACAGGCGCTCACGTATCTCCTCGACAATGCGGCAAAGTTTACCTACCAAGGCAAGATCGTTCTGGGCGCCCGGCGCAAAAACGGCGGGGTCGAGATCTTTGTTCGAGACACCGGCATCGGCATAGAGGAAAAGTCCCGGCAGATCATTTTCGACTGCTTCCGTCAAATCGATGACGGTGATGACCGCTCCTTTGGCGGCCTGGGTCTGGGACTCTACACCGCGCGCTGCGTCGTCGCTCTCATCGAAGGGCGAATTTCGCTGGAAAGCCGCCTGCACGAAGGGTCGACCTTCAGCATCTGGATTCCCCAATCGATTACCGTCGCTGTAAGCTCCCCGGGCTGATTTAAGCCCCGCGCCTCTGGTCTGTTTATTGCTCCTTTTGATTCGCGGCGTTCGGCTACGCCGGTGGCAAATTTTTCTCTTAGACCATGGCATTGGGTTTGCACCTGGGGCAACCATGATGGAAGGCATCGAGAATGAAGTCGTTTTATTGACGGGCGGGACCGGCTCGTTCGGCAACAAGTTCGTCGAGACGGTCCTCAGACGCTGCCAGCCGAAGAAGCTGATCGTCTTCAGCCGCGACGAGCTCAAGCAGCTCGATATGCGCCAGCGCTTTCCCGAATCGCGCTACCCCTGCATGCGCTACTTCATCGGCGACGTGCGCGACAAAGAGCGGCTGCGGCGCGCCTTCGAAGGCGTCGATATCGTCGTTCACGCCGCGGCGCTCAAGCAGGTGCCGACGGCGGAATACAATCCGCTCGAGGTCATCAAGACGAACGTCCTGGGTGCCGCGAACATCATCGACGTCGCGATCGACTGCGGCGTGCGCAAGGTCATCGCCCTGTCGACCGACAAGGCCGTCAATCCGATCAATCTTTACGGCGCGACCAAGCTCTGCTCCGACAAGCTTTTCGTCGGCGCGGGCGTTTACGCCGGCGCCCGCGACACCCACTACAGCATCGTGCGCTACGGCAACGTGCTCGGCAGCCGCGGCAGCGTCATTCCGCTGTTTCTGGAAAGGCGCGCGAGCGGCGTGCTCCCGATCACCGACCCGCGTATGACGCGTTTCTGGATCACGCTCGACGACGCCGTGGCGTTCGTCATCCGCTCGCTCGGGCTCATGCACGGCGGCGAGATCTTCATCCCGAAGCTCCCGAGCATGCGCCTGGTGGATCTGGCGCGCGCGGTCGCGCCCGAATGCCGCCACGAAATCGTGGGTATCCGGCCGGGCGAGAAGCTGCACGAGGTGCTCGTCACCGAGGACGAGGCGCGACGGGCGCTCGAATTTCACGACTTTTTCGTCGTGCAGCCCGGTCCGGTCATGGGCGCCTGGAAGAACGGACGCCTGCATAGCGGCCGTCCGGTCCCAGACAATTTTCGCTACAGTTCCGAAAACAACGAGCGCTGGATGACGCTCGACGACCTGCGCGAGATCGTGAATGGCTACGAATCCACCCATACTGCCTTACGCGCGGCAGTCGGTTAGCGACGACGATATCGAGGCGGTCGTCGAGGTTCTCCGCTCCGATTGGCTGACGACGGGGCCGAAGGTCGAGGCTTTTGAAACGGCGTTCGCCGAGTTCATCGGTGTCGCGGAAGCGGTCGCTGTGGCGAACGGCACCGCGGCTCTCCACGCTGCGATGGCCGCCGCGGGCATCCGCCCCGGCGACGAAGTCATCGTCCCGGCCATGACGTTCGTCGCTACCGCCAACGCGGCGGTGTATCAGCAGGCGCGGCCGGTTATCGCCGACGTCGACCCCGCGACGCTCCTCATCGATCCCGATTCCGTAGAAAAGAAAATCACCGGGCGCACCAAGGCGATCGTCGCCGTCGATTACGCCGGTCAGCCGTGCGATTACGATGCGCTCCGGCGGATCGCCGACCGTCATGGTCTCAGGCTCATCGCCGACGCGTGCCACGCACTCGGCGCCGAATACAAGAATAAAAAAGTCGGCGTCCTCGCCGACTTCACCGTTTTCAGCTTTCATCCCGTCAAGCACATCACGACCGGCGAAGGCGGCATCGTTACGACCGGCGACCGCGACGCGGCGGAGTGCCTGCGCCGTTTCCGGAGCCACGGCATCAACGCGAACCATCGCGAGCGCAGCGAGAAAGATACCTGGCGCTACGAAATGGAAAGCCTCGGCTATAATTACCGGCTGACGGACTTTCAATGCGCGCTGGGCTTAAGCCAGCTCCGCACGCTGCCCGCGCGGATCGCGCGGCGGCGCGAAATCGCGCGCGCCTACGATCGCGCTTTCGGGAGCTTCGCCCATGTGAAGCCGCTCGCTATCGCTCCGCAGGTCGGCCATGCCTATCACTTGTACGTGGTCCGCGTCCGCGATCGCGCCAGCGTATACGGGCGGCTGCGGCAGCGCGGCATCGGTGTGAACGTCCATTATCTGCCCGTTCATCTGCACGAGTATTATCGCCGAACGTTCGGGACCGGCGCGGGCGATTGCCCCGTCGCCGAGCAGGCTTACGAAGAGATTCTCAGCCTGCCGATGTTCTCCGCCATGGCGATCGACGACCTCTGCCGGGTCGTCGAGGCGATCGCCGAAGAGGTCGAAGAGCATGCCGCTTAACCAGACCAAGATCTTCGCCGATTTCGAGGGCGACCGCTGGTTCGGTCGCAATCGTGAGGCGCTCGAAGACTTCGACCCCGAGGTCGATCCGCCGCTGCGGGTTATGGAACTTTATCATTTAAAGCCCCGAACCGTGCTCGAGATCGGCGCTGCCAACGGCTTTCGGCTGGCGGAGATCGTCCGGCGCCACGGCGCGCGAGGCGTGGCGGTCGAGCTTTCGAAAGAGGCCGTGCGCGAGGGTAAAAAGAAATTTCCAATGGTCGATTTCGTCTGCGGACCGGCGCACGCCGTTCCGCTCGACCAGGCGTTCGATCTTATCATCGTCAACTTCGTTCTCCACTGGATCGACCGGAGCTTTTTGTTGCGGTCGGTCGCCGAGATCGATCGGCTGCTGGCCGAAGACGGGTTTTTGCTCATCGGCGATTTTCATCCGGCGAATTTTCTCCAGGTGCCTTACCATCATCTCGCCGGTGAACCGGTACATACCTTTAAGCAGAACTACGCAGCGCCTTTTTTAGCGTCGGGTCTCTATCACCCAGTCGGCCTGCTCGGCGGCAATCACTCGTCGAAGTCGCCGAGCGCCGCCGCCGGAGAAGGCGAACGCACCGGAGTCTGGCTTCTGCAAAAACATCTGACGGCGCATTACATGCCGAGCGGGAGCGGGCGATGACTATAGGCGGAGAACGGCGCCGCATACTCGTCGTCGGCTGCGGCTCGATCGGCAAGCGCCACATCGGCAACTTGCTCAGGCTCGACGCCGGCGAGATTTTGGCCTGCGACGTGCGCGAAGAACGGCGCGGCGAAGTCGAAGAGCGCTGGGGCATCGAAACGTTCGGAAATTTATCGACGGCCTTGGAGCAACGGCCCGACGCCGTTCTAGTGGCCGTGCCGCCGAGCTTCCATATTCCAGTCGCGCTCGAAGCCGCGGAGCGCGGCTGCCATCTTTTTATCGAAAAGCCGCTCGCCGCCGGCATGGAGCAGGTGGGCGATTTGATCGATCGCGTCAAGCGGCGCGGTCTGACCGCGCTCGTCGGCTGCAACATGCGCTTTCATCCCGGCTTACTGCGCGTGAAGGAATTGCTCGACGCCGCCACGATCGGCGCCGTGCTCTCGGCGCGCGCCGAGTTCGGTCAATATCTGCCCGACTGGCATCCGTACGAGGATTATCGCGCCGGCTACAGTGCCCGCCGCGACCTCGGCGGCGGCATCATTCTCGATGCGATCCACGAAGTCGACTATCTCCGCTGGCTCGCGGGAGAGATGCAAAGCGTCGCCTGCTTCGCCGGCCGCTTGAGCGCGCTCGAAATCGAGACCGAGGACACGGCGGCGCTCTTGGTGCGATTCGCGAACGGTGCGATCGGCGAGATTCATGTCGATTACGTACAGCGCGCCTACAGCCGCAAGGCCGAGATCGTCGGAGAGAAGGGGACGATTCTTTGGGACTATGCGGCGCGCGAGGTGCGCTGGTATTCGGCCGCCGACCGGCGCTGGCGCGCCGCGTGCGATGCGGCCGATTGGGAGCCCAACGATATGTATCTGGACGAGATGCGCCATTTTCTCCGCTGCCTGGACGGCGCGGAGGCCCCGGCGCTCGATCTAGCCAATGCCAAGCGTGTGCTCGAAATCGCGCTCGCGGCGAAGACGGCGGCGGAAGACCGCCGCATCGTGGAGCTTTAGGATGAAGCGGAGCCCCAATACCGTGGCGATCGTCCAGGCACGCATGGGCGCTACGCGCTTTCCCGGCAAAGTACTCGAGACGATCGAGGGGCGGCCCATGCTGTGGCAGGTCATTAAACGGGTCCGGAGCTCGACGCTCGTCGAGCGCGTGGCGGTCGCGACATCGGATAAGTCTCTCGACGACCCGGTCGCCGAGTTCTGCGCGGCGGAGGCGATCGATTGCTTTCGCGGCAGCGAGCACGACGCGCTCGATCGTTATTATCGCGCGGCAAAAGAATTTGCGGCGCAGGTGATCGTGCGAATCACCGCGGACTGTCCCCTCATCGATCCGGAGATTATTGACCGAGTCGTCAAGGTACAGATGGCAGAGCATTGCGACTATGCGACCAACACGCTCGGGGCGACCTATCCCGACGGGCTCGATGTCGAGGTTTTCTCTTTTGCGGCCCTCGAAAGGGCATGGCGCGAGGCGACGCTGGCGGCGGATCGCGAGCATGTCACTTCGTATCTCATCAACTCCGGCGGGTTTCGCCTGCGCGACGTTCCGAGCGGCACGGAGTCTCTCGGGCGGCTGCGTTGGACCGTCGATCATCCTAACGATCTCGAATTTATCCGCGCCGTTTATGCACGGCTCCGGCCGATGAACGGCGGCGGCTTCGGCCATCGGGAAGTGCTCCGCCTGCTCGACCGGGAGCCCGGCCTCGCGGCGATCAACGGCGGAACGATCCGCAACGAAGGCTACTACCGCTCGCTCGCGGCCGAGCCTTTCGCGCCCAGCCCGAAGCGCTCGGTCCAGCGATCGCAATCGCTCAAGAAAAAAGCCGAGCGCTTGATCCCGTCGTGCAGCCAGACCTTCAGCAAAGCGCCGAGCCAATACGTCCAGGGTGTCGCACCGGCTTTTCTCCTGCGCGGCGAGGGAAGCCACGTTTGGGACGTGGACGAAAACGAATACATCGATTATCCCATGGCGCTCGGCTCGGTTATTCTCGGACACAACTATCCGGCAGTATCCGAAGCGGTGAAGCGCCAGGTGGAGCGAGGCACCAACTTTTCCCTGCCGCATCCGCTCGAAGCGAGCGTCGCGGAAATGCTCGTCGAGCTGATTCCGTGCGCGGAGATGGTCCGCTTCGGGAAAAACGGCTCCGATGCGACCGCCGGCGCGGTGCGCGTCGCGCGCGCCTATACCGGACGCGACCTCATCGCCTGCTGCGGCTACCACGGCTGGCAGGATTGGTATATCGGCACGACGACGCGGAGCCTCGGCGTGCCGGAAGCCGTCAAGGCCTTGACCGTCGCTTTCAATTACAACGACATCGCGAGTCTTGAGAGAATATTCGAAGGCCACCCCGGGGGCGTCGCGGCGGTCATCATGGAGCCGGTCGGCGTCGAGGAACCGCGCGACGGATTTTTACCCCAGGTGCGCGATCTCGCGCAGCGCCACGGTGCGCTATTGATTTTCGATGAGATCGTCACCGGCTTTCGCGTCGCCGCGGGCGGAGCGCAGCAATATTTCGACGTCGTTCCCGATCTCGCCTGCTTCGGCAAGGCGATGGCGAACGGCTATCCGATCTCGGCCGTGGTCGGCCGGCGCGACATCATGAAGCTATTCGACGACATCTTTTTCTCGTTTACGTTCGGCGGCGAGACGATCTCGCTCGCCGCGGCCGAGGCGACGATGAATGAGATCGTGCGCGCCGGCGCGCTCGGGCATATCTGGGAGCAGGGACGGAGACTCCAGGACGGCTACAACGTGCTCGCGCGCGCCTTCGGCGTCGAGCGGCACACGCAGTGCGTCGGCCTGCCGCCGCGAACCGTGTCTGTCTTCAAAGACGAATTCGGGCAGGAGTCGCTCGCGCTCAAAAGTTTGTTTCAGCAGGAATGCCTCAAGCGCGGCGTGCTCTTCAGCGGCGGCCATAATCTTTGTTTCAGCCATACGCACGAAGACATCGACCGGACGCTGCGGGTCTATCGCTCGGCGATGGAGATCCTGGCGGATGCGATTCGTAAAGGCGACGCGCTCGCCCGGCTAGAGGGCGAACCGGTGCAGGCGGTCTTTCGCAAACCCTAAGGCGGAGATTTATGGAACAAATGGAAAATCAATGTCTCGTTTTTCGCGTCGACGGCAGCGCCGCGGCGGGCACGGGCCACATCATGCGCTGCCTGGCGCTCGCCCAGGCCTGGCGCGACGCCGGGGGCAGAGCCTGCTTTATCAGCGCCAAAGGCTTCGCCGCGCTCGAAGAGCGGCTCCGCTCCGAGGGCTGCGAGGTTCTCAGCGCGAACTTCGTGCCGGGGAGCATCAGCGACGCGCGCTGGACCGCCGCGGCGGCGCGACAAAGAAAAGCTTCATGGATCGTCGTCGACGGCTATCATTTCGGCGCCGATTACCAGCAGGCGATGAAAGACTCGCGCGCCTCTTTGCTTTTCATCGACGACTGCGGCCACAGCGGCCGCTACGCCGCGGACATCGTGCTGAACCAGAACCTTTACGCCAGCGAGGATTTGTATCGCGACCGCGCGTCCTATACGCGCCTGCTTCTCGGCACGGAATACGCGCTCTTGCGCCGTGAATTCGCGCAATGGCGCGAATGGCCGCGCGAGATTTCCGCCGCCGCGCGCAATATTCTCGTTACGCTCGGCGGCGTGGATAGCGCCAACATCACACAGAAGGTGCTCGATGTCCTGCAACGCCTGGACCTCGGCGATACGCATATCAAGATCGTCGCCGGGGTGGGCAACGTCCATCTGGAATCGCTCCGTCACGCGGTCGGCGAAGACGGCAGGGTGGAGCTGCTTACGGCCGTCGACGACATGGCGCAGCTGATGGTTTGGGCCGATCTGGCGATATCCGCCGCAGGCAGCACGTGCTGGGAGCTCGCCTCGACGGGGCTTCCCTCGTGCGTCGTCGTGCTCGCCGACAATCAACTGCCCGTAGCGCGGTCGCTCGAAGAAGCCGGCGCCGCGGTCAACATTGGCTGGTGGCGGGACGACGCGAGCGAAAGGCTGCTCGCCGCCGTGACCACTTTGCGCGAGGACGCTGAGCGCCGCCGGCGCATGAGCGAGATTGGCACGCATATCGTGGACGCCGCGGGGGCGCGGCGCGTGACCGAGCGTTTAATGGAAAGGCCCGTAACCAAGAGCTCTTTGCTCGTCGCTTAGGAGGTGTGATGGACGTCTGCGCATTCTGGAACAGCCGCGCCGGGTTGGGCGAGGCGGCGGGCAGCCGCGACATTGTCGCGAAACGATTGGAGATCGAGGCAATCGCCGCTTACGTGCGCGACGGCATGCGCGTGCTCGACGCCGGGTGCGGCAACGGCCTTACCACGATCGAGCTCGCCCGGCGCTACGACATCGACATTGTGGGCATCGACTTCGCCTCGGCGATGGTGGAGGCGGCGGAAGAGATGCTGAAAGGCCGGTGCCTCAAGGGCAACGTTTTGTTTGAGGTCGGCGAGGTGCGGGATCTGTCGCGCCTCGGCGGGGGTTTCGATCTCATCTATACCGAGCGCGTTCTGATCAATCTGCCCGACTGGCCGGCGCAGCGGCAAGCGATCGCGGCGATCGGCGACGCGCTCGCCGAGCGCGGCTTGTACGTCATGTGCGAAAACAGTCAGGACGGGCTCGATCAGATGAACGCGCTCCGCGAGCGCGTAGGTCTCTCCAGAATCACGCCTCCCTGGCACAACCGTTATTTTTGCGACGCGGAGATCGAGCAGACGAAATTTCCGGGACTGAGCCTGGAACGCGTCGATTACTTCAGCTCGACCTATTACTTTTTGAGCCGCATCGTCAACGCGTGGCAGGCGGCGCAGGCCGGCAGGCAGCCGGATTACGGCGACCCGATCAATCAGCTCGCCTTGCAGCTGCCGCGGCTCGGCAAGTTCGGCCAGGGGCGTATATGGCTATGGCGGAAAACATCGGCATAGAAATCGACGTTCGCGCGCGCGCGGCGACGCCGCGCGTCGAATTGAGGCGCGCCACAGAAGCGGATTGCCAGCTGCTCTGGGAATGGTGCAACGATCCGATGGTGCGCGCCCATTCCTTCGAATCCGAGCCGATCACCTTCGCCGAGCACCGGCGCTGGCTCGGCCGTAAGGTCGTCGATCCGCGCTGTGCGCTGCTTATCGCGGCGAGCGGCGACGGCATGCCCATCGGCCAGATACGCTACGACTTGACCGACGATGAAGCCGTTGTCTCGGTGAGCGTCGATGAGAGCGCGCGCGGCCGGGGTCACGGCACCGAGTTGATCCGACTCTCCGCGGAGAAAATCTTTGCCGATACGAGCGTTAAGATAATTCATGCTTTTATAAAGCCCGGCAACAAGGTATCGCTGCGCGCGTTCGAGCGCTGCGGCTATCGCACGATCGGCCGTTTGGCCGTTCATGAACAGCCGGCGCTGCATCTGGTCCTGGAGCGGGATCGATGACAGGGGCGGCGTTCACGATCGGCGGGAGAAAGATCGGCGCGGGCGAGCCCGTTTACATCGTTGCCGAGCTCTCGGCGAATCACAACCAGAGCTTTGAGGAAGCCGTGCGACTTGTCGCCGCGGCAAAAGAGGCCGGCGCCGACGCCGTCAAATTGCAAACCTATACGCCGGACACGTTGACGCTCGACTGCGACAAAGAAGATTTCCAAATCAAAGGCGAGACGCCGTGGGACGGCCAGACCCTGCACGCGCTCTACCGCAAGGCCTACATGCCGTGGGAATGGCAGCCAAAGCTCAAAGAGATCGCCGAAAATATCGGATTGGATCTCTTTTCCGCCGCGTTCGATGCGAGCGCCGTCGATTTTCTCGAACGCATGAACGTCCCGGCGCACAAGATCGCCTCGTTCGAGATCGTCGACATTCCGCTGATCGAAAAAGCGGCGCGCACGGGAAAGCCGTTGATCCTCTCCACCGGCATGGCGACGCTCGCTGAGATTCACGAGGCGGTTGAAGCGGCGCGCAGCGCCGGAGCGCGCGCGCTGGCGCTGCTCAAATGCACCAGCGCCTATCCAGCGCCGCCGGAGGAGATGAACTTGAAGACGATCGCACACCTGGCCGATGAGTTCGACGTTCCGGTCGGCCTATCCGATCACACGCTGGGCATCGCGGCGCCAGTCGCGGCCGTCGCGCTCGGCGCGTCGATCGTGGAAAAGCATTTTACGTTGTCGCGCTCCGTGCCCGGGCCGGACAGTGCGTTCTCTCTGGAGCCGCACGAATTCCAAGCGATGGTCGAGGCGATTCGCGCAGCGGAGAAAGCGCTCGGTGCGGTGCGTTATGGACCGGGAGCGGCGGAGGCGAGAAGCCGCGCCTTCCGGCGCTCACTCTTCGTCGTCCGAGACATTAAGGCCGGCGAGCCTCTGACGCATACAAACGTGCGCTCGATCCGTCCGGCGAAGGGCCTCCACCCGCGGCACTTGCGCGAGGTCGTAGGCCGCGTCGCCCGGCGCGATATCGAATCCGGCACGCCGGTGTCGTGGGACATCGTCGAGTGAGCGGCAAAATTTTCCCTTATTCATGGCACCGAGCTTGCTAGATCATCGGTCACCGACTTGGGAGAACTATGACTAAACCGCGGGTTTTGTTCGCGATCGGCGACATCGATTGGAAATACTCGCGCGGCAAATTGCGCCATCTCGTAAAGCGCGTCGCGTGCGAAGGCGTTTGGGACGTCAGCGTCGTCAGTCACGACCAAGAGATTTGCCGCGAGCTCGAAGGCGACATCCCCGCGGCTCACATGGCCGGGTCGTTTCCCGTCGTGCTGCCGCAGCATGCGCTCGCCATGAGCGATCTTATGATCCGCTATACCTCCGACGTGTTGTTTCCCGACAGCCGCTTCCCGTTTTGGAAGACGATGGCGACCGACGACTTCGTGGGCTGCTTCACCCCTTCGAGTCATACACCGCTGCCGTTCCGTCCCGACGTCGTCGTCTATCCGCTCATGGGGATCGACAACAGCACCATCGGTGCGTGCCACTTTTATACCGAGGTCGTTCGTCAGGCGCACGGCATGAACGTGCCGGTCCTGGGCTTCGAGGTTTCTCCGCTCGGCGACCGGCAGTCGCTCGGCGCTTCGCTGGCGGAATACTATGCGATGAAAACCGACTTCTCCCGCTCGTTCATCGTGGGGCAGGAGCTGGCCCCCGAGGAAAACGTCTTCGTGATGCCGCCCCTCGAAAACTATCTCCTCACCTGCCGCAACGATTCGCTGCTCGACGATTTCTTTCCCGTCGAGATCGGCGCGCGCCGGAGTCTGGGGCTGCCGCCCGACTACGTCACGATTTTCGTGCCGCACAACGTCGCGTTCGTCTACGAGACGCGCCGCATTCTCGCCGCCTTGAGCGCGCTCCACTACCCGGTCGCCGTGCTTCTCGGCGTCAGCCCCGACGTCGCGCGCCACAGCCGCAAGGAGCGCGAGATCGCCGAGATCGTCTATCGCGACGAGATCGCGAAATTGCCCTGCGTGCTCATGTGTGAGGAGCGCGGCTGGCGCGAGCTGCTTTTGATGAGCGATATCGTCATCGGCCCGAATTTTTCCGTCCACTCCGAGCTGGCGTCGCACTATCAAAAACTCACGATCATCTGTCAGGCGATGGGCGAGCGGGCGTGGATCGCGGACAATTTTTACGCCGAGCCCGAGGCCGATCGGATCGCCGGGCTGATCGACGGCTGGATCGACCATCGCTGGCGGCGGAGAACAAGCTTGGCGCGAATCATCGGACAAATTCTTGAGCGGGACGGCGCACGCAAACCCGAGGTGAAAATTGAATCTAAAAGGCAAGAAGGCGTTTTGCTTCATCGCCCTTAAGCACCACGGCCGGTTTCTTTTTCCCGTGACCCGGGCGCTGGCCGAGCGGGGGATGGAAGTCATCCATCCGACCGCGACGGCGGAGTCGCCGTTCGAGATCACGTTCATCGAAGAAGGCATGCCGTACCGCCATACCCTGTCGTATCTCGACGCGCGCGTGGCGGGCGAGATCGAGGCCGCCTACCGGCGTATCCGCTCGACCTGGAAAGAGCGGATTCTCGAAGGCTCCATCCTCCACGGCTTCACCATGTGCATTCAGGACAAGGCACTCCGCATGCACATCGAAAATTTTTATCTGCTCCGCCGCATGTTCGAGGTCGAGCGGCCCGATCTGGTGTTGGTGCTGCACGAGATGAACAGCTGGGGGAAGATCCTCGGCTACCTCTGCCACGAGTTCGGCGTGCCGTACGTCAGTTTCCAGGAAGGGCTCTACTACGGCGAAAGCGGCATCTATCGCTTCAACACCGAATATTCCACCGGCTGCTTCCTCTGGGGCGAATCGACGCGGGAGGTGCTGCTCGGCGCCGGCGGCACGGACGATAAAATGTTCATCGTCGGCAACACGCATCTGCCGGAGGCGATCGCCGCGCACAAGCGCACCGCTTTGATGCAAAAGACGCGCAAGGAACTCGGCGTCGGGCGCGACGGCCGGCTGGTCACGCTTTTCATGGGCGGTCTCGGCTACGGTGATAAGTTCCGGCTGCCGGACAGCCTCGTGTCGTGGATCAAGGCCTCGCCGCAGCTCACGCTCGCGGTCAAGTGGCACCCGTTCAACAACAAGAAAGACATCGAGACGATGTCGGCGCCGCTCGGCGGGATTCCCAACGTCCATTCGCTCCAGCAATACGATACGTATAGGCTCATGGCGGCGAGCGACGTCTGCGTCGTCTTCGGCAACTCGACGACCGGCCTGGAATCGCTCGCCTTCGAGCGCCCGCTCGTGGAGGTCAGTCTCCCGCGGCAGGAGTTTTCTTACGCCCGGCAAGGGGTCGCCGAGCCGGCCGCAACGCTCGACGATGTGCCGACGGCGGTCGAGAAGGTCCTTCGCGGCGACGTTCCCGCCGACAGACGCGCGCGCGTCGATGCCTATCTGCGTCACAATCTTTGTTCGCAAGATGGGCAGAGCGTTCAACGGACGCTGAACAATATCTTCCGGTTGCTCGAGGCGCGCAATGCGCAAAGATCGCGTCCGGCGGCGCCGAACAGGCCGGCTGCGGTTTCCAACCACGAGGCCGTCTTCGATTGCTCGATCGTGATTCCAGTCACAAAAACGGACCAGGCGATGGACGCGCTCGTCGGCATCGCCAAGCACACGTCCGCGAACGTCTCTTACGAATGCCTTCTCAGTGCGAGCTTGAACGAGGAAGATATGGAATCGTTGAGCGCCATCGCGGCCGGCGATATCCGCGTCGTCGCATCTCTGGAAGTGGGCATCGCCAGGCTCTGCAACCGAGCCGCGCGACAGGCCCGCGGAAAATATTTATGCATCTTGCGTCCCGGCGTCGTTCCCCAGCCGGGCTGGCTCGAGGCCATGCTGGAGGCGATGAACGGTGACGATCGGATCGGCGTCGTGGGAGCGCGGATCGTCTATCCGAACGCGCTGCTGGCGCACGCGGGAATCGCCTTCGACGGCAACTTCACGCCGACCCGACTCTACAAGCTGCTCCCCGGGAATTTCCCCGGCGCATGCAAGCCGCGCAAAATGCGCGCGCTGGCGGATTGTTTGCTCGTGCGGCGCGATTGTTGGGAATCGATCGGCGGCATGGATGAAGCGCTCGAGGCTTATCTCTACGACGTCGACCTGTGCTTGCAGGCGGGCGCGTCGGGCTGGGAGGTTTTCTATCAGCCGCAGAGCGTCCTGGCATCGATGAGCGAAGCCGACGAGAAGAGCGATGCCGACCGGCTGTGGTTCTACGGGAAGTGGACGGGACATCTCTGGCCCGACGAGGAACGCTACTGGCAGGAAGACGGTCTTACGCAGGAAAAACTTTTGCAGATCTATCGCCAGGTCATTAGCCGGGAAACAAATATCTCAAGCGGCGACGCCGCTGCCGCCGATCTCTCGTGATTTTTCGTGTCGATTAGTGCGGCGTGCCGTTGCGGGCTGAAAGCGACATCAAAAATCGCAGATAAGCCTTGCGCGAGTCGGCGCCGGACATGCGATGCACTGTCTTCAGCCGCTCTTCGGCCACTCCGTCGTCTCCCGCGAGACGAATGAGACGGACGGTCTCTTCGGCCATTCGGTGGGCTTTTTCCGCTTCCTCGCGCGTGGCTAAAGAGCTCCCCATCGTACTCAGTTTTTCGACGATGAGATCGCAGTCGGCGGGGGTCAGAAGGCCGGCCTCGGCACGCCGCTTAACCTCCGCGGGTACCGTTACGAAGGCGACGGCCCAGCGCGCGATCATATGAAGCAACATGGTGAGCTGATGCACGCGATTTCCTTTCCACCCGGCCGACGCTACGGCCCGGTTCTCCAGGGATCGGGCAAGCACCCGCAGTAATACCATCCCGGCCCCAGGAGCCTGGCCGCTTCGGCGCGCAGCAGCCGGCCGCATTCGCAGCAGCGTACATATCCTTTTTCCTTCAGCCGCTCGCGCAGCCGCGCCTCCCACGTGCCGACGCGCCGCGTTTCGTCGGTCACGACAGGCAGGGAAAAGACGTTCGGCTCTTCGTGGCCGGGCTCGATGCAGGAGTAGGAAAGCGTCAGCCCCGCTTCGTGAAAGTAAATGCCCATCGGCTGCACCTTCTCGCCGCAAAGCGAGCAGTCATGGCTCTGCTCGCGCGCGTTCTCGACAAGCGCCTGCTTGCGGTCTTGCATTTCGAGGCAGACCGCGTGGACGGCGTTTCCCGAGTGATCGGCGGCCACTTGGGTGGAGAAGATCGGGTCCGCACAAAGAACGCAATTCCTTGCAGGCGATTGCGCGAGCTCCTGCGCGATCTTGGAGAAGACCGCCGCGAGATAGGTGAGCAGCCCGCCGGCGTGACCGGACGGGTCCCGACGCTCCTCGCGACCGGCTGTATTGCGCAAATCGTGTGTTGTGTCGGCCTTCATTACCCGGCAGTCCTCCTTACATCGCCGTCGCTTTAATATTTATCGCATCCGCGCAAGGAGTCTTTAACTGGAGGGAAATCGAAAAGAATCGCTGAAGATCGTCTTAAGTTTAGCGTTCGAAAGCCGATACTCTTTGTTGGTAGCGCCATCCCGTTTTGTGGTCCTCAAGGCCTCGATTCATTAAAGATTTGCTCTCCACTGTCGATTGAGACTTCCAGAGCGCCGAGAGTGCAAGCGCGGTTGTCCTCTCGATGCTCTCCGAACGGGGCAGGGAAGCCCTAAACAAATAATTCAAGGAGGATTCGATTTTATGGGTATCATTGTCAATACAAACGTCGCTTCGCTGGTCGCCCAGAGAAACCTGGCTGCCGCGAGTGACGCTTTAAGCCTGTCGATGGAGCGCCTAGCGTCAGGTCTCCGCATTAACCATGCGGCCGACGACGCCGCAGGCATGGCGCTCGCGCTCAGAATGACCTCGCAGATCCGCTCGCTCTCACAGGCGGGCCGCAACGTCATGGACGGCATCAGCTTGGTGCAGGTCGCCGAAGGCTCGTACAACGAGGTGGGCAATATTCTTGTCCGCCTCCGCGAGCTCGCGGTCGAGTCGGCCAACGGCACGCTGTCCACGACCGACCGGACCTCGCTGCAGACCGAAGCGGACCGTCTGATCCTCGAGATCACCGGTATCGCCAATTCCACGCAGTTCAACGGCGTCGTGCTGCTGAACAACAGCGCGGCGGGCGGTAACACGATCGTCTTCCAGGTCGGCATGGGCACCGTATCCTATACGGTGTCGGCGACCGACCAGATCAGCGTCGTGCTCTACTCGCTGAAGTCGAGTGCCTTTACGAGCAGCGGCACCGACCTGACGAGCGGCGCGAGCCAGATCATCATCACGACGGCCAGCAACGCGCAGGCCGCCCTGACGACTCTGGACACGGTCATCACGAACCTGAACTCCAGCCGCGCGTCTTTGGGCGCGGCGCAGAACGACC
>Ga0075423_10000314_pt1 | contig 37424 bp, 38 predicted proteins | sample SoiMethybrSBSTD2_FD_80114 | JGI IMG/M metagenome (GOLD analysis project Ga0075423, IMG submission 80114) | Bulk soil microbial communities from a Populus tree surrounding site in Tennessee, USA - Soil MetaG P. TD hybrid SBSTD2 | ecosystem: Environmental > Terrestrial > Soil > Tree plantation...
CTGCGGCTTGCCGACATGGACCGCGACGGCGTCGCGACGCAGGTGATCTTCGGGCCAATCTTCCAGATCTCGACCGACGATCCCGTGCTGCGCACCGCCTGCTATCGCGTCTACAACGACTGGCTCCTCGATTTCTGCAAGGCGGCGCCCGACCGGCTCATCGGTCTGCCGATGCTGCCCGAGACGCCCGAGGCCGCGCTCGCCGAGCTCGAGCGGGTGAGGGCGAAGGGCGGTGTGCGCCAGGTCAATCTCATGATCGCCAACATCAACCCCAAGCTCGACGACCCGACCTGGGAACCGCTCTGGCAGGCGCTCGAGGAGAGCGGCATCATCCTCTCCTGGCACATCACGGTGTTCGTCGGCAAGCCGGGCGATCGCGTCGCCAACAAGGCGGCGAGCGTCTTCGAGAACACCAAGTTCTTCCTGGCGAACTTCCTCGAGCCGTTCGTGGATCTCTTCGCCTGGGGCATCCTCGAGCGCCACCCCAAGCTGCGCATGGTGATGGCCGAGGCGGGCACGGGATGGCTGCCGTGGCTCGTCGAGGAGCTCGACTACCGGCACTGGCGGCTCTGGGAAGCGAAGGAGTTCTGGGCCGACAAGGGCGGCAGCGCCCTGCTCACGAAGCCGAGCGATCTCTTCAAGCGGCAGATCTACGCGACGTTCCAGGAAGACCACGTGGCGATGTCGCTGATTCCATTCTTCGGCGAGGGGCACCTCCTGTGGGCGTCGGACTATCCCCATCCCGACAGCGTCTGGCCCAACTCGCGGCAGGCGATCGAGCGGCAGATGCGGGATCTGTCGCCGGAGATGCGCCGCAAGCTGACTCACGACAACGCGGCGGCGCTGTACGGACTGGGCGCAGCCTAGGCGGATACCGGCGATCGGATGGACGCGCTCGATTTTCTTCGCGTGCGCTATGCGCAGTTCCACCGGCCGATGTGGGACGAGCTCACCACCGGCCTTTCGGAGCGGGAGCTCCGGGAGCGGCCGCATCCGAAAGCGAACACGATCGCGTGGCTCATCTGGCACATCGCGCGCGTCGAGGATGTCGGCGTGAATCGCTTCGTGGTCGATGGCCGCCAGGTACTGGACCGGGGCGACTGGATCACGCGATTGAAGGTCACGCGTCGCGATGTCGGCACCGGCATGACCGACTCGGAGGTCGATGGGCTGAGCGCCGCGATCGATCTCGACGGGCTACGCGGCTACTGGGATACCTTGATCAACGGCACGCTCGCCGTCGTCGACACGCTCGCCGGAGAAGATCTCGAGACCCTCGTGCCGGCGGATCGCGTGAGACACGTCGCGAACGAGGAGGGCGGCGTCGCGAAAGGCGCCGAGTGGCTCACCGAGTTCTGGGCCAAGGGCCGGACGCGCGCGTGGATACTCGCCCAGACGCCGTTCCTGCACGCCTACGGTCACTACTTCGAAGCGCGGGCCGTCCGCGGCATGTGGGGACACCCGAGCCTCTGATCGCTTGGCCGCGGCCTCAGCCGCGCGTGACGTGCGCCGACACGCAGCGCCAGCGCCCGTCGGCGCGCCACCAGATGTCCGTGTAGCGTCCCGCGCCGGGCTGGCCGTCGGGCTTGGTGTAGGCCGTGCGCGCGTGGATGATCCCGATGTCGCCGACCACCTGGATCCGCACGTGCTCGACCTGGAGGTTCGACACCGCGCTCGGCTTGCCGATGAACGCGATGAACGCCGCGCGATCGGAGAACGAGCCGTCCGCGTTGGCGTTCACGAACTCGCGCGCGAGATGCTCGTCGAACCAGCGGACGTCCGACTCGCGGATCGCGCGAATGTAGTTCTCGTTGAGCGCGGTCAGGGCCGTCCGGTCAGCCGCGCTCGGCGCGGCCGTGGCGACCTCGGCCGTCTGCGCGGCTCCGGTTTGCGGTGGGGCCGGGCGCAGCGCGAAGTGCGCCGAGACGCACTGCCAGCGCCCCTCGAGAAAGCCGTAGACGTCGGTGTAGTGACCCGCGCCTTCCTGGTCGTCGGGCCGGGTGTAGCGGTAGCCCGAATCGATGATGCCGACGTCGCCGACGACACGAATGCGGGTGTCGACGGCCGCCATGTTCTTGCTGGGATTCGGCCGGGCGATCCGCTCCAGGAAGCCGGCACGGTCGACCAGCGAGCCGTCAGGATTGCTGGCCATGAAACACGCGGCCAGGTGCTTATCAAACCAGCCGGCGTCGGACGCCTGACCGGCCTGGACGTAGCTCCGGTTGAGCTGCTCGAGTGTCTGCAGGTCGTTCTCGCGCGCCATCGCCTGTCCCTCCGTCGTGGTGATCGGGTCGGTCCCATCCTGCCGCGATATCTGGCCCGTTGAAAGAGCCAGTTTCAGGTTAGTCTGCGGTGCCAGATGCTCCTGCTCGATCTGCGCAAGACCGACGGGCCGCTCTATCGCCGCGTGTACCACGCGCTGAAGTCCATGATTCGCGACGGCCGCCTGACGCCGGCCGCGCGCCTGCCGTCGACTCGGGAGCTCGCGACCGATCTCGGCGTTTCCCGCAACACCGTCATGTTGGCCTACGAGCAGCTTCTCGCGGAAGGCTACGTCGTCAGCCGTAATCGCGCGACCACGGCCGTGGCCGGCTCCTTGCCCATCTCCGCCAGGCCGGCGCCGGCGCGTCCGAAGCCCGGGCATCGTCCGCCGGTCTCCACGTACGCCCGCCGCCTCTCCACGCTTCTCGGCGCGCCGCCCGCTCGCGCGGCGGGCCTCCGCTACGACTTTCGCTACGGCGAGCCGTCCATCGACGAGTTCCCTCGGGACATCTGGCGGCGGCTCCTGGCCGCACGGGCCAGGCGCCGCCCTCGCGACGCGTTCGGCTATACCGACCCGGCCGGCTACCCGCCGCTCCGCGGGGCGCTCGCCGAGTATCTGAAACGCGCGCGCGGGGTCGTATGCGAGCCCGAGCAGCTCATGATCACGAACGGCGCGCAGCAGGCCTTCGATCTCGCCGCGCGCGTCCTGCTCGACCCGGGAGACGTCGTGGTCGTCGAGGAGCCGCACTATCCCGGCATCACGATCCCGTTCGCGGCAGCGGGCGCGCGGCTCGCCTACGCGCCCGTCGACAGCGGCGGATTGCAGACGCACCGGCTGCCGTCTCGGGCGCAGCTCGCCTACGTCACCCCGTGCCATCAGTTCCCGACCGGCGTGATCATGCCGCTCGAGCGCCGGCTCGCGCTGCTCGCGTGGGCGGCACGCAGCAACAGCTGGGTGATCGAGGACGACTACGTTAGCGAGTTCCGCTACGAGGGTCATCCACTGGAAGCGCTGCAATCGCTCGACCGCGACGGTCGCGTGATCTACGTCGGCACGTTCTCGAAGACACTCTTCCCGGCGCTGCGCATCGGGTATCTCGTGCTGCCCCGATCGCTCGTGCCCTCGTTCGTCGCTGCCAAGTGGGCCGCGGACCGTTTCTCGGCCACCTTGGCGCAGGAGGCGCTCGCGGACTTCATCACTTCCGGCCACTTCGAGCGCTACCTCCGGCGCGCCGGCAATCGGAACGCGGCCAAGCGCCGCGCCCTGATCGGCGCGCTTTCGCAGCACTTCGGCGATCGCGTGGAGATCGCCGGAGAAAACACGGGCGTGCATCTGGTGGTGTGGCTGAACGACGTTCGCCCGCGCGATCTCGATGCCGTCATCACGCGGGCGCGAGAGGCCGGCGTCGGCCTCTATTCCATGGCCCCGTTTCACGCGCACCCGCCGCGGCGGGCGGGGCTGCTGTTCGGCTACGCGTCGCTGACGGAAGCCGACATTCGGGCCGCGATCCGCCGCGTGGCCGATCTCATCTAGATCGAGCGAGCCCGGCCCGACGACGAGCGAGGGCGGCCGGCGACGCGCTCAGCGATCGAGCCAGGCGGCCATGAGGCGACCGCCGTAGTCGTACCCGAGATTCGGCGCGTAGTTCTTGAGCGCCGGATCCCAGACCGCCGGCACCACGACGGAGTAGCCTTCGGCCCGATACACCATCTTGGCGAGATAACGCTGAATCTCGTAGATCAGCTCGCGTCGCTTCGCGGGCTCGTGCACGCGCCGCTGCCGCAGGAGCATGTCGGTGAGCGGCGGATCGTTCACCTTCATGTTGTTGCGCGGGCTCTCTGGCAGGAAGGCGCTGGCCAGAAAGCTGTCGGGATCGAGGAACGGGGTCGAGGGGCCCCAGACGATGCCCTCGTACTTCCCGAGGGGCACGGTCGCGATGTAGGCGCCGTATTCGCGTTGATTGAGCTTCGCCTCGATGCCGATCTCCTTCAGGTCCTTGGCGACGACTTGCGCGCCGTCGACCAGCGCCGTCTCGCCGAAGCTGTGGAAGTCGATGACCGTGGAAAAGCCCTTCGCATACCCGGCTTGAGCCAGGAGCCGACGCGCTTCCGCGGGATCGTACTGGTAGTAGCGTGCGCCCTCACCGAGCTGATCGACCGGAAGCGACCACTCTTTGAGCGCGATCGGCAGTCCCGGCGGATTGAACACGGCCGCGCCATCGGCGACGGCCTCGACGAGAGCCTGCCGGTTCAGAGCCAGCGAGACGGCGCGTCTCACCCGCACGTCGCTGAACGGCGGTCGATCACTACGCATGGTGACCCCCATGCGCACGTTCGAGGGCAGGTCGACGGTTCTGAGCCCCGGACGATGCTTCGCGAGCTGATCCTTGAATTGATTCCAGTCGGGCCGATTGAGGACTCCCATGAACTCCGGCCCCAGGTCGTACTTCTTCGCAAGAAACGCCGTCATCCGCGAGGACTGATCCTCGTCGACCATCAGCTCGACCCGGTCGATGTAGGGGAGCCCGGGCACGAAGTAGTGCGGGTTTCGCACCATCGTCATCCCGATATTGGGCCGATAGCTGTCGAGCATCCACGGACCGGTTCCGACCGTCGCCTCCCACTTCTTGAGATCGCCGAACTTCTCGACCACCTCGCGGGCGACGATGGCGCCCGTCATCGGGTTGGCGACGACGTCGGGAAACCACACGTAGGGTTCCTTGAGCGTGACCTTGACCGTGTAGCGATCCGTCGCCTCGACCCGCTCGACGGCACCCAGCAAGTAGTTCTGAGGATTGCCGACCAGGCTCTTGAAGCGATCCATGGAGTACACGACGTCGTCGGCCGTGAGCTCGCGGCCGTTGGTCGGCGGTTTCGGATGCCAGCGCACGCCCTTTCGTAGCCGGAAGATGTACGTCGTCTCGTTGGGCTGGCTCCAGGACTCGGCCAGGTCGCCCTCGAGGAGGAAGCTGCCCGGTTGCACCGACGGCCCAGCCTTGTGCTTGAGAAGCCGGCTGTGCGTGAAGCTGTAGACGACCTGCGTCTTGAAGGCCACGACGAGGTATGGATCGAAGTGCGGCGGGTCCCAGACGCGAAGCGTCAGCGTACCTCCGCGCTTGGGTGCCTGGGCGCGAGCCGCCGAGGGCGAGAGCATCGATCCCGCGAAGGCCAGTCCACTCAGCGCCAGAAAATCACGACGAGCGACGTCCATAGACTCCCCCTCGCGCGACGCTCTCTTACCTCGGCTTCGCGCTGGAGAATGACGCCGGTCGAGGCTGACGTCAACCGTTCAGGAGTGCGTCGGCTGGCCAGCTCAGTCTTCTTCTTGGTGGTCGCGCCAGACCATCGATGTCACCAGCTACCCGAGGCGCCGCCTCCGCCGGAACTGCCGCCTCCACCCGAGAAGCCACCTCCCGACGAAAACCCGCCACCACCGCCCGAGACGACGGCGAAGCCGCCGAGCGTCGCCGTGCCCTTCGTCTTGAGGTCGATCGCCGCCTTCTGGTACCAGGCGGTGCGCGCGAGGCGCAGCTTCGCGAGCGGATAGCCGATCAGGTAGGTCGCGACCAGCACGAGCGTCGGTATGGGCCCGATGACGAACATCGGGAACATCGACCAGAAGGGGATCAGGAACACGTAGAGGAACCAGCCCATGCCGGGCGTCACGATGCCGATGAACGTGAAGAGGCCGATGATGCCGAAGATGAACAGGCCCACCAGGATCCGTTGCGGCCACGGCATCTCGGGTTGCGGAAAACCGCTGCGGCTGCGCACGCGCGAGCTCGCCGCCTGAGGCGCCGCGACCGCGACGCTCTTGCCCTCGAGCCGCGCGATGATTGCCGCGACGCCGGCCTGGACTCCCGCGTCGTAATCGGCGCGCTTGAAGGCCGGCGTCATCACGTCGCGAATGATCGTGGCGGCCATGGCGTCGGTCAGCGTCGGCTCGAGGCCGTAGCCAACCTCGATGCGCATGCGGCGGTCCTGGGGAACGATGACGACCAGGACGCCGTTGTTCTGGTCCTTCTGGCCGAGCTTCCAGCTCTTGAAGACCTCGGCGGCGTACTCCTCGATGCCCTCCGGCTCGATGGTCGGCATCGTCAGCACGACGATCTGGTTCGAGGTGGCCTGTTCGTGCGCCTTGAGCGCGGCGGTCAGCCGTGTGCGCGCGTCCGGCGACAGGATCTGCGCGTCGTCGACCACGCGGCCGGTGAGGTAGGGGACGTCGGCCGCGAACGCCGATACCGGAGAGAAAAGCGCGACCAGCAGGGCCACGAGCGCGCCGGTCATGCGCCGCTCTCCTGGATCGGCCGATTCGGCAGCTCGTTCGGCGCATCCGCATCGGCGTGGAAGCCCTTGGATACGAGCAAGCGCTCGACTTCGGTGATCCCGGCCTCGAGCGCGTGAAACGGGCGTGCGTCGCGCAGGTGAGGCGCCATCGCGTCGATCACCCCCAGCCAATCCGCCTGGTCCACCCGGCCGTGAAGGCCGGTGTCGGGCAGGATCTCGACGCGACGCTCGAACTGGCTGACCAGAATCAAAACGGCCCTGCGGCGGGTCGTGCGGAAGAGCGCGTGTCTCAGGAACAGCGACTCGGCGTGCTCCTTCACCGCCGCCTGCCGGCGCGTCTCGCGCAGGAACAATCGCGCGAAGGCCGGCACGAAGACCGCCAGCAGCGCGCCCGCCGCTGCCACGCCGAGGACGGCGACGACGTGGAGCAGCGCCGTCGCGGGCGTTGCCCACGGCGCGAGCCACATGTCGGCAACCACGACGCCGAGCCCAGCCAGCGAGGCGCCGAGCGCGAAGGCCTTCCAAGGCAGCTCGACGTAGCCGTCCGATCGTGGCACGACGGCGACGCACACTTGCACGCCGGTGCGCGCTTCGACGGCCGCGACGTGACGGTCGATCGTGTCGGATTCCGCCGGCGAGAGGCGCATCGAAGGCTTTCCCGGGCTGGTGGCAGCGCGCGAGCCCGCCCACTATGGTCGGGCCGCGCGCCTTCTCTACGGTAAACGGAGGACGGCGGGAGCCGGAAGGTTTAGAACACGCCTCGAAGACCGACGGTGCCGGCCGCTCGGGCGCCGAAGCCGATCGCGTTGTTCGTGTTGCCCGTCGCGTAGGCGTGGGGGCCCTCGCTGCCGCCCCACGCGAGCGAAAATTCCACCACGGCCTTGCCGCCGAGCCGCAACGTGAGGCCCACGCCGACGCTGTACTTCATGTGGTCGAAATCGAGCTCGCTGACGTCCTGTCCCACCTTTCCCCACTGCCCGAACACGGAGAAGCCGAACGGATCGATCAGCCGCCTCTCATAGCTCGCGCCGAACGCGACCACGTTGGGCGCCCTGAATCGGTAGCTCGTGTAGCTCCGCAGCCAGTTTTCGTTGTTGATGTCGCCGCCGCCCAGTGTGGGCTGGAGATAGAAGGGCACCGCGTTGTGCGCGCGCGGCTCGCTGATGACCAGGTTGGCCTCGACACCGAAGCGGCTCGAGCCGAGCAGGCTGCGCAAGTACGGGAACGTTCCCTGGGAGAAGGGCAGGTCTTCGATCCCGTAGTAGACCGCCATCCGCGCTTGCACTCGATCGAACGTGAACGCCCCGCCGTCCAGCGTCTCGTACGCCTCGTAGCTCACGCGGCCTTCGCCATACAGGCCGTAGAGTACGTCCGGGGTCCGATAGGTCACGGCCAGCCCGGGGACCAGATGCGTCGTGCTCGCGCGGATGCCCGGCGCCGTCGCCTGGGAGAACCGGCTCTTGAACGCGGCGGACGGGTCCGACGCGGCGAAGAGCGCGTTGCCCTGCGCCGACACCGTGAGCCCGTACCCGACGGGGAAGTCCATCAGGATCGGCACCTCGGTCTCGGTCAGCTCGAACGACGAGCGGTCGTGGCGCGAGGTTTGGTTGCCCAGGCCGAAGAACGGCAGCTCGGGAAGGTCGAAATACCGGGCGGCGACCGTCAGCTGCGGCATCCGGAACGAGCCGACGTCGTGGACGCGGTACCAGTCGAATTGCATGTGGGCCACGCCGCCGGCCGCAAGGAAACCCTCCACGGAGCCGCGCGCCTCGATGCTGGTCGTGAGGCGCGTATGCGGCGTCTCGGTGATGTGCCACTCGTTGTTCAGCGCGAGGCCGAACGCGGCGCCGCCCTCGGGCACGATCAGACCGATCGTTGGGTGCAGCCCGCGACCGGTGGCGACGTCGACGATCACATCTTGAACGGTCCCGAGCTGCCGCTCGAGCATCCCCTGGAAGCCGTCGTCCTTGTAATCCTCGTTCACACGGCAGACGTCGAAGGACAGGTCGCGATACTCCGTCAGCAAATCGCGCAGCACCGGATTGCTGGTCTGCGGCACGGTCGGTTTGGAGCAGAGGGAGAGCCCGAGCGAGTCGAGCGGGGTTTCGCCGGTCACCTGCGCCTGACTCACGTACGGCGCGGCGAGGGCGATGAGCGCCCAGACAACGAAGGCGATCGCGAGCTGACGTTTGGTCCGCATTCTACGCATCGCGTTCCGCCAGCTCGGGATGCAGGGCCGCCAGCGCCGCGCGCATGTACTGCGCCACCTCCCGCTGCGTCGTGATGCCACGAGGATCGAGCGCGCGCGCGACCTTCGGCTCGCGGGACGCCAGGATCTGCTGTACCTCACGGACGTGCTCGATCAGCAACCCCGACGCCGGTCGGGTCGGCCCGAGGGGCGGGCGTGGCGGCGGATGAGCTCCGGACAGCGAGACCGGGATCACGCGGTGGTCCTCCGACTCGCTCTCGCTTCGGCGCGGCGGCTTTCCGAAATCGGGCCGCTCCATGCGGGGCGCCATGTCGATCAGGAGCTGCTGCAAGGTCGGCGCGCGCTGCTCGCGCTGATATGGCGCGTGCTCGTCGGGCGGGCCGATGAACTGTTGCGTGGCGGTGGCGGGAATCGACGCGTGCTCGAACAGCGCGTGCGAGACGCCCGGCGTCACGTAGGGCGACACGACGATCGCCCCCACGCGGACGCCGAGCCGGTCGAAGCTGAAGCCGGATACCGGCGATCGGAAGCTGTCGCCGTACGGCAACGTCGGCGGCGAGACGTGATCGAAGATCCCGCCGTGCTCGTCCCAGACGATCAGGAACAGGGTCGAACGCCACACGTCGTCGTTCGCGCGAATCGCGTCGTACACGTTTCGGATGAACTGATCCCCGGCGAGGACGAAGTTGTCGGGATGGTGGTCGGCGGCGAGGGTGCCGTCGTCCTGATCCACGTACGGCGGCTCGACGAACGCGTAGTCCGGCAGCGTGTTGTTCCGGCAGTCCCTCACGAAATCGCGAAAGAGCCCGAAGTAGGACGACGAGAGGAACGTCATGCCGATCGTTCCACTCTGCAAGTTGTAGTAGTAGATCTTCGCCGACCGGCCGCGATTGCGGAGGCGACCGTAGATGCCGTGCTCGAGCCGCTGGTTGATCACCGCGAACCACACCGGGCCGTTGTCGACCCGGCCGAAGGACGTTCCGAAGTGCGCGAAGGCGCGGTTAGGGTTCGTCGAGCCCGGCACCGCGGAGAACCAGTTGTCGCACACGAGGTAGCTCTTGGCCAGCGCGCGGAGGACCGGCAGTCGCTCGGGGCTGAAGCACTTCATGACGTTGGCCGGGGGGCCCCCCGCGCGTGCGTACGTCGCGGCGAATCCGCGCATGTCCGCCTGCAGCGGCCGCGGCACCGGCTGCCCCGGGTGCGAGAAGATCTGCTGGTGCACGCTCCAGAAATCATGGGGTGGATCGACCCGGAGCTGGCCCTGGTACGCCGCGTCGGCGGTCAGTGGGTGCGCGGTGCCCTTGTCATCGACGTTGGACCACTCGCCCTCTCGGACACCGCGCAGGCCGGGGATCTCGTCCATCATCAGCCCGAGCATGTGATCGAACGAGCGGTTCTCCATCATCAGCACCACGACGTGCTTGATGCCCGGATGCCCGCCGCCGTCGGCCGCACGTGCCGCGCGCGCCGGCCCGAGCATCGCCACCGAAGACGCGGCGGCGCCCCGAGCGACCATCGACAGCCACTCTCGTCGTCCCGTCTTTCCCATCGCCTAGATTGGCTCCTGTGAGCGCGAGGTAGATTCGAGGTTCGCCGCCGGCGGACCTGCAGGCGCAGGTGCGGCCGGCGACCGGCAACTAGCCGGACCGTTCTCTCGCGGCGTGGTCGTTCGCGATCGTCTGCAGGGAGTTCTGTTCGAGCATCAGCAGATGCTTGGCAACGACACGATATGTCCACTGACCGGGAGCCGTCTCGCCGTTGAACTGCTCGTCGCTGAGGCCGACCAGCGAGCCGATGAACCGCGCGCGCTCGCTGAGCCACTCCGCGACGAGGCGCTCCATCGGCGACGCGGTGATCCGGGATTCGTACCGCGCCTCCAGGACCTGGCCCGTGTGAATCTTCTCGTGGTCGATGTCGTTGGTCAGCAAGGTCCACACGTCCTTGCCCTGAGCACAGGTGTGCGACGAGGACATCGGCAACTCCCGATCGGTCGCGGCGAGCAAGGTGTCGATCGTCGTCATCGTCTGTTCGAGAAGCTCGCGAATCGCGCCGCGAACGGTTGCCGCCATGTCTTCCTCCGCAGGGCTCACGGGGTTTACCTCAGGACCGCCGGCCGTCGTGCACGGTGAGTGTCGGGCCTCCGAAGCATCTGGGCATCGTCGCCGGTCGGGCTAGCGGACGATCAGACCTTGAGGGTCCTTCCCCGCCCTGATCGAGCTCTCCAGCGCGAGCTTCCGCATGTCGACGACCGCGACCCGGTTCGCGCCCGTCACCGCGATGAATGCCGTGTGGCCGTCCTTGCTGAACCCGATGTTGGTGCCGCCGGGCCCGATGGCCAATCGCTTCACTTCCTTGTAGGTTCTCGCGTCGAACACCTGGGCGAAGGTGTCCTTGCCGTTGGTGACGATCGACAGTCGGCGGTCGGGCGTCCACGCGTTCGTGACCGGCGACTTCCCGGTCGGCTCCGTCGATAACACCGAGAGATCATCGGCGTCGAGTACCACGTTCGTGTTCGCATCGGCCGTCTGTACCCACACCTCCTTGCCGTCGGGAGACACCCGCAGCATGTGCGGCTTGCTGCGAGCGGGGAACGAGACGGTCTTGACGAGCGTCCGGCTGACCATGTCGATCTTCGAGACCGTATCGGCCTCGCGCTCGGGTGTATAGCCGAACCGACCGTCCGGCGACAGATGGAGATCTCAGGGAAAGGCGCCCGTCTTGAGCGTGGATTCGACCTGGCCGGCCTCCAGATCGAGGAACGCGATGAGGTTGTCGCCGGCCACGTTGATCGCGGCCTTCTTCTGGTCGGGCAGCACGACCAGGCTGTGCCCCGGGCCTTTACCAAGGCCGGCGATCGTTCGCGTGATGGCCACCTGTTTGGGATCGATGGCAATGGCCTGCACCTGATCGTTCGGGAAGTCGTACGTCCAGATCCGCCGGCCGTCCCAGTAGGTCTGCTCGTTGGAGAGCCACCGCACCGATGCACCCAGCGGCCGCGTCTCGCGGACTCGGCGGCTGCCGGCGTCGATGAGCGTCACGTCCCTCGAGCCGACGTTGAAGACGTAGACCGTTTCCTGGCTCTCCGAGGCGCCGGGCACTGGCGCGGATTCCGTGGCGGCCGCACCGTACGTCGAGCCGAGCACGCCGAGCGCCGCACTGCCGAGCCCCTTCAGGACCGTCCGGCGGTCGACGCGCGAGGGAAGGAACCAATCCGTACCCGAGACGAACACGCCGCTGGCCTCGCTCCGCGAGGCGCAGTCTTCGGGGCCTCAATGGGAAGGCGGCTTGGCTTCTTGCAGCGGGTTGACGGTGGTGTCCGACATCGTGCCGACTCCTCGGCGGACCCAGAGTACATCCATCCCGCCTTGACAGCACGTGAGGCTCGGCAGATGATCCGGTCCAGGTCCGACCCTCCCGCCATCACGGTGGAGGCAGCAGTGTCCGACGATTCTGCCCGCAGTCCTCCCGGCGTGACCCACGGCTGTGTTCGGTCCGTCAACGCTTCCGGAGAACGGAGGGCACCATGTCAACACAGGACAACGTTCGCATCGTCTACGACGCGCTCGAAGCCTGGAACAAGCACAATCCCGGACGATACGCGTCGCTCCTGGACGACAAGCATGTGATCCAAAGCGACACGATCCCGGCGCCGATGGCCGGTCCCGACGCCGCGCGGCAGTTCATGCACATCTACATCAGCGCCTTCCCCGATCTGCGCCTCGACAACGAGCAGGTCCTGGGGAGCGGCGATTTCGTCACCGCACGCTGGACCGCGACCGGAACGCATCGCGGCGACTTGATGGGCGTCGCGCCGACGAATCGGCGCGCGACCACCCACGGATGCACGGTCTACGAGATCAAGAACGGCAAGATCACGCACGAATGGGTCTACTGGGATTCGGGCCACCTGCTCCGCCAGCTCGGCATCTTGCCCCCGTGGTGAGGGGGTGAAGGTCGTCCGCTGAACGAGCCGAGGCGCTAGCGATCCCCGGTCGCGAGCCCCTGGGCGCCCGTGGCCGCTCCGTATCGCGCGATCCACGCGCGTCGAATCCGGCGGAGGAGCGCGGGATACAGGATGCGCCGAAACGGCTCGATCGCGGCCAGGTAGGGTCGCGTCAGCCAGGAGACCGGGAGCACGTAAATGGCCCAGTACAGACGGTAGCCGTTCGGCGTTCGGGCCAGGGCGGTACAGATCCAGCCGTGGACCGTCGCGTTCTCGATCTCGCTCAGCGATTCATCCGGAAACTGATAGAGCACGAGGAAGGACCCCACGGGCGTGCCGGGCGCGATTTCCGACTCGCGGCGATCGCGCTCGGACAGCCGCGCGAGCAAAGAGTCTCGAGGCTGCAGCGACCGCCGGTCCCAGCGGAAGGCGCGCCCGAGCGCGATCCGCACGCCGTAGAGCGCCGTCGCGACGAAGCTCGGCGCCGCGCTCGTCTCCAGCGCGCGGACGTCGGCGACGCGCCGATCTTCACCGCCGCCGGGAAGGTCCACGATCGAGACGTCGTAGAGCGGCACGTCGCGCAGCAGATCGTGAGCGCGAAGATTCAGGCGCAGATATTCGTCCGGCGGCACCCGCATGCTCGCACAGTATCAGCCCGCGCGACGCCAGACGCGCCGCTGGAGTGTGAGCGTATCATCGTACAGCGCGATCACGACGCCGCGCGTGACCGTCCCGCAGGAGGGTTTATGGACGACAAAGAGGTGCTGGGCCGAATCAACGAGCTGGCACGCGAGGAGCACGAGCTGTTCGAGCGCGAATCTCACGGGAAGGTGACCGACGCCGACCGGCAGCGACTGCGCCGACTCGAGGTCACCCTGGACCAGTGCTGGGACTTGCTGCGCCAGAGACGCGCGCGCAGAGCCGCCGGCCTCGACCGGGACGGCGCGCACGTTCGAGACGAGAAGACCGTGGAGGGCTACACCGCCTGACTCCGAGGCGGCACTCGGCGGAATCCTCTCGGCGCCGCGGAACATCATCTCCAATACTGGAGAGTGACTCACGATGGAGACTCTATTCGTGGGCGCCGAGCTGGACGAGTCGGCCGTCCGGCCGGGCGGGATCGATCACGCGAACGCGGCGGATGATAGCGAGCCGCTGCTCGATGCGTACTCGCGGGCGGTCGTCTCGGTGGTGGAGCGCGTCGGCCCGGCGGTCGTCAGCATTGCCGCCGGCGCCGGGCCGCTGAAGCGCGGCGGCGCGGTCGGGGCCGGGTCTGGTGTGATCTTCACACCGGACGGGTACGTCCTGACCAATAGCCACGTGGTGCACGAGGCCACCAACCTCGGCGTCACGCTGACCGATGGGACGGCCCTGCGCGCGATGCTCGTCGGCGACGATCCCGTCACGGATCTAGCCGTCATTCGAGCCGAGGGATCCGGGCTGCCGATCGCCGAGCTGGGCGAATCGGCGTCGCTGCGAGCTGGACAGCTCGTCGTCGCCATCGGAAACCCGTTCAGTTTTCAGTCGACGGTTTCGGCGGGTGTGATCAGCGCGCTCGGTCGCTCGTTAAGAGGGGCGACCGGTCGGCTGATCGAGAACGTCATCCAGACCGACGTCGCGCTCAACCCCGGGAACTCCGGCGGGCCGCTGGTCGACACGAGGGCGCGCGTCATCGGGATCAATACGGCCATCATCGCGATGGCCCAGGGCATCAGCTTTGCCGTTCCCGTCGATACCGCGAAGCGAGTCGTCAGCGAGCTGCTCGCCCACGGCCGTGTGCGCCGGGTGTACCTCGGGATCGTGGGACAAACGCGTCCGATCGACCGCCTGACCGCCCGGCGTCACGCGTTGCCTCAGACCCGAGCGGTCGAGATCGTCACGCTCGATCCCCGTGGCCCGGCCGCACAGGCGGGACTGCGTGAAGGCGACCTCGTCGTCGCCCTCGGCGACCGCGCGGTCACCACGGTCGACGATCTGCATCGCTTGCTAGTCGGATGGCCCGTTGGCGATCGGCTCGAGGTCCGCGTGATCCGCGGCGACCGGCGTCTCGACCTCGCCGTGGTTCCGGTGGAGGCCGAGTAGCCCTTGGGCGACGGGCGTGAGCGCGGTCTCGGGCGCAGCGGCTTTGACGCGGCCTCGCCTGCGACGCAAATTCTCGATCTTGGGCGGCTCGGGGGAGCCGTGAATGCGACGGAATTCCTCGGCCGGGAGGATCTTTACCACTCGCCCGGCGCCGTCGAGAATCGTTACGGGCGCCACGGTCTGCTCATCGGCAACAGGTGTCTGACTTTCCGAGTTCATCGACGTACCTCCATTCGCCCTGCTGCCGCTTTGGATGCGTGGAGCTCGGTCGAGGGTTCGCGGGATACGGCGCCCGTCAACGCCGCATGGCGTTCAGGTCGCCGTGAATGTCATCCAGGCGCTCGTCGATGCGGTTGAGCCGTGCCGCGAGCTCGATGATCTCGCTCTCGGCCTTGCGGTTGACCGCAAAGTCGAGCTCGCCGCGGAGCCGGTCCTTCGCGTCCTGGCGGTTCTGACTCATCATGATCACCGGTGCCTGGACGGCGGCCAGCATCGACAGGAACAGGTTGAGCAGGATGAATGGGTAGGGATCCCACGCGCGTCCGCCCAGAATCACGTTCAGGCTGGAGTACGCCACCAGCACGATCGAAAACGTGATGATGAACGCCCACGAGCCGCCGAAGCGGGCGACCGCGTCGGCGAGTCGGTCACCGAACGTCAAGCGTTCCTCGATGACGTCGTTGGGATTGCGGGCGGCCCGCGCGCGGACGAGGCCCTGAGCGGCGCGGAAGTGGCGGGCGAGCATCGTGAGCAAGTCGAGCCCGGCCATGGGCTTGCGCTGCACGAGCTCGGCTAAATCCTTGCGGTCGACCTCGATCGCGGTGGTTTCCTCCTGGGCGATGGCGCTGGTCTCGTGCGGCGAGTCCGAGAGCATGGAGGCGAGTCCGAACATCTCGCCGGGTCCGGGCGAATCGATGACGACTTCCTGGTGGTCGTGATCGACGACGATGACGTTGACCCGACCGCCGAGGACCAGGTACGCGCGGCCGCCGGGGTCGCCCGGGCGGTAGATTCGCTGTCGCGCCGGGAAGCGCCGGAACTCGACGTGCTCGGCGAGGACGGCACGTTCCTCGGCGTCGAGCAGCGAGAAGATCGGAATGTCCTCGAAAAGACCTGGCTCGCATGGCATCGCCGGTCACCTCCGGCCCGATGATGCCTCAGAGATCCCTCACGTGCCCGTTATGAAGTTCAGCTCAAGACGGCCCTCAACCTTTGCGCGCCTGCTTGGCGTCGCCGTGGATCAACGCCACCGCCGCCTCCGGCGTCAGCACGCGGAAGGCCATCGTCTCGACCAGGTAGAGCCGCACGGCGTCGTCCGTGTGGTTCTGATAGGCGATCGAGATGTCGGTGCCGATGGTCAGCTCGAAGTCGCCGCCGCGCAGGCTCAGCACGATCGCGCCGTTGACGGCCGGCGCCCACACGAGCGGGCCGTCGACCAGAGCCCGCACGACGTTCAACACCGGATAGCCGCCGTCGCCGACGGCTTGCGTGAGCCCGGTGTAGTAGCGCGGGCCCATCGCGATCGCGTACGGGCCATCCACGCCGGCCAGGCGCAACAGCCGCGTCGCCTCCGCGATGCTGTGCGGATAGTTCTGGTAGTCGTCGGAAATCGGCAGCATCGGATGGGCGGAGGCCTGATCGATGCCCTCGATGCCGCCGGCCCCGTATCCGTGGAAGATGGCGGTGTCCTCGGCATAGGCGAGCCGGCTCGCCGCGTCGATCAGCGGCCGTAGGTCGGGATCTTCCGCTCCGCGCTCGACCGCGTCGACCTCCTCACGTGACAGCTCGAAGTACGTACGCAGCTCGAGCAGGGGCAGCGTCTGCCGGCGGGTGGCCTCGACGTGGTCGGCCGGCGGGCCGCCGAGCGGCTCCCGGCGGCCGGTGTTGACGGCGGCGGCGGTCGGCCCGAGAGGCCCGTCGAAGTCGACGAGCTTCCGTCCCGCGAGCTTCAGCTTGAGCACGCGCGTGGCCTCGCGGTCGATCTCGGCCCACGCCGAGGTCGATATGGGGGCCAGCTCTCGCTTGAGGTTGTTCATAGAGCCGAGCCGCCCTTCAGGCTGCCGATACCGAGCGAGCCGTCGCCACCGCCGGAGGATTCGGCGGCGGCAGCGCCGGCCTTTTCCCGCGCAACCAGCGAGCCGCTCGTGAACAAGTACTCCTTCAAGTGAGCGTCCATCGTGGTGTCACGCCGCCGGTACCACTCGAGCAGCATCGCGAAGTGCTCTTTCTCCTCGTCCCGGTTGTGAGCCAGGATCTCCTTCAGCGCGGAGTCGGTGGCCGCGTCGACGCGCTGGTCGTACCAGTCCGCCGCCTCCAGCTCCTCCTGCATGGACGTCAGAGCTCGATGGTTGTCGAGCGTCTCGGGTCTCAGCTTGCTCTCTGACTCGTGGTAGCCGACCGAATTCGCCATTACCGCTCCTCGGGACGGGTGTCCCCACGCGCGTGGTGCCGGTGGAGCGAAGTCACGATACTCCTGCGCCGACTTCGCTTCAACGGCGAGCCGGTGCGGTGGTACGGTGGACGGCAAGCTCATGCCCACCATTGTTGTGCGCCGACACCACGAGCTCGGGCTGGCGAAAGCCAAGGACCTGGCGCAGTCCATCGCCCGGCGGTTGAAAAAGGACTACGGCGGATCCTTCGAATGGAAGGGTGATGTGCTTCACTTCGAGCGGACCGGTGCCTCCGCCTCGGTCGCCGTGACCCCGGACGACTTTCGCGTGCACGTCGCTCTCGGATTGCTCCTGACCCCGCTGCGGTCGCGCATCGAGCGCGAGATCGTCGCCTTCTGCGACGAGCACCTCGCCCAGGGTGGGCGCGCCCCGGCCGCTCGGCCGGCTCGGCGCGCGCCACGCCGGCGCGGCGGCTCGAAGTCTTCCTGACGCCTACCAGCCACGACAGCTCGTGGGAAATCCTGTCGCGGCTTCAGCTCTGGTTCTGAGCGACGCGCACCGGTGCGACGCCCCAGATCTCCTCGGCGTATTGCCGCACGGTACGATCGCTCGAGAACTCGCCCATCCGCGAGCTGTTGGCGATCGATTTACGGGTCCACGAGGCCTGGTCGCGATAGGTGCGCGCGACCGCCTCCTGGCAGGACACGTAGGCGCGATAGTCGGCCAGCACGAGGTAGCGGTCGCCGCCCTCGAGCAGCGAATGACCGATCGGCGCGAAGAGATCCGGCGCGCCGGGGCTGAAGACGCCGGTCGTGATCATGTCGAGCGCTCGGCGAAGCTCCGCGTCGCCGTGATAGTACGCCCACGGATCGTGGTGGGCCGCGCGGGCCATCGCCTCCTCGGCGGTAAGCCCGAAAATGAAGATGTTGTCCTCACCGACGGCGTCGCGAATCTCGACGTTGGCGCCGTCGAGCGTGCCGATCGTGAGCGCGCCGTTGAGCGCGAGCTTCATGTTGCTGGTGCCCGAGGCCTCGGTGCCGGCGGTCGAGATTTGCTCGGAGAGCTCGGCGGCCGGGATGATCTGCTCGGCGAGCGAGACGCGATAGTCGGCGAGGAATATGACCTTCAGGAGCCCGCCGATGGTGTGATCGCCGTTCACGACGTCGCCGACGGCATTGATCAAGTGGATGATGAGCTTGGCTATGTGGTAGCCCGGCGCGGCCTTGCCGCCGAAGATCACCGTGCGCGGCACCGCGTCGCCGGCGCCGTCCTTGATCCGGTTATACAGCGTGATGGCGTGGAGCACGTTCAGCAGCTGGCGCTTGTACTCGTGAATTCGCTTCACCTGCACGTCGAACAGCGAGTCGGGATCGATCCGGACCGGGCGGCCCCGGCGGGCGTACTGCTTCTCGATGATCTGGGCCAGCTCGGTCTTCCGCTGGCGCTTCGCCCGGCGCCACTGCTCGCCGAAGGCGGCGTCCTTCGCCAGCGATCCGAGCGCCTCGAGGCGATGCAGATCGATGATCCAGTCGGTGCCGATCGCGCGCGAGATGACCTCGGACAGCTCGGGATTGCACTTGAGGAGCCACCGGCGCTGAGTGATCCCGTTGGTCTTGTTGCTGAACTTGCCGGGCCACAGCTGGTGGAACTCCGGAAAGACGCGCGTCTCAAGGATGTCGGTATGCAGCTGGGCGACCCCGTTGACCGCGTGACTGCCGACGATGGCCAGATGCGCCATGCGCACCCGGCGATCGCCGTCCTCCTCGATCAGCGAGAGCCGCCGGGCCGTCTCGTCGGACGGCGTGAGCCGCGTCCGGAGCAGGCCGAGGAAGCGGGCGTTGATCTCGTAGATGATCTCGAGGTGGCGCGGCAGCATCGCGCCCAGCAGCGAGATCGGCCAGCGCTCGAGGGCTTCCGGCATGACGGTGTGGTTCGTGTAGCCGAACGTGCGCGTGGTGATGCTCCACGCCTCGTCCCACGACAGCTCCTCGACGTCGATGAGCACACGCATGAGCTCGGGAATGGCCAGCGCCGGATGGGTATCGTTCAGCTGGATCGCGACCTTGTCGGCGAAGCGATCGAAGACCTTGAGGCCCCGGGGCCGGTCGTGCATCTCGTAGCGCTTCTTGTAGCGGCGGATGATGTCCTGCAACGTGGCCGACACGAAGAAATATTCCTGCGCCAGGCGGAGCTCGCGGCCCACGAACACGTTGTCGTTCGGATAGAGCACGCGGCAGATGTTCTCCGAGCGGGCCCGCGCCTCGACGGCGCCGACGTAGTCGCCCTCGTTGAACTCGTGCAGATCGAACTCGTCGACCGCCCGCGCGCCCCAGAGTCGCAGCGTGTTGACCGTCTCGGTGCCGTAGCCGGGAATCGGGGTGTCGAACGGCGTCGCCAGGACGTCCCTCGTCTCGACCCAGTCGTGGCTCAACCGGCCCCGCGCGTTCGTATACGTGTGGACGCGGCCGTAGAACTGCACCCGAAACCGATCGCCCGGGCGCGCGATCTCCCACGGGTTGCCGTAGCGCAGCCAGCCGTCGGGGACTTCGATCTGCGCGCCGTCGACGATGCGCTGGTGAAAGATCCCGTAGTCGTAGCGCAGCCCGTAGCCGTAGCTCGGATAGCCGAGCGTCGCCATCGAGTCGAGGAAACAGGCCGCCAGCCGGCCCAGTCCGCCGTTGCCGAGCCCGGCGTCCCATTCGGCCTCGCGAAGCTCTTCGAGCCGGTAGCCCAGCTCGGTGAGCGCCTGAGCGCAGGTGTCGCGAAGCCCCAGGGCGATCAGGCTGTTGCCGAGCGTGCGCCCCATCAGGTACTCGAGCGAGAGATAGTAGATGCGCTTGGGATCCTGATCGTAATAGGTGTCCTGCGTGCGGATCCACCGCTGGACGAGCCGATCACGGATGGTGAGCGCCAGCGCGAGGTACGGCTCCCAATCGCTGTCGACGTGCCGCGGGAGCTCGGCCAGGGTGTACTCGAGATGCCCCAGGATGCTCTGCCGAAGCGACGCGGCATCCATTCCCAGGGTCTCGCCGACGAGGGCTTGTCGAGGCGTCGAGATGGCCGTAGCTACAGCCGGCGTGATCCTAGCCATGAGCAACCTCCCGGGATGTTCTGGCGACGGCAGACCGTACCACCGCGGTGCATCGTTCGGTTGTGACAAGCTGGTGACGGCCGCGCGCTTTCGAACGGCCTACCGGTGATCGATCTCGCTCGAGCGTCATCGGAAATTCGACCTGCATCCGCTGCCTGTCACCGCCCTTATTAGACGACTCAGCCCCTGTAATAGGTACGCGGCCGGGCCTCGAAAATTACAAGCGCTCAGCAAGGCGTGCGCTGTGTCTTAGCGCGAAGCGCTGCGGCGCCACAGGTACATATCTTGCAGTTTACGGGCTGATCCTGTTCGACCGGAGAGGTCATCAGCGATGAGTAATCTCCCTCCTGGATCCCGTCGCTCGGTGCTGATGCGCGACGCCGGTTGACGACCGCCTGCCACCCGCGTACGCTCGCCGCGCGCCCCCAAAGGAGGGCTCGCGACATGGACCAGTCCAGTCTCGGCGGAAGCGGAATCGGCAAGGTGAATCGCAGGCGGTTCCTCAGGACAGCCGCAGGCACGAGCGCCGGCATCGCGCTCGGCGCATGGTCGCTAGAGCACGCAAAGCCCGCTGGAGCGGCGCGCTCCGACCGCGCCCGTGCCGCGGAGCCGAACCCCAAGCGTGGCGGCGTGCTCAAGTGGGCCGGACCTGCCGAGGTCGCGCACTTCGACGTCCACCAGGGGGCGTTCCGCTTCATCCTCGGGCAGATGTACAACAACCTCGTGCGCTTCAACCCGGCGGACGGGCTCAAGACGATCATCCCGGATCTCGCGGAGAGCTGGAAAGTGTCGTCGGATGGCAAGACGTACGCCTTCAAGCTCCGCGATGGGGTGAAGTTCCACGACGGCACCCCGTTCAGCTCGGCCGATGTGGTGGCCACGTTCTCGCGCATCATCTTTCCGCCGGGGGGCATGGCCAGCATCTACAAGGATCAGTTCGCGGCCGTGGCGAAGCTCGAGGCGATCGACCGGCTCAACGTGCGGTTCATTCTCAAGGAGCCACAGCCGTACTTCCTCGAGCTCTTCACGCCGTCGTCGATGGTGATCTACTCCAAGAAGGCACTGGACGAGAACAACCAGGATCTGAGGAAGGTGATCGCGCCCGGCACCGGCGCGTTCATGTTCAAGGCGCGCAAAGCCGCCGAGAAGTGGGTGATGGTGCGGAACCCGAACTACTGGGACTCGGAGATCCCGTACCTCGACGGCATCGAGCTCTTGCACGTGCCGGCGTGGACCGACCGGGGTACGGCGGTGCTCACCGGGCAGGCGGACTACTCACCGAACGTGTCGCTCGAGACGCATCAGGAGGGGCTCAAGCGCAAGGACATCGTCGGGACGGTGCGGTATCCCGGCGAGTTCAACTCGTACCAGGTGCACATCAACAACGAGCGCAAGCCGTTCAACGATCCGCGTGTGCGGCGCGCGATCAACCTGGCGGTGAGCCGGCAAAATCTCATCAAGGCATTCGGCACCCAGGAGCCGATCATGCTCACGCGCTGGATGACCCACGCCAGCGAGTTCGCCGCGCCGCTGAAGGAGCTCGAGACGCTGCCCGGCTATCGCGCGGACAAGACCGCGGACCTCGCCGAGGCGAAGAAGCTGATGGCCGACGCGGGACTGGCCGACGGGATCAAGAACGTCGATTTCGTGTCGGCCTCGGTCGCGCCCCACGCCGAGATCCTGGCGCCGGCCTTCCAGGACGAGCTCAAACGCACGCTCGGCATCGAGACCAAGATCCGCGTGATGGAGCGCGCGCTCCTCATCGAGGAGCTCAAGAAGGGCACCTTCGACATGATGGTGCAGACGGAGTACCGCTCGCCCATCGGCGATCCCGGGCCGGGGTGGGAGATGTGCCTGAAGACGGGCGGCTCCCTCAATTTCTCGCGGTACTCCAACCCGGAGTTCGACCGCCTGCTGAAGCAGATCAACAGCGAGACGAACAAGGGCAAGCGCAAGCAGCTCTTCGCTCAGGGCATGACGCTGCTCGACCAGACCGCGCCGCTCTACCTGATCGGGTTCACGGACCATCTGCCGATGTGGCGCAACAGCGTCAAGGGCCACAACAGCGAAGCCCGCGGCTTCTCGGAGCTCGGTCGCGTGGATACGTTCTGGCTCGATCGATAGCGGCCGGCCGAACGGCCTGACCGCGACGGCGGAGCCGTGCGCAAATATCTGGCGCAGCGCCTGCTGATCGCCGTCCCGACGGTCTTCGGCGTCAGCATGCTCATCTTCATCGCGATGCGCGTGCTGCCCGGCGATCCGCTGTCCGCGATCTCGGGCGAAGGCGGCGGCACGTATGTGCTCAACCAGGAGCAGCTCCAGACCGCGCGCAAGAGCCTGGGCCTGGACAGGCCGTACGTGGTGCAGTATCTCGACTGGGTCCGCGACGTCCTGCGCGGCGATCTGGGCAAGTCGTTCTGGCGCGGCGAGCCGATCCGCGAGGTCATCGCGCGCCGAGCGCCCATCACCGGACAGATCGCGCTGATGGCCGTGATCCTTTCATGGATCATCGGCCTGCCGGTCGGTCTGATCGGCGCGCTGTGGCGGAACTCCTGGGCCGACTACGCCTTCCGCCTCGTGGTCACGCTGTTCATGGCGATCCCGAGCTTCTGGGTCGCGCTGATGATCGTGCTCTCGCTGGTGCTGACCATCACGTGGCGGCCTCCGCTGACCATCGCGTATCTCTGGGACGATCCGGTCCGCAACCTTCAGATCACCACGGGGCCGGCGCTGGCGCTTGGAGTCGCGCTGGCCGCGATGATGGCGCGTATCACGCGCTCGTCGGTGCTGGAAGTGCTCGGCGAGGACTACGTGCGGACCGCTCGGGCCAAGGGGCTACGCGAGCGCATCGTCGTGTGGCGCCACGCGCTGGTCAACGCCATGCTGCCAATCTTGACCGTCACGGGGACTGCGCTCGGCGCGCTCCTCGGCGGCTCGGTCGCCGTCGAGCGCGCGTTCGGCGTCCCCGGGCTCGGCCTCGCGCTGGTGTTCGCCGTCGCCGAGCGCGACTGGATGCTCATCCAGAATCTGGTGCTGCTCTACGGGGTCATCTTCATCTTCGTCAACCTGGTGGTCGACGTCAGCTACGGCTGGTTCGATCCCCGCATCCGCTACCAGTAACCGCGCCGCGTCGATGGTCGTCGCCCGCTTCTTCCGCTCCTCGCCGCTGGGCGGCATCTGCGCGGTACTCCTGCTGCTGCTGGCGTCGGTGGCGGCGATGGCCGAGCGACTGGCGCCGCACAACCCCCTGACCACCAACTACGCGCTGACGCGCAATCCGCCGCTGGGCCAGCGCGTGCTCGGCACCGATCATCTCGGTCGCGACGTGCTGAGCCGCATCATCTTCGGGGCGCGGGTGACCCTGCTCGTGGCGATCAGCTCGGTGCTCCTCGGCGACACCGTGGGATTCCTCTGGGGCGTGGCCAGCGGCTATCTCGGCGGCCGGGTGGATCTGATCAGTCAGCGGATGCTCGACGTTCTGATGTCGCTGCCCGCGCTCATTCTCGCGCTGCTGCTCATGGCCGGCCTGGGGGCCGGATTGACGACGGTCGTCATCGCGATCGCGGTCACCCGGGTGCCACTCAGCACGCGCGTCGTCCGCGCGATGGTGCTCTCGGTGAAGGAGCTCGCCTACGTGGAGGCGGCCGGCGCGCTCGGCGCCTCCGGCGCGCGGGTGATGACGCGGCACGTGGCGCCCCAGTGCATCGCGCCGTTCTTGATCATCACCACGGGCCACCTGGGCGCGGCCATCTTCATCGAGGCGGCGCTGAGCTTCGTGGGCGTCGGCGTGCCGCCGCCAACGCCGAGCTGGGGCAACATGCTGGGCGGCGTCCTCGCCGAGGCGTTCAAGCCACCCTGGTGGATGGTCGTCTTCCCCGGGGCCGCTATCACCGTCACGATCCTCGCGGTGAACCTGTTCGGGGACGCGCTGCGCGATTTCCTGGATCCGAAGCTGAAGTGAGCATGTCGGTGCGGAGGCGGCTGTGTTTTTGGACAGTACTCGTGCTCATCCCGCTCGCGTTTTCGGTGCTCGCGGACCGCGCGCTGCGTTTGTGGGGATTCCCTGGGGAGTTGCCCACGCAGGTCTCGCACCCGCCACGTTTTCACGAGATTCGGCGCAACGTCGAGTTCACGTACGAGTTCGCGACGAATGATCGTGGCCTGCGCTATCGAAACCTCCCGCTGGAAAAGCCAAAGGGAACCTATAGGGTTTTCGTCGTTGGCGATTCGATGACGGAAGGGGTCGGCGTCGCGCAAGACGAGAGATTCAGCGCTCTCCTCGAGCGCCGCTTCACGTCGAAGCGACCGATCGAATTCATCAATGGCGGTCTCGGCGGAACGGGTGTCTTCGAATACGGGCGGCTCTTTCTGTCCTGGGGTGTCGCGTACCACGTCGATGCTCTGCTCATCGCGGTGTTCGCCAACGACGTCGCAAATGCCGATCCCGATGACCGTCCCGAAGCGCTGTTGCTGCGTCGAGAAGGGGATGAGTTCTTTGGTCCAATACCTGAGCGCTCATTCCCGAAGCGGGTGCTCCACGCGGTCTGGCCTCGTATCTATACCAGGCTGTACCAGCTGAAGGCGGCGTCCGAGCGACGGAGTCTGACCATGACGAGCGATCTGGTCGGGACGATCTCGGCCGAGGCGCGGAGACGAGGAATCCCTGAGGCAGAGATCAATATCTGGAAGACGCGTCTCCCGCCAGACCTCGTCGTATCGGTGAATCGGCAGCTGATGGAAGCGGATATCCTGTCCTATGGTCTGCTGATGCCGAGCCACTGGACGGACTCGCTCGACATCGACACCCCTGTCGCAAAGGCGCGCTTCAGGTCGATGCGAGCCATGCTCGATCGCATCGTCGAGGAGGCGAAGCGGCGAGAGATCGAGGTGGCGTTGATGTACCTCCCCGACCGCCTGCAGTACGATCCACGGAGCCATCTCGGGAACCCGACCGAGCTCACCGGTGTCCGGTTTCGGAGGGAGTGGCTCGCGGAAGACTCGACGGTCCAAATAGAGCTCGCGCGCTGGAGTCGTGAGCGCGGAATCGCATTTCTCGACCTCACACCCATATTTCGCGCGTGGGGCGGCGATCGGTCCACGCTCACCTATCGGGTCGATGGCCACTGGACGCCTGCCGGACACCGTGTCGCGGCCGATGCGATTGGTGCCTGGCTACAGGACGGCAGCATATTTCACTGGGCTCCCTGAACTCGTCGACAGGATGCCGCTTTCCGCCAAGGGGTGACCAGGCTGCCTGCTAGCACGTTTTGACCCTTCCAGCGCTCCGGTGTTAGCATTTGATATCGAAACTGCAGCGCGTCCAAGCGGGTTCTGCACGAATCCATCGAGAGACTCCGCCGGTCGACTGGGGCTGCCATGAGCGCCGATGTCCGCGATGCCCCAGCAAGCGCACCCCTCCTGACCGTGGGATTGCCCGTCTACAACGGTCTGCCGTATCTCGGACAAGCGCTCGAGTCACTTTGCCGACAAGACCTCGACGATGTAGAGATCATAGTTTCCGACAATGCGTCGAGCGACGGCACGGGCGATCTTGTCCGCGACTTGGCTCTGCGGGATCGGCGCATCCAGTATGTGCGCAATCCACGCAACCTTGGATCGGCGGCCAACCACAACAAGGTGTTCAGTCTTGCGAGAGGTCGATACTTCCGGTGGGCGGCCAGCGATGACTTCGTAAGTGCCGGCGTGCTGTCACGGTGCGTGCGCGTGCTGGAAGATGACTCTATGCGCGTTCTCGCCTTTCCGGAAACCGTGCTCGTCGACGCGCGAGGAACGACGCTGCGACCCTATGACGATGGTGATGGCTGGAGCGCGGCGACGGCCGCCGAGAGATTCGAGGTTGCGCTGACCCAGTGGGGTTATTGCGACGTCATCTATGGCGTCGTCCGAACTGATGTGCTGCGCAAAACACGTCTGCTCGGCAGCTATCCCGGCTCCGACTTCGTGCTGCAGGCCGATCTCGCCGTCCGCGGCGCCTTCACGCGCGTCCGTGGCGAGTACTATCATCGTCGGATTCACGACGGTTGCACCAACGAACGCGATCCGGAGCAGCTTGCTCGATTCTTCGTTCCCGAACGAAGTAAGCCATTCGACTGGAGGCTCTTGCGGATCTTTTGTGGGCTGACCCGCGTCGTTTGGGATGCGCCGACGAGCATCGGTCAGAAGCGCCGGATGTATCGAGCGTTGGCTCGCCGAGTGTTTGGGGCGCGAGACAGCTTAGCGGCGGAGGCGCGCGAGGTCTTGGCGGGCTTCTGGGAAAGGAAATCGCCAAAGTAAGCGGCCGAGCGGACGTCTTCCGAGGTCGCCGCGGGCCGGCCGATGCCACGATGTCAGACACTTTCGGTTCGAATGTTACGAAAGTGATACGATTCGACCGCGAGACCTGAATGGACACTCAGGGCGCCCGGCGCGTCGGTTTTGGGGCCGCTTTCGCACCCGTTGCTTGCGAACCCGTCAGTCTTCTATGCGATGCGAGGCTAGTCTAAAGGGTCAAATCAATACCCTGGCCGGATTTTTGCACTGACGGACGAAAATGCGCCTGCTCGTCACGGGAAACAAGGGCTACCTCGGCGCGGTGATGGTTCCGATATTGCTCGCAGCGGGCCACGAGGTAGTGGGCCTCGACAGCGATCTCTTCGAAGAATGCACCTTCGGCCCCGATGTTCAGAGCGAGCCGGAATTGCGGATCGATCTTCGGGACGTTCAGCGGTCTCACCTCGAAGGGTTCGACGCCGTCATCCACCTGGCCGCACTGTCCAACGATCCGCTGGGTGACCTGAATCCGAATATCACCTACGACATCAATCACGCCGCCACGGTGCGCCTGGCGCGGCTCGCGAGGGAGGCGGGCGTCGGCCGCTTCCTCTATTCCTCGTCGTGCAGTAGCTACGGCAGGGCCGGGGACACCATGGTGGACGAGACCGCCGAGCTCAACCCGATCACGCCTACGCCATCTCGAAGCTCCGCGTCGAGCAGGACGTGGCGAAGCTGGCGAATGACGGATTCAGTCCGACGTTCCTCCGAAACGCGACCGCCTACGGCGTCTCGCCGCGTCTGCGATGCGACCTCGTGCTGAACAATCTGGTGGCCTGGGCCTATACCAAAGGGTGCGTGCACATCAAGAGCGACGGCACACCCTGGCGCCCGATCGTCCACGTCGAAGACATCGCGCGCGCCTTTCTCGCCGCCCTCATGGCTCCCCGTGAGGTCGTCCACAACCAAACGCTCAACGTCGGTCAGACCGACGAAAACTACCGGATCCGCGAGTTGGCCGAGATCGTACGGCAGATCGTACCCGGCTCGCGTGTCGAGTATGCTCAGGGAGGGGGACCCGATCCCCGCTGCTACAGGGTAGACTTCTCCAAGATTCACCGCCTGCTGCCCGAGTTCAAGCCGCAATGGAATGCGCGCCGAGGCGCGGAGGATCTCCACGCCGCCTATCGAAGCGTCGGTCTGGTGTTCGAGGACTGCGAAGGGCCACGCTTCAAGCGGATCGATCACCTAAAGCGCCTTCTGGCGACCGGGCGGGTAGACACCACGCTGCGCCTGAGAACCATGTAGTCGCATGGCCGTCTGCCTCTTCTGTGCTACGCCGCTACGTCACAGCTTCATCGATCTCGGCATGTCGCCTCTCTGCGAGCGCTATCTGACGGCGGAGCAGCTCAACCAGATGGAGCCCTTCTATCCCCTCCATGCGTATGTTTGTCACCAGTGCTTCCTCGTCCAGGTCCAGGAGTACGTGAGTCCCGAGGCGATCTTTACCGAGTACGCCTATTTCTCCTCCTACTCCGATAGCTGGCTCGCTCACGCCAAGGCCTATGCGGAGATGATGACGGCCCGGCTCGGGCTCGATACCCCGCACCAGGTCGTCGAGATCGGCAGCAACGATGGCTATCTCCTTCAGTACTTCCTGGCCCGGGGCATCCGTGTGCTGGGCGTCGACCCGGCGAAGAACGTCGCGAGGGCGGCGATCGCCAAGGGGGTGCCTACCGTGACGGAGCTGTTCGGCCGGCAGACGGCGCGGCGGCTCGTGGCGGAGGGTGTCCAGGCCGACCTCCTCTGCGGCGCGAATGTCCTGGCCCAGGTGCCCGACCTGAATGACTTTGTCGGCGGCATGAAACTTCTGCTGAAGCCGAGAGGGCTCATCACGATCGAGTTCCCCCATCTCTTGCGGCTCATCGCGGAGAACCAGTTCGACACGATTTACCATGAGCACTTCTCGTATTTCTCGTTCATGAGCGCCGAGCGCATCTTCGCCGCGCACGGCCTCACGCTCTTCGACGTCGAGGAGCTGCCGACCCACGGAGGCTCGTTGCGCATCTACGCGCGTCATGCGGACGGCGCGCATGAACCGGTGAGCGACCGCGTCAACGGTCTCCGCGCGCGCGAGGAGTCCGCCGGCCTCACCCGGCTGGATCGGTACGCGTCGTTCGCCGAACAGGTCCATGAGACCAAGCGCCAGTTGCTCGACTTCCTGATCGGCGCCAAGCGCAAACACAAGCACATCGCCGGTTACGGCGCGCCGGGCAAGGGGAACACGCTCCTGAACTATTGCGGCATCGGCACGGATTTCCTCGACTACACGGTCGATCGGAACCCGTACAAGCAGGGGAAGTTCTTGCCGGGCACGCATATCGCGATCCACGCGCCCGAGAAGATCCGGGAGACCCGCCCCGACTACGTCCTCATCTTGCCCTGGAACCTGAGGGACGAGGTCATGGAACAACTGTCCTACATTCGGAGCTGGGGTGGCCAGTTCCTCGTCCCGATTCCGGACGTCAAGGTGTATCCGTGACCTTCACGGAGACGCCACTGCGGGGGGCGTTCGTCATCGAGCCGGCGCCGCTCGAGGATGCTCGCGGCTTGTTCGTCCGGACGTGGTGCCGGCGGGAATTCGAAGCGCACGGGCTGGACATCCGGATTGCACAGTGCAGCACCTCCTTCAACAAGAAAAAAGGGACGCTGCGTGGTCTGCACTTCCAGGTGCCGCCCTTCGAAGAAACGAAGCTCGTCCGTTGTACGCGCGGCTCGATCTATGACGTGGTCGTCGACCTGCGTGCAGACTCGTCGACCTTCACACGCTTCTTTGCCGCTGTGCTCACTGCCGACAACCGCAAGGCGATGTACGTGCCTGCCGGCTTCGCACACGGCTTTCAAACCCTGGAGGACGATACCGAGGTGCTGTATCAAATCTCGGAGTTCTACGCTCCGGATCATTCGCGTGGCGTTCGCTGGGACGATCCGGTGTTCGCCATCCCGTGGCCCGACGACCAGCGCATGATCTCGGAGCGAGACCGCCGCTATCAAAATTTCGACCCGGGGACCGACACTCATCGATGACCCTCGGCGACGCGATGTCTGAGGATGAAATCGGTCGGAGACTGTACGAGTGCATCGCGGATCTCTACCCACTCTGCCGTAGTCTAACGGGCGAAGGCCTCAGAGAGACGCTCCGACGCCTGCAGCGCGTGGTGCCGCTGACGCTGCACGAGGTCGCCACCGGAACGCCCGTCTTCGACTGGATCGTGCCAAAGGAGTGGAACATCCGAGACGCTTGGGTGAAGAATGCGCGCGGCGCTCGCGTGATCGACTTCCAGCGCTCGAACCTCCACGTCGTCAGCTACAGCATCCCGGTACGGCGTCGCATGTCGCTCGCCGAGCTGCGACCACACCTGCACACGCTGCCCGACCGGCCCGAGTGGATCCCATATCGCGCGTCCTTCTACAACGAGACCTGGGGTTTTTGCCTGAGCCAGCGTGAGCTCGACGCGATGGCCGACGGTGAGTACGAGGTCTGTATCGACGCGTCGCTCGAGGTGGGGTCGCTGACATACGGCGAGTACTACCTCCCCGGTGAGTCGACGAGCGAAATCCTCATCTCGTGTCACGTATGTCATCCCTCGTTGGCCAACGACAATCTCTCTGGGATTGCCGTCGCTGCGGCGTTGGGCCGGCATCTATCGGGACTTTCCCGGCGCCACTCGTACCGCTTCCTGTTTCTCCCGGGAACGATCGGGCCGATCGTCTGGCTCGCCCGGAACGAGGCGCTCGTGCCGAGGATCCAGCACGGTCTTGTTCTCGTCTGTCTCGGCGACTCGGGGCCCCTGACCTACAAGAAGAGCCGACGTGGCGACGCCGTCATCGACCGCGCTGCGGCCCACGTCCTCAAGTACGCCGGGGACCACGCGGTCGAGGAGTTCTCACCGTACGGCTACGCCGAACGGCAATACTGTTCCCCCGGCTTCAATTTGCCGGTCGGCCGTTTGTCGCGGACACCGCACGGCCGCTTCCCCGAATATCACACGTCGGCGGACAATCTCGACTTCGTCCGCCCCGAGCACCTCGCGGGGTCGTTCAAGGCATGTCTGGCGACGCTCGATGTGCTGGAGAACGACCGCACGTACATCAACATGAATCCCAAGGGTGAGCCCCAGCTCGGCAAGTACGGGCTTTACGCCGATATCGGCGTCGACGAGATGGCGATGCTGTGGGTTTTGAATCTCTCCGACGGCCGGTACAGCCTGCTGGATATCGCGGAGCGGGCGGGCCTTCGGTTTGAGGCCATCCGGGCCGCCGCTGACCGCCTCCGCGAGCACAGCCTCCTCAAGGAGGTCCCGTGACGCCGGCGCCCCTCATGGGCCACGTGGCAGTCGTGGCGGGCGCCACGAGCGCGATCGGTCAGGCCGTTTGTACCGCGCTGGCCGGTATCGGGATGCGTCTGTGCCTCCTCGGTCGCGATACGCACGCGCTCGAGGTTCTCGCGAAGAGTGTTCGCAGCGCCACGGACGACGTGGCTGTCTATCGAGTGGACTTCACCGCCGACGAGACGATCACCGCCTTGAACGATCGCTTGGCGCGGGAACTGGACCGCGTGGACGTCCTGGTTCACAGCGCTGGCGCCTTCGAAATGGGGCCCCACGATGACGCGCCCATCGCCGACCTGGACCGGCAGTACCGGACGAACGTGCGTGGTCCGTACCTTCTCACGCAAGCGCTTCTGCCACGGCTTCGGGCGTGCCATGGCCAAGTCGTCTTCATGAACTCAACGGTTGGGCTGGAGGCCCGAGCCGGCCTCGGGCAGTACGCGTCGACCCAGCACGCGCTCCGGGCCGTGGCCGACGCGCTGCGGGCCGAGGTCAACGCCGACGGCGTGCGCGTGCTCACCGTCTACCTCGGCCGGACGGCGACCGCCCGCCAGGCCCGCATCTTCAAGCTCGAAGGGCGCACCTATGCGCCCGAGCTGCTGGTGCAGCCCGATGACGTGGCTCAGATGGTGACGGCGGCGCTGCTTCTCCCGCGCACCGCCGAGGTAACCGAGATCCGAATCCGCCCGCTCGTCAAGTCGTACTAGCTCTCACGACAGAGGAGGCGGCATTGCGATGAAGGTCGTTCTGTTCTGCGGAGGCCTCGGCACGAGACTCCGAGAATACTCCGGGACTCTGCCGAAGCCGATGGTCAGTATCGGCGGCCGGCCGATCATCCGGCATCTCATGAAATATTATGCGCACTTCGGCCACACCGAGTTTGTTCTCTGTCTCGGTTATCGCGGCGAGCTCATCAAGCAGTACTTCCTCGAGCAAGAAGGCCGGTCGGGCGACGTCGAGTCCCTGGGCGCCGCGCAGCAGGTAACGTGGGACGGCGGGGATGGCGAGAAGTGGAAGATCACCTTTGCCGACACGGGACTCGACTCCAACATCGGGGAGCGCCTCAAGAGCGTCCAGCCCTACCTGGGCGACGCCCCGGCCTTTCTCGCCAACTACAGCGACGCACTGTCGGATCTTCCGCTCACGGAATATCTCGCTCGCTTCCGGCAGGAGGACAAGATCGCCAGCCTCGTCTGTGTCTCTCCGAGCCAAAGCTTCCATACGGTGTCGATCAGTCGCGATGGACTGGTCGACGATATCCAGACGCTCGCCGAGGCTGGTCTCTGGATCAACGGCGGGTTCTTCGTCTTCAAGCGCGAATTCTTCGACTATCTGAAGGATGGTGAAGAGCTGGTCCGGGAACCGTTCCGTCGGCTCATCGGTCTCCGGCAGCTAGCCGCGTACCGGTATGGCGGCTTCTGGAGGTGTATGGACACCTTCAAGGACAAGCAAGCGTTCGATGATATGGAGGCACGCGGGGAGACACCCTGGCAGGTGTGGGAGTCCTCGCAGGGGGGCCGCGCCGGGGATGCTTAGGTTCGGTTTCGAGCATCTGGTCTCACCGATCCGACATGTCCTGTGCCTCGGCGCTCACAGCGACGACATCGAGATCGGCTGCGGTGGCACGGTGTTGAAAATCGCCGCGCAACCCGACCCGCCCGAGTTCACCTGGGTTGTCTTCACGTCCGATTCCACTCGGGAAGCCGAAGCCCTGCGCAGCGCCGAACAGTTTCTTCGCCACGCCCGGCATCGCCGAATCATCATCAAGAAATTCCGGGATGGCTTCCTGCCCTACGAGGGCGCGCTCGTGAAGGAGGCCTTCATCGAGCTCAGGGGGATGGTCTCGCCAGACCTCGTCCTGACGCACTATCGCAACGATCTCCACCAGGATCATCGCTTGATCTCCGAGCTCACCTGGAACACGTTCAGGGACCATCTCATCCTCGAGTACGAGATCCCGAAGTACGACGGCGATCTGGGTGTGCCAAACGTCTTCGTGCCGCTGTCCGAATCGGTGTGCCGGGAGAAGATCGACACCATCCTGACGACCTTTGCGAGTCAGGCTGACAATCGCTGGTTCACCGCGGAACTCTTCCGATCGCTCCTCCGGCTCCGCGGCATGGAATGTAACTCGCCCAGCAACTACGCCGAGGCGTTCCATGGCCGGAAGCTTCTCGTCGGTTGACCGTCCCCGCTCGGTCAAGGCGAACGCTGCCGTGATCTCGTGAGCTGTCTCGGTGGGCCGGCCAACCCGCCGGCGTCCAGACCGGAAACTCTTGGCATCACTCGAGCTGCAAGCGGATCGGTCGCGCACGCGGTCGCCTGGACGGGCGTCGCGAAGTGGCTGACCCAGCTGGTGACCTGGGCGTCGACCATTCTCGTGGTTCGACTTCTCACGCCCGAGGATTTCGGTCTCGTCGGCATGGCCCAGATTTTTGTGTCGCTGGTCATGATCTTCACCGAGTTCGGCCTGGCGACCGCCATCATCGCGTACCCCGAGCTTGGCGAAGAGCAGATCGGTCAGCTCAACACCCTTTCGATCATCGCGGGCACGGTGGCGGTCCTGATCATGTGCGCGGTCGCGGTGCCGATCGGACGCTTCTTCACGGCGCCTCAATTGCCGCTGGTGGTGACGGCCATCGCCAGCATCTTTGCAATCAACGGATTCCGCATCGTTCCGAATGCGATCCTCCAGCGGGAGTTCAGGTTCCGCTATCTCGCCATCGCCGAATCCATCCCATCGATCGTCGGGGCCGTCGCCATGATCGGGTTTGCGGCTCTGGGCTTCCACTACTGGACGTTGGTGATCGGTACCGTGCTGGGCAGCCTGGTTGCCACCGCCTTGACGGTCGCGGGCCGTCCCTGCCGGCTGCTCTGGCCGCAGCTGACCCCGGAGGTATCGTCAGTCCTGAAAGTGAGTTGGCATCTCTGGGTCACACGACTGGTGTGGTGGGTCCAGGTCAATGCCGACGGTCTCGTTGTCGGGCGGTTCCTCGGCAACGGGCCGCTCGGCGCGTACGCGATGACGATGTCGGTAGCCTCGCAGCCCCTGGACAAGATCACATCGCTTGTGACGCAAGTGAGTCCCCCATTCTTCTCGGCGGCCCAGGCCGACCAGGCCGCCCTGCGAAAGATGCTCCTCGTTCTCACCGGCGTCCTCGCCGTCATCGTGTTTCCCATGGCCGGCGGACTCACGGTCGTCGCCCCAGAGTTTGTGCTCACCATCTTGGGCGCGAAGTGGGCGGCGGTGACACCGGCCTTGCAGTTGCTCTCGACCGCCGCCGCGTTCCGGAGCATCGAGTCGTTGCTATCCCCGATCGTCGTCGTCACGGGTGGCACGCGGTTGTTCATGTATCTCGGCGTCATCGAAGCGGCGATCATGTCGCTGACGTTCTACGTAGGAAGCGGTTTCGGCATCACGGGGGTCGCGCTCGGGTGGCTCGTCGTCTATCCGATCTTACAATTGCCGATCTACGTGTGGGTCTTCCGGCGCACCGGTGTGGGGCTCACCGAGTATTTCTCGACGCTCTGGCCCGCGCTCCGCGCCACCGTCCTCATGGTCGCGGCCGTCATGGGCCTCAATCTCATCATGCCCTTCGATTCGCCGGCGTCTCAGCGACTCATCGCCCAGGTAGGGCTCGGGGCAGGGACCTACATACTGATATCGCTCCTCCAGCGTCGACGTCTGCACGCCATGTATCGGGACTTCCGCGCGCTTGGCCAACTGACGGCGCCCTTGCGTTTGCCGGAAGCGTCGAGGCGAGCATGAAATCTGTTACTCGACGTCCTTGCCCCGAAGCTCAAGCCTGCGACGGCATCTCCCAGCTCTTGCCGTCCCACGCGATCACGTTCTCGAGCAGCGCGACCACACTGGCTGCGTAGATCGCGAAGAGGTGCTCGCCCTTGTCCGCCGTGGCTGCCTGTGGCTGGCCGATGTGTCCCGTCACCGTGCGGTCCTTGGTGGTCCATCCACGATAGGCCGGCTCGAAGCCGAAGCCGAAGCCAACCGGTTCGGCCCGTCTGTGGTCCTTCACCAGGTGGGGAGCCAGCCGCAGCATCATGGACGTCTCCCATTCGCAGGCGTGCCCCATCTGCGATTGCACCAGGTCGGGACGGCCTGCGCTCGGATTGGCGTTGTCCCAGTAGGACCCGAACAAGAGCAGCAGATCGCTCCGATCGCGGTGCCGCTGCCGGATCTCGAAGATGGCCTGCTTTCCCGGCGTGATGTTGCCGCCGTGGCCATTGATGAACACGATCCGTCGAAAGCCGTGGGCGATCAGGTTCTCGGCCAGGTCGTTGAGCAGGTCGAGGTAGACGCGTGGGCTGGCCGAGAGCGTCCCCTGGAAGTCCATGTGATGGTGCGAGTTGCCCAGCCACATCAGCGGCGCAATCAGCACCCGGTCCGCCATCGCGGCGCCGACCCGCCGCACGACCTCGCCGACTAGCATACTGTCGGTGAAAACCGGCATGTGCTGCCCGTGCTGCTCGAGCGCCGCCACCGGCACCACCACCGGGATGTCGCGCGACAGCATACTGATCTCTGGCCACGTCATCTCTTGCAGCAGCATGTCTGACCCCTCCTCATCACGAGCCGCTATTCCTGGATCTGCCTCGTTCTACCCGATCGCGCGCCGGAGCTCCGTCGTCACGCGGGTCGCCTCGGCCATGATGAACGCGATCTCGCTGTTGGTCGTGATGAAGCGCGCGCCCTTCTTGATGTACTCGACCTGCCGCGGAAGGTAGCGATCGCCGCCCATCCCGGCGATCTTGCCGCTGGCCACGGCCACGGAGATGACGCGGTCGATCGCCTTGGCGCCCTCGGGATCGCCGAACTGGCCGGGCTTGCCCATTGCGGTCAAGAGGTCGTTAGAGCCGATGTGGATCACGTCGACGCCGTCCACCTTCGCGATCTCCTCCACGTTGTGCACGCCCTCCGGCGTCTCGATCATGCACACCACCAGAGTCGACTCGTTCAGCGCCGAGACGGTCTGGCCCGCGGGCACCGCGCGGTAGTCGAACATCGGATAGGCGCCCGCAGCCGAGCGCTTGCCGATCGGCGGAAACTTCGCGCGAGCGACCGCGCGGCGCGCCTCGGCGGCCGTGTTGACGTCCGGATAGACGATGCCCATCACGCCGTTGTCGAGCAGCACCTGGACGTCCTGGTCGTCGACGCTCTTGACCCGGGCGAGCGGCGTGATGCCGCAGCCGAGCGCGGTATGGGCGATGTGCGCGATGGTCTCCAGAGAGAAGATCGCGTGCTGGCCGTCGATGAAGATGAAGTCGTGCCCGGTCGTCTTCGCGATGCGCGCGATGTCACCGGACCGCGCGAGGCGCACGTTCATGCCGAGCGCGACCCGCCCGGCCTTCATCATCTCTTTCAGGGGATTGGTCAGGATCGGAGTGTCTGCCATGGTTCCTCCCTCTCGAGGTCCTTCGGCCTTTTTCGTGCCGGAAAACGGTCGGCCTCCCTGTACAAGTCTTGCAGGAGGCCCGGCATGCGCTACGAGACCTTCCCACAATTCAAAGGCCGCATACAAGACGCAGGATTCAAGGGCACCGACGCCCAGTGCGACATCCTCTTCGCGTACTACACCCACGCCCGTCGGCAGGCGAGCCTGATCCTCGGACGGCTGACGCCTCAGGGTTACAACGACGAGATGAGCAAGAAGCAAGGCCAGAAGTGGTCGATCTGGCTGAACGACAGCTTCATTCTGGGCGGCATTCACAGTCGCATCAGGTTCTATCTGAAGAGCAGCCCCGACGCCCTCGATTACGTCGATCCGAAGAATCAACACGTCTTCAACGTGACGCAACGCGAGCTGATCGGCCTGACGACGTTCGGTTACTCGCGGGGCACCGGAACGGATCCCAAGGGTCTGGCCTACACCTGTACGAGCACGCCGCTGGCCGACGCGGCGACGTTCAAGGCGTACGCCGACCAGGTGCAGGCCCTGGCGTCGGCGCCCAAGTAATCCCGTCTCCTCAGGAGGGCCATCGAGCCCGCCGGTCACCTCGGCGCTCCCCGCGTATAATTGCGGGCGCATGCCTGACTTCCATGCCGTCATCGTCGGGGCCGGATTCGCCGGCCTCTACATGCTCTATCGCCTGCGCGGGCTCGGGCTGTCGGCGCGCCTCTTCGAGGCCGGAGACGGCGTCGGCGGCACCTGGTACTGGAACCGCTATCCCGGCGCGCGGTGCGACGTCGAGAGCATGGACTACTCGTACTCGTTCTCGGACGAGCTGCAGCAGGAGTGGAAGTGGAGCGAGCGGTACGCCTCGCAGCCGGAGATCCTGACCTACATCAATCACGTCGCCGATCGCTTCGATCTCAGGCGCGACGTCCAGCTGGCGACCCGCGTGACGGCCGCGACGTTCGACGAGTCGAGCCGGCAGTGGACCGTCACGACCGATCGCGGCGACCGCGTGTCGGCGCGCTTTTGCATCATGGCGACCGGCTGTCTCTCGACCGCGCAGGTGCCGAGCTTCCCGGGGCGCGAGA